>Ga0307376_10005856_pt1 | contig 11002 bp, 19 predicted proteins | sample TR2MG_FD_202536 | JGI IMG/M metagenome (GOLD analysis project Ga0307376, IMG submission 202536) | Soil microbial communities from Risofladan, Vaasa, Finland - TR-2 | ecosystem: Environmental > Terrestrial > Soil > Coastal area > Acid sulfate soil | place: Finland: Risofladan, Vaasa | collected...
TAGTAAAAATCCGGTGGAGGGAAAGTTTGTATGTATTAAAAGACGAAAAGGCTAAATATTGGGCAGAGCCCGATCCCACGCATGATATACCTCTTTGTAACGATATTATAGTGCAAGAAGTAATCGAATGAAACCAGAAAACATAGTGAACGCTCTCCCGTCTAAAGACGGGCGCTTCTTGGTAATTACCGGAGAATCCGTCCCAATCTGCTATAAAAGTACCTACAAAAATGGATAGAAATTGGAGAAAATAAAAGGAAATGAATCATTATGCAAAAATGAAGCGGGCAGTAAAAGATATTCAACAACAAGGTCACAATATACAACCTTGCCCAGCCCAGCAGAGGCTAAGCAATGGCACGCGGGAATACCGAGGTTTTGACCGTGTATATTTTTGCAATGTTTGTCATAATTTTTTAGGAATAGAATGGGACGGGACGGTTTTCATTTATACGAAACACGGAGGATTGACCTCTATTCCCGTGCTACACCGTGTAAAGAGTATAACTTGTCATAATTTGGTTGTTAGAGATATAATCAAATGATAACAATAGACAATAAATGGGAATCTGTTATAAAAAAGTACCTACAAAAATACAAACATATCAACGCGACCACGCGCAGTGGCTATATATATACTTGCCAAGATTGTGGTTTAACTTTTAGTATTAACTATGCGTCACACGTTATCGTGACAATTAAAAACAACAAATACACCAAAGCTCCAGATATGTATTGTAAAGATTTGATAATATTGGACATAATAATATGACGATTTTTCGCAATATACCAGAGATGGTAGTTCCTAGTATGGAGGCGTTAACGTTTTTATTTACATGTTGTGGTCATAATTTGAAGAAGGAACAGGAAGAATTTAATTGAAAAAAATATTATGACACTTTTCAACTACTGCACACAAAATGTTGGAGTTGTAACGAATGCAACGCTTATTTTAAAATAATGGAATATTTTGAAGCCACCGGAGAACACGCTGATGATTCTTGGGTTGGTTATTGGTGTTCTAAAAAGGACATATATTTGCCATGGATTGATCATGAATTCTCTTGTAACGAATACATTGTTAGAGATATTATAGAATGACCCGCCAAAAATTTAAAAAATTAGTGCTGGGCAAAAGACATGTGTTTTTTAACGGTCGTTATAGTCCATTAACAGAAGATATATTAGAATGTTTAGAATCGCATGATTGGTGGGATTCGGGAGATGATTGGTTAAATTGTAATATGTGTGGAGCATATGTTCGTAGTCCGTGGTCTCCCCGGGAGCGTAAATCAATATTTTTCTATTCAGATGCTGAAACGCCACCATGTCTTCCCCTCTATTACAAAGATAATGTAATAAAACAAATCATACAATGACTAGTCACTACACATATCAACGGAGAGGAAAGGTGTTATTTCGTAAACTTGGACACCACCGTTTAGTTTGGGATGGTGAATATTATCGTTGCAAAAGCTGCGGCACTATGTTATCTGTTCGTAACGGAACGGTTTTTTATTATAAAAATGAAAAGTGCTCAGCGGCAAAGTTTAAATGTAGGGATATTGCAATAGAAGAGATAATATGCTAAAATTCTGGCGCAGCCTAGATGATTCAATGCTACAATCAGTTAACCTCATATATCGGGACGTGGCGGTAGATATCACCGTAGTAAAAACTCACGGACACAAAATTGAATGTGTAGACAAACTACCCGGATGGGAGTATTATAAATGTTCAGAATGCGATACGACGTTTGCCGCCGCAACGAAAGAAAATAAACATTATCGCGGAGTTTACTGGTACGACGATAAAACAAACGACTATTTTGGATATGAAGGCGAAACTTGCGACGATGCTATTGTGAGAGACATTGTGACATGAAGCATTTGTGGAGGAGAATTGTAAATACCAACTACTTTGACGAATCTGCACCTTTCGCTCCGGAATTGGAAATTAACGGGTATCTTGCGCGTTGCCAACGGTGTGGAAGCTGGAGGTTCAAAAGAACCCGGAGCGCCACAACGTTTGGACATTCTCCGTTTACTTTAAACACTGGTATTATTTCTAAGTGTCGGGATATAAGTTTTGATTTAGACAATATGTTATCTAAACAGTGGTATCGGCGGTTTGGAGAAAAGTATAGAAAAATAAAACTAGGACGCTTGTACGAGTCATACGTATTAGACCAATGGGGAGAATGGATTAATATAGCGGAAAAAGCTCCTTTGATAATTATTTTTAACGAACAAATTGAAGACAGAACTTCTATCATAGATACTGCACGTATTGTGTGGCTTTCTTTAGCTAACGAATACTATCTCACCAAAGAGCAGTTGGCAATCAAGGATGTAATAGAGTGAGACACATCCCTGAACGAGCATTGTAAAGTTTGTAGGCTCGTGGACATGATATGTGTAAATACTGCGAACATAAATTTGTAATAAACCCAATGGGTGTCATATATTTGAAAATCAGAAAGGCTTAGATTGTATCCCAAAATGGTTATGGATACTTATCTTAGAATTGAATGTATAACATGAGCACAATGTTATCCAAACTATATGCTTTAGGACATAACATCCATTTGTACGGTTCTAAATTGGAGCTATACAAATGTCGCAACTGTGGAGGAATATTTAATAACTCTTCTTATTCCGGACACATCAATTATAAAAGTGGCAATAAGTGGAAACCTTACGAAGACATAGAGTGTAAAGATTTTCTAATCAAAGAGATAATAGAGTGAAGGAAGTTTTTCACCGCATTTTAAGAGATCTGCAAAAAGACCTCAGACCTGCATGTAAGAAAAAGATCAACAACTCTTCGTGTATCCACGAATGAAGCTGATATTTTAGATAAATTTGTATGCTATAAATGCTACCTAACGATGTATCGTGATTATAAATCGCGACATTTTGGTGATTATCGTGCCAAAGTTTGGTCTGGGGAAGAAGCTGCAATAAGAGAGATAATAAAATGATTACTCTTCCAACCATGCGTGTACAACCAATTGCTCTGCCAATGTATGATCCTATACATGGTTCAGTGTTTAGAATTATATCGTCTCCATTTTGTTTTTATGTGCATATTATTAGCACAAGGTACGAATTCACCCGCAACGGCGTTTTTGACGGATCAGAAGGATCAAAAATGTTTATTAAATGCCACCCTCCTAGAGAATGTAAAATATGTAAAAACTTGGCAACGGATAAAAATAGACCATCGTTCAAACGATACGTTTTAGTTGTAATAGATTGTGTAGATGGTGGTCAAAAGTATTTAGAAATATCTGTGGCAGAATACGAAGGCTTACAAGACGCAATCAACTCGCGAGGCAATTGGGATATTGACTTTACGGTTTGTGTAAATCCCCTACGGAGGAATTTTAGTTTTATACCAGAAGATACTTGCACCGGACCACAGCTATTAGCAGATAACCTGTTATATTCTTATTATCAAGCGCTAATGACATCAGAACAATATGATGCGCTACAAACCGTGGATGAGATTATTGTATAAACCGCGACAATACCTGTTTTAATGCTGAGCTGGGTGTTTTGTTTTGTATATACTTCAGTTGAGCGTCGCTGAGTTCATTCCATGCCATATCTTGTAGCAGATGAGAGCTAATTTTCGGAGCTTTTTTCGCTATCTCTTCTAACAGTTGTGAGTTATGAGGTCCATATTCGGTTAATATTCTATTAATTAATGGAATTAAAACGGCACCAGATTGTTCTCGTTCAAAAAAGTCAAGCAAAAATTGTCTATTTATTGCGGTAACAATTAAGAAACGAGAACTAACAAACTTTATTCCAGCATTCCAAAAGTTTTCATTAAGCAAAAATAAAGGGGCGTAAGCTTCACCAATCAACGTGGCTATTAAGTATAACAAGTTAGGATCGTTGGTGTTTTCCACCACCTCTTCTATCACATCATGATTTGGGTTTTTCTCTATAACAGTGGTTATTAATGACTCACGTTCTTCAGGGGTAAGGCTCATCACTTTATTATAGGTTAAATCTTCAAAATAAGTATTTGGTACCAAATAGTCCTTTAAAGTATCAGAATGCGGTACTCCCTTTCTAGTATAGATTGGTGAAAAAAACAGAGACAACTGTTTAGAAGGCGTATCCAGCTTGTTGTCTTTAATCCAGGTATTAACCTGCGCCACAAAATTGGAAAAGGGAATTCCATAGATACGGCTCTCTGGAACTAAAATGCTTTCTCCTATATTGTTTTGGAAACGGCGCAACAAGATTCTTGCAGCTGGTTTCTCTAATGTATCAATATCTTTTTTTGTGGTAATGTAGGCAATCAGTCCTCCCTGCTGTACTTCACAAAACACATTAGATTCACGTTCCTCTTGAGTATCATCGTATTTAGGGGCGTATTCTCCTTTTTCCAAGTTCATACAGGAGTCCCAGTTTCTACCATACGACATTCTAGCCATATCATGAGGATTTTGAGAGATTACGATAAACAGCTCTGGTTGTGCCCTAAGAAAAGCGCGAGAAACGGAAGCTTCGTAGTTATGAATCATTTTATCCAAATGCATTTGGACTGACTGTGAGCTTAAATTTTGTTTAAATATCTCTCGTAACGCTCTAACAATCTTTAAAGTACGGCTGTCTTTGCTAGCTAATCCTTTTTTCCAATCGACAGAATATCCTCCAGAAACCAAAGTGTTTATTATTTCTTCGTCATTTTCGTTCTGAGGCACTGATGGGTTCTTAAAAGGCATTACTATTCGATCTTTGCCTTTAAACATAAATTTAAATGGATACTTTTTCGTCTGGGCTATATTTTCCACGCGGTTATGAAACAATTCTTCATACTTCTGTTTCCAATCAGTAGCCAGTTTAACTAGGATATCTGAGAAATTTGATTCCATAGAAATATGGCTAAATATTCAGGAATATTCAGGGGTTGACAAAAACCCACGGATATGATAGTGTTGCGAGTCAAAATGAATTCTTTTATAGACGAGATTGTTTCCCACAAAATGGAAGACTGGGGACATGAAATAATATCCGCAGAGCCAGAAAATGGCTCTCCGCCTTACGTACTTTCGTACTTTCAGCAATATGAATTATATGGCTGTAAAAAATGTGGATACATATTCGGAATTGACAAAACGCAGCAGATATTTGTGTTAGGATTTGTAGACGAAATGGTTGAAAAGGGAGTAATACGTTCGTTTAATTACGCAACTATTAAAACGTATGACGAAAATATAACGTGCGAAGATTTAATTGTTAGGAGCATTATAGAATGATAGATCGCAAAACATTTGATGCAGAAATACAACGCGCGGTAAAATTAATGATGTTTCACTGTAGTGAGGTTCACGCATTAACTCGTGATTGTGATTACATACAGGAACGAAAAATAGAAATTTTAAATCATTTAATTGCACTGGGGCACAAAATCCCGTGGAGAAAAAGAATTCAAGTATATCTAGGTAAATACTTGTATCTGAAAGTTAATATCCACTGTAGCAATTGCAATCAAAAATTTATTATAAGTGTTGGTGGAAACATATGGACATTCGATAAATATCCAGAACAGGAGCTTGTATTCCCCGAAGAGGTGCTTTCTTGTTCATCGTGTATAATCAAGGATATTATATAAGTCAACTACCTACATGAAAATCATTAAAGTAATAACGATATTAGGCTTATTATTATTTGCAATGTCCTCTGCTGCGGCAATTGTATTTTTACCATTAAAACCTATCGAATTAATCTTTTTCCTTGTCAGCATGATTAGTTCTATATATTATGCAAAAACGCTTTACTATGGATAATAGTACTCATTTTCTAAACTTTGCTATTTGTTTTCAAAAGGCAAGTGGAGAGAAGGCACTATCGGATTTCAAGCGTAGAACGCTACCGCGCGTGAAAAAGCCGCTCGGCATCATTAAAGGCTTGTATCCTCAGAGCTTATTGGATATAGGGTATGGACGGGGCGCGTTCCTGTTCCCTTTAATGGAACAAAACCCTCATCTTTCCGTTACTGTTATTGACAATGATCCTTTTAAAATCGATATACTAGAAAAGGTGAAAAACGGTGGCATTTCACGATTGTTTCCAATGTTGGGGGATATAAATTCCATTCCTTTTGTGGATAATAGTTTTGACGTAGTTACTGCGCTTGAAGTTATGGAGCACTTAACAAATCCGCTTCAAGCCGCCAAAGAGATAACTAGAGTCTCAAAGAAATTTTCGATAATTTCAGTACCTTCTAAACCAGACGAAAATCCACAGCATTTATCTTTATTAAAACAACAAGATATTGAACATATGTTTAATCAAGCTGGAGCGGAAAAGTTGTCATTTGAATGGGTGAACGGACACATGATTTCGGTCATACAATCTAAAGGTGTGCGATGAAGCTTTCGGGAAAAGAATGTAAAGAGCAAAAACTTGATCAGAAGTGGGACGAGCAACATGCAGACCATTTTATAAGCAAATACAAACACACGATATATAAAGGTTCAGAAGAGATTGTTTACGATTGTTATCTTTGTCTTTTTTGTGAAGAGGTGGCACGCGTAGAAGTGGGAAGGAAAAAGGTTAAACTAAGTGAACGAAGACGACGACACAATGAAAAAAGAAGAAGAAACAATAACCGTATTAATGGAAAATACGAAGAAACTGGCGAAGAAACTTTCTTTAGATTTAGACAACCGGGAAGAGGCGGAGTTGATGATGAAATGCATGGCGGTATGTCTGGTGAGTATTGGGGCTCAAGTGGGTAAAGAGACCTTTGCCATCGACGGTATTGTTTACGGTGGTAATAGAGAAAGATGTGATACTTACGAGTTCACATTTAAATCCTCATTAAAACATAGAGACCTGGCTAATTGAGGCTGTATGGTTGATCAGAGCAATTGGGTAATTGAACCGATTAATTGTGAAAATTGTCCGTTCTGTCATTTTGACATCAACACCGAGTACGAATACTGGTGTAGCATAGATCCTGTTTGGGTGGCTAAAAACGTACTCCCAAGCATTATACCAACACCGCGTAGTATACCTAAAAACTGTCCACTTAGAGATTATACAGTTACCGTTAGGCTGGTTAAACCGTGTACGGGCAATTGATACAAGCTTTTAATTTGAAAAATACCGATATTCTTAACGTGTATCCGATTGGCTCGCGTGTATACGGAACACATGCGCCGAATTCGGACTACGATTTTGTGATTGTGGGAAATGTATATCTTAGTAATTTTTTGGGTCCTAATAAAGATGACACGATGTTGTTATCCAAAAATTATGCCGGAAAGTGCCTTCAAGCTTTAATTTATACAACGCAATCGTTTTCCAATTCTTTAAAACAACATAGTGTGCTTGCGATGGAATGTTTTTATCTACCGGAAGATTTAGTTTTACAAAAAGCGGTTATTTTCAATTTCAATTTAGATAAGAAGCAGTTACGTAATAGAGTAATGCAAAAAGCTATATACGATTGGGAAAGATTTAAAACCAAATTCGAAAACGGCAAAACGCAGAAAGCAAAAAGATCACTGTTTCATTCGCTTAGGGTGCTGGACTTTGGATTACAAATAGCTAATACAGGGAAAATTAATGATTATACTTCGTGTTCCGCTTTGTGGAAAAACATACGAGAAAACAAATCAGAAAATGGAAAAGATTATAAAGGCTTGTTCCAAGAACGTTTTCATGATATGTTGAACCGATTGATAACAGAGACAACGGAGATAACATGAGTAACGTCGCAATAGTGCTGGGTTTCCCCGCTTCCGGCAAGACTACCACCACCCAGATGCTGGTAGATAAAAAATACTTTCGTCTAAACAGAGATGTGGAGGGCGGTTCGGTTATAGGGCTGTTGCCAGTGTTAGAGGAACAGCTTAAAGCGGGAAAGAACGTGGTGCTGGACAATTTATTTGCTACAGAAGCGTCGCGGCAACCTTTTATCGCAGCAGCTAAAAAGCATGGAGCAACTATTGATTGCCACTGGATGCAAACATCTATTGAAGATGCGCAGTTGAATTATTGTTTACGTTCTATGAGAAAATACAATAAAGTTTTGGAGAGCTATAAAGGCGATCCCAACATTTTTCCTCCCGCAGTTATTTTTAAATATCGCAAGGAATTTCAGAAGCCCACCACGAAAGAAGGATTTGATTCGGTTGTAAAAATTCCCTTTATTCGTGTCTGGGATGATACGTACTGTAACAAAGCTTTGATTCTCGATTATGACGGTACGCTGCGCGAATGTGTTGGCGGAAATGGTAAGTACCCAGTGGAACAAAGCCAAGTAAAATTGTTACCAAACCGCACTAAAAAGATCGATGAATTTAAAAACAACGGGTTCGTAATTTGTGGTGCTTCCAACCAAAGCGGTGTAGCGAAAAAACACTTATCTTCCGAAACGGCGGTTGAGTTGTTTCAATATACTAATAAACTTTTGGAGCATGATATTGATTTCAAATTCGATCCTTCTGGAGTTCCACCGATTAGGTCTTGGAGTCGCAAACCAGTAACGGGGATGGGAGCGCACTTTATAGAAAAGTACAAATTAAACCCATCCAAATGTATTATGGTGGGAGATCTGAAAGAAGACGAAACATTCGCTTCTCGGTGTGGTTTTCAATTTATACATGCAAACCAATTTTTTGGTGACTAGATGGATAAAACCAAATTACGCACCTGTGATATTGTAACCGATCTGCGTCATCGCATAGAAGCACGATCGCATCACGCTCAAAACATGTTAGATGCCGCTAACAATAGAGCGAACATGTATCCAAATTACAAAAGCAGAGAAGAGCGTATTGCGCGTCATTGGTCAAACGAGTTGGCTGCATATCAAAAAGTCTATTCTATGCTTGATAGCATGTTAAAGCAATTTGAGGGAAACCGTCAATTACCTACAGGACTAGCCTGTAGGCTTGTAACTGATCCCATATTTGAAACCGTTACTATAGGCTGGTTGACTTCAGCCCGTTTAGATTCGCGGGTTTTATAAAAACCCTTCGAATCTAAATACTTCAGTACTATGTTTCTAGCTGCATTTAAATCAGCATTTAACCTGAAGCCGCATTTACTACATCGAAACCCGCTCTGCGACTTTCGATTGCTGCGCTTAATGTTTCCACACTTAGAACACCTCTGAAAAACCTTCTAACCATTACCGACTGGTTATCGTTGGTTATAATTATTGTGATAGTGAATGTTACCCTATTTTTAATAAGCACAACTGGTGGCAATATGGTTGGCCCGGGTATATCATTCATCGTAATGGCAATACTTATAGCGGGGTTTAAAATTTCAGGCGCAATAGAGAAACAAAAATGACTGACAAAACATCTCTTGGTGACCGTATGAAACTATACGAGAATGTTCCTCGTATTTACCTTACCCCACGCATGCCAACCATTTTGAGGATTGACGGTAAATCGTTTCACGCGTACACCCGTGGTTTTGAGAAGCCCTGGGATCGACAACTTATCAAAGGATTTGTTGCGGCAGCTTCGGCGCTTTTAGAAGAGATTCAGGGATCCAAAATTGCTTACTGCCAGTCAGATGAAATATCTATTCTTATCAACGATTACGAAAAATTTAACACTAGCTCTTGGTTCGATAAAAATGTTCAAAAAATGTGCAGCGTCAGTGCTAGTATTGCCACGGCAGCGTTTAATCAATTTATGTACAATAATTTAAAAACTGCCCGTTTTGATTCCAGGTGTTTTGTTTTACCCAGAGAAGAGGTGGTAAACTATTTCCACTGGAGACAGCGTGATGCAGTTAGAAATTCAATTTCTGGACTTGCACAAAAACACTTTTCTCACAAACAATTACACAAAAAGAACACCAAACAAATGCAAGAAATGCTCTTTCAAGAGAAACGCATAAATTGGAACCACTGCCACACGCTTGAAAAGCGCGGTTGGTGTGTTGTGCGGGAAACTAAAGAAGTGTCTCCCGGCATTTTAAGAACATTTATAGAACCAGACTGGGGTATTCCTAAATTTTCCGAAGATCGCGATTATATTGGAAAATATCTAGAACAAAAAGAAGAGTGAAATAGATCTTGACACCATGCGTCGTATCATATAGAATACATCCCATAAAGTTGAGGTAACAATGTCGCAAATCAAGTGGAATAAAGTTCGTACTGGGCTTAACAAAGTAATGTTCACTCGACACTTTTGGGAGGGAGCTGATTTTGTTTTCTCAGAAATGTGCAAAACAAGTAAAAAAACGGTTCGACAGGTTTTTGGATTAAAGCCTTCACGAGAATATATCCGTGTGCGTTTAAGTGATTCTATTACCGTAGAAGATAGTAACATTGGTCATCGCGCCAAACGTTCCATCTTACGCAAGGTAGGACGCTATCTTAGAGATAACAGTTCGAATCCGAACATGTGTCATCGTACCAAATTGGGGAAATGTGACGAATATCTTCAGTGGCGAGAGGATATCAATAATAGTACTCGTGTTAGCTTAACATCTGCTATAAACGATGCTAAACTTGAATACCTTGGGTGGCCAATTGAGGCGGAAAGTGACGAATACTATTGAGCCACAAATGGAAAAGCGAAGGTCAGGAGTATTTATATTTTGTAGATACTCCTGATGGTCCTATGGTTGGAAACTCTTCTGTGAAAAGTTTGGGCAAACTCATCTCGGAGGGGATGAGGTTTAAATACCGGTGTAAAATTTGCAATGCTAGTTGTGTAAATATAAATGAACAGCCATTACAAATTCCAGTTCCTTGCACTTATGATGTTAATTAAAATATACGAGTATTAGTCTACCTGTGTGCGCTCCGCGTAACTATCAGGTAACTGTCAGACAGGGAAGAACCATGGACAAAGAGGCACAGAACATCGCGAGCGACGCCCTGATGTGGGCTGAACACGACCGAGATGAAGCCCAGGCCGAAGTCGCGCGGCTGAGTGAAAGGGTCACGATGTTAGAGGCAGCGCTCGATCGTGACAAGACCGGTTTGGCGAAAGGCTTGT
>Ga0307376_10005857_pt1 | contig 10999 bp, 8 predicted proteins | sample TR2MG_FD_202536 | JGI IMG/M metagenome (GOLD analysis project Ga0307376, IMG submission 202536) | Soil microbial communities from Risofladan, Vaasa, Finland - TR-2 | ecosystem: Environmental > Terrestrial > Soil > Coastal area > Acid sulfate soil | place: Finland: Risofladan, Vaasa | collected...
TTTTATAGAGGCGCGGCGCGCAGTAGAACCTGAGAAGAGATTCTTCGCTTCGCTCAGAATGACAGGGGTGGCGACCACGCTGCTCTCATTGTGCGAGTTTTCGTCCCTGGCGTCGGATGAAAGTCGTGACCACCGGTCAGCGCGCCTCCGGCGGCGGGTCGCATTGGCGCGTTCTACTCCCACTGGAGAGGGTGTGGAAAAACGGGGTTGGTGACACCAGCGGGCTCATCCTGAGCCACGTCCTGAGCTCATCGAAGCCAGCCCTGAGCACAGCCGAAGGGGATAGGCCGAAGGCCGTATCGAAGGTTGAGCCCACGGGGCGGGGCGCCGCAAGACAGCGCGTGCCTGCTTCTCGCCGCCTCTTTGCAGACCCTTCACTGGAGAGGGTTGCCCGATGTCCCAGGCTCTGATAGAATCTGCATCACTGCGGTACGGGTGACCGCAGGGTTTGGAACACTTGCTTGAGGAGGCTGTGTTGAGGCACGAGGATTGGGTGAGAACGAAACTGGAGGAGTGGAGCAGGTCGCTGGGCTTCCGCTACACGCCGCGAGAGGAGATAGATCAACGCCTCAAGAAGGTCAGAGAGGGCATGGCCAGCAAGGGGATTGAGGCCCTGCTGGTCGTCCAGAAGATGGACTACTTCTACCTCTCGGGAACGACACAGGACTCCCTGCTCTTCGTGCCCCTGGATGGTCAGCCTTTGCTGATGGTCAGGAGGGAGCTGGAGCGGGCCCGGGTGGATTCCCCCCTCGCTCACGTGGTGGGATTCTCATCCACGGATGAGCTGCCTGCTCTCATAGCCGATCACTGGGGCCGCCTGCCGGGGAACCTGGGGCTGGAGTTCGACGTCTTGCCGGTGCGCGATTATCGAATGTACGGGGACCTATTCCCCAAGAGCACGCTGGTGGACTCCTCCTCCATCATCAAACACGCCCGCAAGATCAAGACCCCCTTCGAGCTGGGTCAAATGAGGAAGGGGGGCGAGATCAGCAGGCAGGTCTTCGAGGAGGCCAGGGGCTTCATCAGGGAAGGCATAACCGAGATAGAGGCGGGCGGTTTGATGGACCTCACGGCCAAGAGGTACGGCCACGAGGGGCTGACCAGGGTGAGGTCCATGAACTACGAGGCCTACACCTGGCACGTGCTCAGCGGCCCGACGGGGGGCATCGTCAGCCAGTCGGACTCACCTATGGGGGGATTGGGGGTCTCGCCAGCCTTTCCCGTGGGCGGGAGCCTGAAAACCCTGGAGGCCCATGAACCCATTCTGGTGGACTTCCTGTGCGTGTACCACGGCTACATGGTGGACACCACTCGCATGTTCTCCATCGGCAAGATGGAAGATAAGTGGATCGCCGCCTACGATGGCATGCGTCGGGTTTATGAAACCGTCCTGGAGGATACCAGGCCAGGAGCCAACTGTGAGGAGCTCTTTCGGAAGAGCGTCCGTCTGGCTCACGAACTGGGTTACGAGGACTCGTACCTGGGTCCGTCAGGGCTTCAGACCACCTTCGTGGCCCACGGCATCGGCCTCGAGCTGGGAGAGTTCCCATACCTGGCCGAGGGGCACGACTACCCATTGGAGGTGGGGATGGTCTTCTCCGCGGAACCCAAGGTGGTCTTCCCCGGGGAGGGCGCGGTGGGCGTGGAGAACACGGTGGTGGTCACGGAGGGCGGGTACGAGGTCCTGACTCCTGTGGACGAGGAGATCTTCGAGCTGTGATCGTTGGTTGGGGCGTGGCGAAGCAGACCGCCTCGACCCAATAGTTGCTTCCGACGGTGCGATTCCATCGGCTGCTTCCTCTCTTTGACAAAAAAAGGGTTCCGGGTGCATAATGTGGGCGCCATCGGACCTGCACCGGAAACCAGATTGCCCATCAAGACTCCAGGAATTGTGGCCGAAGTTCGGCATAAGTCAACCCCCTCGGAGTGCTATACTGAACCTGTTCAGTATAGGGACCCAGGTAGATAGCCCGAAATAGTTCGGTCTACTCAATAGCTAGGCGGCTCCCAATGTCCTTGATAGCGCTCCCGTTCGAGCTGATCCCATAGGTCTCTACCATGAATTAACGCCCGAAGGTCCCGGCTCCGCCACACGGGCACTGCCAACTACACTAGACTCCTCTGTCCTCAGACAGAAAGAGCAAAGGAGTAACAGATGGAAACCTTGGCTTTAGATCAGATAAAGGGATTAGCAGAACAGACGCAAAGTCCAGGTATCTCAATCTTCCTGCCGACACATCGTGCCGGTGAGGATACCCAGCAAGATCCCATCCGCTTCAAAACTCTTCTTCGAGAGGCCGAGCTGAGGCTTTTGGATAAGGGGATGGGACCCCGCGAAGTGAGCGCTTTGTTACAACCTGCACAAGCATTATTAGATGAGGCGTATTTCTGGCAGCATCAGCGCGAAGGATTAGCCGTATTTATCGCTCCTGATGACTTCCATTACTATCACCTTCCATTTCGCGTTGAAGAACTGCTCGTCATCGCTCGATCCTACTACGCTACACCTGTCTTGCCGCTGTTCACGAACAATGGACATTATTACATTCTGGCAATCAGTCAGAACGAGGTTCGCCTGTTTGAAGGAACCCGTTACAGCGTAGGTCAAATTGATCTGCCGGATGGTACGCCTGAGAGTCTGGACGAAGCGCTCAAGTCCGATGATCCGGAAAAGCAGCTGCAATTCCATTCTGGCACATCACAGGGTACATCACAGGGTGGAGTTCGCTCTAGCATGTTCCATGGACAGGGTCCGGGCGATGAGGAACAGGAGGACAGGATCGAGCGTTATCTCAATCTGGTAGATGCTGCACTGAAAGAGATGTTTCGTGAGAAGCAAGAACCGCTTATCTTAGCCGGTGTCGACTACCTGCTGCCGATTTACCATAAAGTCAGCGAATACGCGAACATCATGAAAGAAGGTATCACAGGCAGTCATGAGCATCTACGACCTGAAGAATTGCAGGAACAGGCTTGGCCTATTGTAGAACCGTATTTCCGTCAGGAGATGGAAACGGTTGTCGAGCAATATCGGCAGCTTGCCGCCACAGGTAAAGCAACGGATAGCATAGAGGAGATTGTCACCGCCGCATTTTATGGGCGTGTGGACAAACTACTCTTAGTCGTCGATACCCAGGTATGGGGCATATTCAATCCTGACACTGGGAACGTTGTTCATTGCCAGGAGGCACAAAGCAAAGAAGACGATCTCGCGCTGTTGGATTTCGCAGCGATGCAGACCCTTCAAAAGGACGGAAATGTGTACGCGCTCTCTCAAATGGAAATGCCAACGAACTCACCCATCGCTGCGGTTCTCCGGTATTAGATTTGGCATTCATGCTCAAATGCGAGCAGCCAAATCACATCGGTGCATCAAGTGCTGCCATTTAACAGGCCAAAGGTGAGGAAGAAAATGGGCGAAGAGAATTTCCCTGTTGAGTTTAACAATGAAGTCGATGCTGTGAAGAAGAGCGAAAACGAATTCTACACTCTTGCCGTTGAACGACTCAGGAAGCTGGCAGAAGGGCACAATGACATTTCAGGGGCGGTTGTCAACTTCAAGCAACCGGCACGGGAACGTGAGACATCATACATGTACGAAGTCACGATTGTTATCTATATGGGATCAGAGCATATCGCTGCTACCCAGAAGAGTGAGCAGTTTGGAGCCACACTGGACAGTGCTCTAGATGCTGTCGAACGACAAGTTAGTGAAAGTCGCAAACAACAGCGCAACCACTAATGTAACTAGAAGGGATCGAGTTGTGGCGCTGGCTCTGGGGGGGCCTATTCTACTCATGCTCTTGCTCCTTGCCCTCAACCCCGCGTACATGGCTCATCTCATTCAGGCCGAGACGAGGGCGTGTGCGCTTCCTGTCTTCATTGTCATTGCTGGACTTACCGCCATGGCGTTTCCATCCTTGTTAGCAAGCCTTTCCCTGTACAGATCCGGGAAAAGGGGGCCTTGGCTTAGCGCCCGCGCTGCTAGTGATCCTCCTGTTCGTCGTGCCTGCTAGCTTGCTGGTCCTACTCGCGCCTGCCGCGCTCCTCCTTCTCTGATCCCCACTTGGGCAAGTTCCGCACCGACCCGGGAGCCGCCTAACAACTCGATGCAGCCGACTCGGCTGGCAAGCGAATACGGCGGGGTGCTTTGCCTGCAGTTCGCCTGGCGCGAGAATGGGAGCAAGCCTGAGCCGCCGAGCGGCTTAGCTCGGGGCCGGCGGGCGGCACTTTGAGGAGGCCAGGGGCTTCGTCCAGCTTGGAAAGACGGAGATTGAGGTGGGCGGGATGCTGGACCTCACCGCCAAGCAGTACGGCCATGAGGGGCTGGCCAGGGTCAGGTCCATCGACTACGAGGCCTACACCTGGCACGTGCTCAGCGGCCCGACGGGGGGCATCGTCAGCCAGGCGGACTCGCCCATGGGAGGACTGGGGGTCTCGCCAGCCTTTCCCGTCGGCGGGAGTCTGAAGACCCTGGAGAGGCACGAACCCATCCTGGTGGACTTTCTTTGCGTCTATCACGGCTATATGGTGGACACCACACGCATGTTCTCCCTGGGCAAGCTGGAAAACAAGTGGATCGCCGCCTACGATGCCATGCGGCGGGTTCACGATGCCGTCCTGGAGGATACCAGGCCGGGGGCCAACTGCCAGGAGTTGTTCCGCAAGAGCGTCCGTCTGGCTCACGAACTGGGTTACCAGGATTCTTATCTGGGTCCGCCGGCTTTGCAGACGACCTTCGTGGCCCACGGCATCGGCCTTGAGCTGGGGGAGTTCCCCTACCTGGCCGAGGGACACGACTATCCCCTGGAGCAGGGGATGGTCTTTTCTCTGGAGCCCAAGGTGGTCTTCCCAGGGGAGGGAGCGATAGGCACGGAGAACACGGTGGTGGTCACGGAGGACGGGTACGAGGTCCTCACGCCGGTCCCTGACAGGATCTTCGAGGTGTGAGCGCAGCCCCTGGCCTGGCGAAGCTGAACGCAGGTACGGTGGCCGTTGCCCCTTGACAATGCTGGCCAATGTGGGTATGCTGAGGGCGCGAGAATGGGAGCAAGCCTGAGCCGCCGAGCGGCTCACCTCGAGGCCGTTAGGCGTAAGTTTTGAAACACCAAAAGAATAAGATAAAGAGAGAGAATGGACGTATATGAAAGCTGTAATACTTGCTGCTGGAGACGGTGGCCGATTGGAAACCCTTACTCAAGGTACGCCCAAACCGCTAATTCAATTGTTAGGCTTGTCTTTAATCGAGAGAGTAGTTTTGACCACAAAACAAGTCGGTATCAAAGAATTCGTAATAGTTCTTGGTTATCTCGGTGATAAAATAAAAGCACAATTGAGAAGCGGAAATAGGTATGGAGTAAAAATAGACTATGTTGAAAATAACGATTATCAAAGAGAAAACGGAGTTTCTGTCTTGAAGGCCAAGGAATTATTAAACGAAAGTTTTATCCTATTGATGGCGGATCATATTTTCGATGCTCGTATTCTGAAGGAACTTGTCGATTACCATATAAGAAGGCCTGTTATCTTGACTATTGATAGAAGGAAACCTCTGCCGGGGGATACAAGAGTTCTGGAAAAGGGAGGGAGGATCATTGATATAGGCAAGGACATAGAGGAATCAAATTGTATAGATACAGGTATATTCCTATGCTCACCAAGAATATTCTATTATATTGAAGAAGCAGTGAAAGAAGGGAAGACGGAGCTTACAGATGGTATTGCTAAGGCTGTTGAGAACAGAGATGCTGAGATATTTGACATCACACAAATTGACCCCTATATCCCAAGTATGCGCAAGGAGACTAAGCCCTTTTGGATAGATGTTGATACAAAGGAGAATCTAATCGAAGCAGAGAGGATTCTAATTGAGAATGCTTGTAAAGGAAGAAATGACTTACTTGCAACCTGTGTCAACAAGCCAATAGAAAATCTCATTGTAAGCAGATTGGTAAACACGCGGATTACACCAAACCAGGTTACCATACTAACCAACATAATTGCCTATACATCCACATTTCTATTTCTCAAAGGAGATCTATTGTTTGCTTCCCTCCTCACCTTTGTCGTTTCGTTTATGGATGGCGTGGACGGAAAACTCTCAAGAGTGAAAATGTCTTCTTCAAATATAGGAAAAATGGAACATGCATTTGATTACCTCTTTGAACACTCGTGGTATATAGCATTGGCAATCTATCTATCAAATACATTGGGAGCAATGCCGGTTTTACTTGGCACATTTATACTCCTCTTCGATGGGTTTTCTAACTATTGTGGGTCTGCATTTGGGAAAGCGATTAAGAGGCGTCCGTTGCAGGATTATGGTAGAATTGAACAGCTATTTAGGAAATTTGATGGTAGAAAGAACAGTTACATAGTCTTTATCTTAATAGGTGTTTTGCTAAATGCCCCTTTCTGGTCATTAGTTGCCATATCTGTATGGTCATCAGTCAGTGCTATATTCTATTGTTCGAGAACTATAAGACATTTGCATGCTATCGATAAAGCGTAAATATCGATATGTATGGAATGTGGCCGCACAAAATTGTCCTGGATACGATATGTTTTGGGTCGGCAAGAAGCCATCAGCCATTTATGAGACCTATATTGAAGGTCTTCAATATCTTCATCGAAGCACTGAAAACGAACTGACAAAATGAGAGAATATCGAGGGGCACAACCGCACATAACTATGGGCAATGATATGCGTCAAGAGAATGATAGCTGCCTGCATAACAACCGCATCAACACGGCCTGGCAATCCCGCTGCGCTCCATTGCCAGCCGGTTAAGCCCAACGGTCGAATCTGATCGCGATGGCAATGTGGCAATCTACCTAATGAACGCTGATGGTAGTGAGCAAAGGCCGCTGACAGACACTCCAGCGCCTGACTATCTCCCCGCCTGGTCTCCGTACAGAGGAGCAGTGGGTTCTGTGCACATGGGCCTTGCGGACCCTGTCTGTAGGACCTCATCACTGGCTACGCTCTTGGCTGGCTCTCTGTCCTCGCCTGATGTCAGGTAGCACCAGCCGCGCCGTTAGCGTTATCGGATTCTGTCGGTTGTGTTCGACAGTACCGGCGAATGCAGGTATGGTGAGAGTGTAGGAGACAGCATCGATGTGAACAGGTGGCAGCCGATTCTCTCCATAGTCTTGGTTCGGGCGCTGATTCTGGCGACGCCGCCGCTCAACAAGCTGCTGAAGCCAAACATCCTTGAATAACAACGGGGTGTTCATACTGACTGACTTTGATCAAATCAAACTAGTATTCGCCAACATCAATTAGGCAAGAAAGGAGGAAGAAAATGATCGCTTCAACTCAATCATATTCTCAGTATTCGTTGGCCAAAATCATTGGCCTTTGGGCCGCCGCGGCCCTGCCGATGGGCATCCTTGGCTTGGCGGTGTACCCGGCACTGACGCCTGATCGTCTGACAGACCCCCTGGGTGCAGCCATCATCCGGCTCATCCTGATGGCAGCAGGCCTGGTATGGGTGTTTGTCCTGGCGATGCTGATTGTCTACCGCGAGGAAGGCGACTTGCGCTGGACGACCCTCCGGCGACGCATGTGGCTCAATACACCCTTGGATCCCAAAACGGGCGCCCCCCGGCGTAAGCTATGGTGGTGGCTGATCCCTATTATCGTCCTGAGCTTCGCTTCACAGCAAAGCTATGGCGTGGCGCTGAAGAACTTGTGGGTGCGGATGTTGCCTTTCCTCGCCCCACCTCCCGGATACGATTCGTTTGAGCTGATTTTTTCATCGCCAGAGTTGAAAGCGCAGTTGGTGGGTGCATGGGGTTTCTACGGGCTGTTCCTTGTCTTGTTCGTGTTCAATATCCTGGGCGAAGAGTTCTTCTTCCGGGGCGTGCTGCTCCCAAAGATGGAAGGCGCGTTCGGCAAGTGGGATTGGGTGGCAAACGGCGTACTCTTTGGGTTCTATCACTTACATGAGCCCTGGATCATTCTCCCAGCAGCCCTCGACGGCGCGATTATTTTCGCACTCCCGGTCAAGCGTTTTCGCAGCACCTGGTTGGCGATCATTGCTCATGCTGTGGCAAACCTGATCCTTCTCCCGCTGATACTTATGGTCGTGCTGGGCGCGATGTAGGGATCGGTGGCAGCGTGCGGTTCGTTGAGAGAAAAGTACGGCGGCGCAAATCAACATAGGCCGCATAACAAGCGGTTCCAGCCGACCGCGCTCCGCGCGTGAGAATCGACGGCCTCACGCGCATTGCAGTTAACTCTGTAGCAAAGGCTCTCACCACGCACCCGCGCGGCGGCTGAACCGCGAGCCGTTAGGCAGAACTGTTACATTCCAGTGTTTAGATAGACTCCTATGAAACCTGTCGCTTGAGGTGATATATCTGCCCTGAATCCGAAATTCATAGAAATCGTAAAAGAATGGATTAGACTGAAGGAGTTCACATGAATACTTCACAAATCTACATTGCCGTATCTATCGCAGTTTTGGCCGTTGTCGCCTTTCTTGTGTTTTTTTGTAAGTAAGAATAGAAAGGAAAACAGACTCACTCCATTAGCTGGTCTTGCTTTCGCATTTGTCTTGGCAGGAATCCTTTTTGGCGACGATAGGTTAATCCTCTATAGTTTGTTGGGAGTTGGAGTGCTTCTTGCTTTTGTTGATATGTTTAATAGATCAAAGAGCAAGTAACATGACAATGCGCAGTCACTGGCATTTAGGTCGCCCAAGATTGGCATGCCGCCCAACCCCGGCTGGCAGCCGACGCGCCGTTATCGGATTTTGTCGGTTGTGTCCGACAGTACTGGCAAATGCAGGTATGATGGGGGCGTGAGAAGCAGAGTAAACATGAGCAGGTGGCGGGTTGTTCTCGTACCGGTGGTGGTCAGCGTGCTGCTCCTGGCGGCGGCACTGCCCCTTGCCGCCTCCCCGGAGCGTCAGGGCACTACGCACGTGGTGCAGCCTGGCGAGCACCTCACGGCCATCGCCAACCGGTACGGCACCACCCCTCAGGCCATCGCCAGCGCCAACAACCTGGTGAACATGAACCTGCTCTATGTGGGCCAGAGGTTGACCATTCCCGGAACCGGCTCTGATCCGGCGCCGAGCAACACCTACTACGTGGTCAACCGGGGTGACACACTGTCGGCCATCGCCGCACGCTATGGCACCACGACTCAGGCCCTGGTGCAGGCCAACGGCCTGGCCAGCGCCAATCTCATCTACGTGGGGCAGCGCCTGGTGATCCCCGGGGGCAGCAGCGCACCGCCTCCTCCCTCGAGCACGACGGGGTACTACACAGTGCAAGGGGGCGACACGCTGAGTTCCGTCGCCGTCCGCCACGGGGTTACGGCGTGGGCCATCATCCAGGCCAACCAGATAGCCAACCCCAACTTCATCTACGTGGGGCAAAGGCTGGTCATTCCGGGCGGCAGCAGCCCGGCTCCTGCTCCGGCGCCTGCACCTCAGCCTAGCAGCAACAAGCGCATCGTCATCGACCTCTCGGAACAGCACATGTACGTCTACCAGGATGGGGGGCTTCTCTATTCCTGGGTCGTATCCACCGGCATGCCCGGCGCGGCCACCATCCCCGGCAACTTCAAGGTCCTCACCAAGGTCCCCAACGCCTACGCCTACACCTGGGGGCTGCAAATGCCGTACTGGCTGGGGATCTACTGGGCGGGAAGTCTCCAAAACGGCATCCATGCTCTGCCCATCATGGGCAACGGCCAGCTATTGTGGGAAGGATACCTGGGGCAGCCCGTTTCCTATGGGTGTATCATCCTCAGCACGCAGGACGCTCAGACCCTCTACAACTGGGCGGAGGTGGGCACGCCGGTGGATATTCAGTACTAGAACTGACCGGTACCCCGGCTTCGTGGGGGCTTGATCGAGTTCTGAACAGATTTGTCGACCCGGTGGGGTTGGCAGACCGGCCTCCGCAACGCCGCGCGGGAGCGCCTCAGAGAGCTGGCCGCCTTCTTGACGGGGCGCAGCTACTGACTGGTTGGTGCCAGTCTCTCTGCATCTGTCCCTAGTCTACCTGTCCTCTGCCGCCTACACTCAGCACGTGCTCTCGTCTCGAAAGCTGGGTGGACCTCGCTGGTTTTCGCCGTCAGTCACGGGGCTGCTGAGCTCTCGATCACAGGGGCTCAGAGCAGCCGTCTGCATTGAGTATCGCCGACTGCAATCACGCAAACAGTTCGGTCCTCATCAAAGCGAAGCTATGGGGTATGTCTTGCCTAGTGAGAGAAGTCGTGCTACAATCGTACTTGGCCATAGATGGGGGAAGTTCTACACATGTCTGGCCAGGGGTGTCGCGTGACGCGGGTTCCAGCCGTGGAGGTACAGAATGAACGCTAGTGTTGATGTTGCGGAACTGGCACAGTCACTGGCCTACTTCCTGGCCCCTTTCCTACCCGACTTGGTGGGCAAGGTTGGGGACGCATTAGCGGAGGTAACGGTGGAGAAGTCGCTCAAGGCGGCCTGGGAACGGGCCCAGGGCGTGTGGGGAAAGCTGCACCCCAAAGTGGAATCCACTGCGGCCGCGAAGGAGGCGGCGTTGGATGTTGCCCAGAATCCCGATGACGAAGATGCCCAAGCTGCTCTGTGGCTGCAGCTGAAGAAATTGCTGGCTGCAGACACGGCGCTCGCTACAGAGTTGGGCGAGTTATGGGAAGAGGCGAAGCAGGCCAGTGCGACGGTTAGTGCCATCGGTGAAGGTTCTGTTGCCATCGGCCGCGATGCCAGTGGCATGGTCATCATTGAGGGGGATAGGAATGTGGTGCAGCAGGGCAAGTACAACGTGAACATCGGCAAGGCAGAAAGCACCGCAATCGGCGACGATGTGCGGGTAGATGTCTCTGGCGAATCCACATGAGAAAGAAACGAGCACGACAGAGGGGGCGCGACTAATGCCTGTGCGCGAAAACTTGAACGGCATCCTTGACCGTATCGTTGCTGGCACTCACACAGACGCCGATATCGAGTCATTGCGCCAGGGACTGATCGTGGCCGAAGAA
>Ga0307376_10005858_pt1 | contig 10999 bp, 13 predicted proteins | sample TR2MG_FD_202536 | JGI IMG/M metagenome (GOLD analysis project Ga0307376, IMG submission 202536) | Soil microbial communities from Risofladan, Vaasa, Finland - TR-2 | ecosystem: Environmental > Terrestrial > Soil > Coastal area > Acid sulfate soil | place: Finland: Risofladan, Vaasa | collected...
GTCCGACACTTCTGGGGGTGTAGGTAATCATCTTATAAAAATTAGAAATGAGGCAAATGATGGTTGGGAACTGATAGCGGGATGGAGTGGATATTCAGGGGATTCAGGGTATTCTGGGGGTTCAGGTTACTCTGGTGACGCTGGTGCTTCTGGTTCTTCGGGAGATTCAGGATACAGTGGAGTTGGTATTCCATCTCAAACCGGAAATAGTGGAAAAAGTTTAATTACCGATGGGGTAAATATTTTGTGGGGTCCACCTACATATGGAGCCTAATAAATTAATCAAGCATAGGAGGAATTAAAATGCCTAGTAATATTGGAAGTCAAACAGTAACAGTTAAGTTTTTTGATCCTGTAAATAGTGCAACAGTTGTAGATAAAATAGCTTTGGACGTTAGAAAACCAGGCATTTACACTGGTGGATATTTGACCAAACTAAATAATGCCACGTGTCAATTGTCTCCTTTGACTTGTGAGATTGGGGATGGTACTTATCAAGTTAGAGTTCAAACAGGTGCAGCCATCTCTACAGTACCAATTTCATCCGGTGCTCCTTACATTGTATTGAGGTGGACTTATACCGGTAGTGCTGCTGCTGACTACATGGATTTTACAAATGTAGCTTTGGTGGGCATTTTGTCAACAGATATAGTAGTAGGAAAAGGAACGTTCATTGGAGCGTCTTTACAAACAACATTTGATTATACCTTAAGAACCACTCCCAACGTTTCAGATTTATTTTTAAAGGTTGAACCCACTGTTGCTGCTTCTATGAATGTAAGAATTAGAAGAGGAAGAATAAATCAAGGGGTATCAAATTTGCCTGTGCCCGATCAATTGAGTACAACATTTATTGCTCCAATAAGTAACCCTAGAATAGATGTTGTTTACGTGGATACTGATGGGGCAGTAAAAGTTTACACTGGAACCGAAAATGCAGTTCCGGTAGCTCCCTCTTACTCTGGTAAGATAGTGTTGGCTGAGATATCTTTAGTTCCTAGTCAAACTTCAATAACAAGTACAAGTATAACGGACGTTAGAAGTGCATTGGTAGCTCCGTTACTCAACATACGAGGTTCGAAAATACTTCTGTGGTTCGTTGGTGGAGAAGTAGAGGTAGTAACCCGTGCAAGCGGTCGACCCTATATAGATTTCACAGGAACAATCACTTCAGTAAAAGCGAATGTTAAAACGGCTCCAACTGGGAGTTCTCTTACAATCGACATTAAGAAAAATGGAGTAACAATTATGAGTAGTCCATTGACTCTTGTAGCCGGGGCAACAATTGTAACGTCAACTGCTTTAGCTCAAACTAGTGCGGCGTCTGGGGATTATTTTGACATTGATATTACCGGGATCGGAAGTACTACTCCAGGTGAAAATTTAACTGTCTTGTTGTATATAACACCAACGGCTTAAAAAGGGAGTATTCATGGAAAGAATGGTAAATATACCTGGGTTACCTGATGAAGCTAAGGGGATAAATCCCATTGCAGTTACATTTGGAACGGGAATAGTAGAGGACGAGGAAGTAATACTAGTAAAGGTAGATTCTGACAATGGAAAAGATATAGGAATTTATATGATTTCTAGAAAAGCAGATATATTAACTATGTACCCAGAACTTTTAAACAAGACGTTCTCACTAAGGAGGAAAAAATGAATAAGACTTTAGGAAGAACAACGGCTTGTAAAGAGTGTTTAAAAGATTCAAATAATTTACCTGAACACTTGAAGGGTATGAAACCTAAGGCAGTGAATTTTATGAAGAGCAAATTAATGGGACAGGATAAGTTAATCTTGTCTATAGTTTCAACTTCAGCTGAAAGAACTTTTCACAATTTGGCAACAGCACCTAAAGATTTATTAACGGTGTGGCCAACTTTAGAAAATAAAGTATTTGAGAATAAGGAGTAGACGATGGCGCAAAACATAATTGGAAAATCCTCAACCATACACGACTACAGTGCAGCAACGGGTGTTACAGCAGGAAGTGGTCCTCTTACAATAGATGGAGATTTTACGACTTATTGGGAATGTAGGGCAATAGAAAATGGAAGTTATCCAGAATGTGTAGGACATAGGACGACTTCTTACTTATACTCCTCACACACATTAGTAAAACAGTACACAATAACTAGGGTTGTGGGAAAATTTTATTGGGCTCTATATATTTCTTCAGGAGCATCTTCAAATACAGGTGGGGTATGGACACAGATAGACATTTATAGGGATGGGGCCTGGGAAACCATTCCAGGAACTTATGAGGTGCGTTCCAGTAGCAGTGGGTATATAAACTTGGATGTTTCTGGATTGAGTCTTGAACGGGTTACAAAGGTTCGAGCTTACATTAATGCACACGGAGATAAACAATGTTGTGACGCCTGTGGTGGAAGCACAACCGCCTACGGAAGAATTTATGAATTAGAAGCTTACGCCTCAAACGATGATGCGGGGTATTGTTGTATAATATAAAGAATCAAACGGACAACTTTAATGAAAAGTTAAAATTGGGAGTTTAATATGGCAGAAGTATATACAAATCCACATAGTCTACCACCTACACAGTGTCCGGCTAATGTTGCTACTTTTACTGATAATCCAGTTGTAATTGACGTTACGGGGATAAGAAAAGTCCATATAGATGAATTAAGAACTTATATAAATGGAGAATTAACCCGTAGGGGATTAGATACTATTACTTTTACTGACACTATAACTGCGAATGTAACTGGAATTAGGGCCGTACATGTTAATGAATTGCAAGATGCAATACAAAAAATACAAACTGGAGATTGTGCTGCCGATATTTATTATTGTCCAGAAGATACTGTTGGTACAATAACTTTTACTAATGAACCAATAGTTGCCAACACTAATAAAGTGGCAGACGTTGATATAAATGAACCCTATACCGACATTAGTGCTTTAATGACCAGTTGCATTTGTGAAAGTGAACAATGTGAATACTGTGCTGACTGTGGTTACAAATATAGTTATTGCAATCATAATGGAGTTGCATGTAATAATAGATGTGGGGCTGAGGGTGGTTGCGGACAAACGGTTTATGCAAATAGTTGTGCAAGCATTAATTTAATTGCCGGAACTCCACATCCTTATAAAACAGCAAGTAGCGCTAGTGTACATTCCGCATGGGACGGGACAGTGCCTTGGTATATGGGAGAACCTGATAGGCCAGCCGCTGCTTGGAAGTCTTGGACTTACTATAATCCACCTGGAGGAGGAGCACCTGATCACAGCGATTGGAATTGTAAATGCAACCCTTATACTTGGACTACTTAAATTTAGGAAAGTAAAGCATGAAAACTACTAAAGAATGCAGAGAGTATTTTATAGACAAGTACCACAAAGGACTTTTTGATGCAACAAGCATATATACAAACAGAAAAGACCATATGGTTGTTGATCTTTTAATGACTAAAGATTGTAATGCCTCTTGTCCGTATTGTTATCAGAATAATTACAATGGTAGTGGCTCTCAAAAAATGAGTAAGGAAACATTAGACAATACCATGAAGTTTATGTTTAGCAAGTTTGCAGATAACATGCTTACATTTACTTTCTTTGGAGGAGAACCACTGTTAAACTGGGAAGTTATTAAGTATTGTATAGAAGAATATCCCTCTTTAACATACACCATAACAACAAATGGTAAACTTCTAAGGGAAAGACCAGATATAAGAGAGACACTTATAAAACATAAGTACCATGTCAAATTAAGTTTTTCAGCTTCATCGTTTAAGTATATATATCCAGATGAACCGTTTGAGGAGACTATAAAGGATATAATGAGTTTGTTCGACCAGGTTAACGGAGATGTTCATTATGTTGTTAGTGATGCAAACCCAGAAGACCTACCTAATATAAAGGCTCTGTTTAACTCAAACGTTCCAATGGTAAGGATATCCAATGTACGACAGTGGAAAACCGATGATGGGGTTAAGGCGAAAATAGTGGACTTGATGAAACAAGTAGCTGATTTTGTTTATTTTAGAGAAAAGCCCATGATTGGAAGGTGTAGTTGGGATCATTGCTTTAAGAGTAATCTGTATTCAACACATAAAGGTTTACCATATGCCAAGGCACCCCCAACTCATTGCGGTTGTGGATACGCTTATTCAGCTATAGATATGAACGGGGATATATTTCCATGTGATAACTTTTCCTTCTTCCCCGAGTGGAAGATGGGGGACATATATAAAGGTTTTGATGAAAATGCAATGTTTTTTACTAAGATAAGTGAATGGATAGAAGCACTCTATCGTACTTGTGATGATTGTAAATACTGTACTGATAATAACTTTATGCACTGTCCAAGAGCTTTGTGTTTAACAGAAAATTATGTAGAACGTGGACATCCGTTTGTACCAGCTACAACTCACTGTGAGACAAACTACATAGAAGATACGGTTTACAACTACATAATAACTCGAGCAATAGAGATGGGAATAGATGAGAAAATAAGGAAATACATATGGAACCAATAACTCAAAAAAGAATGTATTTACATTTAACTAAAAAGTGCAATACAAATTGCTCGTATTGTTATCGTAAGTTCCTGGAAAAATCTACGGATATACCTGAAGATATGACATATGAGGTAGCCATTGATGCTATAAATTTTATGTACCAGAACTTTGACATAGCACCACACTTTGGAATAAATTTATGGGGAGGGGAACCACTATTAAAATTTGATCTAATCAAGAGGCTAGTTACAGAATATCCTCAGATAGGATTTAGTACCAACACGAACGGAATACTGATTAATGAAGAGGTATATAAGTTTTGTGTCGACCATTCAAATTTTACAATCACTTGGTCTATAGGAAACACCTGGGAAAAGTATGGATCAATAGAAAAAAAGATTAATCAAGAATACTGGGCTGCTAAGACTATAGAAGACATCCCAAGAAACATAATGAATTTAACAGTGGCATCTAGATATAACAAGGTATATGAGGATTTTAAAGAGTTTCACAAAATAGGTAGTGTAGGAATTAGTCTAGCAATGCATGTTGAACATAAGCAGGAAGATCTAGATGATTTTGTAGAACAATATTTTAAGATTTTATGCAGTTATGGATTGGATTCAAAGACACCTGCTCATACTAGTAATTTGTGGCATAGAGAGTTTGGGGCAACTTTTGGTTTAGAACCAGAGTTTTGTGCTACCGGATTATTAAAAACGTTCATAGATACTGCAGGAAACATCTGGTCATGTGATGGATCTTTTATGAACCAGACCTTCGGTATGGGGAACATATATACAGGATTAGATAGATCATCCCTCGACTACATAAAGGAATTAGGGAAGGACAAAAGTAAACTTCTTAAATATTGTGAGGGTTGTGAAATTTATGGTAAGTGCCCAGAGAACAAATGCTTAAATAATAACTATGGTACTACAGGAGATTTTTTAAAACCACCAAAATGGCACTGTGATATTCAAAAAACACTATATAAAACATATGAAAAATACATTGCGTGGGTTAAGGAACAAAGGAGTAAGAATGATTCAACCAAATGAAATAAAAAGCGTAGATTTGTTTGTAACTGAAGAATGCAATATGAATTGTGACTACTGTTTTCATAAACAGTCTCCACTAAAGCTAGACCTTGAAACCGGAAAGAAGATATTAGATAAACTTAAGATAATGTCCCCGGACAATATGAAACTTAATTTCTTTGGTGGAGAGCCTTTGCTTTATCCAAACTTAGTTTTAGATTTGATGCGTTACTCCAACGAGATATGGGGAAAAGATAAGGTTGGGTTTCATGTGGTAACCAATGGAACTTACTTTGATGAGGCAGTATTTAAGGAATTCTTGAACCAAAAAATGAAGATACAGTTTAGTATAGATGGTGATGAAACCACCCAAATGGAACACCGAAAAGGAAACTTTAAGTTAGTTACCGAAAATATAAAGAAAACAGTGGCTATGTTTCCTAAGGATTGGCTCAATGTTAGAATGACAATTACTCCTAGAACGGTTGGTAGACTATCCATCAACGTACCTTTTATAAGAGAAGAACTGGGTATAGTTAATATAATGCATCATGCAACTATGGAAGATACTTGGGATAATGAAACTTTAGAAACTTACGATTGTCAATTGAATCAGTTATATCACTATAGAAGATTTTTAAAGAAACAAAATAGTCCCATATTTATAAATTTTATAGATAAACCGTTATTGACTTTAAATGATGAAACCGTAAGTACAACTGATTTCTGTCAAGCGGGAAAGACATTCTTAGCTATACTTCCAGACGGAGAAGTTTATCCTTGCCACAGAGCGGCCAGTAACAGAATATTTAAACTTGGTGGTTTATTAAATGACAAACCCATAATAAGAGGCTTGTTCTTAGAAATAGACAAAGAGAGAACAGGGTGTAGTAATTGTCCAGCAGTAAGAACTTGCCACAGTTGCCCAATAACACACCATTTAGTAAATGGAGACTTAATGAAACCGTTACAGGACAACGGTTACTGTAAAATTTGTTTTATAGAAGCAGACCAAGCTAAAAGATATTTACCTACAGAACTAGCGGACAGATACGAGTTTAAACTAAATGCGATGGCAAGGGTTGTTGCAGATATGGCAGAAGTACAAGAAGCTATACTTAAAAAATTGGCGGAGTAATGTTTTCTGTATTGACCCACCAAAAAATATTAGATGATTTAAATAGGTTTCAAAGCAAGATTACCACAGTAGAACCAATGATATATGCTTTTAAACAAGGTACCTTTAAAAAGCAAGAGGATTTTGAAAAAACAATAAGAAATATTAACGATGAATATAATGGCAATTCTAAAACAGTACCGAACAAAGACAATTTAAATATAGTATTTTTTGTTGCCTATTCCAATGACAAACCCGTACCATATTTGGGGACAACCAATACCATTAAAGATGAGGATATTGAAAAAATGGAAAAAAGTTTACAGTTGGAATTGACTAAGCTTACAGATAATCTTTATAGATTATGCCCACATAAAGAACTTGAGAAGGAGTAGATATGTTAAATACAGCCAACACATCCCAAAATAGTTTTGTTGTGTATCGTGGTGACGATTGGAGTATGCAAATAGCCTTTGCAGATGAAGATAACGTTCCTATCGATATTACAGGTTGGACTGTTTGGATGACTCTAAAGAGAAAGAAAACCGATTCCGACAGTGGAGCAGTACTTCAAGAAATTGTTACCACATTTCCAGACCCAACAAATGGGGTTTGTTTAGTAGTTGTTCCACGTGCACGTACAAACAATTTGAAGGGATTGTTTTATTATGATTTTCAATTCCAAAACGCATCCGGAGCAATCACCACGATTACTAGTGGTGGGGTTACATTTTTAGAAGATATAACAAGAGCAACCTAATAAGGACGGGAGTAACATGCAATTTTCAATAGTAATACCAACGTATAACCATTTGGAAGACTGTCTAAAACCATGTTTAGAAAGTCTCATTAAATACACCAACTTCGATAATATAGAAGTGGTAGTAGTTGCTAATGGGTGTACAGATGACACCAAGAAATATGTAGAAGGGTTGGGTTCTCCTTTCAAATTAATTTGGATTGATGAAGCTATTGGATATACCGAAGCTACAAACATAGGGATTTTAGAGAGTAAGGGACACTACATAATATTACTGAATAACGACGTTGTTTTACTTGAACAACCTAAAAATACTTGGTTGGAAATGTTGTACATTCCGTTCACAACAGATGAATCTGTTGGAATGACAGGTCCAATGTTAGTACGGGATATTGATACTCGTAGAAATTTTATCATATTCTTTTGTGCTATGATTAAAAGGTCCATGTTTAGTAAGTTGGGAACATTGGATGAAGTATTTTCTCCTGGGTTTGGAGAAGATGTAGATTTTGGAATTAAGGTTCAAAATGCGGGATACAAATTGATTCAAGTTCCTTCAGTTAGTACTGAGTATTACAAACAAAATTATATGACTGGGGGATTTCCAATTTACCATAAGGGAGAAGAAACCATAAAACACATCCCTGAAATGAAAGAAGTTTTAATAAGGAACAAACAGATATTAAAAGCAAAATACAACCCACCGGTAGTAAGGTTAAATTTGGGATGTGGGGATGTTTTAGAATCAGAATATATGAACGTTGATCTTTATAATCCCCAAGCTGAAATTAAAGCAGATGCCGGGGCATTGCCTTTTCCAGAAGAATTTGCAGATGAAATCAAAGCGATTCACATGTTTGAACACATATCCCCATATGAAGTAAATGCTCTTTTAACTCATTGGTATGGCATTTTGAAACCCGGAGGCAAGTTAATTTTAGAAATGCCGGATATTAAAACCATTTGTAAAAACTTTGAAGCGGAAGATAAAAATGGAAGATATAGACTTTTGAATGTTATCTATGGTACAACCCAGACAGCACACCCACATTTGTTTGGTTGGTATGATGAAATATTGGTAGATCGTTTGAAAGAAGTAGAGTTTAAAGATATAAAAATAATGGAACCACAATATTATCACTGGGGTTACAACTTTAGAGCGGAGGCAACAAAATGAATCAAGAAACAAAACAAAAAGTCACTGCAGTAATTTGTACACGTAATAGGTATTTTGATACCTTACCGTTGTGTTTGTCTGCTATTGCTACTCAAACTTATAAACCGGAAGAGATTATAATTTATGATGATGGAGACCACATTGATATAAGAAATTCTTCTCCCTACAACAATTTGTTTCCCATGATACAAACTTTGGGAATGAGTTTTAAAGTAATATTTACAAATGGAGGACAGGTTGTTGGACATAGGAAATCGCTATTTGATTCCACTGGAGATTTTATCTGGAGGGTTGATGACGACGAGGTTCCGGAATCCAATGTGTTAGAAATTTTAATGAGTAATATGAAAGAAGGGGTAGGAGCGGTTGCAGGTTGCGTTTTAGATCCTAAAAATACTTTGACTTCTACTTTGGCTTCAAACAAAATGGAAGATATATATTTAGGAGCGAATATCCAATGGTTTAAACATACTGAAATTTCGGAAGTAGACCATTTGTATTCATCGTTTGTTTATCGTAAAGAAGCAGTTAAACCCGAATTTTATGCCAACCTTTCAAGGGTTGGACATCGAGAAGAAACAATTTTTAGTTACGAGATTAAGAGAGCCGGTTATAAGTTGATTGTAGATCCAACCGCAACCACTTGGCATTTAAGAAATCCAAACGGTGGAATCCGAAGTGAACAAGACCATAGTTTATGGCAGAAAGATGAGTTTGTATTTAGTTCTAAGTTAAGGGAATGGGGAATCCAACCCACGGAATACAAATTTGTAGCTTTAGATGCGGGGTTAGGAGATCATCTTATGTTTAAGGAAATTTTGCAGGATATGAAAAAGAAATATCCTAAGATAATTATGGCTATATGCTATCCAGAGGTATTTAAGGATGAGAAGGATATAAAATTTATTAGTATAGCTGAGATTAAAGCAATGATGAATATAGAGGAATTAAATATTTACAAGTACGCATGGGATAGAAATTGGGGAGAATCTTTAATAAACGCTTATAGGAGTATGTACAATGTATAAGATTATAATTAGTCCTTACAGTAGAATGATGCGCAATGGAAAACAAAATCCAAAAAATTATCCCTATTTTGAAGAGGTAGTTAAAGGACTTAAGGAAAAAGACTGTCACGTAACGCAAATAGGAATTGAAGGCGAGGCAGAAATTTCGGGTGTAGATGAGCTGTTGGTAAGAAAATCATTAAAGGAATTAGAAAAATTAATTGGAGAATGCGACTCGTGGATTGCAGTAGATAACTTTTTTCCACACCTGTGTCATTTACAAAGAAAACCTGGAGTTGTTATTTTTGGACAATCTGATCCAAAAATATTTGGACATCCAGAAAATACTAATTTATTGAAGGACAAAAAATACTTGAGAGAAAAACAGTTTGACATTTGGGAAGCAACTGTTTACATGGAAGAATCTTTTGTAGATGCCTTAACTGTTATTAACTCTGTATTAAAGGGAGTTCATCATGGGTAATATATATGTTGCCATACCTAATTACTATGGAGAATCTGGTTACTCTGGTTTTTCTGGTTATTCTGGTTATAGTGGTTATTCCGGATACTCTGGCTTTTCAGGTTATTCCGGATATTCTGGCTGGTCTGGAAGAGGAGGTATTTCTGGTTGGTCTGGATATTCAGGATATAGTGGAAGATTAGGAACAAGTGGATTCAGTGGATCCGGTACAAGTGGTTATTCCGGCAAGAGTGGTTATAGTGGAAGTGATGGACTTTCAGGATATAGTGGTTCTGGAATTTCTGGAGCTACCGGTGCGTCAGGATACTCTGGTATTAGTGGTTATAGTGGACAATTTGGATTTTCAGGATTAAGTGGTTATTCAGGTCCAATTGGAACTTCCGGTTATAGTGGTTATAGTAGTGCTAGTGGGTATAGTGGTAAGAGTGGTTACTCTGGTTCGGGAATAAGTGGTTACTCTGGTTCCGGAATAAGTGGCTATTCGGGTTCGGGCATTTCAGGTTATTCCGGATATTCAGGTAAGTCTGGATTCAGTGGATTTTCAGGTGTATCTGGTTATTCCGGAAAATCAGGATTTAGTGGAATCAGTGGTTATTCTGGTTCCGGAATAAGTGGTTTCTCTGGATCTTGGGGAACTAGTGGGTATTCAGGTGAATCCGGTCTTTCTGGATTTTCAGGTTATTCTGGTTTTTCTGGCTTTTTGGGTTATTCAGGAATCTCTGGTTATTCTGGGATTTCTGGAAGGTCAGGTTATTCAGGTTCAGGCATTTCTGGTTATTCTGGTTATAGCGGTTCCGGTATAAGTGGTTATTCGGGTGCAGAAGGAACTAGTGGATATTCTGGAAGGTCGGGATTTAGTGGAGCCAATCCAGGAGCTTCAGGTTACTCTGGCTACTCCGGTTACTCTGGAAAATCTGGTTACTC
>Ga0307376_10005859_pt1 | contig 10999 bp, 7 predicted proteins | sample TR2MG_FD_202536 | JGI IMG/M metagenome (GOLD analysis project Ga0307376, IMG submission 202536) | Soil microbial communities from Risofladan, Vaasa, Finland - TR-2 | ecosystem: Environmental > Terrestrial > Soil > Coastal area > Acid sulfate soil | place: Finland: Risofladan, Vaasa | collected...
GTCGATGAGTCGCCGTAGAATCATCGGCTTTTCGTGCTCGTCCACCAGACCCTGATAGAGTGCGCAGGCGAGCGATGTCTGTGAATCACCCGCGACACTTCCGGTCCTGACGTCGATGAATGCGCTTCGAAAGGCCGCTCGGATATCCGCCGCCTTCGCGGAGAATCTGCTCGCGTCATTTGGGCGTCCAAGCAGCTCAGCTATTCGAGACACGGTGAGAAAGTCTACGTATGCGTACGCCGTGTCTGTTACGGCGGTTGGACATTTGTGTTGCCATGATTCTTCCGCCGGAGGGCACCAGTCTCCCAGACCGAAGTCCACGATTCCCTCAGTCTCCATGGATTCAAGAAAGCCGAGATAACGTACCATCGCGTCGTAAGTCGTCTCGAGAATTCCTCGATCGGCCGAATACACGTAGGTGTACCAGGGAATAAGAATGAGCGCGCTGTCCCAAGCGGGGCCACTTCCCCAATTGAATCCCCATCCAGCCGAAGGTACGATGCCCGGAATTTGTCCACTCGGCCTCTGCACGTCCGTGAAGTCGAGCATCCACTTCCTGTAAGCGGTGACCGGATCGAAGTTGAGTAACACCTGTTCAGCTGATAGCAGGGCATCGCCCGTCCAGCCGTTCTTCTCGCGGTGTGGGCAGTCTGTCGGGAAGCTATGATAGTTTGTCAGTGTAGATCTTCTCGCGGCTTCCTGGATCCTGTTCAGGAGTAGGTTCGAGCACTCGAAAGCCCCGGCATCGGGAAGTGCTGTGTGAACGACGCCAGCGTGAAGCTTCACCGGGGCGTCCGCGCGTTCGAGTCCGGTAGCTTGTATATACTGAAATCCATGATAGGTGAAGCGTGGGTGCCAGGTTTCAATACCCGCTCCCCTGGCAATGTATTTGTCAGTCTGGAAGTCGCCGCTCTTTATGAAAAGCTCGATCTCTTCGGTGTCAAGCTTCCCGTTCTTGTCCAGTCTCTCTCCGTACTCTATAGTGACCTCGGAACCGGACGGAGCACTTAATTGCAGCTTCCCCCATCCAGAGATGTTCTTTCCGAAGTCGAACACATGTGTTCCGGGTTCTACCTCAACCACCGATACCGGCTCAAGCTCTTCGATTTCCTTGATGGCCGGCAACTGTGCGGACTTCAAAGTTCCGCCGGGCGCCCTCGTTATCTGCGCGTTATCCCACTGCGCGTCCATCCATCCTGGAAGGTTCCACCCATCGAGCTCTTGTCGGGCATCGTAGTGTTCGCCGTTTCTTATTCCGTCGAATTGTATTGGACCAGAAGTGACCTTCCATGTCGAATCGGTACCGACGGTATCCTTTGCCCCGTCCTCATAGGTAATCTCGAGCTGAAGCAGCAGCTTCGGCACGTGTCGCCACGCCGCCTTCTGAAAATCCCACACATCGCTCGTGAACGTATTGTACCAGCCGTTTCCGAGAACTACACCAACGACATTTTCTCCAACCTGAAGTTGTCCAGTCACGTCGTGTGTATCGTAGTAGACGGTCCGATCGTAGTGGCTTACCGCCGGTGAAAGTATCGCTTCCCCGCACTGTGCCCCGTTCACATACAGCTCATAGTACCCCAGACCGCTCACGTATACCCGAACACTCGCTGGTACCCTCGCGATAAGTACGGTCTTTCGAAAAAAGGGAGCCGGTCTTGACGTGTCCGGCAGACCATTTACATTTGGGCCTGACAGACATATCCACCGAGCTCTCCAATCTGTCTGTTTCAGGAGCCCTGTCTCGAACCACGCCGGATGACTCCAGGGCGACCACGCTCCGTCTCGTCCGCTGACACGCACCTTCCACCAGCATCGCTGTGCGGAATACAGCTGCGACCCCGCGAATCGGATTCCGCATGATTGATCCGAACTCACGTCACCGGTGTCCCAGACATCCCCTTCATCCGCGGCAAGCCGCTCGGCGTTACTCGCGACGACTATTCGGTACGCGGTCTGGACCTCAGCGTACCCGTCACCTTCAATCGACCAATTGAAGACAGGGAATGGAGTCTCGATTCCCAGAGGATTCTTTGCGTAGTTGCATGTCAACTGACCAGCGTTCATTTCAGTCCTTCTTCGTAGTAATCTGTCGAGAGCCGAATGTTCATGGTACCGACGGAACATAATCTCGGTATGGTAACGCGAGGCTGCCAATACCGGATTCCTTCAATGAAGGAACTGCTTACCCACATATAGGGAGTTTCACCTGTGTTCTCTCAGGACACGTCAACCCTTGATCGCACCGCTTGTGATACCGGAGACGAGCTGCTTCTGGAAAAAGACGAAGGCTATCAGAGGCAGAATGGTGACGACAACCACGTCGGCAAATACCAGGTTCCATTGAGAATTGAATTGGCTCATAAAACTGAACAACGTAAGCGGGGCGGTGACGTTATTTGCACCCGGCAAAAAATAGAGCGGCCCAACAAAGTCATTGAAGATCGCGACAGTCGCAGTTATTACAACCGTCATGATCGCGGGCTGCAACAGCGGGAAAAGCACTGAGGAAAACACACGCAATGGCGAAGCACCCTCCACGATCGCGGCTTCGTCGAGCTCCCGCGGTATAGTTCCTACAAAGGCCCGAAGAATGAGTATGGCGAACGGAATGTTGAAGGCGACGTCTACCAGGATCATACTCAGAAGGGTGGTGAACAGACCGAGTCGTTGTAGCAGGAACACGGTGGGAACCACCGCCGGTGGAATTATCAGCCCCGCCAGCATGATAGCACCTGCTATCGATGCCACACGGTCACTTCTACGCTGTAACACTACGGCGACCAGCGACGCCAGCGCGATCATGATCACGATGGATCCTGCTGTTATGATCGTGCTGTTCCAGAGCGCACGGAGCATCTTGTTGTCACCGAATGTCACCACTTCCCGGATGTTCTTGAGAAGCTGGAAGTGGTCCGGTAAGTTGAATTGAAAAAGGCCTGCCTCTGCTGGTGTTTTAGCGGCCGTCAGGAAGACGAAGACGAACGGAATGACATATATAATGACGGCTACCAGGAGGGTTGCACTGTCGGCCAGGACGGCGGATGTACGTCTCGACACATTCATAGCTGAATCTCCCTGCTGTTGAAAAACCGCATCATCGGGTACGCGATCGCAGACACAAGCAGGAACAAGACGACATTACCTGCCGTGGAGAGGCCAAAGAAACCCGCACCGTACTCTTTGAAGATGACCGAAGTAAGCACTTCGGAGGCGAAACCGGGTCCGCCCTGGGTCATTGTCCAGATCAGATCGAAGGACCGAAGCCCTCCAATAAAGGAGAGGAGAATGACCGTGAAGGTCGCATTCCTACTCAGCGGCACGATAATGTGCCGAAACTTCACCCACTTACCGCCTTCAAGACGCGCGGCGTCGAAATAATCCAGTGGAATCGAGAGGATACCAGCCATGAAAATCACAAGCGCGATTCCGATACCGCGCCAGATGTCAACCATCGCGACTGAATACAACGCCAGACCCGGGTTGCCAAGCCAATCCGGTTGCGGTGCTCCAATGAAGTGGAGAAATGTATTGATCATCCCCGTAGAAGGCTGCATGAGCGCAGTAAAGGTAACGCCTACCGCGACAGTGCTTGCAAGAGTCGGAAAAAATACGATACTCCGTATCAAACCCTTCAGTCGGATGCTTGCAGAGGTCAACAAAGTGGCAAGCGGCAGGGCAAGGATGACCTTGAACCCGCTTGTGAGCACCGCATATATTACGGTATTTCGCAATCCGGTCAGCAACTCGGCGTCACTGAGAAACGTCTTGTAGTTCGCAAAACCGATGAATGTTGCGTCAAACAGAGACCATCGAGTCAAGCTAAAATAGAACGCCATTACCGTCGGCACGATGAAAATGATGGCGAATATGAGTCCTGCGGGTAAGTAGTACCAGTATGGGTATGTTCGCAGGACAACCTTTGATTGTGTGTTTCTCAAAACAAAACCCCGTTTCCCCAGTCAACGCCGAGGTTCTTAGGTTACCGAAGGCCGGCGAAAGTACGCCGGCCTTCTCTCAGAAATAAAAACAGTGAAGTAGTGGAAATCCCTTACCAACCCGCGAGACCAAGTTGCTGGGCCTGCTTGGCAACGTCTTGATCATAGGCTGCCGCGGCCTGCTCTGCTGTCATTTGCCCGGTTCCAACTGCTACGCAGAAATTCGGAAGATTCGGGCCCTTGATCGGTGAGAGGAATTCCAACGCTGGGTAGGAATTCCCTGAATCGATGTATGACTTGAGATCATTCACAAATGGGAGGACGTTGGACGGCAGTGTCGACCCTTTTATGAGGTAGGGCCCGGCGGGCGTGACTGCGGCAGTTAACGCGTCAGTACCCGCAGTCGAGGCAACGAATGCGAAAAAGTCTTTGCCTACTGCTATGTGTTTGCTCGTCTTCGGCATATAGAACGCAAGCGGCATCCAGACCGTGGCGCCATTTTGTGACGCATCTGTTCCCGGTTGCGCAAAGAAACCGATGTCCTTCACTTTGTCCGGCCAATCCTGGGCAATCGTCGGCATGACCTGCGTGAGCATCGGATATTGTGGTACTGTGCCATCTGCCAGCAATTTGAGTCCCTGCTGGAACTTCATGGTTGCAAAATTCGCCTCATACCACCCCTTCTGGTAGCCTTCCTGAAGGTGCGCAAATCCCTCCAACGCGGCGGGAGTCGTCGCGAACTTCGCCTTATTGTCGGTGTATTCGGTAGCAAAGTTCGGATTCGCCTGCTGAACGTTGTAGAAATCTGCAAGAACGAATAGTTGCGATGTCCAGTTGTCCCCGTAGGTCTGTACGATGGGGGAAACTCCTGCGGCTTTCAGCTTTTCGTTGTTTGCCTCGAACTCCGCCCAGGTTTTAGGCACAGTCAGCCCATACTTTGCGAACACCTTTTTGTTGTAAAGAATGCCGCCGGCGGCTGCGTAACCGATTGGCACGCCAAAAATCTCATTGTTCTGAGAGACGGTCGCCAGGAACGATTTCGAGATATTGGAAATAAACGGTTCCTTGCTGAGATCAACAAGGGTTTGAGCCGGATGCAGGGTCTGAAGCAATGAGCCCGAATTGAAGTAGAAGATATCGTTCATTGAACCGGTGGCGAGGCGAGTCCTGACCAGATTCTCGATATCAGCACTCTGTCCCGGTGGAACCTCGACGCTGAAGGTCACATTCGGATGGTTGTCCGTGTACGTCTTGATAAGCGCATTGATCAGAACGGTATCATTCTGGTTCTGCGACCCAAGCAAGCTGATGGCGACAGGGCCCGTCGCGCCGGCCGCCGCCTTCTCAGACGATCCGTTCGCATACACAAATATCGACACAAGAAGCATCATAGTGGTCGCCAACGACAGTACGATTCCTCGTCTGGTTCTCATATTCACTCCTCCTTAGGGATTATGCTGGTGAATGCTCCCACGCTTTTCGTGATGGAGAGCATGCTGATTGGGTTGACGAGACCCGGTCGTCCACTCCCGCGACTGGAGTCTCCCATTGCACAAACTCGTTCACTTCATCGTCACCTCCGTCGGCGGACCGGCATCGGCGCTTGCCATCACCGCAAGCTTATTCGAGTGGACCCGTCGATTCACGAATCTGCAGCGACGCACCGATCCACTCCACTCTTGCCGGACCGATGTATCCATTCATCCGATCCAATAAGAGTTGAAACGCTCTCCTTCCCCCGAGCTCCGTCTCACGGCGAACAGTCGTGAGACGTGGTACCATGAACTGAGAGAAAGGGATGTCGTCGAATCCGCATACCGACAGCTCCCCGGGCACCGAAATGCCGAGATCCGCGGCCGCGCGCATCACACTCATCGCAAGGTAGTCGTTGATTGCGATAATGGCCGTTGGCCTAGGCTCTTGCCTGAGCAACTGAAGCGCTGCCTCATACCCTTCTTCCTGGGTCGGTCCACAGGTGATTACCTGACCGTTTTCCGAGGTCAACCCATGTGCCGACAATGATTCTTGGTACGATTCCAACCTGTCCAACCCGTTGTCCGGGTTGGCAATGCCGTAAACCATGCCAAATCGCCGATGCCCGAGATCGAACAGATGGGACATCAACTCGCGCGTTGCCGCACGGTAGTCTGCAGTAATGTGGTCAAAGGGCGAGTCCTGGCTCGACAAGTCTACAATCGGCATCCCGCCAAGTGCGAGTGCGCTTTCTTCATCGTGGATTTGCACACCATACGATGCGTTGATGATTGCACCGTCGATTCTCTTCTGTGTCAGCTCACGGAGCGCGACATTCTCTTCCGATCGTTTCAGCGCAGTGTGGAACACCATGATGGTGTATCCATGAAGGTGAGCCTCTGCCTCGATTCCGGACAGGTGTTGCCAGAAATGTGGGTTGTGGAGGTCAAGCATCAGCACACCGATAGTCATTGTTCTTCCTGAACGGAGCGTACGTGCCTGCGCATTCGGTCGATACCCAAGATCTTCAACTGCCTCAAGTACCTTTCGGCGGGTCTCATCTGAGATGGGAACGCCTTCTGAACTTTTGTCATTAAGGACATAGGAGACAGTCGCTCGGGACACCCCGGCTTTTTGCGCGACCTCTTTTTGCGTGGGTTGCTTCATTGATCCCTCGTAAAGCCGTTGCTGTGCAGGTTTCGCTGCCCAGTCGATCGCCCGCTCTTGAACGTGCCGACATCATCAACACGCCAATATTGGTTTACACGTGTCATATGAGACGAGTAAATCTTAAAATGGGTTCAGATGTTTGTCAAGAAAAACATTATCTGACGAAAGTACGCATCACCGGATAGTGTTGCGGAGGATCAGCGTCGGAGAGAAAGTGTACATTTGTTCGGGACGAACACGGCACCATGGATGGCAGCAAAGTCGGATATTTGGAATGCGTGCACCGCGGTTGGATCAGGTGTCAGGTGGGAAACTGGTCACCCAATGACCAGCTCCCGGCCGAACGAGGTCTGGCATCTTGATACTACGGTGGTTCATACCCTCGACAACCGTAAAGGCTACGTACAGCTTCTCATGGACAACTTCTCCCACAAGATCATCGCCTGCAGAACCAGCGACTCGATTTCGGGCTTGAGTACTGCCGCGGTTCTCCAGAAAGGATACGATTCCCTGCAATGCACGCCGGTACAGAAGATCGATCTCATCGTCGACGGAGGACCGGAGAATAAAAACAGCGCGGTCAAGATGCTTCTTGAATCGATTCCTCTCAAGAAGCTCATTGCCGGAGTTGATGTGACCTACTCCAATTCACTCATCGAGGCGGTGAACAAGATCCTGAAGTACCGGTATCTGTTCAGAGGACCGATTCCGGATCTCGAGCATTTGGCAACCGCGGTCATGAAAGCTATCGAGGACTACAACAACCGGCCGCACTTGGCGTTGTGGGGGCTGACGCCGAATCAGGGGCATGCGGGAACGGTATTCGACAAAGAGGCGTATCGGGAGCGAATCACAATTGCGGGGATCGAGCGCAGGAGGATCAATCACCGAGCGTGTCCGCCTTGTGTGGCGATGTAGGTAAGAATGGGAAAATCGGTGAGGAAGAGATGGAAGAGGAATGACCTTCAGGATTGAGAGTGGCGTATCGTTTCTCACCCTTATATGTGACGGTCATTCTCATCGTGGGATTTTCGCCTTTCGCCCCGCGGTGATGTGAGGGGAGATGCGGTTCGTAATAACGAACCGCAATTGCTGGTTTCCCTGTGGTTGGAGCAGGGCATCGGTCAAGTTGCGCAGGAAATAGCGTGCGGTTGTGAGACTCCTAGTCTGCCGGAAACAGAGGATATGGCCTATACTGGAGGTGTGGCGGGCGGTGATCTCCATGCTCAAGTACCAGGAGCGGACCAGAATGGCCTGCGGCGTCAGAGCGAAGGGTTATAGCCAGGAAGATCCTGAGATTCAGGAGCGCCAATCCACTTTGAGACGCCGGCCGCCGGTTTTCTCATTTTCGGCCAGCTCCTTCACTCGATCATTCCAGGGGCTCTCTTGGCAATGATTCAATGGTGCAAAGGGAAACAAGTCGAACGTCAACAGGGTGGTCGTGCAGCTGCGCTCTCCGTTATGTCCTACTGTCCCGTTGTTGCAATTCCAGCGTAAGCCTGGCGCTTCGATAGTTGGGGGTACAACGGAATCTATGCCAGTATTCGGATGTTGAACTTCCTTGCTTGGTCGACACGTAGATGTGCCTCCCGCTCATTCCTCCGATGAATGTTCAGGTGACCGCTGGAGGTGTTCTGCTTTCGCCGTAAGCTATCTCAAAAGCGTTTGCAATAACTCGTGACCTCTTCTCCATTGTCCCACGCCGCTTGCCGCGTTGATGTGGCCAGCCGCGCCGATGTCTATCAAATCACCTCCACAAGTTTCAGCAAATTGCATGACGAAATGCGGATCGGCATAGGGATCGTCTGTACTCATCACAATTATGCTACGGAAGGGAAACTTAGTTTTGGGCAAAGGTGCAAAGCCAATCGCCTTCTTCGGAAACTGCTCGCCATATGGATCGGGTACGGCAACGAGCATGGCTCCAGCGATTCTTAGTTGGGATTTCGTAGCCCAATGCACCAGTGCTAGGCACCCAAGACTATGGGCAACCAGGATTGGCGGTTGATCGCTCGCAGCGACCGCTCGTTCAATTGACTCAACCCACTGCAATTGAACGGGATTGTGCCAATCCTCCTGGATGACTCGGGCAATGTGGGAACTTTGGGATTCCCAGATATTTTGCCAATGATCCGGACCTGAGTTGCCGTATCCTGGGATGTTTAGTATAGGTACATTCATATTCGCATCTCACTTTCATTGTAGTCTCTATTTCTTGTTGAGTTATTCTCGCAACGTTTGCGGTGTGCGGCGACTTTTTCCCTATTTCCGCACACGGACATGGAGCACCACTTCCTGTTCTTCCGAGGAGAGATGTCAAAAAAAGCATTCGACAATCTGGATGGGCACAGTTCTTGAAACGTGTACGGTCGTTCGTCCCCACCAGCAGCACAGCGTCTCGCGCTATGGCCGCCAACCCAGAAACAACCATGTGTGGCGACGATACTGTCAATGAACACGCCTCTCCTACAAGTCGCATGTTCGCTAGTGGAACAGCAGATGATTCATTTATTCGATCTATGTCTTTCTTCCTAACCTGTCCCTCTGAACTAGCCGCCTGTACAGTATTGTATATAGATTCTCGCAATTGAAGTGCGACGCGGTGTTCCTCCGGGTTCGGGACGACGGGTGAATGAAGTAGTCCAGCGATCATGAGCCATTCGAAGAGACTGTTAGGTGTGCTTACGAGGTCACAAGGGTTCGACGCTCGGTGCCGCACTGTAGCGACAAAATTGAGGGACAAACAACCAGCATCAAATCTGAAAGAGTCGTATTTCGAGCTAGAATATTTTATGTGAGTCATCACATTCCTCGTAACCACCATAAACAGTTACAGTAATTGGTCAATTAGCAATTTCAAAGACTCCAAGTCTGGTTATCATCGCGAGGATTCAAAAAGTGTCCCGTTCGGGGACATAGGTAACACCTATTCTCGGAACATCGGTAGCACTTTCTGAAGGAGAAGAGTATCCCATGGTGCCCGTAGATGTGCTCAAGCTCTGGGTAGCAACCTTGCTGATCCGGATCGCCCAATCGTGGTTTCGCCTCGAGACTATGTCCGGTGTGGTTCGTTCACTGCCCTAGGCCGGAACTCGAGTGGTGGTACGCGCGTCAATGAAGGCTTCGGGGGCCGATCGGGGATTAGCCATGGACATCATGTCCCCGGTAGAAACCAGGACCTTCCGATAGGTAACCATCGAAGCTGTCCCGGCCTACAATCTGAAGATACTCATGCATCCCAGGGCGAAAGACTACCTGAGGTACGCGGTCTTCGTCGACGAACTCTCGGTCTACCACGCCGGGGACACCGACCCTATCTCCGAGATGGACACCATCCGGGCAGATGTCGCCCTCCGTCCCGCACGAGACCTGGCTACCATGAACGCGAACCAGACTCACCGAGGCCGCTCGCAGAGTCAACGCCCGGGTCGTGGTTCCCATGCACTTCGGAACGATTCCGTTCGCAAAGGGTGCTGGAAAAGCCCTCGCCCGCATTTGGGAAGGAAGCAGCGTTTGGGCCTAACAGCGAAAGCTAATCAGTGCCATTGTCGAGCCGCCGGTAATTTCAGTGACCGGCGACATTGCGTTCGCATGTCAGGATGGTATAATGCCTGCATGGGAGGAAAAACGAATGGATCCGGGAACAATCGGGGCGTTCATCCCAATTGTCGCACTTTCCATACCTATCGTCGCAATCATCGCGGGAACACTCTCAAAGAAGTACAAATTCCAGGCGAACGTCGAACAGATCGAGCAGATCAAGAAACTCGAAGCTAGGGTGCAGGAGCTGGAGTCCAGCCTGCACACCATGGGCGCGGAAGTCGAACGGCTGAATGAAGAACAGCGATTTACGTCGAAGCTTCTCGACGACAGGAGATAGACTTGGTCGATGTAGAACGCCGGAGGGCGACCGCGCCCACGCCGATACATCGTCATGCTCTTTATTATCACTCTTCTTCTGATCCATACTGGTGCTGCAGTATCTGCAGGGCGCGTTCGCCACAACACGCACGCTCGATTGTTTCTATTCTTGATCCCACTCAAATTTCATGTTTCACCGCACTGATCTAGTAACACAATGGCAGGTCATAAGTCCTTCGAAAGTCTATGTTCCAATTTGGGTCGGAGTACTCTAGCGGATTATTCCCCGCGTAGTGATACACGTCAAGGTTCAGGTAGTTGAACACCCCACCCTGTCCCGGTAGGTTCCCGTTCTGCCGCCTCACCGCATCACTTGTCGGCGTTGCAGGCAAATAGCTCCCCATCGCCGGATCCGCTGACATCCACCGTGCCGCCACCGGATCAAGGTACCTTACCCCATAGTAGTACAATCCGGTCTGCGCGTCATACTCCTTGCTCGTGAACCGGTACGGGATCACCGCCTTGTTTTCCCCCTCATCGATCCACTGCTGGCCGTA
>Ga0307376_10005860_pt1 | contig 10997 bp, 10 predicted proteins | sample TR2MG_FD_202536 | JGI IMG/M metagenome (GOLD analysis project Ga0307376, IMG submission 202536) | Soil microbial communities from Risofladan, Vaasa, Finland - TR-2 | ecosystem: Environmental > Terrestrial > Soil > Coastal area > Acid sulfate soil | place: Finland: Risofladan, Vaasa | collected...
CCAACGCCTTTCGCTCAGGCGAGGTCTCGCGCATGCTTGAGCAGTTTGCCACACCACAAAAGCTGGAGGTGGGCTTGAGCGTTGAGCCCAAATACAACGGGTTTCGTGTGGCTATTCAGTGCAGCCCCGACGGCACGGCGGTCGCCTTTTCCGAGGAGGTGTTTGAGCGCAAAACGCCGCTGCACAACATGCTCGATAGCCTCGCGCGGGTGAAGCAGGCTGTGCAGGCTCTGGTGTCCAAAGGCAAGGGGTTGATTCTGGACGGCGAGTTTATGGCCTACAATGCCGATGGGGGTCCGGTGCCGCGGCGGGAGTTGGCGCAGTACAGGGCTAAGGGGCCGGTCGATGACGCGAAGGTGCACCTGGAGATTTTTGACATCTTATATCACCCGGAAAAAGGCAACGTGGTTGCTTTGCCCTACAAGGAGCGCAAGGCTCTGCTGCACAAGCTGCTACGAGCCCACCGAACGCCGCTTGTGCGCGAAGCCCCCTTTCGCATTGTGCATACTCAGGCGCAGCTCAAAGATGCGCTGGGCTGGGCCAAACAAATTCCGGGCTCGGAAGGCGCCATGCTCAAGAGCATGGAGCACACCGTGTCGCTTCGCGAAAGTGACTTGATGGCCAAGTTCAAAACGGTGCGCCAGCTGACGGGCATCGTGTGGGACCGCCATCCGGTAGCGGGCTCCAAGGGGGTGTACAATTTTTATTATGGCTTTGGCCCTATATCTGAAGAGGAAGCCAAGGCCTGGGCTGAAATTGTCACGGTGGACGGCAAACAGTACGTCAAGGCGGGCCGCACCTTTAATGCCAAGCTTGACGCCAAAGTCGGCGATCGGGTGCGCATCGAGGTCACCGAGATGTTATTGGACGCTTCGGATACGTCCAAGCAGCGGCTGCGTGGGTTTACGCCCGTGGTGATTGACAAGACCACCGAGCCGCCCACAACGATAGAGCAAGCCATCGCGCAGCTCGAAGAGGGTGAGCTCAAAAAGACGGAGCTGGCGGTCATTGAGGGTGTGGCCAAGCGCATTAGTCGGGCCGATTGGCACGTTCGGGTAGCCAAACAGGATGAGGATGAGCGTTATGTGTTGGGGGTGGTCTTAGTGCCGGACGAGACAGACTCGCAGGGTGATATATATGATGAAGCCACGGTGCGTAAGGCATCGGAGTATTTCATGGAATATGCGCGCACGTTGGGCTTGATGCACGCGCACGCCCTGGGGGGCGACAAGGTGCGAATCCTCGAAAATTACATTGCGCCGTGCGATTTCGAATTGGGCGACCAATTGGTTAGAAAAGGCACGTGGCTGTTGGCTGCGCGCGTTCTGGATGACCGATTGTGGGAGGCTGTGAAGTCCGGGGAGCTGACCGGTTGGAGCATTGAAGGGTCAGCTATCGTGCAAATGCTGGACTAAACCCTGTTCGCTTGCCTACCAAAAAAATGTAGTTCCGCTCATTTTCCTAGAGATCTTACTTGACTTTGGCATCATACCGCTGACAAAATTGACAGTGATCATGTCAGATCCAAAAAGCACGCAGGATCGCCGCCGTGCCGTGCGGCGCCTTAAAGGGATCGAGCCGGTCAAGGTAGATCTCGTAGACAGAGCCGCTAACAAGCGAAGATTTCTTGTTTATAAGGAGGATACGATGCCTGAACAGACCGCAGGGCCGGAGCTTACGCCCGTGGGCGATGAGCTGCACAACCCTGAGGCGGTGTCCGAGCTCGAGAGAGCCGCGTCGGCTCTGGAAAGCCTGACCGCTGCAGTGGAACAGTTGCAGTTGCAAAAAAGTCTCGTGAAAGCGGACATGGCCCCGGCGGCTGAAGCCACCACCGGCGAGGGTGAAGACGAGACACCGTCTCCCGAAGAGGTCAAGATGGGTGGAGGCGCGGCCTCGGCTGCGCTGCGTGAAGTTGCCGAGCGTGCCGCTTCGATGGCGGCCGCTTTGGATGAAGCGCCAGAGCTCAATTCCGAACAGCTGGCCTCTGACGTCATGGCGCTGGTGACGGTGCTGCAGGGGGTAATTGAAAAGTACCCCAATCCGAAGCAGGCGGCTTGCGGCGATGCGGACAAGACCCCGAAAGAGGGGGCGCAGCCCATGGAGGAGGACGAAAAGCCGATGTGTAAGGCCGATACGGCGCTACTCGCCGTGGCTGAAGGTGCCAGCACACTGGCGGCCGAGCTTACCAAGTCCATGATGCTCGACGATGCAACCGATGGCGCGCTGGCGCTGCTCATCGATGCGATCGAAGCCCTGTCGCAAGAGCTCAAGATCGAAAAGAGCGCAGTCGAGCCTGTGATGCCTGAGGTGTTCAAGGCGCAAGAATCCGAGATGGAAGCGCTGACTCAGGCCATGGTGCAGGTGCTGACCGACGTGTCGCAGCGCGCGACAACGCTGGCCAAGACCTGTGACCAGGCGGAGCTTCCCCAGGCGGTCAAAGACGAGATCAATGCGATCGGCGCCATTTTGGCCAAGGCCAAAGAGGTTGTGCCGACCAAGGCTTTTGAGGCTCTCAAGCAGTTTGCCAAGGCGCTGCAAGAGACGTCGGGTCGGGCAGTCGAACTGACGGCCAAAGCGGACGAGGCGGGCTTTTCGGATGAGCAGGCCCGCGCGCAGCTTCAGCAGGCCGCTGAGATTCTGACCAGCCTTTCGGAAAAGTTCGGCGAGCTCAAAAAGTCCGTGTCCTTTGAGGTATCGGACCTGGGCCGCGTGCTGAGCGCCGATCGGCTGCTGAGCCAATTCGAAGCCGAGCTGCTCAAGTTCGGCTTGATCACGCCCCCGGCTGAGACGGCTCCGGCAGCCGAAGCCGATCCCGAGGCGGCGCCTGCGCAAGACCCGCAGTCTTCTCAGATCGCCGAGTTGACGGCTAAGCTGCAAGCGCTGGGCGCCCAAGTGGGCGTGCTTCAGGCGACGGTGGCCAAAGCGCGCGATGTGATTCCCGCGGCGGCCAGTGTTGTGAGCGAGACGGTGACAAATGCACTGTCGCCGCTTTTGTTTCCCATGGATTATAACGATCCTGTTTACCAAGAAGAGGTCCAAAAGTCCGAATCGCAGGTAGACGCGTAAGCCCGAAGGGGCGGATCTAATCGGGTGCGGTAGTCGCACCATAAACATTTCAGAAGGAATTTTCGCGGAGGAAATTAGGATGCCATCTGAAAACAGAACCCTCCTTCGGAAGGCCGAGCTAGTCATCAATGACTTTGCCACTGGAGGCATTTTACAACCGGACCAGGCCGATCGGTTTATCCGTTTGGCCATCAAAGAACCCGTGCTGCTAAAGCTCGTCACCGTCACCCCGATGAAGTCATTCAAAGAGGAACGGGACAAAATGCGCTTTGCCAGCCGCGTGCTGCGTGCCGGCAATGAGGCCACGCCGCTGCCGTCCGCCGCTTGGGCCAAGCCGGCTTTGGGCCTGTTCACCCTGGATGCTCAGCTGTTCAAGGCTGAAGTGCGCCTGTCCGACGAGGTCCTGGAAGACCAGATCGAGCGCGGCGTGTTTCGCGAGACCCTGATGCAAGAGCTGTCGCGGGCGGTCGGTCGTGATATGGAATTCGTAGCGGTTCAGGGCGACACCACCTCACTTGACCCCGTGCTCGCCAAGCTCGATGGCATTCTGAAGCAGGCCAATGTGAATCTGGTCAACGCCTCGGGCTCCAAGCTCAACAAGACCGTGCTGCGCGACATGCTGCGCACGATGCCTGATGAGTTTGCCGAGGATGCCAACCTGGGGTATTTCACCAATCGCCAGGCGCGCATCGACTATCGCGATTCGCTGGCCGATCGGGCCACCGGTCTTGGCGACCTGATGATTCAGACCGCGGGGGCCACCAAGTACTCGGACATTCCGGTCTACTCGGTGCCCGAGTTCCCGGTCGATCTGTCGAACTACACCCAGGCGATCTTGGCCAACCCCAAGAACATCTACCTGGGCGTGCTGCGTAAGATCCGAATCAAGGTGGACGAGGACATTTCGTCCGGCGTGGTCATCATCGTGGTGACCGTTCGGTTCGACGTCAAGTTGGCCGAGGCCAATGCGGTGGTAAAGGCATACAACCTGCTGGGCGCGTAAGCTCTCGGGAAGGCTGCCTTAGAGGTTAAAAACGGTGTCCAAGTTTAGATCGGCAGGACAGTCTAAAGGGTAACGCCTGAGCTGGGCTGTCTTGTCGATCTAAACGCGGATTTCATCATCTCTTTTTGGAGGATCACATGGCTCTTGGGACTGCTACCCTCGTTGCCGATCAACATAAGTCGGCTTCGGCGCCCCTAGGCGTCGCCCGCATCAGCTTTGCCGGTGACAGCTCATATCCGACAGGCGGGACACTCGCCTTTCAGGATTACGTGCGGGCCCTCATGGGTCGCGACGTGTCCGTTCTGTCAGTGTCTAAGGCTGCAGCATCGGGTGTCTACATGCCGATTTACGATGCGGCCAATGACACACTGTACGTCGAGGATGAAGATGGTGTTCAGGTTGTCAATGCGACAAGTCTGTCGGGCACGACTTTCATTCTCAACGTCTTTTATCAATAAGGTCTTGGCGGGCGAGGCCGCGCTTCGCCAGCTTTTTTGGAGGACCCAATGGCTCTCGGAACTGCGACATTGGTTGCCGACCAGCGAAAGTCGGCCTCGGCTCCGCTAGGCATCGCGCGTATCAGTTTTGCTGGCGATGGCTCGTACACCACGGGCGGTACCGCTGATTTCCAAGATTACGTGCGCGCTCTGATGGGGCGTGACGTGTCGGTCATCTCGGTGGATAAAGCGGCGGCCACGGGCGCGTACACAGCCATCTACGATGCGGCGGCGGATACGCTGTATGTGGAGACGGCTGCCGGCGTGCAAGTGGGCTCTGGCGTTAGCTTAGCGGGAACCACGTTCATTTTGAACGTGTACTATCAATAACCGGCGGTAGATTCCGCCCAAGGTATAGCAGCGTTGCTCCCCCGGGTACTTCGTCATGGGGCAAGTGCCCGGGGGACAAGCTTCATGAGGTATAGGGACCATGGCTGAAAAATTCGTACGATTATATCCTGTCAATCCACGGCAAAAACGCACGGTGGCCTCGTATACGTTTCGGGGCCAGCGCTACATGGGTGGCATTCGCCCCGTGTGGTACAAGGTCAGCTCGCAGCTGGCTGAAGCCTTGCGCGATCTGCGACAAGATCACACCGATCAATATTCGCCCGCGCTGTTTGAAATTCTCGATGAAGAGGATAAAGCCACCACCGAGCGTCGGGAACAAGAGCAGTACCTGGCCCAGATTGGCGCCATCCAGGGTGTGATCTCTGTGCCTTCGGATGTCAAAGCGCCACCAACGCACGACATTCGGTCTGACAGAGAAAAGGCCATGGACGGCCGGGCGTCAGCGATGCCTCCCGCGCGTCAGCCGACCAAGAGCGAAACGAAAACGGCGAGCATTGCTCCGGATGCGGCGGTGGAAGCTGTGCCGGCGTCGGTGTTTCCCGAAGTGCCCATCGCGGACGTCGGGCCGGTTGTGTCAAAAGAAGCGCCAAAGGGCAGGCCGAGTCGACGCCCTGCGCGGCGCGCACCTCAGCTGCCGGGAGCGGCGGTCACTGCCGATGACGTTATGGGCGATGACTCCGATCCAAACGGCGTAGATGATTAGTGCGCTCTCAGTGGCCAAACAGCCCGACAGCGGGCGTATCGACCACTCGCTGGCGTATAAAGTGCTGCCCGATGACTTGGTGGAAGTTTATGATTTAGATTTTGCTGGGTACTGCTGCTTGCAGGCCTTAGCCGTTGTGGACATGGTGGAAAACGGCGGGTCGCGGCAGCGAAACAGAAGCGGCGGCCCGAAGCAGTATGTGTTTATTTTTAAGGCATCGGCCGAAAAGATCGCTAGTGTTTGTGTCGACTACGCGAATTCAGAAAGTGCCCGGCACGCCGATTGCGTGCGCCGTTTAAAGAAGGGAGTGCGGTCGACACGAGCTAGGGAAGGATAACATGCCAGGGATTTTAAAATCCGATGCGTCCTCCTGCTCCAATCCGCTGCTCCCCTTTTTCTACCAAGAAGAGGGCCTGCTAAAAGACATCTACGCCCTTCGCTTCGAAGTGTTCCGTGTTTCTGGGGCAACACCCCTGGTCTCGGTCACCGTCAACACGGACGACTGTGAACTGGGCGGCGATAAACTATCTACTGGGTATTATATCGGGCAGCTCAATCCCACGACGTCGAGCTTGGATGTCGGGCCCTACGAAATCGTTTGGTATTACAAGGTTGAAAGTACCAGCAGCGAAAAGGTGGCCAGCTACCGATTTGAGATATTAGACCCTCGGTATTTTCGCTTTAGCGCGCGCTTTGAATCGTATGTGGGCTCGGACATCGTGCAGCTTGCAGCCTACGATTTGCAAGATCGCCAGCGTGCGCTAATGGAGGCCTCGCGCGAGGTCGATCGGCTGACAGGGCGCATCTTCTTTCCAAAGTATATGGAATTGCTGCATACGGTGCGCCCCTCGTCCAAGCGCATTTGGCTTGACCAGCCCATTATCGGCGTAGGTGAGATTATTTTAGAATCGGCCGGGGTGGTCACTGGAACCTTGTCTACCTATGAACTCGATAACCAGGCTATTCGTATTTATAATCGCCACTTGTCTGGACTGCTCTCTCCGGATGACCGCGACAATCCTCGTATCGCTTTTGCGTCGATCGGCGTCCCGGCCGCTTCAATAGAGCCAGCGTTTTTTCCTTCGGGAGTAAAAAACATTCGCATCAAAGGCGCGTTTGGCTACACCGATCCCGATGGCAGCCCCTTCGGTGAAGTGCCCCAACCCCTCAAAGATGTCGTGCTCTACCTGGCCTTTCGCCGCCTGGTCGACCCACTGGGTATCGATCCCACCCTGACAAGTCCAGGGCGCATTCGGTCTGCTAAAACGCGAGACCAGTCCATTTCGTTTGATACGTCAGGCTACTCCTCTTCTTCGCTGACAGGAGATGTGCGCTACGACCAGATATTGGCGGATTACTGTCGACCCTTCCACGTCGGCGTAGCGGGGTAGCCCAGCCATGTTTCGCGTACCCCTGCTGCTTGAAAAATCGCTAGCCATGCTGTATCGGCTCGATGTTCAAGCCACAAAGCTCGTTAGGCCCTATGTCGGAGCGACAGCCGGCTACGACGACGACTTTCGTGAGCCGCTCGTCTTTGACGATGTGCGGGGAGGAAAAACCACGCGGCAATCGGCCCGTATCGAGCTGCCACCGATTCGTGTGCCCTGCCAGGTAGAAACCCAGCGCTTCGAGCGCCTGGACCAAAAGCCGCCTGGAGACGTGCCAGACTCGGATGTGCAGCTGGTCTTTCATCGTATGGACTTGCTGCAACTAAAACTCATCGATCCGTATTCTAACGAGCTTGCCATCAAGAAAAATGACCGCGTGAGTCATATCGAGGCCTACCGCTTTCCCGGTAAGGTCTCGCAGCAGTTTGAGCCTCCAGGCCTATATATCACCCAGATTGTACCCGGGTCGTTTGGCTTCGGCCCCGATGGGTTTGATTTGCACATCGTCTACCTCGGCATTCGCGAGGTGGTCTCATGATGCGGGTGACAGTCTGATGGCCCAATCCTGGAAACATAGGACGAACGAAAAGTCGGACACGTTTTCGTTGCGTCTTGAGGTTTCTGGCGACCATGACGCCGTGTTTTTATTCTCTCGCGAGTTTGCCAAAAATTTGCCTATTGCGATGGATCAAGCACTTGAAGCCACGGCCAATAAAGCGCGGGAGCTCATCCGTGAGGCCATTGTCAGCGGTCAAGGGCTAGCTCCGCTAAGGCCTGCGACCTTGATGAAGCGCCGGCTCGGCAAGCGCAAAGGTATGATCAATCCCCCCGTAGCGCGCTACTCTCGAATGACGCCCCTGTCTCGGTCGTGGCAATACGCCCGAGCGCTGACGACGTGCAAGTCGGCGTGGCACGAATACTCCACGGGCATTGGCATCGGGCTGGGTGAGTTTTCTGGAGGCAAAGATCGCATTCCGATTGCTGTCTACGCCATGGAGCAAGAGTTCGGCTTCATGCGCGCTTTGCCCGTTACGCTGCGCATGCGCTCATACTTGCGCATCTTATACCAGGGTGGCGGCCGAATAAGCAGTAAGCATTTGCCGCATAAAAAGACGGGAAAGTTTATTGGCATCGTGGTGCCGGGACGACCGGTATGGGCCAACGTGTTTGCGAAATATTACGAAAGCGGTAAGGTAGATCCCGATTTTTTCATGAGTTATTTTTGGAAGGCTATGAAACTTCCTGGGTTTACATACTAATGGCCGTCCCGACCTTCGCAGCCGTGACGCCTAACGCTGGCCCGTCGGCCGGCGGAAACGCCGTCAAGATCACCGGTACGGGCTTTCGGCTCTATGTGCCTCCCGCTTATGGCTACGTGGGCACGCTCGTCCCCTCGCGCGTCCAAGTGCTATTTGGGGGCATCGTCGCGCCGAAAGTCGATGTCATGTCGGCCATGGAGCTGTGGGCCGAGCCGCCGAGCTACATCGGAAACTATCGCGAAGATGCTTTCTCTCCTGTAGCTTTGACGCTGACCAACCTGGATGATTCGGGCATTCCCATCCCAGGCGAACAGGTCGTCACCGCGGCCGTTTATACCTATACGCGCGAAGCCCTCAGGGCGCCCACGCTCGAAATTGCATCGCCGTTTGCACGCATCACGCGGGCCTTGATTCGCTTGCTGCAGCAGCAAATCATGAGTCTTTCCGGTATCATGACCAGCACGGATTACTCCGCAGATGGTATAGTGATTACCAAGGCCGGCGTGCCATCCATCTTTTTAAATAGCCCCTCGATTGAGATGGACGCCTATGGCGAAGACAACGAAGAGTACGAGGAAAATAATCTAGACGGCAACGTCTACGTGTGGCCCAACCAGAAGATGCAGACCATGCGGTTTAGCCTGGCTGTATTCGTCGATGATTCGCACGTCGAAATGCTGACCTTGATGGGCGCTGTCAGCAAGTTTTTTAGGAAAAATGCTTACTTGGTGCTCATTGCCGATGTGCCTGCTAATGCCACCTTACGCATGCCACTTATTTTAACCGATCCGCCGATGGCTTCGCAGATGACAATGAATGCTAACTTGAAATCGTTTTCGGCAACGTTCGAGGTGCGGCGTATTCCTGTTTTGTACTTGCCGCCTTATTTGGTAACGAGCGCTATAAGTTCTATTGAGCTGCAAGCGCAAAAAATATCAGGAACTCTGGTTGAAGTTGTGAACATATGATAGGGTGAAACGAGCTTCTCCCCTAACATCCTGGAGGCAATAATGGCTGACCTGCTATCGTCAAGAATTCAAATTATCGAGGAGGAGCCTACCATTAGGTCCTTCCCGACGCTGCCGACGGCCGTTTTGGCCATCCAGGGCGTCTCCCGGATGGGGCCCATCGCCGATCCGCAGTTGGTCACGTCTTGGGAGGAATACTTGAACCTCTTCGGGACGTACTTGAGCGGCGTCGATCGCCAGATGGCGCTGTGCATTCGAGACTTCTTTCTCAATGGGGGCACCCAGGCGTACGTTAGCCGGGTGGTGCATTTCACCAACGTCGATGATAAATTAACGGCCACGGCAGTTAAAGGCTCGGCGACGCTGCAAACGGCAGGCAGTGTGGCCACGTCGGCTGAACACACCGGTTCGGTCACCGAGCCTTTTGATCTGGAGCCTGCAGATACGCTGATCGCCAATGTCGAAGGCATTGGCAATCAAACGGCGACCATCAGTGCGGTCGAGGGAGCTGAAGAGTGTTCGAACGCCGAGACCTATGCGCTGTCGGATGGCGACACGCTTACCATCAAAATCAATGGCGAGTCTACCGCGCAGAGCATTGTGCTCGCAGGCTTGACCGGCGGCGCAGCCACGGCCGAGCAAATTGCGCAATCGATCAACGCGCAGCTTACATCAGGTCGCGCGCTGGTCAGCTCGGGTGGGGCCAAAGTCACGGTACAGTCTGATCGCAGGGGCTCGAGCTCGTCTGTGCAAATCACGGGCGGCACCGCGTCAGCCGTCATGGGCTTTGACGGCCTGGTGCACACCGGAGCGGCTGGGTCGAACGTCGCCAACGTGGATGCGGTTACGGTGGCCGAGCTCAAGGTTATTTTGGAAGCGGCTTGGACCAACGGCTCGGGCGTCACGGTCACCTCGGACGCCGGCAAGGTCAAAGTGGCCACGGTAGCCACAGGGGCCGCGGCTACCTTGGCGATTGTCGCCGCCACAGCCAACACGGTCGTGGGCTTTACCGTTGGGACCTATACTGGATCTGCGGCGGCGCCCGAAGATACCTTGAAGATGGAAGGCACATGGGCCGGAACCTATGTCAACTCCATGACCATCAAGGTGAGCGCGGCTACTTCCGGAACAGCGTCGGAGTTTAATCTGTATGTGATGTCCGGGACCAATGTCTTGGAGACGTTCAGCAACATCACGATGGACACGGCGGCTACACGCTACGCGCCCACGTACATCAACAATGCCAACGTCGGATCGAAGTATTTTACCGCCACCGACATGGTCGCCACGGGCTCTGTGCTGGCGCGGCGTCCCGCCAACACCTCGGGGGCGATTGTTTCGGGCGGCGATGATGGGCTGACCAGCTTGGACAACAATGACTTTATCGGGTCTGTTGCGGGCAACACGGGCCTTAACGCCTTCGATACGATCGAGGACATTACACTACTGAGCTGCCCAGACAATACGGCTACAGCCGTTCAGGTAGCCATGCTCGAGTATTGCGGAAGCGCGCGTGAGGGGTTGGTGTTTGCCTTGCTCGATTCGCCTCCGGCGCAGTCCGCGGTGGACATCGTAGCGCATCGGGCTACGCTCAACACGTCAACGCATCTCGAAAATGGTGCTCTGTATTGGCCGAGAACAAAGATCGTGAATCCGAACACCACTATCTTCGGAACGGCTGAAACTGTCACCGTGTGCCCCTCTGGAGACATTGCGGGACGGGCTGCCACAAACGACGCCACGTTGTCAGAAGGACCCTTTA
>Ga0307376_10005862_pt1 | contig 10994 bp, 12 predicted proteins | sample TR2MG_FD_202536 | JGI IMG/M metagenome (GOLD analysis project Ga0307376, IMG submission 202536) | Soil microbial communities from Risofladan, Vaasa, Finland - TR-2 | ecosystem: Environmental > Terrestrial > Soil > Coastal area > Acid sulfate soil | place: Finland: Risofladan, Vaasa | collected...
TCCAGCAGCACCCCCGCCAACCGTCCGCCCCGCTCCCGGAACGTCTCTTCTTGCGTCAGATAGACATAGCCCAGCTTTTGGAACAATTCCAACGCCGGGACCTGCGATATGAGGTCTTCTCTAAAGGATGGCGTGTCCATCCTACTCGTCCTTGCCGTCGGGCAGATCCGGGAGCGGATCGGCCCGTTTCGGCAGTTTCTTCTGGTCCGACGCCAGCCGCCGTTCGATTTTCTTGATGTCTTCCCCCGGAGGCAGTCTTTCAGGCACAATGTTGCGGTCGGTAAGCAGCTTTCGCACGTCGGAGTTGTTCTTCACATGCTCGCGGCCGATCTGCGCTTCCGACCGAAGATCATCCTTCTTGATGTTGAAGTTGGTGATTTCGTTGGCGAAGTCCTTTGCCTTGATCGTGATCGTCGGGAGGAAATCCGCAAGGGCGCGAGCTTGTGGCACGCCGAGTGCGTCTTTCATATCCTGGGTCGTCTTGCCGCCGAACAGGGCTTGGTCACCCTTGCTCCGAATACGAGCAAAGCTCTTCTCATCGCGGACGCGTTCGTAGATGATCCCCGACAACTCCTTCTCGGAGGCTGTCAGTTTCCGCCGGGCGCTGATGCGTTCCACCTCCGCGAGTCGCTTCTCGATGATTTCCTGGCGCCGGGTTTGGACGGCGAAATAGGTCTGGGCAAAGGCGATGGGGTCTTTGGACGGGTCGCCGTTCTGGGCAATCAGGTAGCAGGCGTACCGCGTCAGAGCGATGTCGTCTACTTCCCGAACAGCCCCCGAACCGAGCTCGACCTTTTTCGTGACCTCAAGAAAATGGTCCTCCGGCTCGTAGCCGGCGGTGCGGCACGATGTTATCGCCTTGCCGATGACCTTGCGAAAGTTCTCCCAGCGGGCGTAGCCGAGGACCTCCTGAAGATCCCGCGCCAGCCAGAACTCCGTGCCCGTCTCCGGCCAGGTCTTGGCGATGTCGTCGAACTGCGAATGCAGACGAACGATGATTTCCTTTTTCATCATAGATTTCCTTTCTTGGTCGTGTAGCCCGTCCCACTGAGCAGCTTCTGCATCAGGCCCTTCTTCAGTTCACGCAGAGCGGCGAGCTTCTTCTCCAGCACGACGATCTCCCGATCAGCTGTGCCCAGCACGGCGGCGATGCGGGTCTGTTCGCGCAACTCATCGGGCAAAGGCAACGCAAAAGCCTCGATGTCTTTACCTGTAAGGTTGTTGATGCTTGAGCCAGCGGTGAGGACGTGTATCCACCGTCGGTAAGCCTCACTATCGAAAACGTGAGGCACCAGGGTCGTCGCGTCACCACGCTTCGGACGAAAGATGGAGCAGAACGCACCCACGGTATACCGATGACCGTTGACAGGCGAGTAGGACGCGGCTTTGCCCACGAGTGCCTTGCTTCCACTGGACATGCAAATGGCAAGATCGTGGACTTGCAGAATCTGGCTTTGCTGAACCTTCTCTGCTCTGACGAACTGTAGGTCGGTGTGAATGACCTGACCTCCGGCGATGTTGCCAGCCCGAAGGAGTCTGATTGTGGCGTCCGTGTCCTGTGGCAATAGATCGTCGGGCGCCTTGTAGGTGACACCTCGAATGCACTTCCCGAAGCTCGACAGGGTCGTCTTCTTCCACGGTTTGTTGAACCCCGGCAGTCGTCGTTGGCCGGTGAGGAGCTGCTGGGCCAGGCCCTTCTTGAGCGTCCGCTTGGCTGCAATCAGCTTCTCCACCCCCGCAATCGCCCGATCCGTTGTGGAAAGAATCTTGCCGACGCGCTCCTGAACGGGCTTGGGCGGCACATTGACGGGAATTCTGGCGAAGTCCTTGTAGTACAGCCGCAGACGGTCGCCGGTGATGCCGTAGGAGTAAGCCCAGAACAGGTGAATCATGCGGGCGGACTTGAACCAATACGATGCAAACAGAGGTTCAATACCATCCTTGGGCGCGACAACAACATAGGCGGGGCTGACGATGCCCTCTGTCTCGGCTAGGCCGGAAGCGCCCTGCCACATGCGCATCATATTGTAGGCGATGTCGCCCTTGCGGATGAGCAGGTGTTCTTCGGGAGTGAGGTTGCCGTTACTTTTGCGGTCCAGCGTATCGCGCTGCACCAGCCCGCCGTACATTGTGACAGACGTCACCGGCAGCTCGGCTTTGCCGGGCTCCCGCCGGGAGCGGAAAAGATCACCCAGATGGAGTTGGTGCGCCGTCACGATTTGTCTCCGACCGGCGGATAGGCCCCGACCAGCTTCCTCACCAACGCGAACAGTTGCGCGACATGTTTCGGGCGAACGACGATCCTCTGGCCCGCCTCGACCCAAAAGACTCGCTTCTCGCCTATCTGCTTGCCCGTGGTCACCGGCTTGTGAAAGGTGCCCTTGCAGTGGCTACGAATACCGATTTCGCGGTAGTTGGTGTCCGGCTCTACATCCACCGATCGGCGAACCTGCCTGAGCAATGCGCCGATCGGTAGCATGGGCCATTTTGGGGGTACCATATCACTGCGCCTCTTCCATCACCGCCAGATACTTCTCCAGCGCTTCATGCGCGCGCAGCTCGACAAATTGCCGGAACGGGTCGGGCTTTTCCGTCCAGTCGCTTTCGGCGAGCGCATTGTAGTAATCGACACGCCGGTTGTTTTCACTGCGGATGATGGTGAGCGGATAGCCGTGCTTCAAGAGGTGCAGATTCATCGCGAGACGGCAGGTGCGGCCGTTGCCGTCCACGAATGGGTGAATCTGGCTGAGGCGCAGGTGCAGGTCGGCCGCGGCATGAATGACGTGCTCCTCGCCGGCAAGTCTGGCGAACCACACAAACAGATCCTCCATTAACGCAGGAACCTTCGCCGAGTTCGGTGGCACGTGCCGGGAACCGGAAATGCGCACAGGGACGTCGCGGTAACGCCCGGCGTAGGTATCGTTGATGCCGCGCAGAACAAGCTCGTGTAGATCGAGGAGAGCCCGTTCGCTCATCGGATCCTGTTCGGCGACCATTTCCTTGAGCCGCTCCAATGCCTTTTTGTGGTTGGTCGCCTCCAGATGATCCTTGAGGGGTTTCCCGGAAACGGTGATCCCCTTGCTGAGAACCAGCTCGGTCTCGGCGAGGGTCAGTGTGTTGCCTTCGATGGCGTTCGACTCGTAAATGTATTCCGTCTCCTCGGCCTGGAACACCGACGCGAGCGCCTTGGCTTTCTCCGGAGGGAGGGGACGCAGGGCGTCTAGTCGTTTCTTCAGCGCGTCGATCTCCTCGATCATAATCCCAACTCCTTGAGGTGCCCGGCCAGTTCCGTCTCGACGGCGGCGAGCTCGTCTTCCAGTGTGGCGATTTGCCTCTGCACGGCGGGTATATCAACTTCCGGTTCTGGCTCGAAGGTGTCCACGTAACGCGGAATGTTCAGGTTGAACTCGTTTTCCTTGATCTCATCCAGCGTGGCGGCGTGAGCGTACTTGTCCACGGCCTTGAAGGCATCAAAGGTTTCAACTATTTTGGCGATGTCCTGCAGGCGGAGGCGGTTCTGGTTCTTGCCGTCCTCGTACTCCCGGCCGGCGTCGATGAAGAGAACGTGCTGATCTCGGTGGGCGTGTGCTTTGTCCCACGCTTTACGGGCCTTGTTGAACACAACGATCGCAGCCGGGATACCAGTGCCGAAGAAGAGATTGGCAGGCAGCCCGATGACGGCTTCAAGGATGTTGTCCTCGACGAGCTTCTGGCGGATTTTGCCCTCGGCCCCGCCACGGAACAGCACACCGTGCGGCACGATGACGCCAACCCGGCCCTCATCTTCCAGAGCGGTCTCGATCATGTGGCTGATAAAGGCGTAGTCGCCCTTGCTCTTGGGCGGGATGCCGCGCCAAAAGCGGTTGTACGGATCGTTCTCGGCGTAGTCGTGGCCCCACTTGTCGAGGCTGAACGGCGGTTTGGCGACGACGACGTTGAACCGGAGTAGGCGGTCACCCTCCACGAGGTGAGGGCTGGTGATCGTGTTGCACCACTCGACGCGGGCGTTGTCCATCTCGTGAAGGAACATGTTCATCCGGCACAGCGCCCAGGTGGAGCCGTTGGATTCCTGACCGAACAGGGCGAAGTTGCGTGAGTCTATCTCTTTGGCCACGCGGATCAGCAACGAGCCGGAGCCGCAGGTTGGGTCGCAGATCGTGTCGCCAGGCTTTGCCTTGAGCAGCTTCGCCAGAAGCGTGGCAACCTCACTCGGCGTGTAGAACTCGCCGCCTTTCTTGCCCGCGTCGGCGGCAAAACGGCTGATCAGGTATTCGTAGGCGTTGCCGATCACGTCCTGGTTGCCGATGCGGCTGGGGCGCAGGTCCAACTGAGGCTTTGCGAAGTCATCAAGCAGATGATTTAGGCGACGATTCCGGTCCTTGGCCTGGCCGAGGTTCGGCTCGGAGTTGAAATCGATGTTGCGGAAGACGTTTTCCAGTTTGGATTTGTTGGCGTCCTCGATGGCCTCGAGGGCGACATTGATCAGCTCCCCGATGTTGGAGCGGGTGCGGCGCTCGTAGAGACTATCGAAGCTGGCCGGGAAGGTTTCTTCGACATTGCCGTCCTTGTCGCGCAGCTCGACTGCGGGCATGACAAAACGCTCGCGGTCAAGGGCTCGTCTGACCCGCTGCTCATCGCCCTTGTACTGCTTGAGGTATTGGTCGCGCTTGTCGTTCCAGAGGTCCGACATGTACTTGATGAACAACATCACGAGGATGTAGTCCTTATACTGCGTCGGATCGAGTGTGCCGCGAAACGTGTCGCATGCCTGCCAGAGGATGTCGTTGATTTCCTTTTGAGAGACGTTCTGAGTCATAGCAATCACTCCTTTTCCGGCGCGAGGGCTTTGCGGCAGGTAGCCTGGATCAACGTTTCACGTCTCTGGTCAAGACGAGCCTGGATCGACTGCTGTCGCTGCCAAAGGTCCATGGCGGTAGCGATTCGCCGCTGGACTTCGAGCGGCGGCACCACGACAGGGAGGTGTTCCATCAACGGGCGGGGGATGTAGCCGATCCCCGTCCCACGCGACGCCGACTCGAGGGCGGCCTGGGAATCCGGCTGATTCAGCCACCATGCGAGATAACCGGCCACCATGTCCTCGCCCGGTCTGATGATGTAGAACACACTCGACGCGAGGACATCCTGCAGCTCCACCTCAATCAGGCATGCCCGGTGGTCGTCGCCCCGCGCCGCCAAAAGAATGTCGCCCCGTGAGACCCGGTACAGATCTGGATTCCGTTCGGGCCTGAACCGTACGGCGACGTCCAGTCGCAGGCCATGCTGAGGCGAAACATCTCTGGCCTGCAGAAGCCAATGGGTTCCAGTCGGCACGGATCGAACGCTCGTGCGATTGAGGTAGCCCGCCTGCACATATGCTATGTTCGACAACTCCACAGTGTGCTTTTGGTCAGTAGGGATCATACTGACATCAATATAGCGGAGCCGGAGCTTGTCGTCAATATTCCTGCTCAGTAGTTCACCTACTGACAAATTATAGCTATCACATATCGGGAATCTCTTTTCTTGGCACCCTTCGAGGTACGTCTGGTCCATCCTCCATCACTTGAATAACAATCGTCATTAACCTCGCGGTCGAAACTGGAATACACGGTCGGCTATCGGGGTCCATTGCCCTCTGATGCCGACAGTCTCCTTCGTCGCGTTTCGGCTAAAGGTCATTTCGCTCGCAGAGCTCCCAACGACGCTCGACCGCACCATGTTAGGATTGCCACAGACCTTTTCTCACTGTCTGGGTCTACGGATTCGATTGAGCTGCAGTTAGCGTCGAAAGAAATCGGGATTTCGACCGGCGAATCCGCAAGTTTCATCTTCGCGTTAATTCGGCACATGCACGAGACAAGAGGAATGAACGGCGTACCAACCATAACCGTGAGACCTGCGTTGAGGATAAAAAATGAGCTGAAGGGGTCAGCTGTCTATAACCGCACCCCGTGCGGATAACAGTGCCCGCAGAATCGACCGGTGGCAGCGTGCCTCATTCTCGCAGTAGCAGCCAACTGACAGGTTCGACTCTCTGGAGAGCGCAACAAGTAGCTCGAGCAGCCTTTGATTGTCGGGAGCCGAAAGCTCCCGGATGTAGCGCCGCTCGAACTGGATCCAGGTCGCATCACTACCGTCGTTCTCCTTCAGCCAGTGGATCAGTTCGGCACTTGGCGCAAGCTGCGGAAGCCACACATCGTAATAGTCGAGACGCGAATAGTCGCCTTTTCGGATGCCGCGCGGCGGACGGCGCACGGTGCCGATCCGCAGGCCTTCGAGCTCACCGCGACGGCTACCCAGACGGACAATTGCGATTCCCACGATAGCTCCCCCTTTTGGCCCTAGGATCGTGTCGCGCAGTAGGAGCGACCGTACCGCACAAGCACATGCCAGAGCAGCTTCAGCTCCTGAAGTACCTCGCCATAGCTACCGCGATCGCTCCATTCCGCCGGGTTCAGCTTCAGATTCATCGCGGCTGCTCCAATCGCCGACGCGTCCACCCATCCCTCGCGAGCAACTCGATGGGCAAGCGAAGGCATAGTGGGTCCACGGAAATCCTGTGGGACCTCGGCTGGCTCCAGTACAAAGCCCATGTGCCAGTAGAGCGCTATCGAGTAGCGTTCGCAGAGTGCCCTCAGCGTGTCGCCAACGGCGGTATCGGTGAATGATGGGTCGGCAACGAGGATATCGACATCGTCGGCGAGGATCACATCGGCGTGAATCTGCGCTTCGACGTAGTGATTGAGATTTCGGCTCGGCACCCCTGCTCGCGGATCCACGAAGGGTTGTCGGAGCTTTTCGACAAGATGATCGAGAAACGTCCGCGGGGTGATGTCGCACGCGCCAATCGCGGTGTCGCTGACAAATGCGTCTTTCAGCAGTGCCGCCAGAATATCATCGAACCTCTCGAGGGTCCCCTTCTCCTCAGGATCATCGTGCGAGTCCAGATAGGTGAACGTGCACCTGCTGGAAGCTTCTGGCGAGAGTAGAAAATAGCATGATCCAAACCGCGGCGCAGGACCATCGGCGCGAAAGGTCAGATCGAGTGCCCCGTATTTCGGTCTCTCAACCGCCTGGACACCAGTCCTGTGGTATGCTCCGCCGAAGACACTTCGCTCCCAGCCGTCGCGCTCGCCTCCCGGAAAAGCGGACACGCTTCCTCCGGAAATAGACGTTTCAAACTGGTTCCGGTAAATCCCCTGATCAAGCATCGCATCGGCGACTCTCGTCAATGTTGGATCCGGGCGGTCAGGATGGAAATGAAGTGCCACCCGGGCATTCCTCTTCAGCAGCCCGACCGCCGCGTCGAACCAATTGCGGGGAATGTTCGACATCCGAAGTATCTCTTCGATGGTACGCATCGCTGCAGCACTCCTGCGCTCCGCGTGTTGCGAAACAAACGCAATGGCGTCCGACTGCGCAGCTGTCAGACTCTTCATCCTCGATGTACCTCTCCATCATAATGATAGATCAGCACATTCAATTCTTCCAGATGCGGCTGCGGTGATCCTGCGGACCGAAGGACTATTTCGACATACGGGGAATTGACGTAATCGCCCTGACGCGCCTCCGGTAGTCTTCATATTCACTGCCGAACTCGGCGAGCAAATCACGCTCCTCCCGTGGCGCAGCTGCCAGCGAAGCGATGACAAAGACCACGTCCGCAGCAAGGAAGTACCAGGAGTCGGCCAGAAACGACAGTACTGGAAGGACAAACCAGATCCAGACGGCGAATATCGGATGACGGCACAGGGCATAGGCGCCTCCGGTGGCAAGCTTCTTCTCCTTCCAGGCGCGCACGAGCTCGATCGCCGCCGATATCCAGAAAGCAACTCCTATAACAGAAAGTACAATCGCGACCACGACAAACAGGCCACGGAACCAGAGTGTGTAGCTCCCGACTGCGGGGAATAACAGCGCTGCTGCAATTGCCAGTACGAGAGCGGGTCCGACGACAATCAGAAGGCGCGGGGCCTCGCCCAACAGCGTTCGTTTACCTTCCATAATGATTCTCCTTTTTCTCGCGCAGAAACTCGAAGAATTGCAGACTGAGGACAATAATGACAATTGAAAGTCCGAGCGCAAAATAGAACAGTTGCATCACGAGAGCCGGTCCGGGCGGTGAGCCGATGATGAGGACTTCGCCGAACTCGAAGCACATGATGATAACTCCCGTCCCGATCGCCACTATATCCAGGTATCTGCTCTTTCTGAGCACAAGTACCGACGATAAAATCGCACTTCCGCCCACAATGAAAAACAGTGTCAAACCAGGAACCGTGTAGTCCCGAAAAATGGAGCGGGCAAGGAGCTCGGGAGAGGGCGTATTCCATCCGAACAGGAGCCCAATCCCGCCGGCAAGAGCGGTCAACGCGAGAAACATGGTGAGCACCAGGAGAACCACACGCAGGAATTTGCCTGATTCCCTCATACTTACCTCTACTCTATTTGGATTATATAATCGAGCATGCCACGGGATTCAGCGTCAATTCAAGTCATTGAGATGGGACTTCAGGAGCGCTTCAATTCGATAGCGAATATCATTCAATAGTATATAATAAAATAACTTACAAATTCCCAGACCATGTATGGACCGTGACACCCGCATTCTCCCTTTGACAAAATGAGATAACCCGTTTAGATTACAAATAGATTTCCCGAACATTCTAGGAGGCTTCGATGAAGAAGGTACTGAACCCGGTACGCATCGGGACACGCATGAGGACCTACGCTCGTGTTTCGGCGTACGTAATTGGGTCGCTGGCGATTGTGGTCTTTCTGGCTGCATGTGGAAGTGGAAACGCAAAAACTGCGCAGGAAAACCTCATAAAGATTGGTGTCTTTGAGCCGATGACTGGCGCAAATGCCGCGGGTGGAGCAATGGAGCTTGAAGGAATCAGGCTGGCAAATGAGCTCAATCCCACGGTGACTATCGGCGGCAAAGAGTACAAAGTCGAGCTGGTTGTTGCTGACAACAAGTCGGACAAAGTGGAGGCGGCAAATGCCGCGCAGCGTCTGGTGGACAAGGACAAGGTGAACATCGTTCTCGGTTCCTGGGGCTCCTCGCTTTCAATGGCGGCCGGTCCGATCGTGAGCGATGCAAAGGTCCCGGCGATCGGGCTCTCCTGCACCAATCCGCTTGTGACGAAAGGAAACGACTACTACTTCCGCGTCTGCTTTATCGACCCCTTCCAGGGGACAGTCATGGCAAACTACGCGTTTGGCCAGACAAAGGCGAAGAAGGCGGTGATCATTCGTGAAGTATCGAACGACTACTCGGTCGGACTCGCGAAATTTTTCGCAGACAGCTTCAAGAGTCTCACCGGAGATGAGAAGGCGATTCTATCCGAGCTCAACTACAATACCGGCGATCAGGACTTCTCGGCCCAGCTCACCGAAGTGAAGAGCCTGAACCCCGACGTCATCTTCGCTCCGGGTAACTACACCGAAAGTGCACTCATCGTGAAACAGGCGCGGGAGCTGGGAATAACGACCCCGTTCCTCGGTGGAGATACATGGGAGACGCCTGAGTTCATCGACGTCGGCAAAGCATCGGTTGAGGGAACTGTGTTCTCGACATTCTTCGCGACCGAGGTGCCGATAACCGAAACCAGCAAGGTGTTCCTTGCCGAATACCGCAAGAAGTACAACAAGGAGCCGGCGGCGGTAACAGCGCTCGGCTTCGACGGATATCTGGTAGCGCTGGATGCTCTGAAACGCGCAGGCTCCACCGATGGCGTTAAGCTTCGTGACGCAATTGCAGTGACAAAGGGCTTCCCGGGAGCAGCCGGAATCATCACCCTGGATGCAAACGGGGATGCAACGAAGAGTGCGGTCATCAAAACGGTGAAGGACGGCAAGTTTACCTATCTCACCACAGTTCAGCCGATGTAGCCCTGAAATCTATCGTGTTTTGAGGTAAGTCCGCGCTGACAACAGTTCGGCGCGGGCGTACCCATCCGACAACTTGCGAGGATTGAGCCATGTCATCACCTCTGGTTCTGCAGAATCTCGCCAATGCACTCAGCCTGGGAAGCCTCTACGCGCTCATCGCAATAGGCTACACGATGGTGTACGGCATTCTGCGACTGATCAACTTCGCGCACGGGGATGTCTTCATGCTCGGCGCCTACATCGCGTTTTATTCGGTTACCATTTTCCTGATGCCATGGTATGCCGGTTTCGTGGTAGCGATCGGCCTGACTGCGCTGTTCGGAATCGGCCTGGAGCGGGTGGCATATCGGCCACTGCGCGACTCTCCGCGAATATCGGTCATGATCAGCGCTATCGGTGCGTCATTCCTCATTGAAAATCTCGGCATCGTCATCTTCGGCGGCAGGCCGAAGGGCTTTCCGGTGCCTGACCTTTTTGGAACCGTAGTTCACCTGGGATCGGTTTCCATTGTTAGCGTAAGCCTCTTCATTCCGGTGTTCACCTTCATCATCCTCGCGGCGCTGCTGTGGATAGTGAACCGCACAAAGACCGGGATGGCGATGCGTGCCACTTCAACCGATCTGGATGCTGCGCGGATCATGGGTATCGATGTGAATCGCGTTGTCTCATTCACGTTCGGCGTCGGTTCACTTCTTGCCGCTCTCGGCGGAATCATGTGGACACTGAAGTATCCGCAGCTCAATCCGCTCATGGGAATCATGCCGGGGCTGAAATGTTTCATCGCGGCAGTCATCGGCGGCGTGGGCAATATCATGGGTGCGGTACTCGGAGGATTCCTGCTCGGCTTCATCGAGATCATGATAGTCGCGTTTCTGCCGGGTCTCAGTGGATATCGTGATGCATTCGCCTTTATCCTTCTGATTGTCGTGCTCCTGGTGAAGCCCTCCGGTCTGCTCGGAAAGCATCAGGCGGAGAAGGTGTAGCAATGAAGCGAAACCACCTCTATACGATTCTTGCTACCGCGGCGATCGTGCTCTTTATCATTGTCGCGGACAAGAGTTTTGATCCCTTCGTGCTCCGGGTTTTCAACCTCTCAGCCA
>Ga0307376_10005864_pt1 | contig 10992 bp, 4 predicted proteins | sample TR2MG_FD_202536 | JGI IMG/M metagenome (GOLD analysis project Ga0307376, IMG submission 202536) | Soil microbial communities from Risofladan, Vaasa, Finland - TR-2 | ecosystem: Environmental > Terrestrial > Soil > Coastal area > Acid sulfate soil | place: Finland: Risofladan, Vaasa | collected...
GATTCTATTTTGAAAATGATGTTCCTGGTGGTCCTAATGGAACTAAACCTGGTGAAAATAAAGAAGGAGGGGCATCTCGATTCCCTTTTGACACATATTACAATCAATACATAGGATTAAAAAGTGTTTACCAACAAAAAGCACCACAATTTGTAAATTCAGATGGTGAAATATTTTCAGCGTCAGGAATTAATAACTTTTTTAGTGAGGTTATTGAAGGAAACTTTAATAAAATACAAACAGAACTTTTAAAACAGATTGATGAGGTTTTAACCAAAGAAGGATCTATTACTATCACAATGGTAGGTTCAGCATCAGCACCACAAAAGGAGGCGTATAATAAAAAATTATCAGAAAGAAGAATTGATTCTGTTAGAAAGTGGTTTTTAGTTCAAAAACTTTCAAACGGTAAAACAATTGAACAATACGGAGATAAGTTTAAAATAATACCAAGCCCTCAGGGTGAAGAGATTGTAATACCAAAAACAATAAGTGCCGCCGCAACTCCAGAAACAAATGACATTAGCGTTACAAATGCTCAAGGTGGTGATGTTTTAAATAAGAATATAAACTGTAATGTTGATAGTTTTGCGGTTAATGCTAATGGTGTTAAAATACCGGACTCAACATTTCCTAATGAAGCTCAGTGGTATAGTATACCCGCTATGGCTTGTAGACGAGTTGCGATCCAAAAAATTGATGCAATTATTCCACCACCTGATAAACCACCAACAGAAGAAATTCCTGGTGATGATGGAACGATCGTTAATAACTCTTCGAATATTTTAACACAAGTTACTCAAAGTATTAAACCTGACCCTAAAATTACTATTGAACAAAAAATTAAAGAAGGAATATCCAAGAAAATTTTAAGAAACTTATTTTCGGAGTGTGATTATTTTGAGGTTATTAAAGAAACTGACCCGATGGTTTATGATAATATTAGAGAAAAAATTAAATACTTTTCACCATCTTTTCACTCGATGACACCCGAAGGTCTTAATTCAAGACTTACATTTTTACATCAATGCACAAGACCTGGTCAAACAATTCCTGTTATAGGACCTGACGGTAGACCAAAATATAATGACGCATTAAACACTTCATTTGGTGCACCTCCAGTGTTAGTTTTAAGAATTGGTGATTTTTATCACACTAAAATAATCCCAACAAGTTTAGGTCTAACTTTCGAACAACTGGATTTGAATCCTGAAGGAATTGGAGTTCAACCAATGTTGGCAAAAGTATCTTTGGGATTCAATTTTATTGGTGGTATGGGATTAAAAGAACCGGTTCAAGAACTACAAAACGCATTATCTTTTAATTACTATGCAAATACTGAAATATATGACGAAAGAGCGACTGCAACGGAAGACACTAGTAAATTGGACAAATATGTCGTTGAACAAATAACAGGAGGACTTCCACCTGTATCGCAACAACAACAAGCACAAATTAACAGCGTTCAACCTAAAAAAGGAGGATCAACAGTTGGTCAAATTACTAATGAAACGGAAATTGATTATACCGCACTATATGATTCATTACAATCTAAATTACAAGAGTATTTTAAAACATATTACGATAGCATTTCAAAAATTAGTAGTGATTATTCTTATGGTGCTATGCAACTTGCTAATCACAAAAGAAGTTATGTAACGGGTGAATTATCACCTTTTACACCTGAAAAAACTGAAGTATCAATTTATGGTAAATCTAACGAATATCAAAAATTGGTGGAAAAACTTATTGGTGAAATTTTAAAAGATATCGATCAAGAAAATGATCCTTTCACATCGGTTTTAATAAAACCACCTTACAACATGACCAATAAAGAGAAGAGAGAATTACAAGAAAAATTAAAGACTATTGTTAGTGAAAGACAAACACCAATCTTAAATGTGATTTATGATAACACCTCAAGTCTAATTAATGTTGAAAATGAATTGAACTTTATTTTTAGACAATTGGATGTTGTTGCATCAAAACTTGATGGTGAATTATTGGCTAGTAACGAACCTAAATTATACGACTTAAGTGGTGATACATTTTTTAGTCCATCATCAGAAGGTTCTATATTTGATGTATATACAACTAAAGTTAAAGATGTTATAACAAAATATAACAATTATTTAAAAGGTTTCGTTATGGTTGATGAGTATAAAGAAAATACATCGACCATTGAAAAAAGTAATACTTGTATTTATGTTGCCGGACCAACAGCAAGATCATTCTTTCAAAATTGTCCACAAAATAGATTTTACATTTTAATGTCACCTTTATTTACTAATGAACAATTATACACCAGTTTAGTAAATGATTTAACAAGTGGTGTTGAAATTAAGAAAAATCCAAATGTTATTGAAGGGATTAGAGATGTTGCAACTTCACTACAAAAAGAATACGTTGATTTTCAAGACATATTTAAAAATATTTTTACTGAAATATCAACATCTCAAGAATATAAAGATTCTATCGAATGGAAATTACCTGATAATACCGTAAAAAAATGTAACTATGTAACTCCCGCAGTTGGTGATTTAAACACTAAAACTAAAAGAATAAAAGATTTGTATTCTAACATTAATTTGAATAATACAAAAGAAACATTCAACGGAAAAGTAACACTTAATTAATATGGCACTACAATATTGGAATAGATATACTGACTTTTTAATAAATGGACAACAAAACGTTGTCCCTTTTATAACTCTACCATCTAAAACAACTGATAAAAATTACATATATAAAGTCGGTCAATCAAGATTAGATAAAATATCTCAACAATACTATTCAACACCTTATTTTGGTTGGTTGATTCAGGCGGCTAACCCCCAATTTTCGGGTAGTGAGTTTTCTATACCTGATGGTGCGGTATTGACAATTCCATTTCCTTTAGTAGCTTCTTTACAAGATTACAATAATACTTTGGAAAATTACTTCTTCTACTATGGTAGATAATAACGATAACATATTAGTTGAGTTTGATTACGACAACATAACATTAATTGATCCAAACAAAACGGTTGATCAAGAGGGTAATGTTAAAGACCGATTGGTTAAACAAGAGGACTTAGTTTATTATGCCAATTTAGAATGTAACGTTCTTCCGAGAACAAAATTGGCCGTTGGTTCGGCGATGAATGATTCACAAAGAACCATATCTGTTGGTAAAATTAATTTTTTAAATCCTGGTAACAAAAAATTCATGGATACAGGTTGGTCAGATGAATTAACAGGTAAAGACACACTAAAAGGACTTGGGGTTAATCAACCTAATTTAACTTCGGTTAAAAACCCAAATAGATCCGATGATTTTTATATAACACAAAACTTAGTTTCAAATGGAACTCCTGGTGCAGTCGATAATGGTTTATTGGGAATCAAATCCATAAAATTTTCAATAGGGACAGATTTTTTACCTCAAGTAGATATATCGTTAGAAGATGTTAAAGGAAGAGCGTTATTTGAAGGTGGAAATAACTCACCATACGCAGCTTTCTTTCAATTACCATACCCACAATTTACGTTAACTTTAAAAGGGTATTATGGAAAGGCGGTTAAGTTTCCGATCATGTTACGATCGTTTACATCAACATTTGACCCATCAACACATAACTTTACAGTAAACCTTCAATTCTTTGGATATAAGTATACTTTGTTATCTTATGTAAACTTCGGAGCTTTAATGGCGGTTCCACAAATGTATAATAATACGGTAACTGAAACCCCAAGTGCAATACAACAAGGTAATGATGTGTCAAGTTCTACAACGGCAACAAAACCTAAAATTGTGAGTCGAGGATATCAAAAAATGAAAGAGGTATACTCAATTTATAAATCTAAGGGTCTTATTCCTGATAATTTCCCCGAAATAACACTTAATCAATTAAAATATAGATTACAGAAATTTATAGATGATATTTTATCCCAGTTTGAAAAAGAAAACATGGGGATTTTAACTGACATGAGTGTATATACATCAACTCTGTTAAACTATCAACAAAAAATATTTTTATTTTCTAACGGTTCTTGGTATACCACATATATGGACCGAGACAATCCAATTGTCTTAAAAAAAGAAAATCAAAATGTTTTTCTATTTAAAAAAGAATTTGACGCAAACAAAAGACAAGAAGGTATTACTAAACTACAAGGGGATATTCAACAATATAATGACACATTAAATCAGAATGGTGTTTTAGGGTTAAACGGTAGTTATACTGTTGGTGGAAAAAAAACAGAATCTCAAATACCGTTTGAAATTAAATTACAAACATTTCAAAAGAAAATTGTTAGTATTAGTGATATAGATTTGGTGGCAACATACACGTCACAAAAAAATGCACCTAAAGGACCTTTTAAAGAAACTGATTCAGTAATTGTTCAATTCAAAAGAACTCTTGAACAAGATTTATTGGTTAATGAAAATATTTCATACTTTTTCGAAGGACCAAAATCATTTATGGACATTACAGATAATATGTCTAAGGAGGCTCAAGAAACAAGAAAAAAAGTTGAATCTGAAATTACTGCAAGTTTATCTACAAAGTTTAATGGTCAAGGAAGTGGAACTTTAGGTTTTGTCCCATCTATAAGAAATATTTTAGCAATTTTTTATTGTCAAGGAGAAGCGTTTTTAAGATTACTTGATGAGGTTCATAAAAAGGCTTGGGATCAAAGAGAAAACCAATATAGAAGAGCGGCAATATTTGGATCGTCAAATACAGCACCGAGTGTAGACATTAAAGGGTCAACACAAAATAACGAACCAATTTATCCATGGCCTCAAGTAATTAAAGAAAGCGTTGGTGAAGATAATCAAGAAAAATTTGAAGTAATTTATCCTGGTGATCAAACAGTTGCATCATCATTTAGATCGTATAATCCTGAAATTTGGCCCGAAGTAGAGTTCGTTGAACAATTTATTAAAGGATATACTGAAAGATCAAGTGTTGATAATAAAGAAACTTTTGCCAATGAAAATAATTTACAACCCAAAAGAGCGTCGTTAAATGCAATAGACTTTCCAATTAACAACGAGGTTTTTCAAAATAAAGAAGAATCCAAATACTTTTACGAAATATACGAAAGACTAATATTAAATGCGTTTTATAGTAGGTTTAATAGAAAATCAGGATACCCATCTAGCGTATACGAAGTGGAGTCGGATCAAGAAGGGGTTAATATGGTGGAAAGTTTATCAAATGATAATCCGTTTTTAACTAAAAAAATTAAAGAATATCTATTAGATTCAAATAACTATGTTCCATTTTTAAGACACATTTCAAATGAAGGTCAAGGTGAAAGTTGGCAAAACTTTATTCGTGGTGAATTTGTTACGCCATATATTAGAAATGATGTTAATAATCCTAATTTGTTATATAATGGATCGATATTAAATTCACTAAGATCACAACCAAACTTGTCATTAGCAAATCCTAATGATTTGGTGAATATAAAAAAATATATGACAGGGTTAACCTCATCTAACGAATTTGACTTTATAGACACATATCCTTTAACAGATTTAACTTGGGATAAAAATAATTTGGCAGATGGTAAATCTTTAAATAATAGTAATGAGGCTTTCGATACTAAATTAGTATTGACATATAATGAGATTCACAAGACTATTACCAATTTTGATTCAGAAAATGATGACGATAAAAGACCATTCACAAATTTTAACTTTAATGATTTAACAATTGATGTTGATCCAAATGATTTAAAAAATTTCTACCAAAATAGAACATTCAAAGATCAGGTAATTACAGAAGGTAATTTGAATTATTCTAACTATACAAATTATTTAATAGATTCACAAACAACATCAATGATGAATAGTCCATATTTCATTAATGCTATTCAGTCAGGGGTTTTTAAATTTAGATATAAACAAAACGATCAATATCCATATAAACAAGCGGCATATTTGTTTCTTAACAGTTTACCATTGGCGACTTTAAGAGAAAAATATAAAACTAAGTCAGGTGAGTCTATTACTGATTTAGATTATATTTTATCAACTATGAAAAAATTTGGTGCGATACACAAACTACCATACGCTTGGATTTTAAAATATGGCTCAATTTGGTATAGATATAAAAATTTTAAAGAAACAGGAACCGACATTTTAGATGAGGTTTGGAAGGATTTTAACTATAAAGAAAATTGGGACCCAATTAATTCTGCCACGACTTTAAATTATAATTTAACAATTGATGGAACACCAAAAAATTTGGTTTTAGACACAACAACAGGAACTCCACCATTTACAGATATTAACACAGGATTTTATCCACAACTTATTGACGACTTTAATGTTTTTATACAAGGATTAAAATTGTTTAGTGGACAAACACAAGTTAGTGGTAGTTGTGTTGTGAATGAAATTACAGGAACTTGTAACACATTTAAAGTTACGGGAACTTGCTCAACAACAGGAACTGGAATTACAATTAATTCAATAACCGACAATTATATTACTTTACCACATACGATTTTTATACCACAACTTAATACCAATATTTTATTAACGGGTCAAACATCTGGTGTTTCAGGGGGAACAGGATTTTATACAACACCTTTAAACTTTAATGCTTCGTTTAATAATTTAAATTTTGAATTAGGTAGTTTTGCGAATATAACTAATACAACACAATTCCCATTAAGCTCTGGTCAAATTTTGGGAGGATCGTCAAATACGACGGGATTGAATTTAATAAATGTGGTGTCAGCAACAACAGCAACAGATTTCTTATGTGAAGTTTCTTCTATATCGGCACAAACATTTAGTTATAATGTATTAAACCCACCAATACAGGTTAATACAATCGGAAGTAATGTGATTGTTAACGGATCAATTTTAAATGGACAAAATTTAAATGGTAATGTTGTAATAACATCACAAATAACGGGAACTACAGGAGGTGTTGGTTTATATACAACATCAACATTATTAACACCAGGATTTTCAGATTTTATAGTTCAAGGAGCATTTATTCAAGGTATTGGATCCTCTCAGATTCAAAATTATCTGAATAGTGGAAAGATGGTAATGATGAATACTACTAATTCTACTATATTTGAGACACCAGGTTTTGACCCAAACAACGCACAAAGATCAATGAGAGTATCTCCATGGTCAGTAATCGTTAGACAAACAACCGATGCTAATTCATATTTTGTGATGCCATCTTTTGGTTCCAATATTAATCAAGCTAAGTTCGAAGCGTTTAAAAATGGAGAAATGAAAGTTGAACTTTCAAACAACCCAGCAATGTTTAACGGATCTGTTAGATTATTTTGGAACGCACCTCAATACGGTTGGTTTGACAACTCAAAGTTAGTTAAAAACAACCCCGAAACATATTTAAAACAAATATTAAATGATCAAAAAGAACAACAAAACTTTTTAATCACAGGTGATAATGGTGATTATACCGATTTTGAAGAATTATTTACAACATTTAACACATCAGTTTTAGATAAATTTGAAAGCGAATTTTTAAATTTCAGTAAATCATTATACGATTATGTCGACACGTTACCTAACCCCTTAGTTCAAGAAGAATCTGGTGTTGGAACACAACAAAGATCTTTGGTTGAAACTGATACTGAACAAAGTTTTAAAAATTTTCATCTTTTAATGAGAAGTTTAATGAAAATTGATAAACCCGAAGGGACATCACCTGAAACATTATTATCCAATATAATTGAAAATCAAAATAAAATATTTCAAAATGTTTTAAGTGGATTTATCAACTATAATGTGGTTTTTAAATATGGAAATCCTACTGATTATGATCGTAGACTTTATTATACTTTTTCGACTAGGTTTTTAGAAGACCCGATAATATATCCACCTTACGAACAAGGAAATTTACCACCACAAGTAACTTTAGCTCAATCAAAACAACAAAACCCAAAAACATGGGAAGCACTTGAGTTTTATGTTGGAAAATCATCAATACCGAAATTAGAATATAAAAATAGTGGATCATATATAACAGACTTTTTTATTGACTTGAATGTCGCTTTTAATGAAAAAAACGTTCAACAGTTTGCCCCTTTAGTTAAAATTTATGCAACCCAAAAGTTATCAGATAATAATCTTAATCTAACTAAGTTTTATAATTTAATGGATTCTTATATTGACGATTCTAATTTATATATTGGAAACGTTATTAACACTATGTTACCTTACGTAAGAAAACAATTACCTAATGTGTTTGTTAGTGAAGATAATTCACAAAGTAGAGCACCACTTGAGGCTGGTTTTACAGAACAAACCAGAACTGAGTTATGGGAAACATTTAAATCTTTAAACGACACATGGATAGCCGGATTTGATTTTGAAAGTAAAACATTATTCGAAGATGTTTTATTAGTCGATAGAGCGAGTAGAAATGTTGGAGACAAAGTTTTAGTGGACATTTATGCGATCATAGATATGTTAGAAGACGGAGCATCAGATAAAAATCAAGGAAGTTCTTCATACAAAAATACATTATTAGATATGGTGACAACCATATTGGTTCAAAATAACTTTCAGCATTTTATGTTACCTGCATATGTTAATTTCTATAATGTGCAAGATGCGACAAAAAACCCAACACCTAGACCTGATGGAACATTAGATGTTGCAAATACAATGTTTGGAACATTTTTAAATGTTGATTACAGACAAACTTCACCGAAATTTCTTTGTTATTACGTGTCAAAACCAAGCGAACATTTATCAATGAAAGATAATGTTGATTATAGATTTAGAGATGATGCGTTTGACTTAAGACGGGCTAGCGATAATCCGTTAACTGAAAATCAAATAAATAAAAACGATTGGGATAAGTCCAATAAAATTGTTGGATTTAATGTTGACATAACAAGAGAAAATCAACAAATATTTAAAAGTTTTGATGTTGCCCAAGATCCCGGTAAACCAACTTCAGAATCTTTGGAAATGTTAAATCAAATGGCCAATTTAGGTAAAAACAGAAGATCCACAACACAAAGCGTGTCTTTATATAATTTATATAAAAATAGAAGTTATAGTTGTTCTGTTGATATGATGGGAAATGCTTTAATACAGCCGATGATGTATTTTAATATAAGAAATATACCGATGTTTTCAGGTCCATATATGATTTTAAAAGTTACTCACGATGTGTCTGAAACAGGTTTTACCACAAGATTTGAAGGAGTTAGACAACCTTTCTATAGTTTACCAACAGTAGATAATTTTTTACAGACACTTAATACTCAAATTTTATCACAGTTAAAAACTAAAGTTCAAGAAAAAGAGGAAAAACAAAAAGAAGATTCTGTTAATGTTTTATTTCAAGCACAGAACACAATTTCAAATTTACAATCTGATGACGTTCTCACTAAAAATCAAGATTGTTCGTCACAATTAAATTCAAGATATAATGGGTTTACTCCGGTAGAAGAACCAACACAATCAAGTATGTCAACTAAAGAATTATATAATTTAGTGGTTAAAGTATTAAATGACAATGGATTAAATCCAACACAAGAGGATACGTTCTTTATAAGACTTATGATGTTTACATTTGTTTTTGTTGATTCAGGTAATAATAATGGAACTCAATTAATTGCTTATGAAAACAACTATTCGACAATTAATTTAAAAGAAGTTTATGGGGATCAATTTTTTGAATATATTAATAGAAAATATTATTGTGTTAAAAGAGGGACGGATAAAAATTTACCAATAGTAAGTTTTAAAAACAAAGAAACATTTATGACTTTTATTTTTGATAGAGTTAAAAACGTTGTCGGTCAGATTTTAGCAGATGAAAGTAATTTTAGTCAGTTTGGCGAATTTTCATTACCTTTTAATTTGGCCAAACAATATGTTTTAAATTTTCCTATTAAACAAAACCCTGATGTTTATGCTCAAATAGAAAAAGATGCTAATCAAATTGATGTTTTAAGATCTGAATTTGTTAAGGCGGTTCAAATATTTATATCATTAGATAAACAAACTTAATGTATAAGATATTTATAAATAAAAAAACTATGAATACAAAACTATTATTAGATAATTACTTAGGTAAAAATACTCGAGTTTCTGAAAAGGACATGGGTGATGGAACAAAACAAGTTTGTGATTTAGACACAGGAGATTGTTATACTTTAAGAATGAAAGACGGACTAATCGAACGTGTTGACAACACAATGAAACAATTTAGAAAAATTCAAGTTGAAACCAAAAGTGGTATAAAAACATTATTAAACGGATAAGATGAAAATAGACGAAAAAATATTGAATGAAATTACGAGATATAAATCTATTAATAGATATATAACAGAACAGGACGCACCACCTCCACCGGTAGAAGATCCTGCATTGGCAGGAGGAGAGGTCCCACCACCTCCAGGTGAAGAGGTTCCACCACCGGCCGAAGGTGCGGCACCTGACGCGGCGGCTCCGGCACCACCAGCAGCCCCTGAAGGAGAACCTGTTGATGTTGCTGCAGATCCTGACGTTGAAGAAGTTGGAAAAGAAGGTGAGGGTGAAACTGAGGAATTAGACATTACAGATTTAGTAGATTCACAAAAAACTATGGCAGATAAACAAGAAGAATATTTTGACAATCTATTTGGACAAATCCAAAAAATGGAAGAGAAGTTGGCAAGTATGGATAACCTAATTCAAAAGATTGATTTGTTAGATGCTAAAGTAGAAAAATATAGACCAAAAACAGCACAAGAAAAATTAGAACTAAGATCTTTAGATTCAGGACCATACAAACAAAATTTAGCCGATTTCTTTAAAGATAAAGAAGTTGAAATGGAAAAAAGTGGAAAAAATGAGTATGTATTAACTCAAGATGAAGTTGAAAACTTTAGCCCATCAGAAATAGAAAAGTCTTTTAATGAACCAATAGAAGACGAAGATGATATATTATTAAACAGATATAATTCTTAACATTAAAGGTCACAATAAGTGACCTTTTTTTTTGC
>Ga0307376_10005865_pt1 | contig 10991 bp, 10 predicted proteins | sample TR2MG_FD_202536 | JGI IMG/M metagenome (GOLD analysis project Ga0307376, IMG submission 202536) | Soil microbial communities from Risofladan, Vaasa, Finland - TR-2 | ecosystem: Environmental > Terrestrial > Soil > Coastal area > Acid sulfate soil | place: Finland: Risofladan, Vaasa | collected...
GCTGGAACCATCGCTACAACACCGGCCGCCCCCATGGCGCCCTCGGCTGGAAAACCCCAGCCCAGGTCCTCACCCAATACAACCAATCACTCTCCGATGGTGTTACCTATGTTTGACAAGCCTACAATTCCGGCGCTTTTTTGGGAACGCGCAGGTTGATGTTTACCCCCTGGTGGAGCTGAAGTGTATGGGGCCGCGGGCCAAACGCGAGCTGGGCAAAGAGCTGCGCTCTGTGGGGGTGAAGGCGAGCAGGAAGCGGTGGGTGCTAAACTTGCGGCATGTTGCCGCCTTTGAGTTATCCAGAGATGATTCGACAAGTCAAGAATCCCTATGACCTGCGCCTGCGTCTGGTCTCCTCCGCCCGCCAGATCGGCATCAAGCCCACCGCCCGCCTCTTGGGCACCAGCCCCCAGACGGTGCGGCTGTGGGTGCGCCGCTTCGCCGCCCAGGGACGCAGGGGCCTCGCCAGCCGCTCCCATGCCCCCAAATCCTGTCCCCATCGCACCTCCGGGCGCCTGGAAGCTCGCATCGTGCGCCTGCGAACCCAGACCGGCTTCGGCGCCAAGCGCCTCAAAGCCGAGTTCGAGCTCCCTGTCAGCGAAGGCGCCATCGCCCGTATCCTGCGCCAGAGAAGCCTGGTCCGACCCCCGAAAAGGAAGCATGTCACCAAGCAGGATCTGCGGGCTGTCAAAGCCCAATGGCCTGTCTTATCCCAGCTCTGCCATGACACCAAAGACCTCGACGATATCCCCCATTATTGGCCCCAGGCCAAGACCCTGGGCGTGCCCCTCATCCAGTACACCGCCAGAGAGGTCCGCACCGGCCTCACCTTCGCCGGCTACGCCCAGGAGCGATCCGCCGCCCTCGCCGGCCTCTTCGCCCAGCGGGTCATGGATCATCTCGCCGCCTCTGGCGTGCCCCTCGAAGAGGTGGGCTTCCAGTCCGATAACGGCTCCGAGTACACCGGCGGCAGGGATCGGCGCCGCCCCCCTCACGGCTTCAAGCCCACGGTGGAAGCCCGCGGCCTCAGCCACACCTTCATCCCTCCCGCCGCCCACACCTACAACAGCGATGTCGAGACCGTCCATCGCCTCTGTGAGGACGAATTCTTCGACCGGGAATGCTTCCGCTCCCGCCCCCACTTCCTCGCCAAAGTCGGCGCCTACTGGCGCTACTTCAATGTCGCCAGAAAGAACGGCTACAAGGGCAATCGCAGCCCCCTCGATCTGCTGCGTCAGCTCACCCCGCAAATCGACCCTCGCATCACCCTCTGGCAGCCCGCCTTCCTCGATCCCCTCCAGTCCACCCTCCTGCCAGAGGACATCCAACGCAGAAGAGCCAAAGAGGGTAAGTATCTACCTGCTTATCCCTAGCCACATCGGCCCTCGCGTTGACATTGCGGAAAACCAGTTGCTATACTTCGTCCATCCTCGTGTCGCGTCCATATCGGAAGCAGTCAGGGCGGGGGACATCTGTAGCAAGAAGGAGATTCCCAGTGAAATCGGCCTCGATCCTCATGTATGGCAAGTTTGCCCTGCTCGGCGCCGTCGTCGGGATATTCAGCTCGCTCTTTGGCGTGGGCGGCGGCATCATCATGGTGCCCGTGCTGGTCATATTGGCCGGCTTTGGGCAGCACATGGCGCAGGGGATTTCGCTGGCTGTCATGGTGCCGACTGCGCTGGTGGGAGGGTTGGGCTACTGGCGAGGGGGGAACGTGAACCTGTGGATTGCGGCGGCGGTGTGCGTGGGGTCGATTCCGATGGCGCACCTGGGGCAGGGGATTGCGCAGAAGCTCCCGCAGACGACGCTGCGAACGCTGTTCGCGCTCTTCATGGTCGGGGTTGCGGCCCGGATCATGCCGACCGGGAGCCTGCGGTCTATGAGCCTGCTGCTGGGGATGATGCTGGTGGCGGTGGGAGTGAGGCTGATGCTGGCGCGGTGAGGGGCGCAGAACCAAGCGCCATACTCGGAAAGACGAATCGGCCCCGCCAGACGGCGGGGCCGATTTCCTTGCCATCACGCAGCCACGCGTGGTGATTGGCTGTTACTTGGCGTTGAAGGTGTAGCTGGCGCCGACCCACCAGTGTCCGCCGAAGGTGCCGCCCTTGAGGGTGGGCCATCCCGGCTTGGGGACGAAGGTGAGGCCGGTGATGATGTCCTGCCCGTCGTAGAGGGCGACCAGCCCGACGGCCGGCTGGCTGGGCCGGAGCAGGATCTGGACTCCCCCAAAGAGGCCTTCGTGCCGTCCTTCACCGAAGAGCGTGTTGTCCTCGGTTCCCAGGCTTAGGTGAAGGCGGATGATGGGCTCTGTGGGGGGCCCGGCGACCGGCGGGTTGAGGGTCTTTGCCGCTGACACGAAGTAGGAGGCGTTGCCGTACTCGTTGCTGAGGTCGCGGCCGCCGAGCACGACGTTGGGCCGCTGTGCGTCCTCTTTGAGCACGAGATACGTGGCGTTGAAGATGGTATTGACGCCGGCGACGTCGACATCATAGCGATGGACGTCGACCTCGACTTCATCCGTGAGGCCCATGTAGAAAGTCTGGACACGCACGAAGTCGATGTCGAGGGGCTGAAGTGGGTCGATCAAGGCGTCTTGATCGACGAAGATGTAGTAGTCGGCGACGTCGATCTCTCCGGCCTTGACCTGGTTCGCCGTGGGGACGGTCACGATGTCGCCCGCCATCGCGGTCCCAACACCGAGCGCGACCAGGACAAGAGCCAACAACAACGGCACAGCGCGGTGATTCACAATCATCCCTCCTCGCCTTAGGGTTCGCTTGCCGCAGGCTGGATCCAGGCAAGCGGAGAGCACTATAGCAGAGGCCTTCTCAAGCTGTCAATCCAGGTGTCGTCTGCTGATATTGTGGGTGTTCCGGGGTGGCCGTGGGCGCCGCGCGCACGAGGCGGGGCGGCGGGCACAGCGAGCTGGGGGGCAGCGTTGACACTCCGCGACGCCCGAAGCTATACTGAGGCCATCGGAGGAAGGGGGCGAGGCGTGAAGCTCGGTTTGAACACGTACAGCTACCGCTGCGCGGCCGGTCTGTGGGAGTACACTCCCCGCGAGAACGCCGCCATGGGGCTCGATCACTTCCTTCGGAAAGCGGCCGAGATGAACCTAGACGGTCTCCATCTGGCCGATGGGCGGCATCTCGACAGCCTCGAATACGGATATGTGAGTGAGGTGCGGCAGAAGGCGGAGAGACTGGGGCTGCACCTCGAACTGGGCACCGCGGGGACAAATCCGGACCACCTTGAGAATATGGTGCGGGCCGCGCACGTGCTCGGTTCGACGGTCGTCTGCACGTTCGTGGGGAAGCCCCGGCCGACCTCAGCGCAGCAGATGGAGCAGATCATCTCTGCTGCCGCGGCGGAGATTCGCCAAGTGCTTCCGGTCTGTGAGCGGTACGGAATCGTCCTCGCGCTGGAGAACCATCAGGATCTGACGACGGGCGAATTGCTCACCCTGTTGGAGCGCATCGACAGCACGTGGGCGGGGGTTTGTTTCGACACGGGGAACCCACTGGCGGTGTTGGATGATCCGTTGGAGTCGGCACGGGCACTTGCAGCGCTGGTGCGAACGGTTCACTTGAAGGACTACCAGCTGGCAGCGCGGCCGGACGGCTTCTCCTTGCTCGGGTGCGCCCTGGGGGAGGGAGTGGTCGACCTGCGCGGGATAGTGGACCTGATGAGGAGCGAGGCCCCGCAGGCGACCCTCAACATAGAGACCTCCGTTGGCACACATCCTATGCCGGTGTTAGAGGAGGCGTACCTGGAGAGGTTCCCCGAAACGCCTGTGCTCGCGTTGGGGCGCACGCTGCGGCTGGTGCGGGACCGGGGCGTGCGGCGGGAGCCGCAGTTCGGCATGGCGGAGGGGGCATCGGAGGAGGAACTGCTGGCAGCGGAAGAGGAGCTCGTCGTGCGGAGCGTTCGCTGGGCGGAGGCGGCCTTGGGGCGAGCGGATTCGGGGACGGAGCGTCTCGGTGAGTAGTGCCCGCAATAGCTTGATGCAGACCGAGGTGGGAGTTGTGAAGCGGGTCGTGGCGCAACGGCCGGGGGCGCAGGAGCTGACGGTGACGCTGGAGGGGGGCGAGGAGAAGGCGGTCAACTACGTGCGGCTGCTGGGGAAGGTGGAGGCGGGTGAACAGGTCCTCCTCAATACGACCGCGGTGCGGGCCGGCCTTGGGACGGGGGGGTATCACTTCGTGATGAAGCGAGGCGGCAAGGAAGAAAAGCCGGCGGAGGCGGGGCGGATCGTGAAGCTGCGATACACTCCCCTGCAGTTCCGCTGCCGGACGGTGGAGGAGCAAGAAAGCCCCTATCGGGATGCGCTGGAGGCGTGTGACGACCTGGCGGGAATGCCGGTGGTCGTGGCCGGGCTGCACAGCCAGATCGCGCCGGCGGCGGCGGCGGTGAAAGGGCTCTCGCCGGAGGCTCGGGTGGCCTATGTCATGACCGATTCTGCTGCCCTTCCGCTGGCCTTTAGCACGCTCGCGGCAAGCCTGAAGGAGGCGGGGCTGATCGACGGGACGATCACGGTCGGGCAGGCGTTCGGGGGGGACTACGAGGCAGTCAACGTCTACTCGGGACTGCTGGCTGCGAGGGCGGTGCTGGGGGCGGACGTAGTGATCGTTGCGCAGGGGCCGGGGAACGTGGGAACGGAGACCGATTGGGGATTCGGCTCCATCGCCCAGGGAGAGCAGATCAACGCGGTGGGAATCCTTGGTGGGACGCCAGTGGCGGTGCCGCGGATCAGCTTCGCGGACTCCCGGGCGCGGCACAGGGGGGTGAGCCAGCAGACGCTCGTGGTGCTCGGGAAGGTCGTGCTAGTGCAGGCCGCGGTAGCGGTGCCTGCGATGGAGGCGGAGAAGCTGGAGTTCGTGCACCGGCAGTTGGATGACGCGGGGATCACAGCGCGGCACGACGTGCTGGTGGCCAAAGGTGAGATAGGGCTGGAGACGCTGGCGGCGAAGGGGGTGGAGGTGAAGAGCATGGGGCGGAGCCCGGCGGAGGACCCGGAGTTTTTCCTGGCGGCCGGGGCGGCGGGCGCGGTGGCGGTCGAAGGGATGAAGTGACCCGAGAACTCCGAGAGCGACTGATCGGCTCCGATACGGTCTTCGAGGGACGCCTGATCTCGGTGCGGGTGGACGAGGTGGAGCTGGCCGACGGCACTCGGGCGAGGCGGGAGTTCGTCGAGCATCCGGTGGCGGTGGCGGTGGTGCCGATGCTGGCCGACGGACGGGTGGTGATGATTCAGCAGTACCGGCACGCGGCGGGGAAGGTGCTGTGGGAGCTGCCGGCCGGTTTGGTCGAGGAGGGGGAGGAGCCGGAGGAGTGCGCCCGGCGGGAGCTGGGCGAGGAGGTTGGCTATGAGCCTGGGGAGCTTATTCCTCTGTTTTCCACCTTTCTGAGTCCGGGCTTCAGCAGTGAGATCATCCACATCTTCCTGGCGCGCGACCTGCGGCCGGTGAACGTCGCGTCGGAGCCGGACGAGCGAATCGTAGCAGTTCCGGTGCCACTCGCGGAGGCAGTGCAGATGGTTCGCCGGGGGGAGGTGCAGAACGCGGCCGCGATTTGCGGACTGCTGGCAGTGGCAGAGCGAGCTGGGGGGGTAACAGGATGTTCGGAGAATCGGTTGAATCCATAGTGCCAGGCGGGACACTGACGCAAAGGGAGTTGTTTGGATGAGAAGCATCAGCTTGGTGGCACTGGCTGTTGTCGTCAGCTTGATCGCGTGCCCAGGGTGGACGACTCAGGCGGAGAGCGCCGAGGCGGAGCCCAGTCCCGTCGGAGTCGTGGGCGAGGTCCCGCCGCGCCCCGAGCTCGAGGCGGTGTCGGGCGCTCACGGGTGGGTGGTCAACGGTGAGGAGATATCTCTGGACGCCGTAAGAGACCGAGCGCTTGCATTTCACGGTCCTTACGTGCTGCAGGACATGGTGGCGGAAACGCTGCTGAAGCAGGAAGCGCGACGGCGCAACGTGACCGTGCCCGATGAGGATGTGCTGGAGAAGATCAAGGAGCTGCGCGAAGAGCTGGGCATTCGCTCGGACGTCACTTTTCAGTCGTTCCTTCGGGCGCAGCGGGCGACTCCGGACTGGTTCTACAGCAAGGCGCGTTCGTACGTGCTCATGGGAAAGGTGCTTTCGGATCAGGTGTACGTTGACGACAGAGAGATCGACCGCTACTACCGGCTCAACCAGGAAGCCTATCGGCGACAGGAGATGGTTGGGTTCCGGGCCATGAGGTTCCTGGACAAGGCTTCGGCGGAGGCGGCGCTGGCAGCCGTCCGCCAGGGACGGAGCTTCCAGGATGTGGCGAAGGAGACGGCGCCGACCGCGGCGGAGAAAGCGGTCGCGGGAGACCTCCAGTACTACGAGAGAGACCAGCGGTCGCTGCCGCCGGAGTTCGAGGCGGCGCTCTTCGCGGTGCCCCTGAATCAGGTGGCGGGGCCGGTGGAGGTGAGGGGTTCGCATTACCTGATCCGCGTGGAGAAGAAGATCGATCCGCATCAGTTCAGGCTGGACGAGATCCGAGATGTAATCCGGAAGCAGTTACAGCGGCAGAAGCTGGAGCAAGTGGTCTGGCCCAACTGGATCCGCGAGCAACTGGAGAAGGCACGGATCGAGATAATGAGCGAGAAGGCGGACGAGGCGGACTCGGCTGGAACGGGTACGGACAAGGCCGACGCCCCTAAGGCGGACGAGGCGGACTCGGCTGAGACGGGCGCGGACAATGCCGACGTCCCCAAGGCGGACGAGGCGGAGGCGGCTGAGACGGGCACGGACAAGGCCGACGCCCCGAAGGCGGAATGATCCGCGTCGCCTTCAGGTCACATGTGGTCTGGCCTGCCATCGTCGTCGAGGAAGGAGGGGCGCACCTACAATGCGCACGGTCAAGGCGGCTGTAATCGGGACCGGGTTTATCGGGCCGGCACACGTCGAGGCCCTGGGGCGGTTGGCCAACGTGGAGGTTGTGGCGCTGTGCGGACGGAATCCGGAGCGGACGGAGAAGAAGGCGGCGGCGCTGGGGATACCCCGCGCCTACAGCGACTACCGGAAGCTCCTCGAAGACCCTGAGGTCGAGGTTGTCCATAACGCTTCGCCGAACTACCTGCACTTCGAGATCAACAAGGCGATTTTGGAGAGCGGCAAGCACTGTATTTCGGAGAAGCCGCTCACGCCGACGACGGCGGAGTCCCGCCAGCTCGTGGAGCTGGCGAGGGGAAAGCCCGATCTGGTGAACGCGGTCTGCTTCAACTATCGCTTCTACCCGCTCTCGCAGCAGGCGAAGGCGATAGCGGATGCCGGCGAGCTGGGCGACGTCTATGCCATCCACGGGACCTATCTTCAGGACTGGCTGATGTTCCCCACGGGGTATAGCTGGCGGCTGGACCCGAAGGTGGCGGGGCCGACGAGCGCCTTCGGGGACCTCGGGTCGCATTTCTGCGATCTGGTGACGTTCATCACGGGGCGGACGATCACTGAGGTGTTCGCCGATTTCCAGACGACGCATCCCGTGAGGAAGCGGCCGAAGGCGAGCGTGGAGGCGTTCTCGGGAGTGGAGCACAAGCCGGCTGATATGGAGGATGTCGAGATCGAGGTGGATGACTTCTCGAACGTGCTGTTCCATCTCGACAACGGGGCGAAGGGCGTGTGCTCCATTTCGCAGGTGTCGGCGGGCCGGAAGAACTGGCTCTCCTATGAGATTGACGGATCGAAGTGCTCCATCGGCGCCGAGCTGGAGCGGCCGAACGAGCTGTGGATCGGGCGGCGCGAAGGCCCGAATGAAACGTACATCAAGGATCCCGTGCTGCTGAAGGAGCAGGCGCAGCCGTACGCGCACTATCCGGGCGGACACCCGGAGGGATATCCGAGCGCGTTCAAGAATCTCTTCGCGAATGTCTACCGGCGGATCGCGGGCGAGTCCGAGCGTGGTGACTACCCGACGTTCGAGGACGGCCATCGAATCGTGGCGGTGGTGGAGGCGGCCGTGACGAGCGCGCGGGAGGGCCGGTGGATCGAGGTCCCGTACTGAGTGCGAGCAGGCAGGGCGAGAAATGCGGTGAGGAGGTCGCGATGAAAGTTGGAGTCTTCACGGTTCTGTACAGCGATATGCCCTTCGAGAAGGCGCTCGACCACGTGGCGGAGATGGGCTGCGAGGCGGTTGAGATCGGAACGGGGGGGTATCCGGGGAAGGCGCACTGCGACGCGGGAACGCTGCTGAAGGACGAGGCCGCTCAGAAGCGATTTCTGAGGGCGGTGGAGAAGCGGGGGCTGATCATCTCGGCCTTGAGCTGCCACGGCAACCCGGTTCATCCGCAGCAGTCGGTGGCGAACAGGTTCCACAACGACTGGCGGAAGACGGTGCGGCTGGCGGAGGCGCTGGGGGTGGAGCGCGTGGTGACGTTCTCCGGCTGCCCGGGGGACTGCGAGGAGTCGAAGCATCCGAACTGGGTGGTCTGTCCATGGCCCACTGACTTCTCGGATGTCGTGAAGTGGCAGTGGGCAGAGAAGCTGGTCCCGTACTGGACGAAGGAGGTCGCCTACGCGGCGAAGCACGGGATCGGGAAGATCTGCCTCGAGATGCATCCGGGGTTCTGCGTCTACAATCCGGAGACGCTGCTGAAGCTGCGCGAGGCGTGCGGCGAGGCCATCGGCGCCAACTTCGACCCGAGCCATCTCTTCTGGCAGGGGATCGATCCGGTGACGGCGATCAGGGAGCTGGGTCCCGCGGTCTACCATTTCCACGCGAAAGACGTGAAGGTGGACCGGATCAACACATCGCGCAACGGCGTGCTGGACACGAAGCCGTACACGAACGAAATTGCGCGGTCGTGGATCTTCCGCTCGGTCGGCTGGGGACACGGCTTCGAGGAGTGGAAGGAGATGATCTCGGAACTGCGGCTTGCCGGGTACGACTACGTGCTCAGCATCGAGCACGAAGACAGCCTGATGAGCACCGACGAGGGGTTGAGGAAGGCGATCTCCTTCCTCAAGGAGGTGCAGGTCTCGGAGCCGCCGCCGAAGGTCTGGTGGGCCTGAGCGGGGCGGTCGGGGGCCAACAGCGGCAAGCGAATGCGGGCCGGCCGGGTGGTCGGCCCGCTTGCTGTTCGGGGCAGGCGTTGTGTGTGTCACAGAAGGTTCAGCCTTCGTTCACCGGGGATTCACCCTGGTGCCCTAGGGTATGCTCGACGGGTCTCTGACGGCCTGTGGGAATGCGAGGGACCCGAATCCGAAGGGAGGACGAACGATGAGTTCCAGAGCGCTGGGGCGGAATGGGGTGATGTGGCTCATCGTCGTGACGGCGCTGCTGTGTACGACGGGCCTGTGGGCAGACAGCACGGTGCTGGGTCCGGACGACTGGCAGTATCGAGAGCTGGACATGCTGGCCCAGGCAGGGCTGGTGAGCGGACATCCGAAGGGCCCGATCGGTGAATGGGCCGGGGAGCGGATGACCCGCTACGAGGCGGCCTCGCTCACGCTGCGCGCGGTCGAGGGTATCGGAAACGCCTATCGGGAGCAGGGGGAGGCGCTCCAGCGGATCGCCCAGGCGGATACGTCGGGCGAAGCGCCCTCGGCGACGCCGCCGACGGTCAGCGCGATGGACCTGGCGCGTGTGGAGAAGCTCATCGAGGAGTTCCGGGCGGAACTGGTCACGATGGGCGCGCGGGTCGATGACCTCGAAACGGCCATGAAGGACGTTCAATCGCGCCTTGCCAAGGTCGAGGCCGATCAGAAGAAGCACAAGCTGGACGGGTACTTGCAGGTGCGGTACATCGACGACGAGGCCGCTGACACAAGCGAATTCCTCGTGCGGCGGGCCCGGTTCAACATCCGCGGCCCTGTAGCCGACCGCTGGTCCTATCGCATCGAGTTCCAGATGGACGCGAAGGAAGAGGGCAAGGGCCCCACCAGCAAGACGCAGCTCCGGACGCTCAACGCGGACTACAAGCTGGACAAGGGGTATCTGCGGATCGGTCAGGCGAAGATCCCATGGGGCTACGAGCTGCTGGAGTCGGTGCCGAACCTGTGGACGTCCGAGCGGGCGCTATTCATGGACCGTCTGTTCCCGAACCAGAGGGATATCGGCGTCATGTATGCCTACCAGGCCGCCAAGGACAAGCCGGAGTTCGACATCGGGATCTACAACGGCACGGGCATCAACGCGAGCGACAACAACAAGAGCAAGAATGTGATGGCGCGTGTCGACTTCCCCGTGCCGAACGGCTCGGTCGCGCTGTCCGGCTATGTTGGCGAGAACGGCGCGGACGAGGCCGCCACGGACCAGGACAGGTATGGCGCGAGCGCCCGCTTCACGTCTCCGGGCGGGACGGAGTTCATGGGCGAGTTCGTGGCTGGGAAGGACAGAGGAAGCGACGTCCGCGGTTGGTACGCGCAGGTCGGTCACCCGATCTGCAAAGCGAAGCCGAATCTGCTCTTTGCGAAGTACGACCAGTACGACGAGAATACGGACGCCTCGGACGACCTCTTCAAGCGATGGAGCTTGGGCTACTGGTGGGAGCCGGTGACGGCCACCCGCGTCGGGGTCGTTTACGAGATCCGGAGCCCTCAGGACAGTTTCTCGGAGCTGAGCAAGTGGGATGACACGCGGGGTTGGGTGCAGCTCCAGGTGAAGTACTAGAAGCTGTTTCGTAACCTCCGTCTGAGGTTGTGAAACAGCCGCACAAGCCGCCCGGCTCCAGCAGGCGCATTTCATGCCGGCGTCTCTAGCGGACAGCCAGGCGAGTGAGAGTTATGAAATGCGCTCTAGTCGCGAGTTCCGTCGAAGCGAGTGACGAGGGGGTCCGCCGCGCTGCGGCGGACCCCTTGTGTTCAGGATGGAGGTCGGCGGACGTCGAAGGGGAATCCAACGCAGACAGGAGGCCGAGATGAGAGGCAACTCGAAGTCGGCAGCCCTGACGGAGCAGGACCAGAAGCGGTACAACCGGCAAATGATGATTGCTGGGTGGGGGGAGGAAGGCCAGCAGCGGCTGA
>Ga0307376_10005866_pt1 | contig 10991 bp, 14 predicted proteins | sample TR2MG_FD_202536 | JGI IMG/M metagenome (GOLD analysis project Ga0307376, IMG submission 202536) | Soil microbial communities from Risofladan, Vaasa, Finland - TR-2 | ecosystem: Environmental > Terrestrial > Soil > Coastal area > Acid sulfate soil | place: Finland: Risofladan, Vaasa | collected...
AGTACGCCTGTAGGCGGACGTTGGACATGGCCTCGCTGTGGCTTGGAAGAATCAATACATTGCACCTGTCGATGAACCAGGGCATGTCGGCCTGTCTGAGCTCGCCCAGGTAGTGACAGTTATCTGAGAACCTGTAGTCGCCGATCTGGAGCCGGCCCGCCGCCTCGTACCTCGTCTCGGGGGTCAGGTCCATGACCTCCTTCATGAAGATGGCTCCCTTCTCCGGGCTTATGCGCCCGGCGTAGCCCACCACAAGCTCGTCGGGCAGAGGCGTGGGCACGTAGAGCTCCGTCTCGACTCCTATGGGGACAGGGTCCGTGACTCGGCCCTCATCCAGCACGAGCTCTTCGATGTAGGCCTTAACCGACGATGAGATGGGGACTATGAGATCGTAGTTGTTCAGCGTCACCACGTCCATGGCGTCCGAGAAGGCCTTAACCAGGCTCGCACCCATCCAGTGACTCCTAACCTCGGAGCCCTTCCCGATGGCCCTCAGCACGATGGGCTTACGCAGCAGCGTCTTGAGGACCACGTCGAGCAGCTGAACGCTTGAAGGCCTGCTGAAGGCCAGGATCACGTCGACGTCGGGGAGCTCCATGGCCGCCTCCCTGACAGGCTCATAGACGTCACGGAAGCTGACTATGTCGCCGTTGGGAGGCCCTATCTTTGTCCAGGTCACGCCGTCGACGTCGATCTCCAGCGCCGGGTGATAGTAGAGCACATGCAGGTCGACGTGTTTCTGCAGCGCCTCCAGCTGAGGCCTGTAGCGGCCCAGCCTCTCCAGGCCCCAGAGCGTCACCAGGACACGCGGCCGGGTCATGCCTCCTCCTCCAGCTCAGACGGGTCCCAGCCCATGAGCTCCCACGCCTTCTCAGGGTGTCCGCCTATTACCCCCATGCCGTGGCCTCCCCAGAGCTCCGCCGCCGCCTTGGCCATCTCGTAGACGTCCGTGACCCTGACGGTGTTCCACACGTGCTTCAACATCACAGGCGGGGTATCCGGGCTTGCGCCCTCGGCCTCAAGGATCTTCTTGGTCCAGCGGTCGTACCACTGCCGCTCTATCTCCCTGCGTAAGTAGCGCTGGATGCTGTTGACCACGCCGTCGACGTAGGCCTCAAGCTCGGCGTAGGCCGTCGCCCTGTTCTCGATGGGCTTCCCTAGGAGGAACCGGGGCACACCGAAGTTGGCCGTGATTGCCTGCTCCAGCTTCCCCAGTAGATCGTTGAGCCCCTTGATGTCAGGGGTGATGTTCACCACCGTGGCCTCGACGCTCTCGTTGACCGCGATGCTCTTCCCCGCACGAGCGACCTCGGCGAGGGCCTCGATGGCCTTCTCGGCCTCATCGGCAGGCAGGCCAGCCGTGTCGGCCTTCAGGATGACGTAGGGCGCCCAGAGGTTACGGGCGATCTCAGGGAAGTTCTCGCGGAGGATCTCGTGACGCGCCTGGCACACGCCTCGCAGCGGCTCCACCTCGCTTAGGCCCAGCATGTCGGCCTCAAGCTGCAGGTTGGTGAAGTAGAGCACCTCGTCGGGCTCGTAGAAGCCTTTCTTGCCCTTGTACGTGAACCCCGTGAGCTCCCAGTTTTCGTCTATGTCGGGCTTCAGCGTGGAGCTCTGAAGGCTCAGGAGGCCCGAGGGGTACCCGTCGCCGTCGACTATGATCTCGAAGCCGGTCTTACCGTGGACGCTGCGCTTTACCTGGGCGACGAAGAGCGTCTGGTCCATGTTGACGGCCTTGTTGAGCCCGTCGATCCTGTCCTTGACGTGGCTGTACTCCTCGACGTCCACTTTACTGGAAGACGACTCAAGCCGAGTCTCGAACCCGCCCATGGTGCTGTAATAGGCGTTGGTGACGACGCACTTCCTGACGAGCTCGTCCTGCCTGAACCACCTGTAGTCCGGGTCCATGCCCTTGTAGTATGTGCTGCTCGTGGGCGTGGACGTCTCCCCGTGCCGCTTAGCCTTGGGCACCTGGACGCCGCTGATCCTCCGGCGGAGCGAGGCCAGTGCCGAACTCAAGGCCTAGACCTCTTGGTGGCCACGTCCTTGACGACGACTCCCGGCCTCTCACGGAGCCCCCGCCATGGATCGCGCGTGGATCTATCCTTCTTGGACTGTTTAGCGATGGGTGGGTTCTTCTCTGACAAGTAGGATACCTTTTGAGTGTCCATAGATGGTGAAGGATAAAAAAGGGGGTGAGGAAAAGTAGGAAAAATATCACTAAGTATTAAAATATGAGAAAAATAATGTTAATAATGTATGGTCAGAAACTGTGAGAAGCTCAGCATCTCACTGCATAAAGAGGTATTGGCCAAGGTTGACGAGATGGGCGTATTGGAGAACAGGAAGCGATCTAACGTCATAGAGACCATACTAAGAGATCATTTCGGTCTTAAGACCCGACAAAGACCCATGGCGGTATCCCGGAGATAATCTCGGCTGAAAGGTGATGATTAAGGGAGACGTTGTATCCCTCGACTCCTTTTATACTATTTACCAATTCCTAAATCTGTAACCTTATATGTTAGTTTCAATCCACAATACACACACAGATATGAAGTACGAAAAAGTAAGAAAGGTGAGAGAGTATGCCGCTGAAGATCGACACAGCTGAAGAAGACCTCAGGATGATCCTCAAGGACTACCAGGAGACGGCGCTACGATACATCTGGAGGCTCGGCGGCGAGGGCGCGAGCAGCCGAGACGTCTGGGTACAGGTAAACGAGGACCTAAAGGGAGACCGGACCATCAGCAGGGCATCCATCAGCAGGGCATCCATCATAAACTTCCTCAACCAAATGGTCGACGACGGAGTGCTCAACTACACGGAGACCACGGGAAAGGGAGGACACCGAAGGATCTACTCGATGAGGTACGACGAGGCAGGCTTCAAGGAGTACGTCGCGCGGCAGGTGATGGGTAAGCTGCTTAACTACTTCCCGGAGGAGACCAGGAAGGCCATCAAAGAGAGCGGGTGGGCGCCCGGCAGGGCTGGTTAAGAAATGCAGAGCAAATCTACCCCGTCAGACGCCCACAACCCCATTTTTTTCCGTCCTTAAAGATGTTGCTTAAAAAAGTAACAGTTTAGCCGGTCTAACTGGTTAGATCTCGTTAAATATCTTCGACGTTTAGACTCGCCTGGTTAAGAAATGCAGAAGATACTAGACATAGGTGATAGAGCGGAGAGCATCCGCTCGGAGCTCCGCGAGCTCTTCCCGGGCACACCCTTCGAGGTGGAGACGAGGCAGGGCGTCCTTAGCGGCATAATAGTCGTGAAGTGGATCGACGGCCCAGCCCTCACCAGGGTAAAGGAGACCGGGATAAGGGAGAGATACGACCGGGTCCTCGTCGAGGAGAGGACCGGCAACAAGGCTAGGACGGGCAGCGTCTTCGTCAAGTATGAGAGAGGCTACAGCCACAAGGCCTTGGAGGCGGCCAAGTGCACCAGCCCCTATCTTAGCTACGACTACGCCCTCCTAGCGGAGACGGACTTCCCGGAGAGGCCCTAGATGCGTGGCCTTATCGTCAAGCGAGAGCACCTAGAGCTCATCCGCCACGGCACTAAAACCCAGACCCGTAGGCTTCACAAGCATCCTCTACGCGCTGGCGAGAGAACTATCCTAAAAAAGACCTTTTACGAGACGTGGACGCCTGAGATCATAATTGAGATCATCGACGCCTACGAGCAGCAGCTGAGGGACATGACGGAACATGACGCACGCCGTGAGGGCTTCAAGAGCCTCCAGGAGTTCAAGGCCATGTGGCCACGCTATACAAGAATGGCTTGGAGACCTAACATGGTTGTCATGGTTTACGAGTTTAGATTATTATAAATATAGTTATTATAGAAAAATGATTTTTCTTATTCTTAATGTATAATAGATAAAATATAATATACTAACAATATCAATTCCAATTATTGATGCTCCTGATATTAGGGGGGTAGGAATATTGTATTCAATTATATACAAGGCAATTAATGAAAAAATGATGGGATAAGTACAAAGAATGATTAAAATTGTGAAATATCTTTGTGGTGTTTTTTCAAAAACCTTTTTCCTGTCATTATATTCATCAAATAACTCATCAACTCTACCTTTGTATAACTCGAATTCTCTCCCAAAGGGTACCGTTCCCCTATCAACATTTACAGATCTAAAACTAAAATCTTTAAAAGCATTATTAGCCTGTTCCATCAATTCATCAAATTCTTCTTTTCCATTATCTAAAGCCCATTTTTCAAAATTAAATATTTCACGTTCATCAAAATATCTGGGCGCTATTTGAGTAATGATCTGTCTCAGATGACGTAGACCAGAATCAAGTCCGTCCTTTACATTAGTAAGACGATCTTTTTGAGACCCTAGAATAAACAGATACAACGAGCCGGCTACTCCGAGGAGAGCTGAAAAGGCCTCTATACTCACTATAAAAATCTCTGTCAGAATGGGAGAGTACATATAATTAAATGTTTTTTATTACTACTTAAAACTAATTATCCTTAACGCCACACCTTGATTCCTTTCTCGTGGAGGTACTGGGCTGCTAGGTCGGCGACGTCGGGGCCGCTGTACGGTATCTTCATCGCCTTGACCCTGATCATGATGTCCGTGTACTTGACCTCCATGGGCTGGTCCTGCTTGAACTCGTCCAGGATTGTCTGGGCCACCTTCTCGGCGGCCCTGTACTTAGGGCTCAGGGTCCGGTAGTGTAGCGTCATCGCCCTGGCCACCTCCTCGTCGCTACAGTGGCCCTTTAGGCCCCAGATCGTTGGCATGGGCCCGCTGCGTTTCATGCGGCGCTGGGGCACCTTGAGGATTGGCTCGACTATGCCGATGGCCTTTAGGTTCCTGAGGACCCGGTGGGCCGTGGCCTCGGGGAGCCCAAGCTGTACCTGGAGGAGCCACCCAGTCGCGGCGCCGTGCCTGCAGAGGTAGAGGAAGGCCTGGGCTATGGCGTCGGACCTAAAGACGCGGCCACACGCTGACAGTATTTCCCTGTCGTAGGCGAGGGCTGTCTTCGCATTAATTCTGTCATATCTTAGAATTATTTGAAAAGCTCTTATTATATATAATATGGGAACACTGTCATCGCGTGAGCGTATTTCCATCTTTATCTCCAGCTACGTTATTCTCATCAGTATCCAGTAACCACATTATCGCACTTGTCTATAACCTCATCGAATACCTCAGCTCTCACTTGGTCTCCGCTATTGGCTGCCGCCTCGAGGAAACGTGAAAGGGCCGGGCAGAGCTCCACGTCCATCTTGGTACACCTATCCAGGCCGTCGCAGGCGGCACACGGCACGTCCATGATCGAGTCGTAGCTCAGATCTAGGCCCCCGGGAGAAGCAGGGTCGCCAGGTACTCCTCAAGCTGCCGTCGGGTCTCCTCGTCGGTCACGTCGATGAGCTTCCCGTCGATGAGGTCGCGCAGCGTCCAGGAGGCCAGTCCCGCGTTAGTATTACGCACCGCCAACCCGATGTCCTCCAGCTTCTTCACCATGGTGTTAAAGTTGACCGGCAGCCGGCCCCGCGACTCCTTACCCCTCACGTGAAAGTAGAGATCCCTGGTCTTGATGGTCCCATGCTCCCGTATGATCAGGGCGGCCCGCCTCGGCTCAGGCGTCAGGCCTCCGATGAGCTCCACCATGTTCGACGTGAAGTCTTCCCTGATCAGCTCCCTCGCGGCCTCAGATAGGTCGATGGTCACGACGCGTTCAGGCGGCGAATCCCTTAGCACCTGGTCCAGGCGATCGTTCACAAGCGACGCCACCATGTTCATATCGACCGGCTGCGGCGTCGGCGGCGGGGCCTCTGCCTTGCGGGCGACGTCCAGCTGCAGGAACCTCGTTATGGCCTTCCTGAGCTCTCGGCTTGCCTCGGCGTCTTCACTGAGCTCCCTGTTCTTCTCCTCCATCCTCGCCAGATCGTCCTTGATTCTCTGGACGTCAGCTGTGTCCGACTGGGCCCCGCGGAGCTCCTGTAGCTGCTCGAGTTTCACCTTCTCAGCCAGCGCCTCGTTGAGTTTACGCTGGCTCTCCTCGTACATTCCCTTATACATCTCATCCTCTCCATCTCTATGAACCATCATCCGCGTCATGTACTCGGCGACGTCCTCGGGCCTCATCTCCCCGAGGGCCACCTTACGCCCCATCTCCTCGGGGACATTGGCGGGCAGCACGTAGACGTGCTTGTGCCTCTTGTCCTTGGTCTTCACCAGGAAGTGGCCGAGCCTCAGGCCCTTCACGATCTCGGAGCCCCACCTCTTCCCCAGCAGGTCCCTTATGGTGTTCGCCTCGTTGTTGTCGGTCTGGAAGCCGTGGATCTGGGTGCCGCACTGCTTACGTACCTCGTTATCTATACTGCTATAGGTCTGGCTGTCCACCCAGAGATCCAAGTCCAGTACAGCACCCTCTGAGGCCATTCTTATTGCTGTACTGGTCACCGGGGTCCTGGAGCCGAGGGGTATGAACTTGCGGGCCTCCGGGAGCACAATGATGACGTCCTTCATGTTCCTGAGAACATAGTCGATGGTCCTCTCGATGACCAGGCACTGCATCTCGTCGCTGAGGGGCTCCAGGTCCATCAAGTTGACTCCATTCTTCAGGGGAAGCGTTGTCGCCCACTCCCGTTCCTCCAGCTGGGGAAGAATGTCCTTGAAGTATGCCTCCAGTTTCATATACTGGTCCTTGTCTAACCCCCTTGTGGCGTCACCTTGAAGGCGTTGAATGTTCTTGTAGACGTCCCTCAAGGTCTGAGCTCGGTCACAGGCACGGATGATCCACGCCTCCTCGAACCTCATCTTCCTGTCCTCGCTGGCCTCAAGGATGTACTGAACGTACCTCCTGTCGATGAACTTGCTGCGGCTTCGTATCGGCTGCTTATAGAAGGGCTGAAGCTGCTGGGCGACGTCCATATCGATCTCGCCCCGCTTGGTCCTGAACGCGATGGCCCTGCGGCCTCCCCTGTAGATGAGGGCGTTCAGAGTCGTGGTTTTCCCGCTCTGCTGGGTGAGCCCCGTTGCCAACATGTGGTCCGGGTCTATGTACACGGGCTCGCCTGTCCCCACCTCGAAGCCTATCAGTATCTCCCCCATACTCAACCCTCCTATAGAAAGTCCAGGCTATACTCCAGCCCCAGCTGCAGCATCCTCATGACGTGCTTCCTCTTGGTCGCCGTGCCGCGCATCTGCCTCAGCCGCCGCACGAGCCCGCCGTAGTAGTCGACGCCCTGGCCTCCCGAGAACAGCCACACCGTCACGGCGATATGGGCGGCGTAGTCGACGATATACTGCGCCAGCTTAGCTACGTCTTCCTTTTTGAGCGGTTTGTCGTCGAGAAGTTTCTGGATAATGGGCTCGAACTCGGCCCTGTCCGGCCTGTATCTCCAGTCTGGGTTCTCGAACCAGTTGTCGGGGCGTATCGACTCGGGTACGCTCGACATCGGTACGTGGACCGGCTTCCCGGTGGCCCGGTCCCTGACGATGATGGTCTTGACGCTCATCTCCCGCTCCTCAGCTTGTCGATTACCCCGATCTCCAGGGCGCAGTTGAAGCAGAAGTCCAGCTCGCCGCCGTGGCCCTCGTCTATGAACAGGATCAGGGGCACCCCGACGATGAGCTTCCCGCAGCCGAGGCACGGCGCCACGTTGCCCCTCGCCTTGAGGGGCGTGAACTCGCTGCCGAACAGCTTCACCGTCTCGCTCGCGTACTCCCAGCCCGCTGTGTCGCTTCTCTCGTATGGATACGCCTCGAACCTCATGGGGCACCGTGGGCCGTGACGCTCCATGATCTCCACGACACCGTACAGGCCGTCGCTCTGCACCTCCTTCACCTTTACATGGTGCCTGGCGCCGCACATCTCACAGAAGTCGGCTGCGTCCATCCACTCGCCCCTCGGATAGTCCTTGAGGAAAAGCGGCTCCGGCGGCCTGACGTTCTCAGCGGCCATCAGCTACGCCTCGCCTTCCTGGAGCCATACTCCACTCGCTCCCTGCTGTAGACGTCGCCGCGGCCCAGGGGCGACTTCATCCTTTCGACGCGGGGCTGATCCTGTATGTGCATGATGAGCCTGAGCCACCGATAGACAGTCTCCCAGCTGCTCCCCGTCTTACGCGCGATCTCCTCCACCGTCACGTAGTTAATGACCGGCAGGGCCTCCATTATGGCGTCCACTATCTCCTCGTAGGACTTCCTAGGTTTCTGCTGGGCCGTCAAACCGGGCCCCCACCTCCCTCTAGGCGGTGAACATGCAAGTCATGGAGCGGGAGCGAGACTCGTCCAAAGGGGGAGCATACCCCATAGCCTTGAGTCGAGGCATGTTTATTCTCACCCCTCTGGGGTGTTTTCCGCAGAACTTCACTCATCCTCCTCAGGCTCCTCTACCGGCTCCTCCTGGTCCTCGGCCAGCAACTCGCACACCTCCGCGAGACCCAGGGCGACGGCGACCATGCCCCTATCCTTCTCGGTCTCCGCGTAGGCCTCCTGTATTCGGGCGAGGACCCTGAAGGACTCGGCCTGCCTCCTAAACTCCTTGGCGTAAACTTCTTGCTCTATCAGAGCCACTCCTCCCGCCGGTCTTCCTTGGCCGCTGGACAGCGGTCGACGGCCTTCTCGAAACGCTTCACCAGCCCATCCAGCTTCTCTAAGCGCTCCACTATCTCGTCCAGCTTCTCCTCGTGCTCCCTGAGCACGTTGATGATGAGGTCCATGACGTCGATCTTCTCGGTGAAGCTCACTGCATCTCCTCCATCACGAACTCCCAGAGCGTGAGCTGGCCCACGGTGGGGTCGCGCGCGCGACCCAGTATATCCTCCCTGTTCGCTCCCTCGCGGCTGCAGAGCGGGCACGTCACCTCGCCGGAGGCCTCCTGGATCTGCCGCTGCGGTTCCTCTGCCTCGATGCCTCGCTCTCTCTTGACGAGGCCTATGAGCTCCAGGCCCTCCTTGGTGGGTATCCCTATCTTGATGGCCACCTCCCACGCGAGGTACTCGTCGTCGGGCTCGGGGTGCTCGTCGAGGTACCGACGTATGTGGTCCAGCGCCTTCTCCCTTGGATCTGTTTCAGCCGGGATACCCAGAGCCCCGCCCTCCGCCGGCGTCTCGGGCTCTGGGGTCCCCGACTGCATTTCTGCGTCGTGGGCTACCGTTGCGTCGGCCTCGGGCCGCGGCGCAGTGGGGACAGTGATCTGTTCATCGGGGCTGACCGGCGCCCCATCTTGCAGCTGGGGGATTTCGCCGCTGCTAGGCTGGGGCGCCGGCGCCCCCGACTCAGCCGGTGCCTCGTGTCGCTCCGAGGAAACGGTAGGCGCTGCTGGGACACGTGGCCGGTGTTCTGCGGGGACTGTGACGCCGAGGGCGTTCAACGCCTCGGCAAACTCCTTGTTTTTAGCTAAATCCTCGTATTCGGAACTGGGTTCCGATTTATCTGGCGGCGTGTAGCCGCGCTTGTATTCGTCGGGCAGCAGCTCCCTGACGTACCTGTCCGAGAACGTGGTGAGCCTGGAGATGGTGGACACCATGTCCTCCCGGGGCAGCCCTTCCTCCGTCAGGCTCTTCGCCAGCTCCGTGAACTGCGTCGCCCTCTCCTCGCGGCTTACGACGCGCCTGCAGCTGTTCGCTATTATGCGGGCGAGCCAGAGCTGTGACCTTGTCCTGATGTTCTCCCGGGTCTCAGTCCTCCAGTCCGGCGCCGCGTCGAGGCGGCTGTTACCGTCTATGAGGTTGCCGTGGGCGTCCAGCAGCACCGGGTACAGCTCGTCTAAGCTCCGCCTCGTCTCGGCCAGATTGTAAGTCGTCTCCACGGCGTCACCTCCTGCTTGGCACCTTCATGGGGAGATCCCACCGGCCGTGCTGGTCGTCGCCGGTCCACGTGGCTCCCAGCTGCACCAGGAGGCCGTTGACGAAGTAGTGCTCCTCGTCCAGGAGCTCTCGCTGGGGCGTCACGGAGAAACCTTTTCTCTCGCTCTTGACGACGAGGATGCCGGCGCCGTAGCCGGCGGCCTTCAGCTTGTACCGGATATGGTCCTCCGTGATCTTGGAGCCTGGGCTGAGGGACGGCGGGGGCCCGGGCGTCGCAGCGGGCTTCTTCTTTTCCTCATTTTTCTGGGGCCGATTGGTCTTTACCTCGTAGCTGGCCTCCACTATCTTGGGCTTGAAGGGAGGCATTGGCTCATCGCTGAGCTTGCCGTCCATGTACTTCTTCAGCTCCTTGAAGTAGCCGAGCCACTTGGTGATCACGGCCGCCGGCATGACCGCCCTCTTGGCGTTCCTCTGCGCCATGCCGAGGGCCTTCCTTCTGCAGTGGGGGTCGGGCTCCAGGTGGATCTTGTACTCGCCGGGCCGCCCCGGGTCGGGCACCTTGCCGCCTCTCTCGTCCCTGTCGTAGACCTCCATGAGCTCCGGGGCCTCCGCCGTGCCGAGGCTGCTGAGGCCGTACCTGGTGTTTCTGGCGCGGACGGTGACGCTCCAGTAGACCCTGTCCCCGAACATCTCGATCTGTTCCCACGTGGGGTTGTCGTCGATCTCTATGTCTCCCATCCAGAACGCGACGTGGTTGACGCCGGCCCAGCTTATGGCGTCGCGGCCGTGGACGGTGTAGATGAGCTCGTCTATGACCTCGCCCGTGGCTGCAAACACGATCTGCTGCTGGTCCCTCAGATCCATCTCCTGGAAGACCAGGTGCTCCCCGCCACGGGAGACGATGGCGCCCATCAGCCCTTGGCCTCCTCTAACGCGATTTTCCTCTCAGCCTGTTGATTTATCCACCTCATCAGGCCGAGGAGCTGTGAATCGTTCACGGCGTCGCTCACCGCCTCGACGTATCCTTGGTAGATTTCAGCGACGTCGTAGATGTTCGCGTTGTCTCCACGGCACGCCAGCGCCGCCTCCAGGAGCATCTCCATGAGGCGGTAGACCGCCTCGGAGACGACGGCCACGTAATCAGACGGGAACCCTCTCAGCCTCAGGGCTTCCTCTATTGCCTCCTGGCTTG
>Ga0307376_10005867_pt1 | contig 10989 bp, 12 predicted proteins | sample TR2MG_FD_202536 | JGI IMG/M metagenome (GOLD analysis project Ga0307376, IMG submission 202536) | Soil microbial communities from Risofladan, Vaasa, Finland - TR-2 | ecosystem: Environmental > Terrestrial > Soil > Coastal area > Acid sulfate soil | place: Finland: Risofladan, Vaasa | collected...
TCCACATAAACGAAGATTATAATTTATATATTAATACAGGTGAAATAATTTTACATTATGTAGATTACCCAGTACTATTCAACGCTCTTGTAGATACTTCTTACATTCCGTTTGATGATATAAAAATTAAACCAGATGAATTTGTTACATCATTAACTTATAATAAAGCATTTCACAGATTGTATGATAATTTTAAATTTCTTTATCATTCAATTGAGAGCAAAATAATCAATAATTCTGATGGATCACTTTCAATTGAACCAATGTCAAGTTGTGATAGTCTTTCGCTTGGTGGACTTCCCATAAGCAAAGACGAAATTTATATAGGACTAAATGAAATTGTCACACCAGAAGTAATGAATAGATGCATTGATAAGTTATTAACAATACAACAGTTTCTGCTTGATATTCTTATGAATAAGTATTCAAGGTGCATTACGGGGTCGGTTGAAAGTTTTGAAAACAATAACTAAAAATTCATTTAGTTCATAAGTATTTCCACCAACAATGGTGCGCTTATACAGTATAAGTGAACTCAATTTGAGTTACCTGAGGAAAAATATATGTCCAATCAATTCCATTCTAAATACCACCGACACAACCACCACACAAATCCCACAATAGGTGAGAGAGATTCAGCAACAGACCCAATAGCATCACCTTCAGATCCTTTTCAAGGTGACTTTATAATTAACGGTGGACTAAGTGCAACATCTTTAACCGCGGTAGACATATTTACCACAGATATATTCACAACTAGTATTTCAGCTACAGAGATACATGCAATATCTTCTTATACTCATTACCAAGACATTTTAGTTTCTGAACTATCGGGATTTAACGTCACCGGGGATGTAACTATTGAAGGCAGCGTTAGTATGACTGGATGCTTGTCTACTGATTGTATCAGACCAGCATCTACATTAACTACACCCATTTTAGTTCATTCTAACTTAGATATGATGGGCTATAGTATTTCAGGGATCGGGAACAATAGTTTAACGTTTGAATCCGGTTTGAAGATTTCAAGTGATGAACAGGCCAGATTTAGAGCGCCTACTGCATATTCTACTGCTTTTGGAACAGCATCAGCTTATGGTTTGCTTTCGTTTGCGGAAGGGTCTGCAGCAGTAGCCATCGGTGTTTCTAGCCACGCCGAGGGCAACAGCACAGCTTCCTGGGCGTACGCAAGTCACGCAGAAGGCATCAGCACAATCTCGCGGGGAGACGCAAGCCACGCCGAGGGCACCGTCACGGTTGCTAGTGGATTCGCAAGCCACGCCGAGGGTGACAGCACAACTGCTAGCGGATACATAAGCCACGCCGAGGGTGAATACACAACTGCTAGCGGAACCGCAAGCCATACAGAAGGATTCTACACGTCTGCGATTGGAGATTATTCTCACGCAGAAGGCAGCTACACAACTGCTAGCGGAAACGTAAGCCACGCCGAGGGCAGCTACACAACTGCTAGCGGAAACGTAAGCCACGCCGAGGGTAACTACACAACTGCTAGTGGAAACGTAAGCCACGCCGAGGGTGAATACACAATCTCGCGGGGAGACGGTAGCCACGCCGAGGGCACCGGCACGGTTGCTAGTGGATTCGCAAGCCACGCCGAGGGTGACAGCACAACTGCTAGCGGAGACGTAAGCCATACAGAAGGATTCTACACGTCTGCGATTGGAGATTATTCTCACGCAGAAGGTGAGTTATCTACAGCATCAAATCGAGGGGCTCACGCGGAAGGATATATGACGGTTGCTAGTGGTCAGTATTCGCATGCAGAAGGTTATATAAACCTTGCGGATGGCAATCTGTCGCACGCAGAAGGGTGGAATACTCGCGCCGCAGGCACTGGGTCACACACAGAGGGCAGAGGGGTATCCGCCGTGGGGACCAACAGCCACGCAGAAGGGTTCCTCACATACGCCAACGCAATAAATTCTCATGCTGAGGGATTCCGAACGATAGCATTTGGAGCAAATTCACACGCAGAGGGTGACAGCACACTTGCACACGGTGACTGGTCACATGCCGAAGGATATAGAACCACAGCCTTTGGGCTATATAGTCACACAGAAGGTTTTTCAACATCTGCGTATTCCCATAGTGCTCATGCTGAGGGTGAATTTACATTTGCCGGCACCCTCGCCTCTCATGCAGAAGGGTCATACACTAAAACTCTGGGACATGCTGCTCATACAGAAGGATTCTACACGTCTGCGATTGGAGATTATTCTCACGCAGAAGGTAGTCAATCAATCGCACTCAGTGATTATTCAAGTGCAACGGGTCGCAAAGCCAGAGCTAACCATGAAGGTTCAAGAGTTGAATCAGATGGAGTAGATTCGTATACAGATTCAACTTCAGCAAATCAATACACTGCAGAGTTTGCCAACGGCTATAGATTCTTAGGTGGCGGCGCAGAGTTTGCTGGTGATATTAACGCCCAAAACATTAACGCTTCAGCCCTAAAAACCACAGCAACTATAACCTCAAGTAACTTAGTATCTGGGGAATATATATTTGCGCATAATCGCAATGATCAATTAGTGTCTATCCAAACATATGACAATAGTTATCAAATGATGACTCCAGACAACATTACGCTAACTAATGCAAACTCTGCAACTATTGACTTCTCTACATTTGAGCCATTGGTAGGAAATATACATATCATAGCAATATGAAGCAATCAAAAGGATTAAATATTTAAAATGAAGCACGGAACTATAACGCTAACAGATAAAGAAACACCGCTAATCGAGAGATTGACAGATAAGCTCAACAGCAACTACGCCCACCTGACCTATTTCGGCAATGGCTCTGGCGTTGTTACAATGAAGAACATCATAGGAGAATTAGCTTCAGGAGATATTCCTGCAGGAAGCGCCCTTGTTCAAATAGGAAATTCAGTTACTTCTATTGGAAGTTCTGCTTTTTCTTATTGGAGTTCAAACAATCAACCCTTAGTAATCCCTGATTCAGTAACTTCAATTGGAGATTATGCTTTTAATAATTGGCAAGCAAACAATCAACCTTTAGTAATAGGGAATTCAGTTGAAACCATTGGAAGTGGTGCTTTTCAAAATTGGACTGCAAACAATCAACCTTTAGTAATACCTGATTCAGTAACAACAATTGACGAATATGCTTTTCGTAATTGGACTACAAACAATCAACCTTTAGTAATTCCTGATTCAGTAACTTCAATTGGAATTAATGCTTTTAGAAGTTGGACAGCAAACAATCAACCTTTAGTAATTCCTGATTCAGTTGAAACCATTGGAAATAATGCTTTTGGTTATTGGGACGCAAACAATCAACCTTTAGTAATTGGGGATTCAGTTGAAACCATTGGAAATTTTGCTTTTAGAAATTGGGGTTCAAACAATCAACCTTTAGTAATTCCTGATTCAGTAACATCAATTGGAAGTAGTGCTTTTTTTGGTTGGTATGCAAATAACCAACCTTTAGTAATTCCTGATTCTGTTACATCAATTGGAAGTCAGGCTTTTTCTACTTGGACATCAATGACAGAACCAATATATTGTGGTTTTAATTTTTCTGCATTTATAGGAAGTGGTGCATTTTCTAGTAATGGAGTTACTCAAATATATGTAAAAGCAGGGGCAACAGGTTGGACAGCAGATGATACTGTACAAACAATTCAAGGTAAAGCAGGAATAACTGTTTCAAATTGGGATAATTATCCAATTGCAATACCTAACTAATTTAAGGAAATAAAAAATGAACACATATTACATACAAGGGCCAATGGGCAGAATTAATCGAAAAATTGAAAGGGAAACAGAACCTTTGCAGCCGTTTGCAGATTTAACAGAAGAACAAAAAGCAATAGTTGATGCCGGCTTTGAAAGCGAGCCAAAGCAATATTATTTTTTAATTGATGGAAATTTAATCCTTCATGAAATATATCTTAATCAAATTCCACAAGAATTGTCTCCAAGACAATTACGACTACAGTTAATTGATGAAGGGATTGTTCCAGCACAAATTGAAGCAATTCTGAATAGCATACCAGACGCTACAGCTAAAGAAAAAGCTTTAGTTGAATGGGAGTACGCTTTAGTAATAAAACGAAGCCATTCGCTAATAGCAACACTTGGCCAAGCTCTAGGTAAAACTGACGCTGAAATTGATATATTGTTTCTGAATGCTTCAAAAATAAATTAGAGATTTCATAGCCAACCGGAGTTGTCATCAGTAAACTGCAGTATAAATAGAAGTATATGAAAACAATACATTATACTTCCGGTTTACCTAGAGCATGCTCTACGCTACTGCAAAATCTCCTTGCCCAGAATCCTCGGGTACACGCCACGGGAACCAGTGGGGTGCATGAGATCATGTACCTCTCAAAAGCATTCTTCAAGACCGAAGAGTTTCGCAAATTGCTTTGCGGTGAAGGTGGCGGGTCAAAAGGGCTTCATGGCCTTATTCGACCCGCCCTCCCGTTCTTTGAAACGGAGGAATTTAGAAGCTCCAAGGACAAAGGGGCCACCGAGAGGGTGTTTTGGGATTATGTCAGTGCAGGTAGTGAGGCGTTCTTAGCCGTGGATTTTGATCCGGCATTCCCGAATACAGGGTTCGCCAGATTTCATCAGTCCGGGATCTCCCATGCTTTCGACAACTTCACCACCCGCCCTGTAGTCGTTGATAAGTGCCGTTCGTGGATCGGCTCCGCAAACCTCCTATTCCAGCTGTTCCCTGATGCCAAGCTCCTTGTCCCTGTGCGAGATATTCGTGGAGTGCTTTCTAGCATGGAGAAGAAATATCAACAGCATCCTAGCTTCCAGCTTGAAGGATCACAGGTAGATACCGCTCGCGTCCAGACAATAGAAGGTCGGTGCCAGTTTTGGCTTGACCACCCGCCTGTAGGGATAGCGGTTCAACGCCTCCATGAACTCGCCAAGAACCACAAGGACAAGGTAATGTTTGTACACGCAGAAGCCCTCACCAACGACACCCAGAACACGATGAACAAGGTTTGGGAGTATTTGGGGGAAGAGCCGTTCATCCACAACACCCAAAACGTCGAACAGTACACGCAGGAACATGAACTTGGTTGGCCTTTCGGGGATCACACCATCCGCCAAGAAGTCAAACCTCTGAAACCAGACTGGCACGAAACGCTTGGTCGTCAACTATCCGAAGCCCTCAATCAAAAATTCCAATGGATTAACGAGTTGTAATAACTGTAATATAGTATAACTAACAGAATGTATGATGATCTTTTTGTATAAGTATTCAAGAGGAAACAATATATTATGAGAAAACTACTATTAAAATTCGCACAGAAATTCAAAATAAAAGAGCTAATAAATTGGCTTGATGAAGATTCAAACAATCCAAATCCAAATCCAGGACCTAACCCAGAAACACCCGATACTGATGATTTTACAGGTGTTATATGGTTAGGCACTAATGTTAGCAAATGGCCACAAACTTCAACATTAAAAGCAGAAGTATACGGGAATGTTGTTAACTTACCCTATGATAAATCATCTATATGGCCAGGCAGACAAGAAGCAGGAACTAATGTAAATGCCAATCCCTGGGTCATCTTAGAGTATGAAGGTAAGAAATATGCAGCTACCTGGGAATGGTTGAGAACAGGTCAAACATCAAAGAGTAAAGTAGCTGTTGCGGGTGATCATATTAAACGCAAAGAAATACCAGATGACTGGAGACCACGTAGTGGTGATAAAATAGGACTATTTGTTTCTGGGTTAGTCAGAGGCACTACTCGTAATGTTCAAGAACGAACTAATGTATCTTGGATCGTTTGGCCATAAACATTATTCATAGTCTGATAAAGCCTCTTAGAGAATGACTCTAAGAGGCTCTTTTTGTATAAATATTAACAGAGACCTTCTGTCAATAGAGAAATCTAGAGACCCATTAGAGATGCTCGTAGTATCTCCCGGTTTATCCCTAAGGAATCTATACATATGAATACAATAACACCAGTCTTTTCAGCATCTTATCCAACAGCCGAAGCCGAACGCGGCAAATTCACTGTAGCAAATACAGACGATCCAATATTTGCAGAACTCCCTGTTGATCATAGAGGTAGATATCCAATGTTAACTCTGGACGTGACTGCATTAGGATCAGGGAGCGACGTTGTCGATTTCTCTCAATCATATCCAACAGCAGAAGCAGAGCGTGGTAAGTTTGTTAGATTAGATTCAAGCACTATCACCGGGTTGCCTAGCGCTTCTAGAGGACGCTATGCGGTATTAACGTATCCAGTCAACAGTTTCTTTATGGGAGGATCTGCATCAGGGGATTTAGACATGGGTGGATATAATATCCTAAATGCAGGTAACATGCCCGTTTCAACTGACGTTACTATAACGTCATCAAATCTTGTCAGTGGTGAATATGTATTTAACCACAATCTAAATAAACGACCGGTTATCATCCAAACATACGACAATAGCTATCAAATGATGATTCCAGACAACATTACGCTAACAAATGCAAACTCTGCAACTATTGACTTCTCTACATTTGAGCCGTTAGTAGGAAATGTGTATATCATAGCAATATAAAGAAAACAGGAATATACAATTATGAAACATGGAACTATAACACTAACAGATAAAGAAGAACCGTTAAGCGAAAGACTATTCAGTAAATTAAATAGTAATTATGAACATTCAACTTATTTCGGCAATGGCTCTGGCGCACTCACAATGAAAAACATCATAGGAGAATTAGGTTCAGCAGATATTCCTGTAGGAAGCGCCCTTGTTCAAATAGGAAATTCAGTAACATCAATTGGAAGTAATGCTTTTGCGTATTGGACTGCAAACAATCAACCTTTAGTAATTCCTGATTCAGTAACTACAATTGGAAGTAATGCTTTTCATGGTTGGACAGCAAACAATCAACCTTTAGTAATTCCTGATTCAGTAACTTCAATTGGAAGTACTGCTTTCAAATATTGGACATCAAACAATCAACCTTTAGTAATTCCTGATTCAGTTGAAACCATTGGTGGTGGTGCTTTTAGTGGTTGGACTGCAAACAATCAACCTTTAGTAATTGGGGATTCTGTAACATCAATTGAAGATAATGCTTTTGAAAATTGGACTGCAATGACAGAACCAATATATTGTGGTTTTAATTTTTCTGCATTTACTGGAAGTGATGCATTTTTAAATAATGGAGTTACTCAAATATATGTAAAACCAGGGGCAACAGGTTGGACATTAGGAGGCCCTCCACAAACAATTCAAGGTAAAGCAGGAATAACTGTTTCAAATTGGGATAATTATCCAAATCCAATACCTAACTAATTTAAGGATATGTAAATGAACGAAGCAGATCTATTTTTAAACTTACAACTGTTTTTTGGAGCAGGGCTCTTCGCTACATCTATGGCTAAATTAGCACAATGGAGTTCAAAACACGAGGAGTCACTTGATGAACAAGTATATCAAGAAGTCTCTAAAAATAGCGTTTCCGCATTAAATAACGATGTTTCTATTCAAGCTATACCGACATACACAAATCCAATTTCAGGAAACTTCGCAGCATCTTATCCATCTGCAGAGGCGGAGCATGGTAAATTTGTTGTAGCTAATATAGATGATCCAGTATATTCTGGTTATCCTGTAGATGGGCGAGGCAAATTTGTAATGCTCACGTATGATGTAAATGAATTAGAAGCTGTAGATTTCTCCCAGGCATATCCGTCAGCAGAAGCAGAACGTGGTAAATTTGTAAAGCTTGATTTGGATACTGAGACTGGGTATCCAAGTGGCGGTCGGGGCAAGTATGCAGTTCTAACGTACAACTGTAACAACTACGACTCTAGATACTTGAGATTATCTGGTGGCACTATGCTTGGTGATATAGACATGGGTGGTCATGACATCTATAACGTAAATCGAATGGATGTTACAACGCTTAACATGGTGTATGAAACTAGCGGATTTGATGTTACTGGAGATGTAGCAGTCAATGGCGCAGTATCTATAGGCAATTCTGGGGAAGATGCTTACATATACTACGACGATATAGGTCCAAATAGCCCAGGTATGCGGTTCGACTCTTCAAGAGCAGCGTGGCAGATATCAAATAATGGAGTACTATATAGTGATATTGATATTAAGGGTGGAGCAGGCGCGCTAGAGATAGCAACTATTACAGATAACGGAGATGCAACGATTGATGTAAGCAGTATAAATGTAATATTATACAGTGCGTCGTCTTGGAGCGAAAGTATTGCAGAGTATAATGTACCGGCTATAACCAACCTTGCAGTCTCTCTAAACTTTGGAGTTAATTATTTAACCGTAACATACAATAGCGGTAATCCCGTATATTACATTACATCCATTGAAACAGAAATTACAGACTCAGATGTAGTTCTTATAGCCACAATATTTCGTCATGATAATGATTTACACTATGTTGTGAATAATTGGGGGCTGTCTACTGCATCTCGGGCGAATCGTAGATTGGTAGACGCTCAGCGGTTTGTTAGAACCTCTGGATTATCTTTGACAGAATCCGCAGGAAGAATAATCAATATATCTGCAGGGGTGTTATGGTGGGGTATTACAGAATTCGAAGAAGTGGATGTATCGTCAGATACAGGCGGAAATAATGCAGAGTTCTGGCATCACGTTGCTGGTACTTGGGACTACACTGCAGTATCTACATATAACAATACTCAATATGATGACGGTACGAATCTAGTAGCTGTTGGCAATAATGAGTATGTAGTCAATTGGGTCTATCGGTTTATAAACACGGATAGTTTAGAGAGAATAGGATATGTAGTTTCTGATCAACGCTATAATACTTTAGCTCAAGCTCAAGCTTCTCTAACACCTGAAGATTTACCAGATGTGTTTACTACACAAGCTATTTTAGTTGGGCGTATTATAGCCAAAGAGGGTACAGCTACAGCAACACAAATCGACTCTGCTTTCACTCAATTGATCGCTGGATCTACAGTCACATCTCACAACAATCTAGGTGGAATTCAAGGCGGCTCTAGTGATCAATATTACCATCTAACAGCAGAAGAGTATACATATTCACAATCTGTGAGCGGGTTAATTGATACAAATATAACTAACATCACCTCTCTCAGCGCAAACGTAGATGTCTTAAATTCTAAGTATGTTTCGATATCTGCAGACATCTCTGCGCCATATTATATCGCTCAAGACAGCGCTGGTTATTTATTTATCAATCCGCAAGGAGCTAATTATGATGTGTTCTTACCTACTACTGGTGACTACACTATTAAGAACACAGACACCTTAGGTGGAATACTAACTGTAAGCAACGCTCTATCTTCTGCAGTATCCAATGTTAGCAGCAATCAAGCTGCATCATTCGTTAGTGTAGCTGATAATATTTGGGAGCTCTTTGGTCCAGATGAAGCAATAGATCTTACTACAGACACAACCCTCTCTGTTATTACAAGCGGAGGCACTGTTACAAGAGGTGTTAGTTCTTTAGCAGTTCCAGAAATCTTCCTAAAAGACACAAACGATGTTGTGTGGCAACTAACAGTTAATACAAGTGGTAACTTAGTTACTACAATGCTATCTGCATAAGGGGTAATATGCTTACTACAGTTCCAGCTATATTAGATAGAACCTCCAGAGCTATAATATTCAGAGGACTCTTAGATTATTATCCTGGAGCCGCTGCAGCTTCTTGGAGAGAATTAGTATAATGATATATCCACAAAAGCTTTGGGTAGCCTACATGAAATATTTTGTAGATAAAAAAGGAAGAGGAATTCCGTTTTTTCGTCATCTATGGACTACGCCAGAAGAGAGAAAACAATATGATGATGAATATCGTAAAAAGCTTGAGAAGTATCAACCACCAGGATTTAATGTGAAAACTAAAAAATGGAATATGCTCCCATGCTGGAAACAAGGGTCTATCTTATATTACGCCATAGTTATAGCAGGCACATGTATTGCAATTCTAGCGACTATAGGTTTATCCTTATTCTAAGACGATAAATTGACAGAAAATGTATAAATAATTACACATGACTACTTTAGCTTCTCTTTCACTTTTTGGATATGATTTACTTGATACTGGTGCGGTTACTTTGCTGATATTATTAACAGCAACCTGCATTAAGTATCTAGTCTCGGACATTAAAGCCAAAGACGCTTTAATAAAAGAAATACAAGATGAGCGTCGAAATGATGCTGTTAGAAACCTACAAGTACTAGAAGATGTAGCAAACACGGTGAATAAATTAGTGGAAAACTTATATTTACATGATGGCGCGGTTAAATCTTCATTTGATTCATTATCGAAGCATTTATTAGAAAGTACTCAAAGATTAGAGGACATTATCCATGGTAATAAGTAAATCAGATTCAGAGCTGTTTGAGAAAATTAAAAGCAAGCAAGCAGAAATAAAAAGAATTAGAGAGGCTGTAATATCTACATCTATTGGTGAATTTACAGTTCAAGACGCAGGTTGGTCTGACATTAAAACATCTAATGTCAAGCAGCGACTATGTTGCTTAGATATGTATAGTAATGACGTAACCTGTTGTAATGTGCTGTTTGAGAAAGATGGCTATATAGAGCCACATACTCACGAAAACGAAGAAATTATATTCTGTGCAGATGGGCAATATTATGATCCGGTAAACAAAATAATTTTAAGACCGGGGGATACACAAAAGATTCCCCCTGGTAAGTTACATGCAGGTAAATCTAACAATTGCTTATTATTTGTTACTTGGAGACCTGCATACGCTACACATGAAGCAGTGAGGTATACGCTAAATGAAACAGAATAATAACGTTAAACTACCGCCATTCGAAGTGACTCATGTAGTCTCTAGTCTGTCCCAAGTAACTGGATGGGGAATACATCAGTTGAATGTACCCAAGACTTGGAGTATAACTAAAGGAGCAGGAATCCGTGTAATGGTTATAGACACCGGATACTGT
>Ga0307376_10005868_pt1 | contig 10989 bp, 8 predicted proteins | sample TR2MG_FD_202536 | JGI IMG/M metagenome (GOLD analysis project Ga0307376, IMG submission 202536) | Soil microbial communities from Risofladan, Vaasa, Finland - TR-2 | ecosystem: Environmental > Terrestrial > Soil > Coastal area > Acid sulfate soil | place: Finland: Risofladan, Vaasa | collected...
TTACAGCGTGGGTGCCCCTGGTCGGCGCTGTTGAAAACGTTGACAGACACCGGGCCGTATTGTACCCAGTTGAGCGGGATCCGCGTAATATGTCGACACCTTGCTCCCCGAGCAGGGCGGTCGCTTTGCGAACGGAATCTCCTCCCTTTATGGGAGAAGTAGTTCAACAGCCAGCCGGATCAGGGGGGAAGTAGCTGATATGAACCGCAAATCATCGTTTCAGGTAACCGGTATGTCCTGCGCCTCCTGCGCGGCGGGCATTGAGAACGTACTTTCCCGCCTGCCGGGGGTAACTTCCGCCCAGGTGAACTCCGCCACCGAGAGGGCTTCCGTGGAATACGACCCGGCCCGGATGGACGAAAAAGTGATAATTGAAAAGATCAGGGATATGGGCTACGGGGTGGTAACGCCCCGCTACGATGTGGGTATTACCGGCATGACCTGTGCCGCCTGCGCCGCCCGGATCGAGAGAGGCCTCAAAACGCTGCCCGGTGTCCTGGAGGCCAATGTCAACCTGGCCCTGAACAGGGCCACCGTCGTTTATAACCAGGCCGAAATGGATTCTGCGGATATCAAGGCCAAGATCGTTGACACCGGCTACGGGGCTTTCGAACTGGAAGAAGCGGGGCGAACCGAAAAGGACGAGCGGGCCAGGGAAATCGCCCGGCTACGCCTCCTGTTCGTGGCCAGCGCCTTGCTTTCCATTCCCCTGCTGGTTTATATGCTGGCCATGTTGTTTAATATCCGCAGCTACTTGCCGCAGTTCCTGTTCAGCCCTTATTTTCAGTTTGTCGTGGCCACGCCGGTGCAGTTCTGGCCCGGCCTGTTCTTCTATAAAGATGCCTATTTCGCCCTGAAAAACAAGAGCGCCAACATGGCGGTACTGGTATCCATGGGTACCAGTGCTGCTTACGTATACAGCGTCTGGGCCGCTTTCTGGGGCCACCGTGACGTTTATTTCGAGACGGGTGCCATCATCATTACCCTGGTCCTGCTGGGTAAGTACCTGGAGGCATACGCCAAGGGCCGCACTTCCGAGGCGATCAAGAAACTGATGGGACTCCGGGCCAAGACCGCCCGGGTCATCCGCGACGGGGCCGAAGTTGAGATCCCGGTAGAGGAAGTGGTGGTAGGCGACCTGATCCTGGTCCGGCCGGGGGAAAAGATCCCGGTCGACGGGATTGTCAAAGAAGGCAATTCGGCGTTGGACGAGTCCATGCTGACCGGGGAGAGCCTGCCGGTGGACAAGGCGCCTGGCGATGAGGTTATCGGGGCCACCATCAACAGCCTGGGTCTCCTGAAAATGGAGGCCACGAAGGTGGGCAGGGACACCGCCCTGGCCCGGATCATCCGGATCGTTGAGGAGGCTCAGGGATCGAAGGCACCCATCCAGCGGATGGCCGACGTCATATCCTCCTATTTCGTGCCGGTGGTCATCGGCATCGCGGTCCTGGCTTTCCTGGGCTGGTTTTTCGGCTTCGATCCCGGCAACTTTACCCGGGCCCTCCTGGCCGCCACGGCCGTACTGGTCATAGCCTGCCCCTGCGCTTTGGGGCTGGCCACCCCCACTTCCATCATGGTGGGTACCGGTCGGGGAGCGGAAAACGGCATTTTGATCAAGGGCGGCGAGCACCTGGAGAATGCCCACCGCCTTACCACCATCGTGCTGGACAAGACCGGTACCCTCACTTACGGGCGTCCCTCGGTGACCGCCCTGACCATGGTGCCGGGGACGGGCCTTTCCCGCGAAGAAATCCTGCGTCTGGCCGGCCGGGCCGAGGCCGGCTCGGAACACCCGCTGGCCCGGGCGGTTGTTGAGTATGCCCGCGCCGGCGCTGGTGAGGTGCCGGTGGCGGAAGAGTTTCAGGCGGTGCCGGGCCGCGGCGTCCTGGCCACGGTGGAGGGAAGGCGGGTAGCCTTCGGCAATACCAGGCTCATGAATGAGCAGGGCATTTCCCTCCAGGGGATGGAGAGGCAAGCCGAGGATCTTGAAAACCAGGGGGCCACGGCTATGTTTCTGGCTCTCGATGGAGCGGTGGCCGCCGTCTTCGGTGTGGCCGACACACTGAAGGAGAATGCCGCCGGGGTGGTTGGCGAACTCAAGGAAATGGGCATCGAGGTCTGGATGATCACCGGCGACAACCGCCGGACCGCTCAGGCCATCGCCCGCCTGGCCGGTGTCGACCACGTGCTGGCCGAGGTGCTGCCGGAAGACAAGGCGCGGGAAGTGGAAAGGCTCAAAGCAGCCGGCAAGGTGGTAGGCATGGTGGGGGACGGCATAAACGATGCTCCCGCCCTGGCCACCGCCGACGTGGGTTTTGCTATTGGTACCGGGACGGACGTGGCCATCGAGGCCGCCGACATCACCCTGATGGCTGGCGACTTGCGCGGCATAGCCGCCAGCATCCGCCTCTCCCGGGCCACCATCCGGAACATCCGGCAAAACCTCTTCTGGGCCCTTATTTACAATACCATAGGTATTCCCATTGCTTTCGCCGGTCTTTTAAACCCGGTGATAGCCGGCGCGGCCATGGCCTTTTCCTCGGTTTCCGTGGTGAGTAACGCCCTGCGGATGAAGCGCTACGACCCGTTTGAACGGAAACACGGCGCCGCGCCGGCGGTCAAGTCGCCCACCCGGTCGGCGGCCTGAAGAAAAAATGATTGACTTTCATACCCATTTATTGCCCAACTTCGACGACGGGGCCGGTTTTCCGGAGGAAGCCCTGGCCATAGCCCGCCACGCCCTGGCCGAGGGCACCGGGGCGGCCCTGCTGACGCCCCATTACCTCAAAGGACGATACACACCTTCACGTTCCAAGATCCTGGCGGCTACCGCCCGGCTGCGGCAGGACCTGGCCGCGGCAAACATCGATTTTGCGGTTTACCCGGGGGCGGAGGTGCTGGCTTTCCCCGGCCTGCCCGATGCGGTGGCCAAGGGCGAAATAACCACGGTTAACGACAACGGGAAATACCTCCTGGTGGAGTTGCCTTTCCTGGATTTCCCCTCCTTCGTGCCGGGCGAACTGACCCGGCTCCTGGCCGCCGGGGTGATCCCGGTTCTGGCCCATCCCGAACGGTGCCTGCCGCTGGATTTGGAGCGGTTGTACGGCCTGTTGGAGCAGGGGGTGCTCCTGCAGCTCAATGCCGGCAGTATCAACGGCGACTTTGGCCAGGAGGTGCAAAAGTCGGCCCGGGGCTTCCTCGACCGGGGTTGGATTCATTTCCTGGGCTCCGATACCCATTCCCTGTACTCCCGCCCGCCGGGGCTGACCCGGGCCGCGGAGGAGGTGGCCCGCCTGGCCGGCGCTGACCTGGCCGGGGCGGTGACGGACACCTATCCCCAACTGGCCCTGGCCGGTCAGCCTGTCCCGCGGCACCCGGTATCGCCGCCCTGAGTACGCCGGTCATCGACTTCCACGTCCATCCCGTTAACTACGAAACCTACCGCTCTTCCACCGCTCAGTGGCTGCTGGAGCACGTAAAGCCATGAGACGAACACCCCCAGGCCAATGAAAATCCCAAACGGAACCTGCACAAAGCCCGTAAAAGCGTGAGGATGTGGCTTAAAAGCGTGATCCGCGGAGACCGGCGCGGTTAACGTTGTCGTCCTGACCCTGATCCTTCCCCTCATCCTATATCTGGGTTATTCCGGTATAATGAACAGCGATAAAGGCGACATCAAGCAGACGCTTGAGAATGCTGCCGCCACAGCATCCAGGGACTATGCGGAGCACCAGGACGTAACCCACGCCCAAGGGCTCTCCTACGAGGTGGTCAGTGGCTCCCTGCCGGTCAACTCAGGTCAGTATGCTCAGACCCTAGACTGTCAGGTCAGCGATATCACCGTTAACGGTACGGAATATGCCCAGGCAGTCGTGGACTACCATTACCCGGTGCCGGTCCCGACCCTGCCGGAACTGCTGGGCGGGCAGGCGATGGGGAGCACGGAGGAAGTGTGGGGGACAGCGGAGTTTCCGGTGGGGGCTTAAGGGCCTCGTCGGGTGGCTACATTCGGCAAGTTGGTGTCGATACTGGCTTAGGTGGTGGACCACTTGGCGCAGACGCGAAGCCTTTGGAAACAAAGAATATGCCCTACCCAGACAAATCGCCCCCCGTGCAGGGTAGCATGGAACGGAATCGGGGATTGGAGGCAGATTATATAATCCGAAACCGCTCAAGTACTCAAATCATATATCGAGTTAATGACAAACAAATGCGTTACGCTTCCACCCCAGGCGCTATAAGGGGAACCGAATTCAGGATGGAACGAGAACAGAATCAGCCTGCCGTCTCCCCAAGAAGCCTCGATTGCGGCAGGAAGATCCTTCATGTGTTCGTTGAACCGCTTCCTAGTCAAAGGGTTGCTCCACGCCAGGCAATCAGTAGCGCATTGGTTTCCGCTCAGGGGGCACTCGGGTTTCTGTGCACCGGACGACAGAAATTCCCTGAATCTCGCCAATACCCGTATGTTGTCGCTGGTGGTATGGAAGACCGGACCCTCCCAGTAAATTACGTCAATGGTACTTGGGTGACCGTAAGCTAGGCCGAAGGCTGCCGGATGGTCAGCAATTTCCAGTGAGATTCTCACGAAACCGGCTCCCGTGCGCCAGTAGTCCAGACCAGACAGATCGGTGGCAGGCACCACGTTCAGCCACATCCTATCCTCTGGAGAATCCGACCTGGGTGTCAAGGGTAGGTAAGCTCCGGCGCAGGAACCCAAAAATGTGCCACCCTTTACCAAGAACTGGGCGATGGCATCCATGCCCTTCTGCCCTAATCCTGCATAGTAAGACTCACCCGCATCGGGGCCACCGGGTACGATAAGCAGGTCGCATTTTTCAAGGGCACCCTCACGTATGTCCTGGTCTCTCAGTTCGGTGGCCGCAATGCCGTAGGTATCCAATAGCTTCTTATAGGGATCGAAACAGAAAGGCGCACTATTCAAACCGTTATATATGCCTATGCGGTTAGGTAACGCGAGCTTACGAAACGAAGATGCCACCAATTCGAACTTGCTGATTCCGTCAATAACCAGATTAGTGGGCTGATCTTCGTCCGTGTCCAAGAGCAAAGTTCCTGCCGGAAAAATGTGGCCCTCCGGATAACGCGATGTTTCAATAAAAATATTGTATATAGATTGGTAAACTGGTATTCCATGTTTTATTAGGCCATTTACCCAGTTAAAAGCAGACACGAAGCTGGTCTGCCGGTTTGCTGCACCCAATCTTTCAAGGGAAAGGAGTTGCATGTTTTACCCTCCTTCTTTTTTTGTCTCCATTATTTGAAAACATGGTAGCTTCGTCACGATAACCCAAGGAACTTCTGGTTGTCGGGCTATCTGCGGCCCTAATCAGAAGTTCCTTGATGCTCCGGGAATTATTCTTAATTACCAAGTCTTTGCAAGACGGTTAAAGGACGGAACCAACTAATCTGTGGAAATATCGTTCTCGTCCACAAACCGTCTTGCGATATTGTGAGCGAGATTAGGGCTGAGGAACACAATTAGACCACCTACAACGATCCATGCTATAACCATATATGGGAAGTAATTGTAGGGTGCAGGAGGGGTTGGGAAAACGTTGGAATATAATGTGTACCCCAGCGCGATAACGGCCAAAACTGGTACGGTAAAGAGCGTTACGCTATGTAAACGTCTTTTAGTGAAATATGCGATTGCCCCTATATTAGTTGTTAAATAGGCCAGCAACAGAGACAATACACCTATGGTCCCCAGATATCCAAAGACATCCGTGCCAGCATGCCCGGATAATGCTGACATTAAGACCAATGCTATTACCATGACCACTGCTAATGCTATATACGGCGAACGGAACTTATGGTGTACACTTCCCAACTTTAAGCTTACAAATCCGTCACGGCCCATAGAATAAAGCAACCTGGATCCTGTTGTTGCAGTCCCTAATGCGCTTGAGAACGCCGATATGGCTGCGCCAAACATTATCATGGCTGCGAACGCCGTAGACATATAGGTCTTGGCCAGATCGCTTAGTGGTGCCGAAGATGATGCAAATGCCTTTACTCCTGAATCACTCATTCCGAATCCCACGGATTGGGCATAACTTACCAAAATATAGAAAATGCCCGTAAGAAATACGGCCGCTCCTATGGCGATGGGAATCGCTTTCGTGGGATCCTTGGTCTCCTCGCCTAGACTCGAGGCGCCCTCAAACCCGGCAAATGAGAGAAAGGCAAAAACGCTAGCCAGAGCTACGGTAGAAAAACTGTTGTGACCAAGGGTAAGCGGGAATGCCGTAAGGTGGTGGGTTGCACCGCCACGACCCAGAATGACAGCAGTAAGAATCAATATCAGAATTACCGATATTCCTTCTAGGGTAAGCATTAGGCGCGCACTGACTCTTACATCCATGTAGGAAAGGGTCCATATGATAAGTGCGCATAATACTGCTATTGGAAACCAACCTATGTTGACTCCCAGATCACCGAGAAAAGTTTGAAAGAACGCACCTATTTCAGCAGACGACGCTGCGGTAAACATTAAATAGGTAAATAAGAGACACCAACCTGACAAGAAGCCCACTTTAGGGCCCAAGGAGGCTGCCGTAAAGGCATACACTGATCCGCTACTCGAAACATACTTATTGAACTGAATAAACGCATAGGAAACCAGTCCGATGGTAATCATGGCTAAAAGAAAAGTTAACGGTACCGCCGTTCCCGCGATACTAGCGGCCAACGAGCCATTTAGCGCCATGGCCGCAGTAGGAGCCATGATTGCTACTGAAATTGCCATAGCTTCGAGATAGGACAGGTTATTTTGGTGGAGCTTGGTATCCATGTTTCGTCCTCCCTACTCATTAAATTCATAAGATATGATGTCTTGTGGCTAATCGCTGTCGAGGTGCAACGGTTACCCCCCTTCTCACAGCATTTATCTACAAGCATGCCTGCTTGGTAGAACGTCGGGCTTTCATCAGTTAGAACAGAGACTATCCGTAGTGCTTATTGCGGATTAGAAGGCCACGGCAACACCCAATTGTCTGAGAAGGGCCCGGGGGAGGGCCATCCTCACCGTTTTTAGGGGATCCACCGCCTGGCATATTTCGAGATGTCCCGTAGCGCTCAAAAACATGCCCGTTTCGTTTAGGGTAAAACCGGTCCAATTCTGGACCAATTGTGCCATTTGCCGGGTGGCAATCTCGGCGGCTTCGTCAAGGGTGGGCGCTGAAGAGATGGTTGCCACCCTGTGAGGGGTAATCACTAGCGGATGTTCCAGTTTCCATCCCTCTGCCTTGGTCAACGTCACGTCTACTTCACCGGCCACTTCGACTCCGCTGACCATGATTTCGCCATCACCCATCAAGGCGTGCAGGTCACCCATTGCCAGCAGGGCGCCTTCTACTTGGACCGGTAGAAATAAAGTACTGCCTGCCGTAATAAGCGTGGTGTCCATGTTTCCTCCGTGAGCGCCCGGGGTACCGCATGGCACGCGGTCACCGTCGGGAGCTACTCCGATTACACCGATCATGGGCGCAAGGGGCAGGTGCAGTTTGCCGAAGTGAACATGCCCGTCGGAGATGTTCAGAAGTCTTGTTTCCGGGATCGTTACGAGCTCACCCAATAAGCCGGCTCCTGGCAAAGCCACCATGATTCCGGGCGAAAAAACTCGGATGTCGCTGACGTGTATGGCAAGCACATCCCCCGGGCGGACTGCTTCGAGATAAACCGGTCCGGTCGCAGGATTAACCTTGGTGAAATCTAGAAAAGCCAGGGTGTCGTCAGCCGATTTAATCTGTCCGGCAAAACAGTCATGCGTCTCAAATGTAAGACTGGCAGGCAGGGCAACTCTCATTACCGGCGGGTTGTCCTGCGAGAAGTTGTAAATCACCTTGTCTTTTGGAACCCGCAACTTCATACCCCTTTCCTGTGTTGGTAATGCCGGTGGACAACAGTTTAAAGTGATCAGGAACTTTATAAAACATAGTCATCCTGTGCGGCTAGGTGGCGATGATTAAGCGCCGCAACGGTTGTCGCTTCCGATCCTTTCTGTATAGCAGAAGGATTCAGGGCGGATTAGAAAACCGTTCTCATAGGTCAAAGCGGTGACGTGTAGCCTCCTGCAACCACATGGCGACCGGCCCCGTAATATAGTCTTCACAGCCCTTAAATCACATCCAAGTACTCATTTATTTCCCACGACGAGACATGTCGCAGGTAACGGTTCAATTCCGATTGCCTCAGGGTTAAAAACTGGTGCAAGAATCTTTCGTGGAAGGAATCGCTGACCCACGGATCTTCCTTGACGGTCTGCAACGATTCCCAGAGTGACCGCGGCAGGCTGGGGTGTGTTCCGCTATACCCGTCATCCCCTCGCAGGGGCCGTGGAGGCTCGGTCCGGTTCCGTATCCCGTCTAGGCCGGCCGCCAAAGTTGCCGCCAAGGCTATATAGGGATTCGTATCCGCTCCGGGGAGCCGGTTCTCAAGCCGTGTCTGGTCACCCCTGGCATGAGGAATACGAATCATCGCACTCCTGTGCTCATACCCCCACGACACTTCGGTGGGGGCGAAGGAGTATGGTTGTATACGTTTATAACTGTTGATCGTCGAATTTACCAGGCAACACAACGCCTTGGCATGTTTTAGTTGTCCACCTATGAACCAACGGCAAAGATCGGAAAGGCCATCTTCCTGGTTCGGGTCGAAGAAGAGATTGTTACCCTCCGCGTCGAACAGCGAATGGTGCAGGTGTGCTCCACTTCCACTCATAGTCTCCAACGGTTTGCTCATGAATGTTGCAAGATAGCCTTGGCGTGCCAGGGATTCCTTAATACTGGCACGGTAGTAAAAAGCCATATCGGCAATCTGGATACCCCAGAAGGGGGAATGGCTCACTTCAAACTGACCGGAACCGTATTCCGTATTGGCTACCTCTGGTCCCGCGCTGATATCGGAAAGGGCTTTCACCACCGTGTGAATGATGTCTTCGACCTCGGCCTGTTTAACCTCGGAAAAACAATGCAGTCCCTCCCAGACCGGTTTGAGATCTCCTTCGGCGCTCTTGTGGAAGACGTAGAATTCGTACTCGAACGCCCCCTTGATCCGGTAACCTGACCGGGCATACTCCTCCAGCACGCGTCTGAGAACCTGCCGGGGAGAAGACTCAATAATTTTTCCCTCTTGGTCGTACAGATCCGCAATTACCCTGCAGATCCCTGAGTTGTATGGAAGAATACTGAACGTCTCTATGTCCGGCTTCACGAACCAACTGGGAAATCCTCCGGCAAATCCGTCGCCTGCTGCTGGTTGCAGGGTGGCGGAGGTATCCAGAGAGAATATGGCCGAAGGAAAGGATAAGCCTGTTTGTGTAATGTGTTCCAGGAAATGCCTCGTTGGAACGTAGCGTGAAAGGGCAATGTTGGAGTTGTCCTGGATGCAGACGCGGACAGTGTGGATCTGATGCTGTCGAATTATCTCGTGAATATGGGTATGCCAATCCTTGGCGGGAACGGACAAGGGCATACGGTGTCACCTCCTCTGCGATGGTTGTGTTTGCCGGATGGTCAATAAACAGTATATTACGCAAAAATGATGCCAGCCCGGCATAGGTAGACCGGCGCCCCGAAACCCTCTTAGAGAGCGCCTTTTTTGTTTTCTTCCCATTACGGGGGGACGCTCAATCCGGTCTGTATGGTCTATCTCTAGACCGTCCTGCCGCTCAACCGATGAATGTCTTTTTTTTCAGGGGAGGAAGGTGGTTCGCCAATAGACCGTAGAATTTATACAACGGACCACCGGGGCAGGGGGGATTGCGCGTGGAGGAAGGTATTATTCTCGAAAACTCCCGAATGAGAGGTGTGTACGAAAGGGCGCGATTGATCGCCCGGTTCCCGACGACCGTATTGATTGAAGGGGAAACGGGCACGGGTAAGGAAATCCTTGCCGACTGGATCCATCGTCAAAGCCCTCGATCCAATATGCCATTCATCAAAATCAACTGTGGCTCATTGCCGGAGTCGTTGATCGAGTCCGAACTTTTCGGCTATGAACAAGGGGCTTTTACGGGCGCGAACCGCCAGGGTAATCCGGGTCTAATTGAATTGTCCGACAAAGGTACTCTACTGTTGGATGAGATCGGTGATCTGCCGCCGACGATGCAGGTAAAACTCTTGCGGGTATTGCAGGACAGGGAAGTCAGACGGGTGGGTGGAAGCTGGTTTCGGCAGATCGATGTAAGGATAATTGCCTGTACGAACCGTTCACTTTTGAAAATGGTTGAATCGGGAAAATTTAGACCTGATCTGTATTACCGATTGAATGTTGTTCGCCTCGAATTACCGCCTTTGCGTGAGCATAAAAGTGATATTGTGCCATTATTGAATTACTTTTTGGAACAATTCTGTAAAGAATACAGCCTGAGTAAGTGTTTCTCTGAGGATGTATTAGGCCTGCTGACATCTTATTCTTTTCCGGGAAACATCCGGGAACTCCGCAATCTAGTCGAGTCGTTCTGCGTGAGCACAATCGAAGAATGTATCTCGGTGGAACTCTTGCCCAGCTTGGTTAGGGCGACATCTGTGAAGGAATGCCCATCATTACGGGAGCAATTGGCTCATGTTGAGTGCCGGATCATCCGCGATGCTATGCTCGCCTCCACTAGCGTCCGCGCCGCAGCAAAAGCCCTGGGTATCAGCCATTCCACCCTACTCCGCAAGCTGGACCAATGTAACAAGATGCACCCTTAGAAGATCCCAAATTAGCGGTACAGCAGGTCACGGTCGGCGCCGATTGTTCGACCACTTTAGCTGGCCGAGCCCAGTCTGGCAGACGAGGCGGGCCTGCTATGGCAGAAACGCTTGTCGGCGGGAATCTCCTTGACCCAGTTGTCTAGGGTGACCGGGATCAGCCGGAAGCCACTACCCGGTGCCGATTCGGACCTGCCGGAGTTGCTAGGCGGGCAGGCCATGCGAAGCACGGAGACAGTCTATGGGAAAGCGGAATTTCCGGTGGGGG
>Ga0307376_10005871_pt1 | contig 10982 bp, 27 predicted proteins | sample TR2MG_FD_202536 | JGI IMG/M metagenome (GOLD analysis project Ga0307376, IMG submission 202536) | Soil microbial communities from Risofladan, Vaasa, Finland - TR-2 | ecosystem: Environmental > Terrestrial > Soil > Coastal area > Acid sulfate soil | place: Finland: Risofladan, Vaasa | collected...
ATCTCCCGAATTTAAAGACCTTCCAGTTGAGGATAAAAAATTAATAGGATACAACTGTGGAATGTTTACAAAATGCTTATTTTCCATAGAAAATTTGGAATATTCAAATATTCTTCATACATTTGCCTTATAAAAATTAAAGTTATGGACTTAAAAACATTTGAATTCCCAAACGTAACTGGTGTCGATATGGCCTTTTCGACATTCAGGACAATCCCTGAGTTGTTAGAAGAAGCAAAAGAAAGAGGATTTTATGGCGGTAACACCCCATATAATAGACTTTTCTCAAAACTATTCTTCGAAGGTGGAAAGATTCAATTCAAGAAAAAGGTTGATGAAGAATTTAAAGCTCGCGCGTGGCCGTATTGTAGATCATTTATGGGTTCATTTGAGCCCAAACACGAGCACAAAGAAGCCATATGTGCGATGTTGATGTCCGAACTCCTTGAACCAGATCTCGAAAGTGAAAAGAAATTCAAGAACTTATTCAAGAAATAATGATTTGGTTAAAACAATTACTCAGATTAACAAGGTACTTCATTGTGGCGTACCAATACCAATTGGAAGATGGTACCACAGGTCAAGGATCTTTGACTGCCACAGTTCATAATGGAAGATATGTTTCTCCTGATGAGATAGTAATTGCACTCGAACCAAACATAGGTGGGAAAATTAAATCCTTTCTTGTTTTAAATTCAATTGAAATTAATAAAAGGGATGCTGTTTTTTATAAAAAGAACTACACCATAGGTGACAAAGAAAATAGAATATTATGAGATACTACGGTGAGATATCAAAAGAGAAGTTCCTTGCACAAGTCAAGGACGTGATGGATGATGAAGAATATCCATACGAAATGCCCGAAAGGATTGCTAAGGATATATTGAAAGTCAACTTTGATTTCGAGAATTTCACTTCCTTTGATGAGGTTGAAGGTTTTGGTGATTATCCCGTCGGGTATATGGAACTCAAAACTGGGTTTCATGTGTTCTTTGCAAACGCTGGCGGAGATTGGGAATATCCTGTTTGTTTCTTATTTTATTGGGGAGCAACAGGGCATCTAAGAGGTTACACGCCTAGGAACGGTAATGTTTGGAATAAGAAAGAGAAGTGCGCCTATGATGATGGTGAAGATCACGATAATGAATATAATGAAGCTAAAATGATTGAGGAAATCCTCAAGCATATTGTAAAGAAATGAGAAATTGGAAATTAGAAAAGTTAGAGAAGGGTGAAACCTTTGTGACCTCAGAGAAGGGAAATTCAATGTCCCCGATCATCAAATCCGGTCAACCCCACAAACTCGCGCCAACAAAACTGGCCGATGTTGAGATGGGGGATGTTGTGTTTTGTAAGGTCAGAGGTAGCTTCTACACTCACCTTGTTAAAGGTAAGGGTGATAGAGGTGTGCTTATTGGTAACAATAAAGGTGGTATCAATGGATGGACAAAACAAGTATACGGAAAAGTAATTGAAATATTGTAACTATGGGAACGAAAAATGAAATTCATGTAACAATTGGTGGAAAAACCAAAGTAGGTAAATCAAGAATAACTCACCTAATAATATCAGCATTGGAAGAAGCGGGATTGGCGGTTGAAATTTCCCCCGAAGTTCTAATTGATTATAACGGAGATGAAGAAAAATTTACTGCCACGATGGAGAGAGATCTGGATAAAGCAATCCTTGCCATCGATAAGAAATCAAAAATTGTAATAAAAAACGTCCAATATCACAGGGACAAATTTAAAAAAGGATAAAATGGGATTAGATGGATTAGGATATGTGGCAGCAATGATATCCCTTATTGGGATTATCTTAAATGCAAGAAAAGAAATTCTCTGTTGGCCTGTATGGTTATTTAGTAATGTTCTGTGGATCATATATTCGGTAATCGAAGGTGACACCCCATCAGTTATTTTATGGATCTTATTTTCCATATTTAATATCTACGGATGGGTTCAATGGAAAAAAGACAAAATAAAAAAAAGAGAAAATTATATAAAATAATGGATAAAGAAAAATTCATAGAACAGTTTAACGCGAAAGCAAAAGAATCACAATTGATTGCGGAACAACATGGTTGGTTCGTAACAAACGATCCCGAATTACTTGCCGCTAAAATTGCATTAATGCATAGTGAACTATCCGAAGCGTTGGAAGGTCTCAGACATGGAAACCCACCGTCTGATCACATTCCCGAATTTTCTGCTTTGGAAGAAGAATTCGCTGATGTTATCATAAGGATTATGCATGTGGCCGACGCATTGAATCTCAGATTAGGTGAGGCCATCATCGCTAAAGATGAATTTAATGCGAAAAGAGAATTTAAACATGGAGGTAAAAAATTTTAAAGTAATGGAAAAGAAACCGCTTGTATATCTAATAGGGAGTTTAAGGAATGAGCATGTTCCTGATATGGCTCTTAAAATCAGGGAACTTGGATTCGAAGTGTTCGACGATTGGTTCTCACCTGGTCCCGAAGCCGATGAGTTTTGGAGAAAATATGAGAAGAAAAGGGGGAGCACCTATAAACAAGCACTCAGTAATTGGGCGGGGAAACACGTCTTTGAATTTGATAAGTACCATATAGACAGAGCCGATATCGGTATCTTATATATGCCAGCAGGAAAATCCGGGCATCTTGAACTTGGATATATGATTGGATCTGGTAAGAAATGTATTATCCTCTTCGATAAAGAACCTGAAAGGTGGGATGTGATGTATCAATTCGCTGACTCGATATGTTTCACCTTTGATGAATTAAAAGAAGAGTTAAATAAACTTCTTGCCTTACCAGTATCACCTAACTTCGTTGTTCCCACTTCAGATAATTTAGTTGAAGAAACTAATACAGGATTCCTAATTAAAATGGGTGTACATACCGCATATTTCCAAAGATTTACTCCTCTTACAGCGAGTGAAGATCCTCTTACCGATTCCGAAGAAGTAATAATTCGTTTATGTGAGCAGATGATTGACAATAAAATAAATTAAAATGAGTTTAACAACAGACCCAAAAGATCCATGTATCAACACCCCGAAAGGTGAAGGTAAACAGAATGAATGTTATCTTATCCTCAGCGAAGAGGAAAGAGCAAAAGGATTCGTGAGGCCATATAGAAATCGTTATGTCCATGTGGGTAGAAATATAACCAAACATTGGAAAGGTATCCATCGTCTTCTGGACGAAGAAGAAACATCAAAATTCACCGACAAGAAATATGTCGCAGTTATGACTGTCCTCACAAATGAAGAAGGTGAATTTATGGGTGGAGCATATGTTACCCAGGAACAACTTGATAAATGGAAGAAAGGGGAACGTGAAGGGGGATGTGGTGGTAAAACTATAATGGCAAGAGAGATTGCTGAAACATATGCAAGAAACCCATCGTTTTATGGGGCTACTTGGTGTATGAATTGCCAGGAACATATTAATGTGAATGAATTTATCTGGGACGATGGTTCTGGAGAAACAGTAGGATCATGAAACTAAATTAAAAATGATGTATAAAATATTTGAAAAACATTATCACGACAAATATGGTGAGGTTAAAGAACCATCTAAGTTCTTCATAAAAAAGAAAAAAACGTTTCTTGGAATAACACGTTGGAAAGACGTTACACATACAGAATGTGGATATTGTGATTGTTATAATGTAGCAACAACATTTAAATCCGAAGAAGCTGCCCGTGAATTTATCCGAAATGTGTTATGTAAAAACGTACCGAGAGAAAAATGGATTGTAACCCCAATAAGAGAAATGTCTTGTAACCATTAGAAAATAAAAGATATGAAAAATTTTTGGAAAGTATTATTATCTAATCTAGGATTAGTAATATTAGTTAGTGGAGTTGGGTATTTAGTATACCTCGTTCACACTGGGATTCAAACAAACTTAACATTAGGAATAGCTCTTGGTGTTATAATGTTCGGATTTGTGTCTCATGTCCTCTTAAATAAAGCCGTTTAAATAATGGAACTAATTCAATTAGATAAGATCGAAAAGAAAATCATAAAATTCTGTAAAGGACATCTATGGAAAGAATACCCATTCCGGGGTGAATGGACAGAATCTTTCAAACCCCTTTTCCTTGAAATCTATGGATGGGATCCTGACGAAGACGATAACTACCATGATTATCTAAATGGTCTTTTCACTAAACTCCTAGACCTTCATCTTAAAATTCAAGACGATAGATCTGGGCACAATGTTCAATTAAAAACTATCTTCGAAGCAGCCTTCCATAAAGGATATATAAGAACTGATGACCTCCCGATTGAAAGAGCTATCTCCCAATTGTGTGGGCTGATTCAAAATAATCTGGTTCAGAGTGTAGAAACTGGCACGAGATATATGTTAGACTAATGAAATTTTACGCGATCATAAAAAAAGGAACCAAGAACGATCCTATATGGATGGGGTTCGCTGATGGTGGTGATGAAGTTTATCTCGAGCAAGATGATGATAATCTCCCCGAATTTCAACCATTCCCCGAATTCATTGACAAAGATGAACTCGATGAAATGGATGGTGAACTTGTTGAACTTGAAATAATAATAAAATGAAGATTAGATCAAATTATACATTGTTCATCAACCCTATGTTGGGAACTGCCTATTATGGTAATGGTAAATTCAGTAGAAGAATATACAGGGCAACATTGGGTCTGATATATGATTGTAATCTATCTGAATTAAAACAGAATATTAGAAATCTACAAGAACGTGGGTACACAATATCCTCAAGAAATTATTAATCGGCTCATAAACGGCTCAAATGGCTCATAAAATGAAAAATAAAGTAAAACAATATGTAGTTCTAGAACATTTAACACTCCCCGACAGAGGATTTAGGTTCTTCACATCCAATTGTCATTACACTGGTAACCATGAGAATAACACCCACGGGTATAATGGGGAAGAATGGTATAAAGAAGTTGGATTTGCTGACACAATTGAAGAGGCACAATCCATTTGTAGACAACCTGGAGCACCAACCGCAACGTGGGATGAGCTGTACGAATATCATAAACAAAAAGAAGAAAATCAGATGGGAGATTGGATGAAAGAATATTTTAAGGAACAATGGAAGGAAATTAAAACGGACATTGATTTTAAAAACCACACACCTATAAGCACATCTAATTCGCTTCATATATATGAGGAAAGATATGAAATTGAAGATGAGACATATAGGTTACTATATGAAATATCAGACGACACAAACACACCATTAGTTGAAATATTAATAAAGAAAGATACATTATGACAGACGAAATTTTTGCACAAGCGTTCGTGGCACACCCAGTAGGGGTACTATTCGGAATAGGGTTTTGTATCCTATGTCTATATTTTGGACTCGCCATCCTGTTTAACGGTTGGCCACGATTCAGAAGAAAGTGATATTAATTAAAAACTTAAATTATCATGAAAGAAACTTACGAAGAAACAACAACAAGAGAAGAACACCTTCAATGGTGCAAAGACAGAGCATTGGAAATCCTTGATGAAACTGGGGACGTGGGACAAGCCTACGCCAGCTTCGGATCTGATATGAACAAACATGAGGAAACCAGAGACCACTCGGCAATCGGTCTTGGGGTTATGTTACTCATGGGTGGTCATAACCAAAGTCCAGCAGAAATGAGGAGATTCATCGAGGGATTCAATTAAAAACAATGGAAGACGCTCGAGCCCTGTACGATGAGTTTAAAGAAAAAACTCCAAACCATTCAACAATGTTGGCTCATAGGTTCTGGCATGAATATACTCTCTGGTTACAAGAAGAATTACTAAAAGCAAGAAAACAATTAAATGAAGAAGTTTCTATTCGTGGGTGAAGAAAGATCCCCGACCGCAATCAGAATGAATGTAACGTGGAAAGATAAACGGTTAGCGGCCGCTCATCTGTCCAAAGCAGTTGAAGCCTTGGGTATAGATTGGGACAAATGTACTTTCATGAATGTCTATGAGGATGATATTGATAAGATCCGGGCTTTCAGGGGTGTTACGGTAGCCATGGGTAGGAAAGTTGAAAGAGAATTAACCAAGAATGGGATCGAACATAAGTATATTCACCACCCAGCAGCAAGAGGGAAGATAAGAATCGTTGAGAACTATAAACAACATGTAAAAGAACAATTATCCCCATGGCTTGGAACGTAGATAAAAATCCAATAGAATACCTCGAACAAAGAGTGAGGTATTATAAAAAGAAAAGAAAAGAATTCAAGAATTTCCTGAAGGATGAAAAAATGCTTGAGAGATTCGGAAAAGAAAGAATCGAAGGTGGAATGGAACAGGTGGAATTGAGAATATCAGAATTTGAATATGCAGTACTCGTACTTAAAGCTATACAAGAATGAAAAAGAAATACAGAAATATAACCGTCAATGACATTGAATATGCGTGGATGGTTGGTAACGAGACCCTAACCATATGGAAAGATAAAGAGGTTATCAAAAAAGTTGATGTGAGTCATTGTGTGGTTACTCCTGGAATGGTGGCGGATTATATAAACGAAAAACCCAAGCCAGCCTCCATTGAAAACGTTCTGGTGTTAAGTCCCATGGATTTAACCCTTGAAGCTCGAAATAAGAAAACTAAAGATGTTCAATTCACAGACATTGCAATATCTAAAACTCCTTTTACTCGGGCATCGATTGTCCTTTATGTCAATCAATATGAAATGAAAATTCTTAAATCTAGGTATAAAATTGTGGAATAAAATGAAAACGAATAACAAAGAAACAATTATTTTTATTTGTGCCTGTCATTCATTTGATCACCAAATAATATTTTCCGTTGTAGAACTAGAATCACTTTCGCCTGAAATGATTGTTAGTGTACATCTTAAAACATATAAAAATATCTTTAAAAGAATATGGGTTGCGGTTAAATATGTTTTCGGTTATAAATCAAAATACGGGGATTGGGATGAATTCATTTTTAAAATGGATGATTTAGAAGATTTAAAAAATTTCTTATCAACTAATTTAACTAAAATACAATAATATGCCAAGCCTGTGGACAAGCCAGTTGGGGGTAAATAGAACTCCTGAAGAACAAAAGAAATTCGATAAACGCGCCAAGAGAATACTTCTCTACTGGGTGGGGATTGTAATTATTGGAATCGCAATAATGTTTTATTTGAGTCTATGAAAAAGAAACCAAAAAATAAAAAGAGCTTTTGGTGTTTAATCGGGTTTCACAAGGAGGAGATGATTGATAACGACACAGGCGGATGCGTATACCAATGTGTGGACTGTGGAAACATAAGACTATATAGAGGATGAAAAACGAAACTAAAGAATTCGTCTGGAGCAAAATTGAACACAAACTGACGTTCACATGCTTTGACCATAAAAGGTCATATTCCATTAATGAGATCTCAGAATGGATGGATGAACACGCTCGGGAAAAGATCCGGAATGTCCTGTTAGGTCTATGTTATGAAATGCAGGATGAGAAAATGGATAAACATTATGATATCTTAGTAAAAACATTAGAAAAATACCCAAGAAAAATGAAAGACATCACAATAAACGTCGACGAGATCAGAAAAATGAAAGACGACTCAATCACTGATCCCGAAACAATAAGACAAATCGCCCTGACAGGTGATAGAACATTATTCCCTAAAGTTATGAAGGGATATGAACACCATGGGTTATATCCTCATGCAATGAAAAAAATTGATATCTTGCCCGATGAACCAAAACAACCGCCCATATTGTTACCAGAAGAAAAGGCAAAATCATTCTTAGAATGGGCAGAAAAAGGTTGGGCAATTGATAAAGCCTATAATTCGTCAGAAAAAGAAGGTCAGGAATCATCTTCATGGAATGTGGTTAAACCATATTTTGAACGAAAACTCACCGAATTATTCAAAGAGTTCTCACACGATAATTTACTTGAATATGTGTACGATGAAACCCGGGTCAGCGCCCTGGCTGAAATATACAAAAGAAGTGTTCACGACGCTGCTATTGTGGCTGACATCTGTGATAATGTAATTGATAGATCGGGTAAGCTTTTAGGTGAAGTAAGAAAAATTGTAAGAGCATGATCAAAGGTAAAGAATATATTGAACCTGGATATATCTACGTCCCCTATATTATCGTTAACGTCGCCACGTCCATAAACGGTGAAGTTGTTTGGTATAGAAACAAATGGAAGAACTTCTGGTTGAAAGTCAAATTCCTTTTCGTCAAACCTAAATACCTTAAACACGTTAAGAAGTATAGTGAGAAAACGATTAACCCTAAATACTACGGGAAAATAACAATAAAAGAAAATGAGTAAATTAGACAGTAGAATTGAAGAGACTAAAGAGTTATTAGAGGATTATGACATGATGCCTCATGCCCCAGATCCGGCCGAACTCATTCTGAAGAATCAAATCGCAATCATGGAAACCCTTAAAGAGATTCAAGATAGTTTATCCTTTTCTCCCCCCAGATCGGGCCCACCTTAATAAATATTTTTTTTTGCGATATTTATTATTGTGTATTTATTACACAATAAACTTATAAAACAAATATCGTATGAAAAAATTACTAATGTTGTTTCCACTTTTAATGGTTTCACTCCTTGTTTTTGGACAAGGAATAACCCTTTTGGGAGACTTTGACATCAACGCCGTTTTTGCTACACTTGGTGGACTTGCCGCAGGGTCAGTCATCATTTCAGCAGCATTTATTAAGTTGTTTAAAGCAACAAAAAGTTGGGTGAGACAACTCATTTCTTGGCTTGTTCCGATTGCCTTAATGGTGGCGGGAAATTTACTAAACATCGGATTTATGTCCGAATTTACATGGTTAATGACCGTTGCTTATGGATTGGGTGCAGGATTGGCTTCCAATGGAATTTATGACATTGAAAAAGTCCAAGCACTGTTAGCCCTAATCGGACTAAGTGAAAGAAAAACATAAATAAACGAAGAGAAATAAGATACTCTTCACGTGCGAATCCGAAAAAGCAATTTTTCGGATTTTTTTTGTAAATAAATTCTGATATGAGAAGATTAATTAAATTCGTATGGCTAATAGCCATCTTTTCATTCCTCTCGATTAGTGCATACTCACAATGTTTGTACTATGAATACGTGGATGATACGTGTGAATTTGTTCTCCCTGATTATAGGGACAGCATTACCGTAACCGACAACTGTTGTTTAGATGAGGTTACACAATCCCCTCTACCCGGACTGATAGCATCTTCCGGGGATTCAGTCACCGTTACTTTAACAGCGAGAGACTGTCATAATAATGTATCTCAATTTGAGATTGTTGTGTTTATCATAGACACAATTCCACCCGTCTTTTCGTGTGGAGTCATCGATCTACCCGATCCACCAATAACATTAAAGAGGAGGGTGATCATTCTTGCCGATCCAAACGTTGATCCAAATAAAGAAACGGACGACGCGATGAGTTTAATAAGATTAATGACCTATGCAAATGAAATTGACATTGAGGGATTGGTTGCAACTTGTTCTCATAATCTACATTATAGATATATAGAACCTATTCTTGAAAGAATTGATGCTTATGAAGAGGTGTTACCCAACCTTAGTGTTCACGCCAATGATTGGCCGAGCGCCGATTATTTAAGATCAGTAACCGCACTAGGTCCAGCAGGATATGGAACAACATTTGCATTAAATGAAGAACCCATCTCCGACGGTGCTCAGATAATCATAAATGCAATTCACAAAGACGACCCAAGACCAATATGGGTTTCTGTATGGGGTGACGGGGCGGTAATTGTTCAGGCGCTTGAATATATAAAACAAACTGAAGGTGAAGTTGCAGCCCTCGAAGCTTCATTGAAATTGAATGTCTTAGACATTGCTGGCCAAGATGATAGTGGAGCATGGTTGAAGGCTGAAGAACATTACCCCGACATGTTTTATGTTAGATGGGAGGCTTTATTCCTTGCGATGGACTCTATCTCAGATGAGTTAAGTTGGTATGATGATATCTGTTTTAATAATTGTTCAAAGGGTGATGTGTATTTTACATCCGACCCATGGGTTCACAATAACATTCAACCCAAAGGCCCACTCGGAGCACTTTACCCGGACAGGAGATACATCAAAGAGGGCGACACGCCTTCCACGTTATATTATATTCCAACTGGATTGAACGATCCTTGTGTTCCTAGTATGGGAGGTTGGGGTGGAAGAATGACACATGAACCTCAATTGAATGTTAGGTCATGGAGATCTCCGTTAACTAGATCGGATGAGATTGAAGAGTCTACATGGGATAACTATTATATGTATACCGAAGCTCCCGACACATGGACAAATTCAGATGGACTCACCACATCAACGACATTCACATCATTGTTCAGGTGGTGGGAACCATTCCAAAATGACTTCCTGGCTCGTATGAATTGGAGTGTTACTCCTAACTATGACGATGGAAATCACGTACCATTTGTGGTTATCCAAGGTGATCGTTCCAAAGAGGTGATCTATCAAGATGTTAATGCTGGTGATATATTAAACCTTTCGGCTCTAGGATCTTCAGATCCGGATGGGGATAATATTTCTTACAAATGGTGGTATTATAGAGAGGCAGGTAGTTTTAACGCAAATGTTCCGATCTTAAATGACACTTACCAGGATGCAATTGTTCAAGTTCCAACAGGATATAGTGGGGAGATCCATATTATTCTAGAGGTAACTGACAACGGTGTACCAAACCTAACTCGATATCGACGAATAGTTCTAAACGTCTAATAATAAATCCGGGGGTTATCCTCCGGATTTTTTTTCACATAAAATTTGGATAATTCGAATATTCTTCCTATCTTTACGGTATGGAAAAAATAACAGAATACCTTGACTCACTCTCAATGAATGATCTCTTAGGAGCATACGGAGAGTTTAAAACTGCGAAAAAAAACGGTATCTATCCTTCAGGTGTGATCCGAACTATTGCAAAAATGTTTAAAGAGGTGTCTGGAA
>Ga0307376_10005874_pt1 | contig 10981 bp, 7 predicted proteins | sample TR2MG_FD_202536 | JGI IMG/M metagenome (GOLD analysis project Ga0307376, IMG submission 202536) | Soil microbial communities from Risofladan, Vaasa, Finland - TR-2 | ecosystem: Environmental > Terrestrial > Soil > Coastal area > Acid sulfate soil | place: Finland: Risofladan, Vaasa | collected...
ACATTATAAACCAATTATATTACTCGTTTAAGAACATCAATGATAAGTGGTTAACAGGAACACCTGCTGGTAAAATGAATTATCCGTTTAATAAAACTAATGAATCAAGATTAATTGATAGTTTTGCATTTGTTGATAGAGGAATGAACCCTATTGGTGAAACAATACTTAATGCCGAAATTCTGGGTCAGATGTTAGATGACCCAAACATTAGTTTATTTAGTGTATTAACACAGTTATTATCGTTAAACGGATTCGAATTCTTCCCACTTCAAAACTTCATGAGTTTTAAAACCGATGATAGTTGGAAAGAAAGTTTCGAGATTCATACTGGTGGATATAGTGATAACCAGAATCCGTTTTTTGTTTGCATGTATATCGGTGGTTCTTCAAGTTATCCAAGTGTTTCAGCAAATGGTTTTGAAAATGATGGCATTATTGACATCTCAGCACCGGGCGTGGCTGGTTTCTCAGGAGATGATTCTGGTATGCAATATGAAGAAAATGATAAACAGAAAAAAATTGAAGATTTCCCTTGGAGACAAGTACGAGCATTCAGGGTTAGATTTGGAGAACAAAATCAGTCAATGTTCACCGACATCAAAATCGATAGTAAAGAATATCCAGAAACCAATGAAAGTATTCAGATTCTGTCAAGACTCGCTGGTGACCAGAATCCCGATGCTCCAGTTCCTAAAGGACAGAACCTATATAATCTTTATGAAAATAGGTCATATAAGGCAACTGTTACTGGCTTTGGTAATGCAATGATTCAACCAACACAATATTTCCAATTGGAGAATATTCCATTATTTAATGGTGCATATATTATATTGACTGTTGAACACAATATCAGTGCAAATAAAATGACAACAAGTTTCAGTGGCACTAAACTCCTGAAATACCCAATGCCACGTGTATTAACACCAGTGGCGTTCACAAGTTATGATGGATTATCTGGTGGTGATGCTGTGAGAGCAGCACTTAATGTTGCACCACAAGCAAAAATGATTACACCAGAAAGACTCGAATATCTGAACAGTGAATTAGGTATAGATATATCACATCACAACGGCAATGCTGATTGGAAGAAAGCAAAAGCAGCAGGTGTTACAACTGGTTTCATAAAATTAACACAGGGAACAAATTTCTATAGCGGTAATAAAAAATATTACAATATTAATAAACAAGTTAATGATGCCGTTAATAATGGTGTCACTATGGGTTATTATCATTTTGCTGAATTCGGAGAAACAGCCAGTCCTGCTGCCGATGGTGTAAATCAAGCAAACTGGTTTACCAGTAAATTAAATCTATTCCCAACTACAACACAAAGAATAAATTTACCTGCTGTTTTAGATGTCGAAGGTGGACATTCTTGGCAATCACCATATTTGTGGAGTAATAGAACTACCGACATGAATATTTTTATTAAATCGTTTATCGACACAATGAAAGCCAATGGATATGAAACAATGATTTATTCTGGTAAATATTTTATTGATGACCACCAAATTAAGAATCAAAGTAATTATCCGCTATGGATGCCTAATTACATGAATATAACGGCAGGTATAAACCCAGAAGTTAATTTACCACCAGTTCCAGACGGATGGTGGGATTGGGATATATGGCAATTCACATCACAAGGTATTGTGGATGGAGTTCCACCTGCTGGTCTTGCTGATGCTAAAGGTGTTGATTTAAATGTTGTGAAAAAAGATTTTCTTAATAGATTCTTGACTTAAAGCAATTCCTTTTTGAATTCATGGAGTCCAATAATGTTGTCGTCAACATTTTTTCGGTCATAAGCCATTTCTTTGATTTTCTGAATTGCTTTGGTAATGTTGTCTTGGACATTCTCTTTGTCGATTCCTTCTAAGATTGCAAGAGTTTCTGTCTTATATGTCTCAAGGAGTGCTTTCTTTTCCTTTGTAGTGGCTTTAATAAGTGTCTTTAATAGGTCTTTATCACTTTCATCAAGACTCTCATATTTCTCATTAAATTTACCAACAGCGATTTCGATTACGTCTTCATTGAGAGGTTCAACATCAACGTTTTCAAGGAGTGCTTTCTTTGGTGTTCTTACGTGTTCCAGAACCAATACGAATGCATCATGCATCTTGTCAATATCAGTATTCTCGTAAGATTCAAGTGTTTCATTAATTACGGTGTCAATGGCTTTATATAATTTCACCTTATCGTTATCGGGTTGAGTTTCTTCAACAATAAATTGTTTTAGTTTCTCACGTTCTGCATCAATTTCTTCAATTGTGAACACTTCAAATAATTTGATTTGTTCATCAATATAGTCTTTTGCCAGAACTTCACTTTCGATAACTTTTCCATCAATACTATTGAACACCCTGAATTCCAATTGGAGAATCGGGGAATTTTTAACAACCTCTAAAAAATTGAAAGCAATCTTCTTTGATTCCTCAATTGATTTGTTGTTGATATACGACTCATTCAATTTATTAGAAATTATCAAATTAGCAATTCCTATGTTGACATTTTTCATATGATACAATTCGATTTAATATAAATACTATAATTAACTATAAATGCATGTTTCATCCAAGATATTAATATCTGGCTTGAATTATTCCCCTAAGTCGAGATTCTCAATTTCCTCAATATCAATATCTTCCGATTCATCAATTTTTTGCGTGCTGTTAATACTTTCATTGTTTTCCAAAAGTTTATCTATCTCGGCAACCATATCAGCAGCACCTTTATTCAGTTTATCATTTTTATTATTATTTTCCTGAATTATCTCTTTTTGTCTAATTTTTTTCTTTTCTTCGGGTTCTTGAGTCGTACCGAAAACAAGTTTTTCAAGATGTCTGTCATAATCTTCATCAGTCATGCCTTCCATCATTGGAGCAGCACCAACACCACCACCACCTAATGGAGCACCGCCTAATGGCTCACCACCTAATGGAGCACCGCCTAATGGCTCACCACCACCGATTGGGGGCATACCTGCGTCAGCACCACCTAATGGCGCACCGCCTTCTGGTGGTGGCATACCGCCTTCTGTTCCACCACTAAGTGCCATGTCTTCAATCGGCTCACCAAATCTCTTATCAATATCAGTAAATAAACCAGATTTCTTAATAGTAACTGGCGAATCTTGAAGTTCTTGCATAACGACTTTCTCCATTTTCTGCTGTTTAAGGTCGTCAACAATCTCTCTATCACTCATATTGAAAATCAGACGTTTTGCTGTCGTGTGAGACATTGCTGCGATACCGCCTTCGGCACGTGTTAACTCAGTATAAGTTTGTGCCTTATCACGCATCAATTCTGATTTTAACAATTCTTGTTGCGTACTTGGATTTGTAAGTGTTATTTGGAAACTACTTAAATCTTCACCACTATAACCCAATAAATAAAGATGAATCATTGCCATCTTATTTAATTCCTGAATCATTGCCTGTTGAATACGATTGATTTTCTTAGAAAACCTTATATCGTATTGTGCCATGTTTTTTCCACCACCAGCAGCGTCTTGAAAACTCAAGAATGGTTTAGGAACACCAAGACCAGTAAATAAGTTATCACGAAGATACTCAATATCATGTATTTGGTCGAGGTTCTGTGCACCCGGGAGTGTTTCGATACCCGTTTGCGTGTTTGCATTTCTTACTGGTAAGAAATAGTCTTCGTCATTACCAAGTATGTTAAAACGATAGTCAATTTGACCATCATTTGGTTGAACCTGTGCTGTTTTCTTAAATGTTGTTGCTACTTTGTAGATATATTCTTCAATATCGTCTTCATCAATATTACCAACGTCAATCTTAAACACTTTCTTCTCACCAGCACGAATAATACGGTAGGTAAGCATAGCGTCTTCAGCCATAACTAACTGACGGAATACTCTACGAATCTTATTTAAAATCGATGAACCATAAGGCAAATACTTATCATCACCCAATAGTCTAAAGTGAGCAATTTCAAATACGTTAAATTCGTCACCAGTCATTCTTTCCTTAAACTTGACCAGTGGTTTACCGTTTTGAATTCTCTCGAATCTCTCGATTTCGTAGTTAACGAGTTGTTTTACGTGAGTAATACCTTTTTTACGTTCACCGTAAAGTAAGACGAAATTATCACCATATTTACAAACATTTCTTACCCAGAATGGTAAGTTGACATTCACGTTAACAGTATCATAGAAAAATTCTTCTAACAATATCTTGATTCTTTCTTTACTTGAATAAATGTTGAGCATTTTACCATTTAGTCCAATGGTTGTTGATTCTTCCATGAATAAATCCAATGCGCTACTGATAATTGGGTAATATTCCATACCTTCATAATCAATATATGCGGGAAGTCTGGCTGCTTCATATTGTAATGCTTTTTGAAATCCTCTATCAGTGGTACGGAAGAATTTACTTTGAAGTTCACGCTTCTGTTCCAGTTCCAAACCTTTTCTATGGATTTCTTCTGGGGTATTACCTTTGATGATAATCTTCGATTTTTGTGGTGTTGCCACAGGTGCAATCGCAGATGCTTCCTGATACCCAAATCCATCGAGATTAAGCATCTGGTTAAGTTCTTGATATATTGTACCTTTTTTCTTTTCTTCGCCAGCCATTATTATAATTTTTTATAGTTTTTTATAAATACTCTGAAATTTTGAAAAAGTCAGTTATTCATAAATACATTCTATCTTTTGTTTTTATCTTTTATTCCTTGAAATAACCATTCATTAGCACCATATGGATTTAATGGGTTTGCACCGTCTGCTGTAAACATTGGTCTATTATTCAATTTTTTCTTAGCACCAATCTCTTTCATATCATTTATCGTAAGAATCGAATTAAGCATTTTTTCAGTAACACCCTTGCTTTGCTTGAACCTTGCCATGTCGAAATTCAACACAAATAATCCGATTGCCAGACCCATAATACTGTCATCGTGGAAAGTGCGTTTGTGGTCAGCGACACGGTTACCTGCTACGGTCACGAACGTTTTCAACTCATCCAATAATCTCTGTGACCTAATGATAACGTCTTCAAGATGAATTGCTCTTTGAAGTTCGAGTACAACTGATGGTCGATTGTTACCGATAAAAAAACCGGGGATTAGGTCAACGACAGATACAGCACCATCAGACATTACCTTTTGACCCTTTTTTATATATCCCTGTAATCTATCTCTGGTTGGTTTATGTGCGACTTCAGCATAATGAATATTCTCATATCCGATTTCCAACATTTTTTCAACAGTATGCACACCATGACCACCAGTAACGTCAACAACACAATATGCATCATTATACGCTTTTCCGTATTGATATGCTATTTCGGCAAGAAGTTGAGGGGTTATCTTTCCATAATATTCAGCAACTTGTTCGACTTTATGTCGTTTTATTTTAACTTTTTTTGTTTTACCATTCTTTGTAACAACCTTTTCTTCAATAAGTTCCACGGTTTTCAACATGTTAATTGTTGAATGGTCTTCACCGTGACCCGGTGACGCATCCAATGCCATAATATATTCCTCACCCTCAATTGGGTCTTCCCAAATCCACATATTGCCGTCATGATATTCTTGACGAATAGGTGGTAGGATTTCGTGTTCTTGTATTCGTTTAAGATATTCTTCAGCAATAAAGTTGTCACCAGAACCCAGAAACGAACACAATAATTCCTGCGCAATTTTACGCATATCACCATTGGCTTGCTTAACTTGTTCTTCAAACCATTCATTGGTTGCTTCCCAACCCTCTTCAACCATTTCGGCTCGTTTCTTATGCGACCAGTTTTCATCCTTCCATTTTTTCTCGTCCTTTTTACCCTTGTTTTTAATCCAATACAAGTCCATATTGTATCTTGGGTCATTATACCACCAGAGTTCAACGGCATAGAAATTATTTTTTGATTTACCGTCTTCACCTATTTCTCTTGCACCTTGGAAATGCTTATAAAACACTGCATCGAGTCCAGAAGGCGTACTAACCATAATTGCACGTCCACCAGTTACCAAAGTAGGTAGTGCTGATGTCCAGAACACATCACCCTTTTCTGCCCATGCAGTTTCGTCCCAGAACAACAGGGTTGGTGTCATACCACGAATTGTTTTAGATGCAAAAGCACCAAGTCTTGATTTATTGTCATAAATCTTGAGTTTTTGGGTGTCTTTTAGATTCTCTTCAGTGTTTCTACCTGTTTTTGGCTTAAGCCAAACAGGACAACTTTCAATAAATTCCACAACATCACTCATCAATTCACCTGTTGCGGTTTCCAGTTTATCTGCAACAATTGCAACCGCTCTGTTTCTATTAAACATCACATACCAAGCAATATATGCACAGGTGGTTGTTGATACACCAGCCTGACGATATTTGTTGGCAATAACGAATCGATTGTTTTGATATGCAGCAATTAGTTCTTTCTGGAAGTCAAACAGTTTAAAGGGAACAATCGTACCAGCAATACCTTGAGTTTGGTCGAAGATTGTCAAATATGTTTCAATGAAATAAATTGGATTTGCTGCACAACGAACAATTTCGTCCTCTTGTTCTTCAAACGTTAATTCACTGGCTTTTTTTACAACACCAGATTTGGTGACGATAATTGCTTCGGTATTACCAGCAGACTTTCTGAGTTTTTTTGCTCGGTCTCTGGCTTCTTCTTTCTCCCTTTCCCTCTGTGCATCATATGGAATTAACGGTACGTGGTCGGGATGAACCACATCATCGTCATTATCATTTAAATTAAGATTTAAATTAACCTTATCATATTCGGCATTACCATCTAAATTTAGTTCTAATTCATCACTCATCTATGAAAATGTTTATAAATAAATACTTATAAACCTAAAACAGCAAAGCACGACACATATCTCGACATGTCGTGCTTCGATTTCCTTCACCCAAATGGAGTGATGAACCCTTATTCAAATTTAATTGAAGACGTTTCTACAAATTCGTTGTTCTTCAAAATTATCTTTTTGCTGCTTAGTAAATCTTTAACCCTTTCCAAAGTCATCCCATAATGAAATACTAATATCGGCTCATCTTCACTATCTTCACCAAACATTTGTTCATAATCACTAAAAGCGGTATCACCATCACCCCCATCTTTCTCAATCTCATACGCCAATGCGTGAATAGTATAGACTCCATGCATATACTCCCTATCAACTGCTTCATGTAAGCAAAATAAGTCAAATGATGATGTTTTTAAATTAAAAATGGCATTGATAAATTCCTCTGTTGGTGGTTCTGCATTATCACATGCTGGCGATAAATCCCAACACCAACCCTCAACATCGATATTTGTGTGGTCTAAAGAAAAAATGAATTCATACAATCCCTCGTCTTTGGCATTGTAACCGATTTTTAAAACGTAAATCAGTTTTAATTGTTTATCATCGTATTCCATATTATGATTTTATCATAAATACAGGAAAACGGAAAACCAGTATCAGTTCTTGTTTAAAACAAGACCAGTTTCACGATTTATTATATCGAGAGAAAAATCATATTCTGATAACAATCTGTTCTCCTTCTTTTTCAGTCCCAAATATAGTAAATGAGTAAATGCTGATAACCCCAATATAAAAAGTGAAACAATTGGGTTTGCAAATGAAATCAGTAATGCAAGTACTGCAAGTACTGTGCGGAAAATACCCGATAGTTGCTTCCAACTTAGAACAATGTTCAGAGTATCATCGAGATAATGCATTAGCATTCTTCGGTACTCAAGCCAATTACATTCCGAATTGTCTTCTTTCGTTCCCTGAACTTTCTGAAAGGATTTGAGTTCTTGTTTTTTCGACCCACCGATATATGTCCTTCTGAACTTCAGTCCATTAAATTTTCTGTGTATCATATCATCTTTCTTTTTGTTATAGGGATTATACGATAAAGATAATAAAATGTTACAAAAAAACCCGAATTTCTTCGGGTTTTTTTTCAAATAACAATATACATCTTATTATTAAACACCACCTAATTGTGTTTTTCCTTGTGTGCCACCTTGAGAAAATGCGCTTTTAGTTGCAATGTTCTTCACGGTTTTTGGTGCAAACACAACACCTTCAGTATCTCTACCAGTTCTTAATGTTCCACCACCTTGTTCAACAAATTGCTTTAATATATTATATCTTTCAGCATTTGGTGTTTTTTTCGCAGCATTATAAATTGCACCCATTTGTGGATTATTTAAGATGTCACGAAATGCCTCATAGAAAAGTTTACCAACTTCTTTTGGATTATTAGGGTCAATCTTTGCAAACTTTTCCCTCATGCTCCATCCGAAAACTTCATTTATTTTTTCTTTACTAACCTTTTTTTTGGCTTCTGATTCGTATAAACCGAACTGCTTGTCAATAATCCTATCGAGTTTCTGTAATTTCTCAGACTTCTTACTTTCATTCAAACTTGGCTTTTTTAAACCTGCGTGTTCTTGAAGTCTATTACGAATATATGTTCTAAGTTTTGCCTCAGACTCATTCATTTCTACTTTAACACTGTCCTTGGTCACTTCAACGGTTGTTATTTCAGCACCTTCGGGTTTTACAACTCCACCGCCCATTGCTTCAAAACCTGCACCAAATTCAGCATTTGGCTTTTCTCTTTCCTTTGTTAAATCCAATACATCGTCTTCAACTTCAATATCTTCAACATCATCGCCTTCAACTTCTTCACCTTCTTTCATTTCCTTTACAGGAACATTATCTGAACTAAGTGGCTTACCTTTTTTATCGTTAACTGTAACAGTTACGTCTTCTTCAATTGCAGCATCTTCCATCATTGGTTGAACTTCTGTATGGTCTACTGGAATACCATCTTCTTCATTAGTATATTGTCCAAGATTTGCAGCACCACCAGCACCAACCTGATTTTTAATGGTTGTTAAAATACTTGCGACATTAATTGGCTGTTTACCTGCTTTTTGCATTCTCGAATTCAATGAACCGATTTGTTTACCTAAATCAGCAGCGACTTTTTCAAGTTTTTTTACTTCACCACCAAGTTCACCTGCATGATATGTTTGTTTAACTGCTGTTGCTGCATTACCAACTGCTTGACTAACCTGACCTGCTTTATTAGCAATACCCTGACCAACAGCCTGTGCACCTTTAGCAATACCCTGACCTGCTGCTTTACCAAGATTTCTTAAACCACCGAAAAGTTCGGCAATCTGAGCAGACTTGTCTTCTTCATTCATTTCCTGTGAAAAGGGTTCAACTTGGTCTGCATATTCATCATGACCATATTCGCCTTTAAGTTTTTCTATGATTTCAGGAGTAATAAATATAGCAACTGCTTTAAAGTCACCATCATTTTGTCCTTCACCATGTGCGTTCGCATAACCACTTACTAAATTCGTCATTTCTTCTGCACCACATTCCTGAATACTTTCTGCGGTATAACCACGTGATTCAGCATATTGTGCGAAACCACCACACTCAGCACATCCTTGTTTTTCTTCAAGTCCTACTTCTTCTGGTTCTGTGGGAGTAATTTCAGTATCGACCTCACTGTCTTCAACATTTTGTCCCAAATCTTCAATATCTTCTGGTGGAACAACCTTAGTGATTCTTTCAGCCATTTCTTTTCTGTCTTCAATATCAATATCTGGAAATTTCTCTTTAAATGCTGCAAGAAATGTTTTAACATATGAGATAACTTGTGAATCGGTTAATTCTGTTTTTCTTAAAGTATTTGTTATTTTACCAAGACTTTTTTCAATTTCTCGTGTTGCTTCATCTTCAGGCTCGTCACCACCTTCTGGAGCAACTTCGTCACCACCTTCTGGAGCAACTTCGTCACCCATTTCAGCATCACCAGCAGCAATTTCTTCTTCACCAGCAGCCATCTCAGCACCACCTAAATCAGCATCACCAGCAGCCATATCTTCCATTCCAGAACCCATATCAGCATCACCAGCAGCCATCTCAGCACCATCAACGGGAGCGTCCATAGCATCAAGACCAGCATCCATCTCAGCAGCACCATCATCAGCAGGAATCTCAGGAACAGGTTCAGCAGGAACTTCAGCAGCAGCCGTTGCTGCGTCTAAATCATCAACTTTACTTGCAGCCATTTCAATTTCTTGACCCGCCTTATCTTCAGTTAGCATTTTTTTCTTAGGCATAGTCTTACTTCCGTTTGGATTAACTTTGGTTGTTACGCCTTCGTTAACTGTTTGGAGAAGGAAATTTCTATTCTTTTTGGCTTCTGCCAGTTTAGTGTATTGATATTCGGTAACATTTCCCAATCCACCAATGTATGCGAAATCCGCAACATTTAGATTCTCGTTCAAACCACCTTTTTTGATGTAATATTTATGTTGTTCTTTAACGATACCGTATGCAACACCATTGGCTGCTCTTTCGAAATCAATTAAAGTACCCAATCCGAGATTTTTAGATTCGTTTACCGAAGTTTGATTCACACCAGCCAGATTTCTCATTCTTGCTGCTTGTGCTTCTTCTGATGTATGTTTCTTCATTTGAATATATTTTTGTGCAAATTATTTACCTTATACTTTTTTATAAATACTTTATTATGACCAAAAAAATAGATATACTATATTATTTCGCTCTTTTGGTCAATAATTTTATGTTTAACGAGCATCTCATGAACTCTGGGTGTTATTAGATTTTTTCTCTCATAATCTTTAATAACTGACTGATTTGCTTTTTCACGTGAAATGCTTTCATTTAAAAATTTCGCATTTTTATGCAAACTTTCCACTATGTCGTAGAAAACTTTTTCTGCTCTTTTTCTCTCGACATATTCATTTAATTGTGCTTTGGTTACTAAAAATCTTTTCATGATTTAATCCGTAAATTCATTGAGACTCAATTCTTTAGTAAGATAATCATGTTTCATATCAACCATCTTACCCAAATATCCCGTATTTCTCAGAACTTTAAATGCAAGGTTTTCAGATGAAAACTCACCACTTCTATCAAGTCCTGATTGTCTTAATTTTTTTATTCTATTTTT
>Ga0307376_10005875_pt1 | contig 10980 bp, 10 predicted proteins | sample TR2MG_FD_202536 | JGI IMG/M metagenome (GOLD analysis project Ga0307376, IMG submission 202536) | Soil microbial communities from Risofladan, Vaasa, Finland - TR-2 | ecosystem: Environmental > Terrestrial > Soil > Coastal area > Acid sulfate soil | place: Finland: Risofladan, Vaasa | collected...
CAAAATGGGAGTATCCTGCTTATACCCAGGTCCAAAGGGGCAATACCCCAGGTCATAGTGTTCGAACAGAGACCTGGCGCTATACTGAATGGGGCTTCGGAACCATGGGACAAGAATTATACAATGAAGAGACTGACCCTCAGGAATTAAACAATCTGGCAAGTGACCCAAGATATTCTGAAATAGTATTAAAAATGAAAGGACTCCTGAAAAATGTTCATCCTGAAGCTGTTGAAAAAGGTGTGGCATTAGCCGATACCAGAGAAAGATTTTGTGACTGAAATATTTTTACCATCCGGGCCATTCCCCGTTATGAATTTCATTGAGGGTAAAATTCTTAGGATCAAGTACTACATGCTTTATTTTTTCTCTCCGCCATGTGTACGTTATATGAACCAGCCCATCATTTGTTTGAATTACTGTGGGATAAGAATATTCTCCTTTTTGATTCTCCAACACCTGGGCTGCAAACCATTTTTCACCATCTTCAGAAATTGCAACATTTAAAACATTGCGGCGTTTCCCCATCCGGGTCGAATGATTATAAACCAGCAGAGCTCGTCCATTCTGTAATATTATTGCATCTGTACCAGCATCAGGATTTGGAAGTTCAGTGGGTGTCATTGCTCCCCAGGTCTTACCCATATCTTCCGACCAGGCCTGATATATATATCCTGATCTCTCCGTGCGGCAAAGAACCTGCATTCTGCCATTCGGATATATTAGTATTGATGGTTGGATAACATTAAAATCTTTACCATCATTTATAGGACCAATTTTTGTCCAGGTCCTCCCCATATCTTCAGACAATTCAAAATGGACCTGCCATACCTCACTGGTATCACCATCCTGAAACTTATAATATTCAATACTCGACGGACTAAGAATTGAGCCATTGGATAATTGAACAGGTTTATTCTTAATTGGCCCTAGAAATCCATCTGGTAATCGCATTGCTTTTGACCATGTTTTTCCTCCATCAGATGAAGTTTTATACTCACCCCACCATTCAGGCTCATCATCACCTACTTTATAAAATAACATTAATGGCCCTGATTTAGGTTGAAACAGCACAGGATTCCAACATGCCACCTGACGTCCGTTTAACTCAGCACCATCAGCGACTTTTTGTGGGTCAGTCCATCGATTATTGATGTATCTCGACAACCAGATGGCAACATCGGGGTTACTCTCATCCGTTCCACCAAACCAGGCAGATACTAGTCCATTTCCGGTCTCTGCTATTGTTGAAGCATGACATGATGAAAAAGGAGCATTTTCAAAAATAAAACTACTCATGACAATGACTGAATCACCATCGGTAACCAACGCTTTATTCTCCCTGCTTTGCCCACAGCCGAATAATAGCAATAAAACAGAAAGAGAAACGAGATAGAAATGATTTCTTTTTGATATATAACTTCGCATATGTTAAGTTTATTTATATTTAAAACTCTTAATGACAGATAAATAGATATTGTAGCCGTAATATTTTGTAACTTTCTCTTTGTTCATTATCCACGCTGACATGCAGTTATATTCACCGGGTTATCTGCCTGCCCCTGGAGGTTAAATATGATCATTAGAAAAGCCTTCTTTTATCAATTGGCTTAATACTATCAACAATCCATTGGCGCATCCTTTTGCCTTCTGCACTTTGTTGAGGATATGAAATAAAATCAAGTGTCATATTAAGTTCCTGTTCCAGGCGATAAGCAATAACAGGCCATACATTTCCCAAATCGGCAATCACCGGTATACTATTTTCCAGCCTTGCAAAACCTGACATTTCCATTCTGAAGGGTATAGACATTAACTTTGTTTTTGGCAATCCTTTGTCGATGGCTGATTGCACTTTCCCAGATTGTTTTTCGAACTCCCAGGCTTTTCTTAGTTCAGGATCAAGATCGATACGGATGATAGTTTTATCTTTCAGACTATAAGTGTGATATCCTTCCCAATGTGACCAGATACCGTGTCCGGTATAAGTTTCAAATGGTCCGTCGTGAATCTCCTGTGTCAGCACAACAGCCGATTCTATAATCACATCGGCCGATTCCATCATTTTAGCTATTTTAGTTGACCTTTCCATTATGGAAGTTGAATCTGCAATAGCAATACCAACCATACCTCCGCCAACCAGCTGGGGAATGGTGACCAACAATGGAATGCCCTTTTCATAAGCTGCCCCAAGCATAGTTCTTCTATCAGCACCTGCACCTGCTATGAGTTCAAATGGGACTCCTTTACTTTTAGCAAGTAACATGATCTCTTTAGCCAGCTGTTCGGTCCGCATCCCTAACGGATAAGCCATGTTACCGGCTGCCTTAATGATAACATCTCCCTCAAGAGAAAGAGCTTTATTCATTAAGTTCTCGTCAATAATCATCTCCTTTTTTAATTCGCTTAGAATTCCAGGCTGCAGTATGTTTATTTCAAAAATATTTCCCCTTGGAAGTGTTTTCTCTTCGAGTCCCAGTTTAAGACCATCCACTCTTTTAACCTCCTCCAATACCCCTCCCATTTCATGAGCAACAACTGCTGAGCTGGTGGTCACCCCATCAATTATATCTTTATGAATCAGCTCTGCAATAAGAGTTGTTGCTCCTTCATGAACATTAGGACCGCTGCCGGTAACTACAATTATCTTACCTCCTCTTTTCTTTGCTGACACAATACTCGAAATGGATCTATCCAACATCTCTCTGACATCAGGTGACATTTCCTGATATATTTTTTCTATTTCATTCCTGGTAGTTTTCATGTTTTATCTATTTTTTTCTGTTTATTATCTTTTCCACCCTTTTCAGATCCTCAATGGTATCAACACTGATACCTGCTATGCTTTCGGTTTTCGTCTCAGTCACATAGATTTTGTATCCTTTCTCCATTACTCTTAGTTGCTCCAGGGATTCAATCTTTTCTAGATATCCCATAGGAAGCTTTGATAATGTCTTCAGAAAATCTTTTCTATAACAGTACAATCCAATATGCTCGTAAACTTTAAATGACACATTTTTTTGTGGGTAAGGAATAAGTGATCTCGAAAAATAGAGTGCATAATTCTGATCATCAACAACTACTTTTACCACTCCCGGGTCATGAAAATCTTCACTGCTTATTTCACGTTTCAAAGTTGACATTAAGATTTCAGGATTGTCAATCATAGGTTGAACCGTTTCATCAATCATGGCAGGATCAATCAGTGGCTGATCACCCTGAATATTGACTATGATATCGCAGTCAATTTTTTCTACAACCTCAGCAATCCTGTCTGTACCTGATTGATGATGAGTACCTGTTAAGACAGCTTCTCCTCCAAAACTTTGAACAATGGCTTTAACCTCAGGGTTATCAACGGCAATAATTAATTTATCAAGTATTTTTGATTGAAGTGAACGCTCATAAACCCATTGGATCATTGGTTTTCCTGCAATATCTGCAATGATCTTACCCTTGAACCTTGATGAATCATAACGGGCAGGAATAACTCCTATTATTACTGGTTTTCTTTTTAATTGCATTTGCTTATATAAATTTCCCCTTACTAATACATATTCCTGATCATAAATGATTTACCTCTTACGGAAGATTAAATATCTCATATAAATCAATCTATTCCAGTTCTGTCAGTGAATAGAAATACAAGTAAATAAGCTCAGTCACGAAAGGTTATATGCGAAATTAAGGATAATATTTTGAGTTGCAAACTTAACAAAGACATATACATAAATGAATGATGTTTTTATCTCCTATAATATGCGTTGCAAATATGAATTAATAATCTTCATATTGCTTATACCACTGGGTAAAATTATTATCCATCTATCTTCCATCTCTGATCTGCTCTCCTGGTATCTAAAATCTGTCTGTCTAATCTTCTTAAAATCAATATTTTATTTCCATCTTTGAATAATGCACTGGTATATTATTCAAAATTTTAAAATATTTGCGTACCTCATTCGTCTAAGGAGATAAAGAACCTCACTAATGAGTCCTAAAGAGTTACATAAAATTGGAGATGTATATAACCATGAGCGGAGTCGTCTGCTTGGTTATATAAGTAAAAGAATCTCCAATAAGATTGAAGCAGAGGATATTCTGCAGGATGTCTTCTATCAGCTTACAATAGGCTTCAGGGATATCAGGAGGATAGAGAATCTGACAGCATGGCTATACAGAGTTACAGACAACCGTATCACTGACCTCTTCCGCAAAAAGAAACCTGTTAGCATAAGTTACAGCAGTAATTCAATGGATGATGAAGATGGACCTCTTTTGCTAGAGGAAATACTACCGTCTCTGGGATCAACACCTGAGGAAAATGAGATAAAGGAGATGATATGGGATACTATCGAAGATACCCTTGCAGAATTACCCGAAGAGCAAAGAAGTGTATTCGTTGCAAACGAGTTTGATGATTTGAGTTTCAAAGAGATCTCTGAAAAAACCGGGGTGGGAGTCAATACCCTTATCTCTCGAAAACGATATGCAGTTCTTGCCTTAAGGGAAAGATTAATTGAGTTATATAAACTATTAAAAAATAATTAGTATGAAAGCATTAAAAGTTTTGAAATTTATAGGTTTTGGAATCCTTGGATTAGGATTTATTACCTTGGCAGTATTTATTACTATGAGCCTCTGGAACTCACTGATACCCTCATTGTTCCATGGCCCTGTGCTCACTTTCTGGCAGACTGCAGGATTATTTCTTCTCTCAAAAATTCTACTGACTGGAGTGGCTCCTGGACACCACGACAAGAGTAAGAAGGATTGGGGCAACAAAGATTGGAGAAAACAATACAAGGATAGATGCCAACATGGTGTTAGTGATGATGCAAAAGAAGTAAATACAGAACAGGCATAGTTTTGAGTCAGTCTTATTATTTAAAGAAGAAGAGTATTCACTTGATTGCCAGTAATATTATTCAGCATGGCGATGAAAAATCAGTATAAGAATTAAATGGTTGATAAAATAAATAAGAGAGTATGTCCTGTGGAGAGAGCAGGAGGCCTGGATAATTCACTCAGGAGATTATTTCAAAACCCGGGGAGAATACTGAAGTCATATATTAAGAGCGGGATGACAGTTCTTGACATTGGATGCGGTCCGGGCTTTTTCTCAATTGAGATAGCTAAGATGTTGAAAGGATCAGGTATCGTTATTGCTGCAGATCTACAGGAAGGTATGCTTGATAAGGTATCAAAGAAAATTTCAGGTACTAATGTAGAAAAGAGTATCAAATTACATAAATGCAGTGAAAATGAAATCAGGGTATCAGAAAGAGTGGATTTTGTTCTGGCCTTTTATATGATCCATGAAGTACCTGATAAAGAGAAGCTGTTCAGAGAAATTAAATCTATTTTAAAACCTGGAGGATTAGTCTTCATTGCAGAACCTGCTTTTCATGTTTCCAAAACAGAATTTGATAAGATGACTGGCATGTTAAATAACACAGGTTTTCAAATTATTGACAGGCCAAAGATCCTTTTCAGCCGGACAGTATTAATAACACAAAAGAAATTATCTGGTTAGTAAATATCCTAAAATGATAAAGCATATCTTCTTTTATACTTTTCTTTTGTCTAAATTTGTTTGAATAAATCCATGATTTGCAACTTATTAAAAAAGAAAAAATGAGAAGTGCAGCAGTATTGTCAATAACTCTATTACTTATTACATTAAGCAGTTGTATCACCAGAGAATCAGATTATACGCCTGATATCACAACCTACATATCCCCTGAAGGTACAGATGTTTACAAACCTGATTCAGCAACAATTGCTCAGAATTATGAAATACCGGAATGGTTTAAGGATGCAAAGTTTGGCATTTTTATTCACTGGGGAGTTTACTCTGTTCCTGCTTTTGGAAACGAATGGTATCCACGGAATATGTACCAGGAAGGGAGCAAAGTGAATCAACACCATATTGAGACATATGGCGATCTTACTGAATTTGGTTATAAGGATTTCATCCCAATGTTTAAAGCAGAAAAATTTAATGCAGCAGAATGGATATCTCTTTTCAAGGAATCAGGAGCAAAATATATAGTTCCGGTAGCTGAACATCATGATGGATTTTCAATGTATAACAGTAAAGTGAATGAGTGGAATGCGGCAAAAATGGGACCACATAAGGATATTGTCTTGGAACTTAAGCAAGAAGCTTTAAAGGAGGGATTACATTTTGGTGTATCTTCACACAGGGCTGAAAATGCATGGTATTATAATGGAGGAAAAAAAATTCCTTCCGATGTTCAGGATCCAAGATACAGCTCTCTTTATGGAGAATGTTTACTTGAACCTGGTGGCCAGACTCCTGATTGTCCTGAAGGAGCAGGGTTTAATTCAAATTCCATTAAAAATTGGTTAGAACATACATATGAATTAGTTGATGTGTATAAACCCGAATTATTATGGTTTGACTGGACCGTTGGGAAATTGCCATTTCGTTCAACATTCTATCAGTTTATGGCATACTATTATAATAATGCAATAGACTGGAATAAAGAGGTAGTTGTGAATACAAAATTTGGATACGGAAATAATATTCAGGTATTTGATATTGAAAGAGGCAAATCAGACAAAATAAGAGAATATCCCTGGCAAACAGATACTTCTATTGGTAAAAGATCGTGGGGATATATTGAAGATGAGGAAAATAAGACCCCAAATCAGATCATTGACGACTTAGTAGATATTGTGAGCAAGAATGGTAATCTGTTATTAAATATAGGACCAAATTCAGAAGGAGAGATCACTACTGAACAACAAGATGTATTACGTAAAATTGGAGGATGGCTGCAAGTAAATGGGGAAGCTATTTATGGTTCACGTCCATGGTTAGTAGCTGCTGAAGGTGATGTAAAAGGTACATCCGGTGCTTTTTCAGATAATAAAGAGTCGGAATATACGGCACAGGATATCCGTTTTACCATGAAAGGAGATAACCTTTATGCGATTTCTTTATCCTGGACAAACGAGGAGATTACTATCAGGTCAATAACCGATGGATTGAAGATTAATAATGTCTCTATGTTGGGATCAGATGAAAAGATTGCATGGCAGCAGGCATCTGACGGTTTAAAGATTAAATTCCCAAAAGAAAAACCGACAGAATATGCTCATACTCTAAAGATTACATATAGCGAATAGTACTATTGATTTAATATAGTAAATGATCTGGGAATCATTTAAAGTAAAGGATTTTCATACCAGATAATACCAAGTCCCTGACTTTCAGTACCGTAGTTTTCCTCACATGTAAGTACATCAAGGTCTCCGTCACCATCCATATCCAGCAGCTCAATTCGGTCAAACTTATATCCCTCAGGGCCACTGATATCATGCCAGTCCCATTTCGAGTCGGTGGCATTATTCTTTTTTGATAGCCATATAACTCCAGCTTTGTTTTCCATTCCCAGAGTATTAGCACTGTGGACAATATCGAGTGATCCATCTCCGTCTATGTCACCAATCCTGACTCCTTTTGCCCTTCCTGCAATCTCTGGCAGATCAATTTCGTACTTTTTCCAGTTCAATCCTTTACTGTCGAGTCTGCGCATGAAAATAATCTTCTGATTTGTATATTCTGTAACAATGGCATCTTCAAGTCCATCTCCGTCAAGATCTGCAATATCCATGAACATTACCTCCCGGTCCTCACCACCAATAAGATGGTTCTTCCATTCCCTTTCCTGATCCGGACCTGGGCCTGGATTTTCCATCCAGCGTACTCCGCGTGTTGCCCCTGGTTTCCTGTCGGAAGTAACAATGTCAAGATCCCCGTCACTATCCATATCGCTAAGGATAAGAGACATAACCCAGGTGGCAGGATATATTGGATGCCATTTCCAATCAACAAGTTTACGGGGATCTTCAGGCGCCTGAAACCATCCAATCATTGCACTACTGTCCTTGGCCCCCGCAATAAAATCTAATCCGTTCATACCATCAACCTGCATCGGTATTGCAAACATCCATCGCATAAATCTATCAGACGCAGGTAGTACTTCGCTTTCCCATTTATCAGAATCAAGGTAATCTGCCGGATACACCGGAGCCCAGTTAATAAATATCCTGCGGGATTCACCTTCAGTACAACTGATCACATCTATTGCACCATCCTTATCAAGGTCTGCAAAAACCGCATCCTCGACTGAAGGAGTCTTCCCCACAATGGCTGATTGCCACATCTGCTTTACCTTGTCATTACCAGGATGCACATACACCTTTGTAATACCCGCCTCCTCCCATCCTGTTGTTATGTCCATAAGATTATCCCCATTTACATCAGTAAGTCTGACTCCATCTGCACCACTTAATGACATATCGATTGTATGTCTTGTCCAGTAGGATTCCTGTCCATATACAATCCCCGTAGTCAGAAGGATGAAAAGAGCAGAAATATAAGAAATGGAGAGCGTAGCTTTCATTCTTTTAACCAATTAAGGACTAGCTATCTGTACAGTAATTACTTAATTTCTGTTTTAAAGTTACAAAGAAGAAATCGAAAAAGATTTTATTACTCTAATAATTCGTAATCGTGCATCTCTTTCATAAATGAGACAAAATCGTCTTTTCTTTCCGATTCCATCCAGGCTATTGCGTTTCGGGGATGTGTATTTAAGGCTCCTGTTATCAGGTAAGGAACATGATATCCCCAGTCAATCATCTTAGTCCATGGGAGTACCTGTTCCTGGATCGCTTTCAACAGCGGTAATAATCTGTATTTTGGATTTTTTAAAAATGCAATTAATATCTCAACCGGACAATTACCTGCCCCTCTCCCCATTCCAAGCAATGTTGCATCAAGCCGGGTAGCACCACTAATTAAGGCAGTAATAGTATTTGACATCGCCAATTGCATATTGTTATGCGCATGAATTCCGATTTCTTTTCCTGTTAAAGCATCCTTATACTTTTTCATTAAATATTGAATTGACTCAGCATGCATACTACCGAAACTATCAACAAGGTAAAAAACTGGTACCCGGGATTTTGAAATATCAATAAGAACTTCCCCCAGATCTGGCTCGCTTACACCCGACACTGCCATTAAATTTATTGTCGTTTCATAGCCTTTATCCATACAATGATGCGCCAGTTTTATCGCTTTATCGATCTGATGAGCATAACAAGCCACACGAATCATTTCTAGTGAGCTATCGCTTGCCAATGGAATATCATCAAAATCAATACGTCCGATATCTGCCATAGCTGAAAGCTTAACTGAATTATTATTGTTCCCTACAATCCTTTTCAAATCTTTCTCAGAACAAAATTTCCATGGACCTACCTCTTTTCTCGAAAATGCCTTTTCGCTGCTGAGGTATCCAATCTCCATATAATCGACTCCGGCTTCGACGCAGGCATTATATACTCCACTCACAAATTCATCACTGAATTGCCATTTATTCATTAAACCACCGTCGCGAACGGTGCAGTCCATCACCTTAATATCTTCTTTATACATAATTTGGGGGATAATAATTTTAATTACCTTTTAATATTCCTATCGTTCCAGCATTTCCATCTGTTTCTTAATATTGCTGTTTATCAGCATCTTGAAAATCTTCTCAAAAAGATCCGGATTCAGATTAAAATCCTTTGCCCATTTGCGTCTCAAGGCCAACATTTCTTCCTGCCTTTTTTTTGCAATTACTTCTGCTTTGTCGGTTTTGAAGTTGATAATTTTCTCAGCACAGTGATTACGCTCTCCAAATAGTTGAAGTATTTGAAAGTCTATCTCATCAATAGAATCTCGTATTTCTTTGATATCCTTAAATTCTTTCTGTCCTTTCATTGTTGACTATTTTGGCGTAAAATAGCAATTCTTTAATAAATATGTGTTATATACTTTAAATTTATAACTAAATCCCGCAAAAAACAGATATTTTGAAAAATCATTAATCCATTTCCGGGGCTCATAAACAAAAAAATAATTCTTTTCCTTCATCTCATCATATTTACATTTTAACACATATTAGTAGTTTTTTAAATATTTTGTTTACTTTTTATTGCTTTTTAATTAATATATCATATCTTTGAGCCCTATTTAGTAAATTATTTCTAAAACATAAATATTATGTGTGGTTTTTCAGTTTACACAGGAAGCGATAAAATGACCCGGCTGAGAGCTGTTAGCGAGTTTCAAAAAATAAAATATCGGGGTCCTGATAATTCAGTTGCTCTTGATCTGGGAGAGAAGGGGTGGATGGGATTTCACCGTTTAAAAATAGTTGATACTTCCGATCGTGGTAATCAGCCTTTAATAAGTGATAAATTGCATCTTGTTGCCAATGGTGAAGTATATAATTACAAATCTCTTTATAAGCAATACAGCGATAGCTTTCCATTTCAGTCAGACAGTGATTGTGAGGTTATTATTCCCATGTTTAAGGAGCTGGGGATGTTTGAGACGGCAAAGAGACTTGATGCTGAATTTGTCTGTGTAATCTACGATGCTGATCAGGATAAATATTTTGCCGCACGTGATCCTATTGGGATACGTCCTATGTTCTACGGGTACGCTAAGGATGGTTCTATAATGTTTGCCAGCGAGATGAAGGCCCTGAGCAATTTATGTGAAGAAGTTAATCCATTTCCTCCCGGCCATATCTATGACGGGTCAAAATTTGTTTCATACAGGGATATTTCAAAGGTAAAAAGTTTCACTGATGATGATACAGAGGATGTTTTCCTGAAGATCAATGAACTGCTGACCAAAGGCGTTAAAAAGAGGCTCCAGTCCGATGTTCCGGTGGGATTCCTTTGTAGCGGCGGACTGGATTCCAGCCTCGTATGCGCAATTGCAGCCAGGATGATGGATAAACCGATCAGGACCTTTGCTGTTGGAATTGAAATTGATCCCATCGATACCAAATATGCCAGGGTGGTGGCTGACTACCTTGGTGCAGATCACACTGAGGTGCTTTTCAAAAAACAGGAAATTTTTGATACCTTGAGTACCTTGAT
>Ga0307376_10005878_pt1 | contig 10972 bp, 9 predicted proteins | sample TR2MG_FD_202536 | JGI IMG/M metagenome (GOLD analysis project Ga0307376, IMG submission 202536) | Soil microbial communities from Risofladan, Vaasa, Finland - TR-2 | ecosystem: Environmental > Terrestrial > Soil > Coastal area > Acid sulfate soil | place: Finland: Risofladan, Vaasa | collected...
TCCAGAACGCGGTCCCGTGCAGCGGGTAGAACCAGAAGTCGTTGCCGACGACGCCGGCGCGGAAGCGAGGCTTCGGCTCCATCTTCTGGAAGACCATCATGCCGGGGAGGCCGACGCCCTGCTTGAACAGCAGCATCTTGTTGGCATCCTTCTCCATCGGCCCCGACGTGAGACCGAACGCACCCTCGTCCGGGAACATGCTCCGGCGCCCGGCTTCCCCCAGCTCGTCGAGGAGGCTCCCCTTCTTCTCGTAGGGATGGTGCTTTGTGAGAAACGCCTTCCGCTCACTTGGGGAGAAGTCCTCAATGCTCTTGCCATGCAGCTTCAGAGCCTTCTTCTTGAGCATACCGACATGGGGGTCGATGGCTGAGCCGGCCAAGTCACTTTTGCTGTACCCATGTGGGTGAGTGGCGGACTCATAAGAGACAGGGTTGAGTTCCGAGGGGGCCGACCCGAGCTTCGACCCGGCACCGCCGACACCTCCGAGACCTGTGGCACTCGGCTCCGAGACGCGGCCGAAGCCCTGGCGCTGCTGGTAGGGCGGGTAGAGATTGTCGACGAGGGAGGCACTGGCCGGGACGCGCTTGACGTCGCTGTCGAAGACGGACGGGTTGAGCATGGCCGCTTCGAGCCGCTCCGGGGTCAGTGGGTAGACACCACCACCGAGCTCGAAGGTGTGGAAGGGCTGCAGCATCCGGTCCTGGATGATGATCGGGACACGGACGCGGTTCGACGGCTTGCTGATGTCCTCCATCGGCACGTTCTTCACCGACTTGTTCCGGAGCATGGCGTAGCCCAGGGCAGCGCCAGCCTCCGGATCCATCCTGTCCAAGGACAGGTCGACGTCGTAGTCGGAGACGAACGGCAGCGCCTTGTGAATCTCGGAGAGGAGGTGGGCGGGCCACTTCTTCTCGTCGTCAGGCATCCGCGCCAACGCCCCTTCCTTCTCGAAGAAGGAGTGAGGATCGACCGGAGCGATGAAGAGGGGCTCGTGTGTGCCGGTGTAGGTCATGTGTCTTCCTGGGAATCTGAAGAAGGATACCAGCTATGAAACTGTACCGACGCCTGTGCCGGCCACTGCGGTCGGCGGAGTGAGGGTGCCGGTAACCGCCGTGTTCACGACGGCTGCAGTCTGGATGTGCAAAACCACCGACTCGGCTACCGCCTCCGCTATGGATTCGAGAAGCCAGTCCAACCCCTCCCCCGCATTCTCATCCAAGAGTTCTTGCAACGTCGGGGTGTACCCATTTGCCAGATACTCAGCGAGGATGGGGTTCTTCTCCCGGATCTTGGCATTGAGCTTGGCGAGGCAGTCGGTCTTGAGGATGTCGGAGTTCAGAGCCATGGCTATTCCGTCCGGGACCGGGTGGAGATGTACGGTTCCCCACCCTTGGGGTGGGAGGCGAGCGATGCGAGGACCTCGCTGAGGAGCTTGGCGGTCTCTACTGTCGCACCGCCTGCGAGCATGACCCCAATCTGTATCTCTACAAGAGCCTTCTGCAGCTGTTCGAAGAAGGTTTTAGTCAGCAGCACACCCTGGGTGTTGGCCTCGTCCTCGAAGACAGCCACCTGCCCGCCGGGCATCAGCTGAATCTTCACCTCGCCGGCGTTGTTGAGTGTGATGCCGACGGACTTCTCCAGCTCGGCCTCCGCGTCCGACGGAGCCGGCTGGTAGGAACACAGCTCGAGGTTGCCGTTGCGATCAGCAGTGAGCGAGATCGACTCCCGCAGCGGCTCGTCCTTCGCGACCGTGGAGTCCTGCCACGCACGCAAGTCCACGATCTGTGGCCCGTCAATCCCGCCCCCAACCCGTAGCTGCACGGCAGCTTCTGGGTGATCGGCGAACTCTTTGACAGAGAGATCGAACTTGGTGCTCTTCAAGCCGTCGGGATCTTCCTCTGGCCTGGCAGTGTTCCAGCGGAGGTGTCCCCCGAAGGTCTCGAGCTCCCAGTTCTCCGCGAAGGTGAGAATGCGGTTCTTGGACGGGAGGTAGTAGGTGCGCGCGATGGCTGTGGAGAAGATCTCCACCACGCCTCCGCGCCTGATGCGCATGCCGTTGCGGTCCCGGGTCTCAAGGGAGATGTCCCCGGGGTTGAGGACGGGGCGATTCGCCCTCTGGTTCGATGAGGAGTCAGGGAGCGGGTGGTAGAGGAGCGGGAAGGCCCGCACATCCCCCTCGGAGGGGCGGCACATCCACACGTACGCCCCAGGCTCTGGGACGAAGTGGATGCCCTCCCCCTCGAAGGGATGCGTGTACAGAGACGGGATGGGACAGTCGTTGAACGTCTGCTCTCCCTCCAACGCCCGGACCCTCATCGTCCATTTGGACGGGTCCACGTCAATGACCTTGCCCAGCTGGATGAAGGCTGGGACGAGGTCAGTGCGGGAAGCGTTGGCTCTGTTGGCGCGCATCTACTACTGCTGACGCCTCCCACCTCTACCGGCCATGTACCCGACTCCCAGTCCTGTGGTCCCCGCGAGCCCCAGACCTCCTGCGGCAGCGGCGGCTGTACCGGGGTTCTCCATCACGGCCGCACCCGTTCGAGTGACTCCACGACCCGCAGCCTGTCGGAGGGTAGCGCCACCCTTAGAGACGCTGGCGGCAGGGGCCGCTCCATGAATCGCAGACCCGGCGCGCATGATTCCCCTGCCGACGGTCTTGGCCGCTCCCTGGATGGCGGGGAGAGGGTTGAATGCCTGCTTCTCGAGGGCGATCTCGTAGGCCCAGATCGGGATGTTCGACGGCTCGACCGGGAAGGAGGCTCCCTTCTCGACCGCCGACGCGATCTCTTTCCCCCTCTTCGCGAGCGGAGAGAGCCTCTCGGCCATAGCGGCCATGGGAGAGTGGAACTTGCCCTTGGCCTGTCTGGCCAACTGCATCTTCCGCCAGCCTTGTACGTTCAGTGCCTCCTTCTCCAGTTCCTCGAAGGCCCGTTCGTAGGTGGACGCGACCTTCATGACGGAGGGGGGCATCGACATCGAGACACTGGCTTCCTTCTGGAGCCCACTCCAGTGATCATCGATGATGCTTTCGGGTGTCATTTCTTCTTCCATGACGGGGTACTCCGGAAAAGGGATTTGAATCCTGTGGGGGTCACGTCGGGCAGCACCAAAGAGGGTGTCTGCACCACCTTGGGTATCTTCAGCGGCGACACAGTCTCCATCATGCCAGGAGGCTCGACGCCACGGGGTAACTTCGTACCAAACTCAACACCATGCGCCAGACCGGGGATCGGGTGGCCATGGATATCCGAGGACCACCCCTGGGCTGCGCCCTCGGTGTAGGTCTGCTGCAGCTTCGTGTAGTTCAGCTTCGCCATCCAGTCCTCTTGAGCCTCGAGAGGAATCTCAGTCATCGGGCGAAGGAGTGGGGTGAAGTTGATGAAGGATCCCGAGTCCTGTCCGGCCATGAGATTCCGGTGCTCGAGCTCCGACATCCGAACGGACTCGCCCCGAATGAACTCGTTGCTGGGGTCGTGGTTGACTCTCGCGAGATTGGTCAGGGCCTTCACGACGGTCTCGATGTTGCGCCGACGGATTCCGTCTGGGTAGACCTTCTTCAGCTCCTCGGTCATGTACCCACGCACAGCAGAGATGTTCTTCGTCTGCTGCAGCATCTGATGGGGGTTGATGGGCCCCTCGGTGAGGGGGTCACCCTTCTTGATCGGCGCCCCGACCTTGATGTGATCGAGGAGCTGCTGTCGACCAGTGACGCGGTGAAGCTGGCCGGCGATGGTGACGTCCCACCCACCCATGGCCACATTCTTCGTGAGGAACTGCACGCTACCCGTGACATCAGAGAGCTTGGCGGAGTCCTTGAGCGTCTTCGGGACCTTGAAGATGTCCTTCGCTCGCTGGAAGTTGTCGATGGCCGACCCACCCGCGCTGGCAACACCTCCGGTGTGGAAGGTCTTCATCGCCATCTGAGTCATAGGCTCGCCAAGTGCTTGCCCAGCGATGACTCCTACGTTGGTTCCGTTCTGGAACTTCTTCCCCTGCTCGTTGAGTCCGTAACAAACGGCGCAGATACCCTGGGGCTGTCGGCAGTGGAGCGGGGAACGGACGATGATCTTCTTGACCCCAGAGTTGCGGATCCTCATCAACGCCTGGGGAGTGAGTAGCGTCTTGGCAGCGATCTCTTCTCCGGACTTCAGCTTCACCGACTTCGCGAGATAGCGGTCGGAGACATCTGCCGTCGCATCGTTCGGGTCAACCGAGATGCCCTTCGTGGTTCCGCAGTCATCGGAGGTGACCTGGTAGTTGATGACGGTGTTGATGATGTCCTTGGACACCGCCCCTGGCTCTGCTGTCCCGCGAGCTCGGTCGATGGTCCCCTTGCGCGCTCCATGGAGGGAGGCCCAGTACTGGGAGACCGGGAGCCCCTCACCGAAGGACTTGGTGATGGGTACCGGGACTGGGTTCTTCTTGGCGTCGAGGACGATGCCGGCCGCAAAGACCATCTGCGCGAACTGGGCCCAGTTGCCCTTGGCCTTGGCCTTGACCCAGTCGTAGACCTTGTTGTCGGTCTTGTCGTACCGAAGAGTTCCACGCGTCTTGAGTTCCTCGGTGGCCTTGGCGTAGAGGTCCACGACTTTCTGGTCCTTCTCCTTCCCGGGAAGACGTGACTTCCAGATCTTGTTCTCCTCGACCTTGTACTTCTTGAGGATGCTGTCCCTGAACTTCGCACCGTCATGGAAGTCGTTGAGTGAGAACGAGGTGCCCTGTAGGTAGGCAAACTTATTGCCGTAGTCCTTCCACTTGTCGACGACGGTGGGGAACTCGGTGGGGTGCTTCTTCGCAACGACGGTCAAGAACTCCTCCATCTTCCTACCGTCAAGGCGGAAGGTCTTGTCGTAGAGGAGCTTCTGGTCATCTCTCATCGGAAGGGGGAGGGCCTTGTCCAGAGCCAGACGTCCTGCCGTGGTCTTCTTTCCGTTGTAGGAGACCACATCCGAGGCGCTCAGCTTCCCCTTCTCGAGAAGATCGATGATGCGCTGGGGAGACGTGTTGGCAGGCAAGTTCTTGGCCGGAGAACCCCACTCCGTCATCTTGTAGATGCCAATGACTGAGTCCTGCCCAGGTACCGGCATCAGCCTACCGTGCGTCGGGGAGAACAGGTTCTTCGACGGCAGCATCTTCTGCCTGGCCTCGTCCACTGCCTCGTCAGAGACGGGGACGTAGAGGGCCATGGTGTCGCCGTCGAAATCCGCGTTAAAACCTCCAGTTACGAGGGGGTGGATCTTGATGGCCTTCCCCTCGACGACACGTGGGTTGAACGCCATGATGGAGAACTTGTGGAGCGACGGGTCGCGCTTCATCATCACAGGCCTGTTGGCCACCACTCGATGCAGCGCCTCGATAGCCATCTTGTCCTTCGACTTGATGAGCTTCTGCGCGCGTAACGGAGTGAGTCCCTGGCTCGTACGAAGCTCCCGGACGACGAAGGGCTTGTACATCTCCATTGCCATGGGCAGAGGGATGCCGACCTCATCGAGCCCCATCTTCGGTTCGGGGACGATGGTGGACCGCCCAGAGAGGTCCTGACGTCGCTTGATGACACTGTCCTGGAAGAAGGACGTCTTCGGAGCGGTCCCCTTCAGCTTCTCCATCAACCCGAAGTGGTGTCTCGCCTTCGCCCTCTCACCCATGTCCATCCCGGAGATGCGGAGAGCTCGAACAGCGTCGTAGAGATGAGCCTCCTGCTTCTGGATCTCGGACCGTGGGGTAGATGGGTCCACATTCTTGAGCTGCTGGTTGATCTGTCCGACGGAGAGGTACAACCCATTCAGGTCGTCGAAGATCTGGGTCCCGTCCAGGCCGATGGAGACACGACGAGCCGTGGGGGGAACCACCGGCAGGGACTTGTTGGTGTACGCATCGAGCGGGGAGATCCCCAGCTTCTTCAAATTCTGCAAATACCGGAGCTTCTTCAAGGCCTTCGCGAGACGGTCAGCTCTGATCTTCGGAATGGCCGCCTTGAGCTCGGCGATCTCCTTGTCGACGTCGATGGCATTCAGCTTCTCGTTGATGACATCGAAGCCGCTCTTTCCCTTGACAGTCAACTTGGAGCCGACCAGGTCCTCGAACTCGGCCCGCTTCATGTCAGTGAGAGACAGGATGGCCTTCTCGAAGACGGGATTCGGGATGCGTCTCTGGAGGTTGATGTGCCCCCAGTACTTCCCATCCAGACCACCGGTGACCTTCGTGTCGAAGAGACCCCCGGCCTCCTCTAAGGTACGGAGGCCCTTGGCCAACAGGGCCTTGTTGGGGAACTTGATGGTCCCGTTGGACATCTTCTTGGTCTGCTTGTCGGTCAGGGGAGCGAGAACGTAATTGTCCCCCTTCTTCTCGACATGGACACCCATCGCCTTGAGGTAGTCCTGGAAGAGGCCCATGCTCCTGGTTGGCTTCGGGTCCGGCAGAGGCTGCCCTGTCTGCACGGCAGTCCATACCTCGTCCTGATCTTGGTCGCTTTTGTAGGTAGCCGACTCCCGGAGGTTGGCATTCGCCCCATGTGCCAGCATGGAGTAGATGGTGAGCTGATCGATTCGCTGGCCACCACCAGGGATACCGGAGCCAGAGGGGGCCATGCCCTTCGAGGTGTACGCCCCGCCGTGGGACCGAGCAGCCATCTTGTGCTCGACGATGTGGTGGAGCTTGAGGAAGTACTGGTCCCCGGTCATCACCGGACCGATGCTCTTCCCAGTCTTCGGGTCGAAGAGCTCCTCGGTGTCGGAGATCCCGTTCTTCTTCAGGTCTGCCTTGACCTTCGCCATATAGTCGGTATTGGGCGTGAAATTCTCGATGACGTAGGGCTTGCCCGTCTTCTTCGCGATCTTCCCTGCGACCGTCTCCAGAACCTGGCCCACGTTCATACGAGAGGGGACACCGGCTGGGTTGAGGAGGACGTGGACCGGTTCCCCGGACTTGTCGTGCGGCATCTTGTGGTCTGGGAGGATCCTCGAGACGATGCCCTTGTTTCCGTGGCGCCCTGAGAGCTTGTCGCCGACGACCATCGGCTCTGTAGTGCGTACGTGCACCTCGATCTTCTTCCGGTCCCGAATGATCTTCACGACCGTGCCGGGGGCATCGTGGTCCCAGATCACTGCCCGGTCCTTGTAGTCCCGGACGAGGGAGCGGTGGATGGACTTCAGCTCCTTGTCTTCTCTGGTGAGGGCCGCGTTCGGCATGAGAAGAGCGATGAGGACGTCCCCGTTCTCAACCTTCTCCCCGTTCTTGATGATGCCGTCCGGGTCCAGCTTCCCGAGGCGCTCCGGCGTCGCGCGCTCCGGCACCGAGTAATCGGACCACTGGTCCTTGTTCACGATGGAGCCCGAGTACAGCTGTGCCGTCTCGACGTGCATGTGCTCTGAGGAGAACTTCTTCGCAGCACTCTCCGAGACGACGATGCCGTCCTCGAAGTTGAGGCCGTGGAAGGGGGTGTAGGCCACCCTGATGTTCGACCCCAGAGCGAGCTCGCCGCCCCTCGTGTAGTTCGTATCTGCGAGGAGCTGCCCCTTCTTGACCTTGTCGCCGACCTTCACCACCGGCTCGGCGGTCATCATGTTCTGCCCACCGTTGAGTGGGTAGTTGTCGTAGATCTGCACCCGAGAGAGCTTTCCGCTGGAGCCCTTGACGATGATGAGACCCTTCTCCACCTTGGCCACCGTCCCATCTACGGGGGAGACGTGGGAGTTGAAAGAGCCCAGGACGCGCTCGAAGGAGAAGCGAGGGTTCTCCGACTTGGTCTGAACCAGCGGGGCTTCCCGGTACTTGAGTGAAAGCGCCTGCTCCTGCTGCTTGGCTCCCATCATGGCTCGGTTGCCGTTGTCGTTCTGAAGGAAGGGAATGAGGTTCGTGGAGAAGCCGAAGAGCCCCTTCGCCGACGGCAGGACGTAGTCCACCTCACGCCATGGGCGAGTAGCGGTGCTGCGGTCTTTGTCGTAGACCGCGACTTCACTGGCGACTGGCTTGGGTTTCCCGTTCTCCCACTTCACCTGGTCGGGGTAGGCAACGACAGCCCACTCGAGCTTCCCGGGAGTGGCTTCAACCCACTTCTTCGCTCGGACGTCGTACACCTGCGTCTTGAGCTCGAGCCCTTCCTTCTTGACCCCCAGCGGGAGATTCAAGGTTACACCTGTAACTTCGCTCTCCGGAGTTTGAATTGGGTCCAGGAACCCGATGTGGGTGGGGTTGATGAGCTTGTCCCTGTCGAGGGCAGTATGCTCGCCCTTCACACCGCCGTACTCCGGGCCGATGAGGGTGGTGCGCATGTACCCGGAAACGAACCCGAGGGGGTTGGTCTGGTCCGCGATCTGGGATTTGTCGAAGGTGCCCTCGATGACCTTCGTGTAGGGCACACCCGAGAGGATGTCCCGGATCTTCGTCTTGCGCTGCAGGTTGTTCTGGACCCGACGCTTGATCTCCCAGGACCGCTTCTCGATGGCATCGACGATGAAGTCTTCCGTACCCGCAAGGTCTTTGGCAGAGAGTGCCTGGCGGTCGTCCTCTTCCCCGGTGCCCTTGCTGATGTCGATGATCCTCTTGCTGGAGAGCAGGAGGTTCTCGCCGTTGACGCGATCATAGGGCTTCCCGAAGGCAGCCTCCATGGCGTCGGGGCGCAGCCGAGTGTTCTCGAAGGTCTCTCGGACGTAGTCCTCCGCCTCAGAGATGGAGGGGATCGGGTCGTTCTTCCCGGGCTTGGCCAGGGACTTGTACGCCTTCAAGATGTCGTTGGGCTTGGACTTCTTCTTGTTGACCTCGAAGATCTTGTCGCCCCAGGCGTTCCTCATCTTGTCGTCGGACACGCCGAGAGTCTCCAGCATCCGGTACATCGGGATGTGGGAGGTGCCCAGCTTGAACTTGATGTAGTTGTCGGGGTTGTCGATCTTCAGATCGAAGCCGTAGCCCTTCGCGACGTTCCACGCGGCCCGGATATCGCCGTTGTCCGAGATGAGGTGGTAGGGGCGCGACTTCAGCCGGAAGACAGAGTCATGCTGCCGCTCGTTCCCCTTGATGATGTAGGAGTACCTGCGGGTGATCTTCGGTAGCCGGGCCAACGTGACTGTGTCTTCGTCGATGACCTTGCCGGACGCGACATCGATGAGGCGCAGAGTTGCCCGAATAGGCACCGCCCACGTTTGCCCCTTGGTTTTCGCCGAGTACTGCGCCTCGATGTTGTCGATATGATAGGGCGAGTCCGTGGTGCCGGAGTCATCCTGGATCTTCAGATCGACGAGCTCGAGTCGGTGCTTGCGTCCTTCAAAGGGGAACTGCTGGGAGATGGCTACCTTGACTCGGTCTTTGAGGGAGCGAAACGCTACCTCTGGATTCAAGTTGGCCATGACCCGAAGACTATCCCTTTCTACGTCATAAGTGAAGTGAGACCAAGACAGTGTCTCTCTAAGGAGTGTGGAGCGTGAACACCTACATCAACTGGGACCCGGACGACGATGACGATGACGATGATGACGACCAGAGTTCGGCAGAGAAGTTTGCGGACTTGGTCGATTCGGCCGTCTTCGGCCACCGCGATGATGACGACGACGAGGACTAGTTCATGCCTCCTCTCGCCTGGGTCGGGATCTTTTCCTTCATCGTCGGCGCATTGACGTTCCAGTTCCATCTGTGGACGTCGATACGCGCCGAGCTTGACGAAGAGGAGGAGGACCCAGGCAGAGGGAAGAAATGAAACGGTCCCGAAGGCCAGACAGCCCGCTCATGTCCAAGCTCAGAGAGCTGGATATGGGTGGGCTGCGCGCCAGCGACGAAGTCCCCGAGAAGATCCGCACGCGAGAAGAGACCTCTTCTCTAGCTTTTTGCCCCCTACTGGTGAAGTACGTGGGGCGAGGCATGTGTGGAGACGTGGACTGCCGGAACTGCAAGCTCCCCTACGCCGAGTACGACGACGTGGAGACGGGCTGGTTCTGTACGACCTGCGCCAGAGAGAACGTCTGTGTCCTTCCCTACTATGGCAACGGCAGGTGCACCGGCTGCGGCCGGGAGAGCTGCATCCTCATGCTCTGTGAGGTGCTCGACTAATGGCGGAAGGCGAACCTCCGCCACTTCGGGCTCTCCATCGCCAGCTCCTCAACGAACTTCAGGCCGGAGTTCTTCGGACGACCTGTCCACAGACGATGCTTCGCAGCGATCTCCGAGAGGTCTTGCCGGAGAGTCTTGATGGCTCCCTTGGCCCCCTTCCTCCCCATCTGCTGCTCGAGGGCCTGCTCGATGTTCATGCCAGACGTGTTGTGCATCCCCTGGCCCAGGAAGGTGCTGGCTCTGTGAACTCCTGGAGACCCACTCGGGACATCCAGGTTGGAGAGGAGCACACCGCCTTCAAGCTCGGGGATGGGTACCTTGACGTCGAAGTTGCCGAGGTGGAGGTTCTTTCCTCCTGCCCTCTGAAGAGCTTCGACCACATCCGACTCGAGTTCCTTCGCCCGATAGGCAGAGAGCTCGGCCCCGCCGGGAGAGCGGTCGTGCAGCCTACTCGCCATGTGATGACCAGGGAACGCATCTTGCGGGTACACCGCATCGTTCTTGATGACCCGGGCCATCGCCTGCTTGGCCATCGCCTGCACCAGTTCGAGAGACACCATCAACAACCCCCAGGGAGAAGCACGATGATTCTATACGACGACGACGCCTTCATATCGAGGGGAGAGGGGGAGGGTAGCATCTCCATCCTCTTCGTCACCGAGCCCCACAGAGACACGGACCCGGACACCATCGAACAGGAGTCCGTGTTCGTAGGCTACGACGGGGACCGCCCGGTCAACATCTTGGTCAGTGAGGTAGAAGGAAAGCTGGTCTCCGTGGAGATCCTCACCCTCAAGAGGGACGACAAGTGATCGTCCTGCTGGCTGCCCCCGTAGGGGGGTGGCCAGCTTTTAGCCAATGGTCCTGGACGGGTCGGTCTGCGGGGTGCCAGCCTGGGCCGGGTTCTTCATGGCGTTCATGGGGTTGACCT
>Ga0307376_10005882_pt1 | contig 10968 bp, 20 predicted proteins | sample TR2MG_FD_202536 | JGI IMG/M metagenome (GOLD analysis project Ga0307376, IMG submission 202536) | Soil microbial communities from Risofladan, Vaasa, Finland - TR-2 | ecosystem: Environmental > Terrestrial > Soil > Coastal area > Acid sulfate soil | place: Finland: Risofladan, Vaasa | collected...
TCGAAGGATTTATGTATTGCTTGATAGAAAATGATATTCTTTGCCCACATTGTAATCGCGTTGTTATTAAGTCAAGAAATCCGATGTATGAAAGGGCTTGACATTGAGATGGAGTTTGTAGTAGGATATTTTAAAAATAGTGTTTTTATGGCTAAAACAGAAATAACTAAAATAAGATCTTATCAACTATGTGCTACGCAACAAGACATTAATAAATTCATGTTGTGGGAGGGTTCATCTAGATTTTTCTGGAATTATGCTGTCGGATATTTGCGCTCTATTCGTGAGACATCTGGACTAGATGATTCATTTTTTAATATAGATTATTATGGATATTCATACTTAAGCGGTACTCCTTTCAAAGAATCATATATTAATGATAAAGGTAAGAAAAAAACTCGTAATGTTTATCCACATACAGAAAAATATTCAGGGGGATACAACAGGTGGCTTACAATATTAAAGCATAGCGAATATCCTTGGCTATCTAAAACCCCAGTTAGTATTTTACAAGAGTTATTAAGAAACTTAAATTCGGCAATTAGACGGTTTTATTCAGAAGAAAATCAATTAATGATAACGAAAATGCTATCTACGCCAGGAATAGATAAACATAAGGCGTATAATCACGGTTTTCCTAAATTTAAAAGCAGAAACAAAAGTATTAATGGCAAGATGTCTTTTAAATTTCCTAAAGGCACATATACTATAAAAGGAGATCATATAAGGTTCCGTGGAATAAAAAGACCAATACGGTTTATTATCGACCGACCATTGCCTGAAAATATAACCGGAGCAATTATAACCTATGACAAATTAACACGACATTGCTTTGTTCGATTTATATATACAGAACTGTTCGAAATTTCGGATGATCCATTAAATGTAATAACACCGGTGGCTTTGGATGTTGGTATAACCAGAACTATTGCACTTTCATCAGGAGAAAACGATGGATATCAATTGAATACTAATTTAATAAGAGAAATTGAGAACAAAATTTCAAAATTTCAAAAAATAGTAGATAATAAGCAAAAAGGATCAAACAAACACATTAAACTAAGTAAAAGAATTGCCATGTTAAATAGAAAGCTTTTGGATATTCGTATTGATTTTTATAGAAAGTCAAATAAGGATATTACATCAAAACATAATGTCATATTTAAAGAAGATCTCGATATCCAGAATATGACACAATCTAACTCAGGAACGGTAGAAAATCCTGGATCAGATATACAGCAAAAGTCAAACTTGAATAGAGCTATCCTGCGAAATGGGTGGTATAATCTGTTTAACGATCTTGAAAACAGAATGAAAGAGAAAAATGGGCTTGTTATTTCTGTCCCACCAGCATATACATCTCAAACATGTCCAATGTGCGGATATATTGATGAAAACAATAGAAGCAAAAATAATAAATCGTTATTTAAATGTTTACGGTGCAGTTTCGAAAAAGATGCTGATTTTATAGGGGCAATGAATATTTATAATAGAGGAGTTGAACACTTAAATAAAAATAAAGAAGATATTATCAATAAATTAAAAGAAAATTTTTATGAGTCCCAATTAGCTAAAAAAGAAAAACATGAGAACAACATAAAGGAAATAAAAGAAAAGAAAAAACTTGCAAAACAAAATGCTTTGGGTTAAAATAATAAGTAGTTGAATGTTTGTGTGTTTAGTAAAACGCATACTTGGCAGGATCGCCATTTTACGCTCTGATATATTAGATATACTTGGATATCTAAATATATTGAGTACCATCTGATTAAGTCCTGTTATTTATAATAGGATGCCTATGTTAGTAAAAGAGCATGGGGAGAAATAAAATCAGAATCCCTACCCATAGTGGGGTATAAAGGGAGAAAACACAAGATGTTGCGGTTTTCCCCACGCAGGTGGGGATGGTCCGAACTCACTGAACTGAGCGACTTATGCGACGCCGTTTTCCCCACGCAGGTGGGGATGGTCCGCACCATTCCGAGGGTGACAAATACGTCTGGTAGTTTTCCCCACGCAGGTGGGGATGGTCCGGAGGGATATTTGTGGGCTGTTGCGGTCTGTAGGTTTTCCCCACGCAGGTGGGGATGGTCCGAGCAGGAAATACATGCCGCCGTTGAAGACTATGTTTTCCCCACGCAGGTGGTATGGTCGGTATAATAATATTCTGTGATAAGGCTAGTCTTGGGTTCCATCATGCAGGTTTGATTTTTTGTAAAATAAATTATAATTATACTTGACATTGAAATGAATTGTTGTAGGATATGTAATAGATAAGTAAGAAGCCCCCGTAACTCAGTTGAACAGAGTGCAACGCTTCTAACGTTGAAGTCGCAGGTTTAAGTCCTGCCGGGGGTGCCATTTTTAAGAGAATTTAAATAAGTTATAGCAAAACATTATGAGGAAAATTTAAATGAATATTATAAATGAACCGCTAATGACACCAGAAGGATATTTAAATCCTGCATGTATGAATGAATTAGAATCTGCCATACAAACCCTTCCAAAAACCCATGAAAGACTAAGCAATGACTCTGAATGGAATACTAAAATCTGGGTTATGAAAAAAGATATAACTTCTTATTTAGCAAAATGGGCTATTTCACAATCTCCCTATGCTTATCCTGAAGGTCTTGAAACTGTTATAAAATATTTGGATGCGTGTTTAGATAGATCAGCAAGTATTGAACATGGGTCTAAAATGATGAACCTAAGTCTTTGTGAAATTAACAAGTTGCTTCATGATATTTTATACGAACAGGGAGTTGAAGCCTTTGATAACTGGAATAAATGTAAGGTTGGAGATACGCCAGACATTAAATATTCTTCGTTGTATGATGTGGAGAAAAATCCAGATAGAGATTTTATAGATTTGGACGCCTTATTGCATAATGTTTGTTTATCTATAAGGGATGAAAAAAGAAAAAATGATGCGTTTAATAAAAAATTCAAAGAAGAACATGGAAGCTTGCCTTGGGAAAAGGAGTAAAAATGAAAATAAAAACAGAAACGAATATAGAGTGCGAACATGATTCATTCAAAAAAGTTAATGAAATGGATCGTTGGTGTAAAGATTGCGGATCATTTGGAACTTATAGGATGTATTTTCCTAATGGTTTATGTGTTGAGGAAATTACATGGGATATTCCAAATTGTCATAAAATGAGCGGTACAAATGGAATAGATCAAAAGCATAGTAAGATAAAGACAGGTTTTGCAAAAATTCCAGATATAGATATTTCTGGTTATGATGGTGATATGGTCAAGGAGTTAAAACTTGCTATAAATTGGATAAAAAAGAATAAAAATAATATAATCAAAAATATTATTGATGAAAAATATGCTGTTGAATTTATAGATGATCATGAATATCCTTTTTGGAGAATGCCTAATAGTATTTTGAATAAATTAAGTGAATGCGAACTAAATTTTATAGACGGAGAAATTGAAGACAGTGGATTTTATGATGATATTAGGAAAATGATAGGAAATAAATAATGAAATCAATATCTGAATTTAAAGGTAAATATAGTTTTTTAAGTAATTTTCATCCTGTTCTTGTTATAATGGATGGACAGCCCTATAATTCGGTTGAGAATGCATATCAAGCCGCTAAGACATTGGATCTAGCTAAAAGAATACAATTTGAAACCGTGAATCCTGGGAAAGCTAAAAGAATGGGAAATGCTCTTGAATTAAGAAAAGATTGGGAAGATGTTAAGATTGGAATTATGAAGGATTTGGTTAAGAATAAGTTTAACAATTTTGATCTTAGGTATAGACTTCTTGCTACCGAAAATGCAAAACTTATAGAAGGAAATTTTCACGGGGATAGATTTTGGGGTGTGGTTAATGGGATAGGAGGAAATCACTTGGGCATAATATTGATGGAAGTAAGGGCTGAAATTAGAAAAGAATGGGAAAAACAATCATGAATGAAATTAGATATGAAACCGATATTGAAACCGTGAATTTTAAAACGCCTACTATCTTTTTGGCAGGCTGCACAGTTAGAGGAAATCAGACTCATTTAACTTCTTGGCGTTTTGAAGCTATTGAAATATTTAAAAATAAGGGATTTAATGGTAATTTAATAATCCCTGAATTTTCCAATAAGACAGAATCAGATCAATATCGTTATGATTTGCCTATTTGGGAGTATAAAGGGCTAAGTAGGTGCAAGGTTATAATGTTTTGGATTCCTCGTACAAGGGAATTAATAGGGCTTACGACAAACTGCGAATTTGGATATTGGATAGCAAAAAATAGATATAAGGTTGTATACGGAAGACCTGATGATGCCTATAGGATAAAGTATTTGGATATTATGTGGAATGTCTTGAATGAAGAAGCTAAAGTGAAAACCGTGAAGAAAGATCAATTTGTACTTCCCATATATAATGCCCTAGAAAAAACGGTTATGGCAGCGATTGAATTAGCTTGACACGCACTGAATGATAATGTAATGTATAGATAAAGGAGAAAATATGAAAATTAAAACGATTAAGACGATTATTTCTAGCATGGGTGTATTAGCCGTACTTTGTATTATGTCATTTGCTATTGGATCTGGATTGGGATCTCTTTTTGCTACATCATTAAAAGAGCTTATACTTGCTTTTAGTATCGTGATTGTTGTATTTGCATCTTTTCTTGGACTTTCTTGGTGTGTTCATTATTTTATTGAACATGGTCTGGATGAAATAAAGGAGAAAATATGAAAAAACTAATAAAAATGTATATTCAAAATGGGTGGAACAAAAGGGTTTATATGGCAAAAAATTATACAGAAGGAATGAAAAACCTTCTTAATGAGCTTTTAAAAGAGAATAATAATCTAGAACATTGTGAAATTTCGCCGATAACAATTTGCTCTGATTATGGATTTATTACCGATATAGAAGAAGTGAAAGCCTATGATAAGTTTGATGATATAAGAATTTTTAAGACAAGTAAGGTATTAAAGTCAATGGGAAGAAAAGATGTGGCAAAATATATTGATAAATACGTTAAAACCTGTTCTGCTGATGTAACGAAATTAGTTAATGCTTGTTAGGGAATTTGGTATGGAATAATGAAGAAAAGGATGAATTATGAAACGAATGACTAAAAAAATGATGGAGTCTTTTGGATTCAAATTAGTGCGTATTGGTTCTAGTGATTCATATTATTATAACGAAGCTATGTCTATTTCTATTTCACCACTAATATCACCATCAGAATTCATTGCATATATTGTACATAAATCAAAATCTATCGGTAAAAACGAACTTCAAGAAGAAATTAAAAGAGTCTTGAACATCAAAGGTGACGGATCTTCATTGTGGGGTACATCAAGAGGAATATTTGATATTAATCTCGCTAAAGGATATAAAAACACCCAAAACTTGTAAAAAAGGATTTGGTATGGACGAAGATATTTATGAGGGCGGGGAATTAGACAACGCATTTCCAAACGACAACCAAGATTATGATGATTTGGAAAACGATGCGCATTATCAAGAACAAATCCAAGAAGAAGATGAAGAATAGATGTTATAATAATAGATGTATAAGAAATAGAAACAATTTTTGCCACGATTTTTGTCAGGGAGCTTATACGTGTGGAGATTATATTCCAGAAAAACCAGAAAAGATAAAACCAGAAAAACAAATCATTAAAACAAACGATAAAAACGATAAAAACGATAAAAATTTCGTTGAATCCATAACCGATTTAGATTTGGCTTGACACGCACTGAATGATAATGTAATGTATAGGAAATAAAGGAGATATATGGGTGTATTAACAGAATATGTGTCAAAATTAGAACGTTCCAAAGAAGAAAGGGAAAAGATGAAGGCTAAGACAAAGACGGACACTAATCACTCCAAAAATCATTTAGGAAATTATGGGATATCTGTTTCTTTTGATATGTTTGGAGATTGTAGCGATGATGACGGGAATATACTTGTTGATCGGCTTGATGAAAAGGTTAAGAGGGCGTTTAATCAATGGTGTTTAGAAGTTGAAAAAGACACTAATATCAGAATAAAAAACATTGTATGGGACCAAGGAGAATAGGTATGTCGGAAAATACAGAATTAACCTATGAAGAGCAGCGAGAAATCCGAAATATAGAGACAAAAAAGAAGGTGGAACAACTAATTTCCGATTTATTTGACGAATTGAATCATATGGGAAACGAAGAAAAAATCGGGCAAATGGTAGTGGACGCAATTAAAAGGCAACATCCAACCCTTCAGCAGAACTTTTTTGGTCATTGTCTTATAAATATTATCAAGGATTTTTCAGATAGATATAATAAGGGGTGGTATGATTTGAGGAATGAAGAATCCTGTAAGACTGCTTCTAAAATAAATCCGATTATTAAAGACGCCTATTTTCCATTTATTTAGGCGCACTGAATAATATAACGTATAAAAAGGAAAAACATGAAACAAACAAATCCAATTACCGTAAAAGAGCTAAAAAAGTTCCTTGAAGATAAGCACGAGGATATGGTGGTTTATGTTTCTGATGGTATAAGGGCTGTTCCACTTTGTCATACACTTTATTGGGAACAAGAACTGGCGGATGTTAGAATATTACTATCAAAATCAATTTACGATAGGTAGTGAATATAATGAAGGCAAAAGAATTGGAATAAAAGGAAATACAATGAGTGAAGATGTTCGAGTCTTGGAAATAACAAACTGCGGTGAGTGTCCACATCTAGATTCAAGATGGAGCAATCCGCCATGGAGATGTGAAGAGGGATTTTTAGATATATTCAAAAGGCATATGGATCGGGTGCCTAAAGATTGTCCACTCTTAAAAAAGAAAGAATATCTTGATGAGAACGTGAAGCCAGTTTAATTTTTGTGCGAGATGACCGTAATGAGCAGAGGAGCGAATCCTATAATAAGGTTGGACTTTTATATTTGTAACAGAATATAAAATGAGGCAGGTTCGATTCCTGTTCTTGCACAAATTAATTTTTGATGTATAATAATTGAAAAGGAGTACAAACATGGGAAGATATATACAGGGACCGGTATTGGGAAAATCAGAATATTTAATGGAAAAATTTGATGCTATGGAAATTCCTAAGCCTATTAATTTTCAAAAAGTACCGGATTCAATGGCATTAATTTGTGTTATTTCTAATGGTCCCTTTGAGGCTGCTGGTTATTGCGATGATGAAAGAGAATTTATTGCTTTTTCAAGTTCAGATGATAAAAGACCTAGACGTTGGTTTTTGATTAAGAAAGAATTAGCAGAAAAGGAATGCTAAAATGGACAAGAAAGAAAGAAAGAAGAATTATCTGAACGGAACAGAAAAGACAATTTTCACCGTAGCCGGAATGTCTGCACTTCATCCCAGGGAAAAGCCATATTATAGAGCGACTTTTGGATGGTTTGATAATGAGAGTGATGCTGTATTAACCGTATTGAAAAATGATTGTGATATCCATGAATGTTGTTATAAATGGATGGTTGTAGAAGAAGTGCCTACCGGAATTTATAGAGTACCATTACGAGAAGCTTGGTTTGTGTGGGATTCTAAAAAAAAGCAATTTGTAAGTATAAAGAAGCCTAAAGAAATAAAGAATGTTTGTGGATTTTCGATGTGAGGAGTATAAAATGAGCATACAAACAGAATGGATGAGGAATACGGATGAATGGATGATTGACGTTTATAAAGACGAAAATGGATGGCATGGTATAGAATATGTTAATCATCCAACCCCAAGCGGATGCGAAAGGTGGATGCCAACTTTTTCGGATAAAAGAAATTGGCCGGACAAAGAATCTGCACTGGAAAATTTCAAAAAACTTTTAGATTCTTTAGATAAAATCTAACAAAAATCTTGACTCCCAAACACCACTCTGTTATATTCATGATACAAAATAGGACTAACTAAGGAGATTATTTTGAATATAGAAGAATTAAAACAGTCCAACAGAATAATTTTTGAAGCTATTTGTGGATCAATCGCATATGGCACTAATAACAAAGATTCGGATGTCGATCTTCGTGGTTTGTTTATTTGGCCTAAGAATGAAAGAATTACTATCATAGACATACCGAAAGAAATTGCCAATGATTCACAAGATATTAAGTATTATGAATTGGAAAAGTTTATAAAATTGGCATCAGAATGTAATCCCTCAATAATAGAGCTTATGTATTTACCTGAAGATTGCATTAAAATTAAAACACCCGCAATGGATAAATTAATTGAAAATAGAAATTTATTCATTTCTAAAAAAGCTTATCATACTTTTAACGGATATGCTTATTCTATGTTACACAAGGCAAAATCTCAGAATAGGTTTGTCAATAACCCAAAACCAGAAAAACAACCCATAAAGGAAGACTTCTGCTTTATAATTCCGATTAATGATGTTAGCCTTCCTTTAAGTTTATTTAATCTTACTATCGTCAATTCTGAAATCAAATCCATGTTGAGAAAAACTCCATGTCGCCCAATTCCATTAAAAGATACTGGAATTAATTTAGACCTATTCCATTGTGCAAGACTAGAGCAAACCCAAAACACTTATAGGCTTTATTATTATGGAGATTCCGCAAAAGGAGTGTTTAGAGGAAATAATATGTTGGTCCCAGAATCCATTCCTTTAGATGACGAAATTTATAAGTTCTGTGGGTTTTTGATATATGATCAGTCTTTGTTTGAAAAAGAATTAAGGGATTGGAATAATTATTGGGAATGGAAAAAGAATAGGAATGAAAAACGATGGGAAGATCAAGAAAAAGGAATATTTCAATTTGATCGGAAGAATTGTTGTCATTGTGTTCGTTTGATTTATAGTGGGAAAAACATATTGACTACCGGTGAGCCTATTGTTAGATTTACTGGTGAAAAACTTCAATTTTTAAAAGATGTTAGAGAAGGTAAGATAGAATATAATACCTTGATGAAAATTATTGAAGACGAAATGAAAGAGCTAGAAGAAGTTTATAAAAAATCTACCTTACCATGGGGATGCGATATTCATAAGGTTGATGCCCTCTTTAAAGAATTGGTAGAAATGTCTTAGTATTTTTCTCCTTGACATTCCCACCCTAATCCCTTATCCTATTTAAAACATTGAAACCATCACAAGGAGCATCATGACGGAATTTGAACAGACATTAGACAAAAAAGAGAAATTGAACGTTGAATATAGTTTAAACACAAAACTAATTCAAGCTAATTTTGAAAAAGAATGTGCATCGGCGTATAAAATTAAGTTTCCAAAGAGAAAGTTTATACTCAAAAATTCATTAAAAAATAACAAAGAAGAGCATGATGCAATTTGGAATAAATGGAATATTGCATTTCAGGCCATTGCTAAATCTCATTGTGAAGAATTAAAAGTTATAGGTGAAAAACTAGAGGAATTGGCAAAAACCGCTGAAATTCCTGTATTTGATGGAATGTCTATTTATGATAAGGTTTCTTCCAGTTCTTATTCTTCCATGGGGTTTGGCGATAAAAAGTATGCACTATTTCATGCAAAAGAATTTGAAGATCATGCAAAAAGCTATGGGCTAAATACTTATATTGAGGAAAGACTTATTTGTTCTGGTAGTGATTCTTTTGGTTATCCTTATTCGGTTATTGATTATGTCGTTTGGGTTTCAACAGACGATATTGGTGTAGAAATTTTAAAGAGAAAGCCAGAAAAAGGTACAATGGTTGAATGGGTTAGGAAATGTGATACTGCGGGTGTTTCTCCAAAGGTTTTTTGTCCTTTTATGGAGTATGATTATATTGAAAAACTAAGGAAAGAAGCAAAAGAAGCAAAATTATAAATGGTTTTGAAGTATAATTATCGAAAAATATAATGTGAATAAGATCGTTCATATTTTTTTATTTGTGCTGGCGTTTTTACTCCTGTTCTTGTTTTGTGCCTCTGGTTTATATGGAAAAAATAATAAAATAGAAAACAAAATTGATGTGAGATTAATCTTTTCTTCTGAATCGTGCAAGGTGTATCGTGTTTCAACAGAAGGACATACGCTTTTTGTGAATACTTGTGGTGGCATTGCTCTGGATAAATAGATTCAATTTTAGCTTGACAACTCACCTATTATTTCTTATTGTATTTATAACAAAGGAAAAACAATGTGCGTGATCATACATAAGCAACCTGGAGTAACAATACCAGAAGATACGTTAAGAAAATGCTGGTTATCCAATTTTCATGGAGCCGGGTTTATGTATTCTGAAAATAAGAAATTGGTTATTAAAAAAGGATACATGAAACTAAAGGATTTTTTGATCGCCTATAATGAATCCAATCCTAAAGACAAAGAAATGATCATTCACTTTAGATATGCTACTCATGGAAAAATTGATGAAGGCGGCACCCATCCCTATTTAGTTCAGAATCGAATTGGAGTTGTACATAATGGAATTCTTAGCTTTTCTGAATTTGAAGGGGATGAACTGAATGATTTTGAAAAAGGGCTGGTTTCCGATACTTCTTTATTTTGTACAACCATATTAGAGTTATTGCCGCCTAATTTTGAAGAAAACCAGGGAATTATAAAATTATTGGATGAGTATCTTGTATTGAATCGGTCTATTGTTGTATTAATGAATAATGAGGGTTCTATCTATATATTGGGAGAAACCGCCTATGAATATGAAAGTACTGGATTATGGTTTTCTAACTCACAATGGAATAAAGACCTAATAAAAGAGTTGACAGTTGATGAAATAGATGATAGATTTATACACAGCAAATGGGATGATTAAATGTATAAAATTAAAACAGATAAATATAAGCCGAAGTTCATATGCCATAAAGAAAATGGTATATTTCCAAAAAATCTTACCTTTGGATTTGAAAATGAATTAGAATTTCGAAAAGCCAATGAATATAAGCCAAATTCACATACAGAAGATATATTTAATTTTGTAATAGATAATAATCGCTTTATTTATGCCAAGGACGATTTTTCTTTAAAT
>Ga0307376_10005890_pt1 | contig 10955 bp, 12 predicted proteins | sample TR2MG_FD_202536 | JGI IMG/M metagenome (GOLD analysis project Ga0307376, IMG submission 202536) | Soil microbial communities from Risofladan, Vaasa, Finland - TR-2 | ecosystem: Environmental > Terrestrial > Soil > Coastal area > Acid sulfate soil | place: Finland: Risofladan, Vaasa | collected...
ACGATACGGTGCTGTTCTGGAAGTGGGGGTACGGGAATCGGGTAGCTCTCAATAAATTCCTTCGATACCCGCTTATGCCCAACAGCTCCAGACATTCTTGCTGCACCTTCAACTCGAAAATCTTCACGAGACAAGTAGTAATAGAGCCATTCTTTGATGAGTGTCTGATCAGGTCGGAACACTATGTATTCACTAGACCCGAAGCCAATTCCATTCGTTAGCCCTTCAGCAATTCCAAGTTTACCGTTCTCAAAGCAAGGGGTAATTTTTGCCAGTAGAACATCTCCGTCAGCAAAATAGGTGTAGCTGCCCGCAACTTCGGAAAGTGGTCTTTCTTGAGTCGCTTGAACAAGTTGTTTGTCGATACCCAAATTTTCCATTGGGAGGAAAGAAACCAATTCGTCAGAGGCAACCTTATCACGAGCTTCACTTTTCGGTGGTTTGATCTGGCAAGCCTCTGCGAGTGTCTTGGTCTGCCACTCAGCCTTCATAGCAGCGCCCTGATGTTACCCAACACCTTGGCACTTTCTGCATCCAGTGCAGCAATCTCGTCCATGATTACCAGTGGGGATCTATGTACGACCACTTCTCCGCCATTAGGATTCTTCGCCGACAGATCGAACGTTACGGGATCGATACTCTTGGCATCCACACTCCAACTCTTGGGTGAATCAGCTTTGGTCTTTTGCAATTCCACGAACTCGGCAAGGTCAGCATCGTTGAGTGGATTAGTCTTGCCCATGTTCCTACCGGGGTCGAGTTGGTAATACCAAGTCTTGCGGGTGGGTGAGCCTTTTTCGAAGAACAGCACCACGGTTTTCACACCAGCACCCTGAAATGTACCTCCTGGGCAATCAAGTATGGTGTGCAGGTTGCAACTTTCCAGCAGCAGCTTACGCAGACTCACCGAAGCATTGTCGTTGTTTGAAAGGAACGTGTTTTTGATGACTACGCCAGCACGACCACCGGCCTTCAGCAGCTTTATAAAATGCTGCAAAAACAAAAAGGCAGTTTCACCTGTCTTGATCGGAAAATTCTGCTGCACTTCCTTGCGTTCCTTGCCACCAAAAGGCGGATTAGCCAGGATGATGTCGAATCGGTCTTTGTCTTGAACATCGGCCAGATTCAGCGCCAGCGTATTGGAATGAACGATGTTCGGAGCCTCGATGCCATGCAGAATCATGTTCATGATGGCAATAACATAGGCGAGGCTTTTCTTTTCGATGCCGTAGAACGTGCTTTCTTGCAGTTTCTTCAGGTCGGCTGTGGTCAGTTTAGGTTGTGTCTTGAGGTAATCGAACGCTTCACATAAAAAGCCAGCCGAACCGACTGCACCGTCATAAATACGCTCACCAAGCTTGGGCTTCACCACCTTAACGATGGCTCGAATCAAGGGCCGTGGTGTGTAGTATTCCCCGCCGTTACGTCCTGCATTGCCCATGTTTTTAATCTTGGCTTCATACAGGTGCGACAGCTCATGCTTTTCGGTTTGGGACCGGAAGCGTAATTCGTCGATATGGTCGATGATTTCCCGTAGGTTGTAGCCACTGTGAATCTTGTTTTTGATTTCCCCGAAGATTTCACCGATCTTGTATTCGATGGTGTTTGGGCCGCTGGCCTTCTGTTTGAAACCATGCAGGTAGGGAAAAAGCTTACGATCCACGAAATCTCGCAGATCATCCCCTGTCAGGGCCTTGTTATGGTCGAGTTTGCCGTCTTTATTTTTCGGCGCTGCCCAGCTTTCCCAGCGGTAGGGTGCTTCGAGGATAAATGTGTACTTTTTCCCTTGTAGCTCGGCCTCCATGGCCTTGTCCTGTTCCAAGCCGTCCAGGAATTTCAGGAACAGCAGCCAAGATGTCTGCTCTGTGTAATCTAATTCGTTGGAACAACCGGCTTCTTTCCAAAGTACGTCGTCGATATTTTTAAATGCTAGTTCGAACATGGTTGCCTATAGTTGTATTCAGGAAGGATTGAAGGGTAACACTCAGGGTCGGAATTAATAAATATTTACATTTATATTGAAGCCGCCCAGTTATTTGAAATCATTTGGTTTTCATTAAAGAATTGATAATCGTCGCAGCTACGTTTCAACTTTTCAGGAGCATCGTCGACAAGGCTTAACACACCTGTCCTACATCCAAAATCCTCAACACGTTTTAATGCTACAGAAAAGTCTTGGTCGTTTGATAGCACAATTGCAAATTGACAATTTCTAGAGGCGGCATGGTAGACAAGATCAGCAACTAACAGTGCATCAACCCCTTTTTCTCTATGCTTGCCATTAGGCAGCTTTATGCTTTCACCAAGAATGATTCTGCAGCCTTCAAATGCTTTTTCGCCATGAACCGCATAAGCATCATCGAGTTTTTCCTGACAAGTATATAAATAGGTACGGTGAAGCTGACGCTCACGACACGCAAATTTGGAAATGCTACTAAAGCTATTTACTTTCAACTTTGCATCACGGAGACGAATAAAAAGATTAGATCCATCAATAAAAACCATGGTTTTATCAAATGCTGCCGGTGGTAATGGGCTTGAGAACATTCCGCTCATGGATTCCCTTTCAATATGGCTAATAAATCTAGGTATGTTAACCCGCTTCAGGCAAGCTTCTTAACTATAGAGTCAGTATTAATCAATGAATGATTGAAAGCGTTACAATGATTACAAATATGGCAAATATTAATATCGAAACTCCCCAAGGTAGAAAAGGACTCTCATTACTTCCTACTTCTACTGCATTATTCCATGCATTTGTCTTCTCCCTTTTTTCCTCACCCCACTTCATTCTTTCAGCATCACTCTTCATTTCTTCTGTTTCGAAATTAAAGTCCTTGCAGATTTTTTTTATAACCCTGTTTGGTGAAACTTCGCTACCTAATACTCGAATGGAATCATTAAGAGCTTTTGCGGCAGCTTTATTCCCGGCCAATATCAACTCAAGTGCAAAATCAACAATTTTTTTGTTGCTACCAAAGTATGATTCCAAGAATGATTCCTCCGCTTTTTCAGCAAATGATTTTCGTTTTTCAAAAGCCTTGCGTTCAAGCAATGAAGCACGATAACTGAAAGCCAACATGCTCGATATTTTTGATAGTCTATTATTGATGCTTACCAAATCTGGATAAAAGTCAACTGCCAAAGCCCAATCTTTCTCGAGTGGATCAAAACTGTTTGTGGCTTGACCTGCTTCTTCTTCATGAACCCATTCTGCGAAGTCTCCCTCTTTACCACTCCTTGACTTGTCATAAGTTTGACGTCGAATTGGGTCTGAAAGGATACTGTAAGCCTCGTTGATTTCTACCATCCGTGCATTAGCTTTTGAGACATCTCCAACATACCGATCGGGGTGATAACGCTGTGACAAAGCCTTCCAAGCAGCACGGATAACGACCTCCTCTGCAGAGGGTGCAATACCTAATATGGCATAATAATCCTTCATGCCCTGATCTTTGTCTGTAAGCAAATTGGTGTCATAGGTTAATCTACCTTACCCTTAAATCGTTAATTCTGTTGACTAGGAACATACCTCTTATAAGCCTCGATCCAATTCGTCGCCATCTCATGCTGTGCCTCGGCAAGAGATATCTCATTCCTGCAAACCATTTTGTAAAGCACGAACTCCAGCTGGTCTTTCTTGGCCGCATTCCACTCACTTTTACGTGGTTCTGGCCAAAGGTTTTGCGGATCTCTTGGATCGCCCCCAATTGAAAGAGCAATCAAATGATCTTCCTCATAGTCCTTGGGATTCCTGTCTTCGTAGCCATATTCCCGGATCTGACGCTTCTTTAACTTGTTGGTGTAGTAAGACGGGGGCCTTACAGTTTTAGTGTAGCCATGTATACAGACCGTTTGGTGGATGTTTTGTTGCGTAATGTACGGGTTGATTGCGCCTGGTGTAAGTTGGGGATTGGGGAGGTCTGAGGCGAAGGCGTTGATTGCAGGAGACAATATAAAACTTACAAGCAGGAATAGGAATTTTGGCATTGGCTAAACCTATTATTTACAATGGCAATTTGTACTAGTTGTACTTGAAGATTTCCATAAACCAGACGAAGAAGTAAAGGAGACCTCTGTCTTTAGTGTGTAAACTCCTGTAGATAACCTGCACATCGTACATACCCGATTGGAGGATGGCAGCCCGAGGTAAGTCTTGCCAGGACGCGATTTGGATCTGCAATCACTGCGAACCCAGCGGATCGTATTACTTGAAGCCCCAGCTGCATTTGAAACTGAAGTATAAGCGTTTGCATTGGCATCTGAACCATGGTGAGGTGAAGTCGCCAGAGCGTTATTTAAAGCAGTGGTAGGAAGTGTCACATTTGCAAGATCAGAGTCAGCATTAAACAGTACACCAGGAGCATGATCTGTTGGTGGCGACCAAAAAACCAAACTTTCTTTATTAGAAACAGTCAGGGACAAATGAAAGAGGAGAGTACTGGCAATCGGTTTAATACGAGCAACTGCTCTCGCGTTAAGTGGCTCAAGAAAGATATTACCACCAGCAGGTAATGAGGTGACATCGTATTCAAACCACCTAACTGGAATGCCTCGATGGTAGGCAGTTGTTGCAATTTTTCGAATACGATCCGCTGCGTCGATAGCATCCATAAGGATACTTATCTGGGAATTATCAAGGTATTCATGCAGAGTATCATTGTATATAAGCGGCAAGACCTTAGCGTCCCAACTTTCAACTTGTTCAAGTGCATCACCCAATGAAACTGGCCACCCGTCATTCCCAATTATATTATTTTCGTTTTGCTTACCAGCGTCGCTTTGTGGAGCTACTTCACGTTGGCTATATTTCTCAAGCAAGGATGATCTCGTATTAATTCCATCTGTACTTTGATCAGGTGGATCATTCAAGATGTTAATTACCAGCTCTAAATAGACATCTAAAATTGGCTTGAGTATATTGGGTAACGCATCAAGCCAGCGTCCAGGCAGCCATACTTCATCACATCCGTGGCCTGTCTCTAAGAAGCCGAGTAAACCGTTAGCATGATCTGCATCATTGTGGGTGCAGACTACGATGTTAACCCGATCCGTTTTTGCATATAGATCGAACATGCCCGGAAATCCAGACCTGCTGAGACCTCCATCAATTAGGATTGAAAAGTCATTACGCAGCAAATAGAAGGAATCCCCTTGTCCAACTGGTATTGCGATAAATTTATCCATTATTAAATCTTCCATCACTGAAATTAACTAATTGTCATTTATTAGTGAAGTTTTGAAGGCGAACGTGAATTCCATTTATAGCTTACTGGAATACGGGCATTCACACAGGCCAACAAGTGTTGATCCTCTGATTGAACATCAATCCAAATCAATAAACCTGCCTATATATATGCCTACTTTTGGCTGAGAAGACTAATGCGATAATTGCCGCCAGGACAGAATGTGGAAAGTTCATAGACTAATTCATCCCGCAGTAACGATCTTCTTCTGATCTTTATCAACTTTGAATTTGTTTAAAATAATTTTCCATTTGCCTAGATGCTGCCTCATATCACGCTCCCAGATAGCACAATGAAAAGAATTGATGTTCTTTGGCGGCTTTCTAACTTCGTAATGTTCAGCAAAGAAATCTTGAAGCCATCCAAGCTTGAAAATATAGAATTTATCATTACCAAGCTCGTTACCAAGAGAAACAAATACACAAATAATTTTCCTATCTAGGAGACTGTTAATTCCCCGGACAACCTGACCCTTCTCTGTAAGATCGACGTCAAGAAATTTCCTTATATCAAACTGCCACGAGTCTTTATTTATGGCCTTAACTTGAATGTGGCCCGTAATACTGTTTGCATGAGCCAGAATATCAATGTCTGGGACGTTACCCGAGAATGGGGTCGCTGTTATCCCTCTTCTCCCAAGTTCCGCAGTCACTAGATGCTCGCCGACTTGACCGGTTAATTTTGAATGTAAGCCAGTTGCCAATTATGTCCTCGCCTTCCAATAAGAGATAACCATGCATTTAACCAAATTCATCTCTGACTGTATTTGAACTCAAAATACCACTTTTGCAGAACAACCTTTGTAACCCATCAGGGCCAAGTGATAGCTGACTAGGGTCACGCAATTTGGCATCTACCATTGCAACGAATGCATCACTCTCGACAAGGCAAACTTCATTGATATCGGTATCCATTTTCAATCCACGAATTAAGTCGTCAAAGTCGTTATGAAAGCTGCTGGAGATAATCATGTAATAAAGGTTTCGCAGATGACGCTTCTTTTTAAGTTCTCGGCTTTGCGTTGTGATGTATTCCCGAACAATACGGTCATCTGTCCCCATACTGTAGCCATTTTGACGGGCTTTCGCATCCCAAAGGATTGCATAGGAATCGTCTGGAGAAATGGCTAGTCCATCCTGAATGCGGCCTTGCCCTTGACCAAGCAACTTAGTTTCATAGCCAAGAATTGTAAAAGCCGCATTGATACTTTTCTCCAATGCACGGGCGATGCTGATCCCAGATGCTTTCGCAGCAGCTTCCAGTTGACTTTCATTGGCTGCAAGGCGGGGTATAACGCTAATAATAGGAGGTACGTAGCTGTCAGGTAGTTGAGATAATGATTGGTCGGAATCGATTATTTTAGTTGGAGCTGGCTGGGGTTTTCCAACTACAGGTTTAGCAACAGCTGCATTCTCTTTTACTTGCCCGACATACCACCAAACATGTTCGACATCATAAAGAGTGAACTGACGACTTGATTCAGAGGAAAACACCCCCTGAAGCTCAGTGTGTAAACGTGTAAATTCGACATATGCTTCGGCTAAGTCTTCATTTTGCAGAAAGAGATTTAAGTCTGTCAGTACTTGGACACTGTTTGTGTAATATACCGGCCAACGCAGCGGGGATTGGATTTGCCAGAAATAGCTCAGGAAAAAGGGAATACTCGAAAGTTTTGGTCGAGCGTGCTTTTTACCACCACCTTCAACGTATGCATCACCAATGCGCCGAACATAACTGGTGAAATTGCGCATCCGGCTTTTCGCCATATCCTCTGAATCAGGGGTAGCAATAGCTGCTGTCAACTCAGCGGTTAATTCAGCATCATCAGTACATGCATTGAAGAGTAAATTGAAAAACATCTGCCCCTTTATTCCGCTGAATCCCCAAAACGTATTTTGCTTGTTTATGCTATCAATTTGAGTTTTGAATTCGGCTAGCGGCATTGAACCAGTAAGGAAGGACAGTACTGCTGGTGATAGCTGCTTTTCAATCAAGTCAAAACGATTCTTGTCGAGGATGACTTCCTCCTCTACCAGCGTTTTTCCAGATAGCGGATTGACTGGCGAGGAAAGGAACTCATGCAGTGCCTTTACTGCAAGTTCGATTTGGGCTTTGTTTAGAATTGTCATAGTTTATGCCTGCTAGTCATTGTGCAAAGGATGCTTAGTCTCATAATAGCTGTTCAGTAATGGTGATACTGTTTCACGATTAATGGAGCGAATGAATTCATATATTTGTTTTTTGCTTGCCAATCACCTGACGCGATATTTCCTTGGCTCAACCCTGTCAAATATCTGCCTCTTCGTTCCAACGCAACTGCAGCAGCTCTTGTTGCCGAATGCATGGTCATTAGGCAGGAGACTGCCTGGATTAAATTGAGGGTAGGCAGCAAGAACAATTTTCTTAATCTCGCTCGTCTCAAGAACTTTCCCCCGATATTCCTTAACTGCCGTGGCAATCATTTCATGGTTAGTAATTTCTACCAGACCCTTGTCATAAATCCCATCGAAAATCCTCTCCAGATCGGCATTAGAACCTCGAACCTGGTCGACGACTTTCTTTGCCCATTCGAAGTATTCCCGCTTCCGATTCAAATCCCAATCTGCCGGAGGGGTTGCAGCAATATCACGCAGGTTGCAGATCTTGTCTGCCAGTTTAACCAGCTTTGCCTGATGGCTTGCATGTGCCGCATGTTCGATCTGTAATCGTTTCCGGTCAGTTTTGGGAAGGTCCTTATCATCAGTTAATTCCATCACCAGGTCGGAGATAGCTTTCCCAAATACTTGGGTTAATTCTTCGGGAGTGGTTTTTGTATCCTCGACGGTGTCATGCAGGAGTGCCGTACACAGTACGTTCTCATCTGTTATTCCGCCCTCGTTGCACAGCACATCTGCAAGTGCAATCGGATGATTGATATAAGGGGATGCCTCCACGTCCTTGCGACGTTGATCACGGTGTTTGTGAGCCGCAAAGGCAAGGGCTTTGAGAATAAGGCCTGTGTTGTAGGTGGGGGTTGGCTTGGTCATTTTCTATTTCCCGCTGTTTGATCAATGTTTCGACTTTTCTACACTTGAAGTCAACACTCCCTGCTTACGTTTACTGTTCCGTTACAGGGACTAAAACAATCGAAAGTGTTGGCGCTGTGGCTTTGATCTGCTGTACGTACTTGTCTCGAACACGGCCTAAAAAAGCCTGATCTGTATCACCAATAAGCACGACCATAATTTTATTATTTCGTGGTTCAAGACCCTCGATTTGGCCAATCAGTCTGTCAAAGTTTGATTTCTTTTTTAGATTCAGCTTTAACCTGAAAGCGAGCTCGTCGATTCCGAGTACACTTTTCCAACCTATCCACAAATCCATTGTTGTGCCACGGTGAAGAAATTCCTTCTCGACCTTTGCATCGTCCGGCAAGACCTCACGAAGATGTGCCAAGAGATTGTCACGATAACTCACTTCGCTTTTAAACTTCGGGGGTTTCCAATCGCACACTATTTTTTCAATGACGGGAAGTAGACCATTCAAAGAGGCAGCTAGATTGTCAATTTTCGCCATGATGATTGAGTGTGAGTTGAGAATCGCTAATAGTTATTATACTGACGTCGCCGCCAATATTTTCGTAAACGTTTCGCCTGCCCATCTGAACGTTCCGTGGCCTGATACCGGCAGGAGGTGCCGACCGTCCCACAAGAAAATGGGCAATGAATATTGCGTTAACGCAATCTTTATCTGATGCTAGAGTGTAATATGCTTGGGAAAAGAGCTTACGGTATCCGACACTGATTGCCTGATGATTATATTCAACATCACGTTGACTGTTGTTGCGACTATCCTCAAAGCCTAAATTATCTTTTGTCCGGAACGGCTACTCTTCCACGCTCAGTTCCCTTGATCCAGACACACGATACATCCGGATTAAAATCATACCAATCAAACTCCAGCCAATTACATGCCGAGAAACGTAATCCGATCCTTTCGTCTACCTTTGCACACAACAATTCTGAATTGATATCGTTGCCAATGAGCTGTGATGAAAAACCGCGATCAATCCATTCTTGTTGTGCTTCATCCGCGTGTTCAGAATCATAGTACGTAGTTGCGGTGAGCTTGTCGTCAAACCAAATCGTGCTACCAAGTGAAGCAACCCTACCCTCGACCCAAGCCAGTAAGCCACCTGGAAATCCAAGTTCAATGCTCGAATAAGGTATGACGAGGGTAAATCCTTTAATGGCAACAGCCATGATTCTCCTATTGCTATGAGCTATACGGTACGGTACGGTAAACGATGAATGTAGCCTACGCCGCAAACGCCGGACAATCAATGCGGAAAACTTCTAGACAGCAATTTTGTTCACCCTGTCCCTTAACTCAGTTCCCGCCCTAAATTTCAGCGTAGCCCTTTCAGGCACTTTAACCTCTTCACCTGTCTTGGGATTGCGTCCCTTTCTTGGTGGCCTGTTATGAACGTTGAAACTGCAAACCCCCCTTATTTCAACTCTACCGCCTTTAGCCAACTGGTTATTGATGGAATCAATAATAGTTTTGACGGAAAGTTGAACATCAGAAGCGGTCAACTGGGGATGTTTTTCAGCGAGACTGGCAATTAGTTCGGAGCGGATCATTTGTGGGTGGTTGTAAATTAGTTTGGCGGCCTATCTGAACCTGGATTAATTGCCGCCCCACGCGTTCCACAACATGCGTTGTATTGCTGCATTGGCCGCCAATCGGTCAAACATTTCGGGATTAAATTCGCCCCCGGCCCAAGTTAGCAATCTCTTGGCCTCTTCGGAATGGGGATTGCCAAGAATAGTTTCCAAAAAATCGTGGTAGCCGGTACAGCCACCCACATCATCGGGCGGACACGCTCTCTCACCCCCTGCCACATAAGCATCACCGTGAGGATCATCCTCGACCATTTCGATCTCTTCGACGGTAATGATATGAGACCAACTGTCGCCGAAGTCGTATAGATAGACGAATGTATCATTCTCGGCAATTAATCGGTTTAAATACGCTTTGCGCTCATCCAGATATTCGATATCTCCCCCAAAATCGTCGTCTTGAGGTTGCATGTAGCATTTATCGTTGATAGTAAACGAGTGCAAGTGTGCATCAGTCCAACCAAATGCGGCCTGTATGAAATGGTGCAGCTTGGCTAGACTTACCCGCCCATCCACCACCAATCTCCGCCAGATAACTGGCTGAATTTCATTCGGATGCAACTCGATGAGTAGGGTGTAGAGGCATGGCGCACTTAAACTGTACTTGTGTTTCTTTTTGGATTGTTCAGTCATAACGATGCTCTATCAATTCGATCTGCTAATTTTACGTCCCAATGCAAACAATGCGACCCATATATCACAAACGACCGTTATTAGGCAGGTTGGCCGTAGCTGTACCTTACCACGCCCTGTTCTTGAAATCAGCATTTCAGCCCCAATCTATTGTTCGTTGAGAATAACAAGGGAAATGGAATGAACGAAATTCTGAAATACCTAAAAAAGCACGGCGAGAAACTGGATGCCGAAATTGCTGAAGGGGCTCATCTCTCACTTTCAAAGACACGCCTCTACCTGTCTGAGCTTGCTGCTAAACACGAGGTTGTTTTGTGTGACTCGATCAGGTTTGAGAAGGGTAAGAAAATTGAGGGGATACTATGCCGAGTGTCTGGGTTCACTCCACCAGCTGCACCTGGTAGGAAAGCGAAGG
>Ga0307376_10005891_pt1 | contig 10955 bp, 13 predicted proteins | sample TR2MG_FD_202536 | JGI IMG/M metagenome (GOLD analysis project Ga0307376, IMG submission 202536) | Soil microbial communities from Risofladan, Vaasa, Finland - TR-2 | ecosystem: Environmental > Terrestrial > Soil > Coastal area > Acid sulfate soil | place: Finland: Risofladan, Vaasa | collected...
ACCACGCATTCAAAGTGAGCCGGTTGATCAGACGGTGGATAGGCTATTGCAGAATGTATGTCCCGCATCGGAAGGGAGCAGATCGGGCAGACGCCGTATTCCCTTTTTGGAGGGGGATCCGGCATCCGAAACTTCACCTCGCGGGGAAGGTCTGCGTTTATTTCCCGTTTCGGCTTCGGTGGGGTACGTTCCTGTGATCTGCCACCGCGCCGCGAACGTCGTCTGCCACTGCGGGGCGGCGAGTTAGCCTCGGAATCACCGGGTTCTTTCCGCTTTTCGCCGGCCCGCTCGACCGGACCACGGGTCGCTGCGTTTGGCTCCGGCGTGCGGTCTTCTCTGTTCGGTCGTCGCCTTCCGCGGCGCCGTCTTGGTTCATTTTCGTTTTTCGCCATCTTTGACTTCCACTCCCTCGTAGAGTTCGTTGGCAAGCGTCTGGGCGATCCTCAAGATCGCCGAGGCAATGTAGAGTGGATCGTCTATGCGAGATTTCAGCTCTCGCAGACGGCGTGGGTCACTCTGCTTTGCGATCCTTACCATAGGCTCTCTCCATCGAATGCGCTCTGCAGATGTCGAACGACAGAATCCGATCCGGTAGCGATATGAATGACATCAAACCGGATGTGATATTGGTCGTAACATCGGTTCGTTTGCAAAAACCACACGGCCGTCTGGATAATTCGCCGTCGCTTCGCAGCAGAAATCGCATGCTCCAAACTCTCCAGAGGAAGGGACTTCCAGGCTTTCACCTCGCAGAAAACAACTGTCGCGTCCTGCTCTGCTATAATATCGACCTCTCCCCGTCGCATTCTGAAGTTTCTTTGGAGAATTCTGTACCCCTTGCCTATGAGGTACTCAACTGCACTTTCCTCGCCCTCTCGTCCTTTCTCATGGGTATTGCAGCGTCGTAATACCGGAGCGTTACTCGCGGGAGGGTTCGCTCCGTTCGCCGCTTTCCTTCGGATCGACCGCTCGTGCAATGAACACCTTCTTTTCGTGCATGAGATCAACGACCTCACCTTCATCCTTCTTGTATTCTACACCGGACTGGTCGATCATGATTTTAATCTGCGGTCGCAACGGGGATTCCGGATTCGTTTCCACGACCCGCCCGATACAGGAGTTGCTCAGCAATACCACGCTTCCAATGGGATAGATGCCCATCGTGCGGATGAAGATCTTCAGCACCGCGGGATCGAAGCGACGCGCGTTGTCCGACAGGATTGCGCGCATCGCAGCGTACCCGATCATCGAGTTGCGGTAAGGACGGTTGCTGACCATCGCCTCAAACGAATCAGTCACCGCGACAATCCGGGCCGGAATTACGATATCCTTGCCCGATAATCCCTTCGGATAGCCTTCACCATCCCATCGTTCCTGATGCTGGAGCGCAATCAGACCGATTTCCTCGGGATACTTCATTTCGCGCGTAATAATCTTGTAGGAGTGCACAGGATGAGTCGCTATCTGCTGGCGTTCCTCCCGGGCCAACTCGGTGCGCTTTGAAACAATGGCATCCGGAAGCCGGAGCATACCGATATCGTGCAACAGCGCACCGGTGGTCAGCTGCAACAGTCTGTGCTGGACCATGTTCATATTCATGCCGACAAGTGTGGCAAGGACTGCAGAGTTGAGCGCATTCTCCACGAAGCCCGACTCATCCTGCAGTCCGTACAGGATGTACTGTATCATGTTGTTTTTGTCCGAGCGAATTGCCGTGAACAGCGTATCAACAACTCCATCAATCTCTGATGTGTCGATCGATTGCTGTCGCTTCACCGAGGAGTGAACTCCGGCGAGTCTGCTAGCAAGTTTCGCGTAGGTAGCCATGATTTCCCGCTGACCTTCGCCGACGACTGCATTTTGCAACACCGATTGACTCGCAACGGGGGCACTCTTTTCGGTAGTGACCTGCCCATCGGTGGTTACTTCCTCGATATTCCAGCGCTTCAGTCGTTCAAGGTCTTTTTCTTTGATCGGAACATTTTCGGGTACAAGGAGATTTACGCCGTCGATGTACACCGGTTTGGTAAATATCATGCCCGGTTTCAATTCGGTTAATTTGATGCTTTGCATTCAGTTTTTACCTTCTCCGACCACCCGCGATATTTTGCACGAAAATGAGCAATTCTGCAACGGTCTTGAAAAACTCTTCCGGAAGGAACGCCGAAACATCGACCATATAGAGCGCTTCGGTGAGCTCGGGCCGATCGACAACCGGCACATCGTTCTTCCGTGCTATCTCCAGGATTCTCTCCGCAAGTTCACCCTTCCCTTTCGCCAGAATGAATGGCGCGGGCAATCCTCGCTCGTACTTCAATGCAACAGCCTTTTTCATCAGAGCAAACCTCCGTGGAACCGAAAAGCCGGGCGTCCGTCCTACACTACTGCTTCAAAGCCGATTGCCGACATCGGATCCGTTCGCTCCGAAAAGCCATCAGATTCGGACAGCGAATGGATACCGCCTGTCAGCTTAAAGCCGAGTCCCGCAAGCTGTTCGCCCACCACCTGAGCGTCCAGGCGCGATGCTCCCGAGTGATAGATCCGCACCGGCCGGAACTGATCAGAGGATGTGAGCGGCCAGGAAATGAGCCATCTGTCACCGGAAAGTTCGACAAGAAGCGCGACTTGAGGCGATCTATTCGAGCCGGTCCGTACGCGCACGCGAAGAGAACCATGCACCGCCATATCGTCCAGGTTGTATCCGAACGGTATTGCAATCCAGTGATCGTGTTCGGCAACTACATGATTGAACAGTTGCAGCAGGTGAGAGTCCGGAGAGGATGTTCGCTCGACAAAATAGTGCAGAAGTTCGGCGAGCCGCGCGCTGAGCGCTTCCGGCTCGACCAGTTGCGGCGCCGGGGCCGATGATTCATGAACCGGACTGTTCGTCCCCCGCTCCTGTTGATCCCGTGGGTCGGATGATCCGGAACCGCTTTCGGAACCCGCACCGCCGTTGGCCCCGAGCTCCTGAATCAGCTGTTCGATCTGATCAGCGCTCAGGTTGATTCCACGGTCGTCGAGCATTGCCAGAATGCGTGCCGTGGAAGCGCTCCTGGTGCGAAGTTTCATGAAGAGTGACAGGATCTGCTCGACTCGCGCCGGCTGAATGGACATACCGGAACTCATAAGTGCTGAGATCACGGCCCGGACATCAGGCGATGGTTGGAGGCCGAGCTGGGCTGCAATCCGCTCTTCGGCAGCCGGGGGCATCACTTCGAGCACCAACTTGCCGCCCGGCAAATTTGCTACTCGCGCGAAGAGTATCATTCCCGGCTTTGCCGGAAGATGCACAGCTGCGCTCAGTACCTTTCCATTGAGACTGATCTGCCACCGCGCGCCTGAAATCTGTTTGAGAAGACGCACGTCCACCGTGTCTCCCGTGCGAAGGGAGACGCCTGCCGAGTTTCGCAGACTGAGTGAGATTGTGTTCGAGTTTGGCGGAAGATCTCTCGGGACGTTACCGGTCATGCCGTTGGACCCTCCGCCGAGCATTAATCTTCGGCTTTGACCTTCGCTGATTTCTTCCGAATGAGCTCTTTCACCTTCGCAGCCTTACCGACCCGCTCACGAATGTAGTAGAGCTTTGCACGCCGCACTTTTCCAGTCCGAATCACTTCGACCTTCTGAATGCGGGGAGAGTGCAGCGGAAACACACGCTCGACGCCAACGCCGTAAGAGATCTTCCGAACAGTTACCGTCTTGCGAAGTCCGCTGTTCTTCATCGCGATGACGAGACCCTCGTAGATCTGCACGCGCTCGTTCTTTCCTTCGACAATGTTGAAGTGAACACGAACCGTATCGCCAATGCGAAAGTTCTCGGCATCATCCTTAATCTGTGCCGTTTCGACGGCCTTAATTGCGTCCATAATCTGCTCCTTCTGTCTCATTCTTTTTCGACGTGATCAAGCAGATCACGTCGATTGCGCAAGGTCTTTTCGACGCTTCGCTCAGACCGCCACTTCCGTATGTTTTCGTGGTGTCCCGACAGCAACACTTCGGGCACACGCAGTCCATTGTAAACTTCAGGTCGTGTATAGTGCGGATATTCCAGCAGCCCGCCCTCGAAGCTCTCTTCTTCAAGCGATTCCTGCGAAATAACCCCTTCAATCAACCGGTAGACTGCATCAACAATCACCAGCGTCGCTATCTCTCCGGATGAGATCACATAGTCACCGATCGATATCTCATCGTCAACGTAAAGATCGATTATCCGCTGATCGATACCTTCGTATCTCCCGCAGATGAAAACCAGTTCCTGTTCGCCCGCGAGCTGTCTCGCATACTCCTGCGTGAACAACTTACCACCGGGTGTCGGATAGACCGTGCGAATTGCACGGGCGCCGACTGCCTCGAGCGCACCCCCAAGGGGCTCGGGTTTCAGCACCATTCCTGCACCACCACCATACGGTGCATCATCGCAGGTGTGATGTCGGTCAGTCGCATAGTCCCGAATATCTACTGACCGATACTCTATGATCCCCCGATCGATCGCCTTCGCCATGATCGAGGAAGCAAAGTACCCGTTCACTATCTCCGGGAACAGGCTCAGGACTGTTATCTTCACTCCAGAATCCACCCGACCGTGAGATCGATTCTGCGTGCATCGATATCGACTGCTCCTACGTATGCTTCCACAAACGGAACAATGACGATCCGATCATCCACGGTCTGAACTTCGAGCAGACTGCGGTCACCGGCATCCATGACCGACAGCACAATCCCTGCGCTCCTTCCGTCAAGAAAAACTTCACAACGGCACAGGTCCGCAAGATAGTACTCACCTTCTGCCACGGGTGAAGCATACTCGCGCTCCACCCATAGGTCGGCGCCACGAAGCCGCTCGGCCTGTTCGATCGTCTTTGCACAATCAAACCTGACGATGATGAACTTGCCATCCCCTGCGCCAAGCTCAACAATCTCAGTATTGACTTCGCCCGCGCTGGTGCTCAGCACCACATCGCGTATTCCGGAGAAATGTGCGGTTTCTCCGGAGTAGCTTTCAACTTTTACCCGTCCGTCAAGACTGTGAGTCCCGCGTACCACCCCGATTGCTATGCGGTTTCCGCAGGTCGGCGTCCGTCGCGGCATTCGATCAGTCAAGGATCTCCAGCTGGATATGCTTTCCTGTTTTGGTTCCGGTCGCACTGAGGATCGTCCTGAGCGCTTTCGCGATCCTGCCGTGTTTTCCGATGACCTTGCCGACATCGTCAGGCGCGACCTTCAGCTCGAGGATCGTGGACTTATCGCCCTCGATCACATTTACCTCAACGCCGTCGGGCTCATCAACCAGAGCCTTCGCGACATATACAATGAGCTCTTTTTCCACTTCCATCTCCTTCGTCTGTTACTTCAGGTGGAAGTTTTTGCGATTCAAGAGTCTCCTTACCGTGTCGGTGGGGCGGGCACCCTTGTCCAGCCACTCCTTGATCCGATCTTCTCTGAGAGTAATCTGCTTTTCTTCAAGCTCGATTGGATGATAGAGTCCGACCTCTTCAAGAGTAGCTCCATCCCGCGGGGTCCGTGAATCGGACACGACTATACGATAAAAGGGTCGCTTCTTGGTCCCGAATCTTTTCAATCTGATACTCACGCTCACCTGATTCCTCCTCGCACTGCGGTTTCTACCTTGCTCGTGCGTTGTTTCACTGCCCGGTCATTAGCTGAGCCTGCAGCTTCTTGTTTTTTGATACTTTCCGCATCATCAACTTCATCTTTTCAAACTTCTTCAGCATGCGGTTTACTTCGAATACCGAAGTCCCGCTTCCGTGCGCTATGCGCTTTCGTCGTGTTGGACCAATCATCCGATAGTTTTCGCGCTCAGACATGGTCATCGACAGGATCATCGCCTCTTCGTGCTTCATCTCCTTTTCGTCGATGGAGTCTTCATCGATTCGTCCCTTCAATCCCGGCATCATATCAACGAGCGATTGAACGCTCCCCATCTTCCGCATTTTACGGAATTGCTCAAGATAGTCCTGCAGCGTGAAGGTCTCGGAGGCCATCTTCTGCTGAAGTTCGATCGCCTCGTCCTGATCGAACGCTTCCTGCGCCTTTTCAACCAGACTGACGACGTCGCCCATGCCGAGGATGCGCGAAGCGATACGGTCCGGATAGAAGGGCTCAAGCGCGTCTGTCTTTTCCCCGACACCGATGAACTTGATCGGTTTGCCGGTAATCGACTTCAGCGACAATGCCGCTCCACCGCGCGTATCCGAATCAAACTTCGTCAGGACTATTCCGGTTATCCCAACCTTCTCATCGAACGCACTCGCAATGTCTACGGCGTTCTGCCCGGTCATTGCATCTGCAACAAGCAGCGTTTCATCAGGCTTCGCAGCATCGCGAACCCTGACGATCTCTGCCATCAGCGACTCTTCTACCTGCATTCGACCGGATGTATCGAGCAGGACAGTATCGTACAGCCCACGCTTCGCGTGAGCTATGCCGTTTTTCACGACCTTCACCGGATCGGTTGCACCGGCTTCCCGGTATACCTCTACACCGATCTGCTGTCCGAGCACCACAAGTTGATCGACGGCGGCCGGCCGCACAAGGTCTGCCGCAACAAGCAGCGGCTTCCGTCCCCGCTTCTTGAGATGAACCGCAAGTTTCGCAGCCGAGGTCGTCTTTCCGGAGCCCTGAAGGCCAAGAAGGAGCACCACCGAGAGCGTGTCCGGTCCCTTCAGATTCAGGTCCTGACGCTCGTCGCCGAGGAGCTGCACCATCCGGTCGTACACGATCTTTACAAACTGTTGTCCCGGCGAGACGGAGCGCAGAACTGCTTCGCCGCTCGCATCTTCTATAGTGCGGTTGACAAAACGTCGAACTACCCTGAGATTTACGTCCGCCTCAAGAAGTGCAATCTTAATTTCCTGGACAGCATCCTGTATGTTCTTTTCGGAAATTTTGCCTTTGCCGGCGACCTGTCTGACTATGTCCGAGAATTTCCGCGATATTCTATCCAGCATTCCCTATGAGCCTTCAGAGATTTGAACTTATTTATACTTGGCATGGCATGCCAGTGTCAACCGCAGGGAGAGTTTCAGATACTTTCGTCTTCTACTATCGAACATAGATAAAATGTTGATTGAGGTACTGGATTCTCCTGCCCGCCTCTTCCCAGTAGCTGCTGAACGGGTACTGATCTCGCAGCTTCGTATAGTAGTCGATCGATTTGCGAATATCGCGAAGACTCGAGTCCTGTTCGTACAGTTTCCCGAGCAGGAAATATGCTTCGTCGGCGTTGTCTGTGTAGCCATATTTTGACAGGTAATCAGTAAGGAGTTTCTCAGCCTCCTGCATCTTCGAATGGGCAAGATCGTAGGTCGCGGCGGCAAGCATTCCGGACGGAGTTCCCAGATCAAACTGAGGCACATTCGCGGGCTGTGTGACTCCCGCCGAATCGGTACTTCCGGCAGGAATGGAGGCTGATGTGAGCGGCTGCGAAACCTGCGGAACGGCGTTGCCCGTAGATGCGGCCGCTGTCGCGTTCTGCGGCGTTACCGCCTGCCCGCCGGCGGGTCCCGGTGAACCCGCTGCCGAAGAGGCGTTCGTTCCCGCCGCCGGCTGCCCACCCTGCGCCTTCTCGGCAGCGGCTCCCCAGAGTGCCGTGCCGGTTGTGCCTGTGCCCTGCTTGAGATGCGAGGGCTGCACCGGAGTGCCGGTAGAAGGCGCAGCCGCGGCAGGTACCGCCGGTGCAGATCCTGATTGTGCAACAGTTGTCGCATCAGCGGATGATGGAAGCGGGAGCGGAGCGCCTCCCCCTTCGGCGTAACCGGGAGCTCCCCCGCCCGCAATTCCGTTCGCAGGAGGGACAATCTTTATTGCAATATTGCGGCTCTCCTGCGTACCGGTGGCAAGGTTCTGCCGCTGAAACATCAACGTGTAGTCCCCCGGAGTCACAATCCGGAAGAGGAATCGAGTCTCGCCCTTCGACAGGCTCTTGTTGACGAACTTCACCGCGTCAGTTGCGTCGGCGGTGCCCAGGTAGATCCATCCGTCCCCGGGGAACGATACTGACATATTGCTCCCGAGGTTGCCGGTCAGGTGCTCGGAGACCGGAAGAGATGCCTGCGGCACGGGTTTCGCGTCCGAAACGGGCGGCTGCACCGGGGGCAGAGAGCCCGACTCTGAACGGTTCGGCTGAACCGCAACCGATCCGGAAGCCGGAGGCAGCGCCTGAGCAGCAGCCGGAGTCGCTTGCGACCTGGCCGCAGATTGTATTGGAGCCGGAGCGGGTCGAACCGGGACCCGAACACCTGGAGCAGCCGCTGCAGTCGCCACTTCAGGTCGCACAGGGTTCGGGATCTGCGCAGGCGGCCGCGCGGCTTGTGCCGCATCTTTCGGCCCGCGTGCAGCTGGCGCCGCGGCGGCCGGCTGTCGCTCACTGTTGCCGGCAATCTCGACCGGAACACCTGCAAGATTGCGCATTGAGGGAACAGGAAGCGGGGCGCGGGAAGCGTAACTGCGGGAAGCTGCGAGCTCTGCGAGTCCTTTTGCGAGCAGTGCTCCTGCGGCAACTCCTGAAGGCGCCGACCGTTCAGTAAGTCTCAACGGTCCTGGTGATAGTCGCATTCCCTGAGGCGCACGTAGCGCAAGTTCGGCGGTGGCGGTAGAGGCTATCAAGTCTGCGGCAGCGATCGGTCCGCGCCCTCCTGCCAGCGTGGCTGCTGCAGGCACCGTCAACTCACTCGGTGCAGCGGCAACCTCGGCGACAGTAGGCAATCCGGCCTGCTGAAAACGTGGCGCCGGAAGTGGTGCTATCCGATCAGCGACGGGAGAGGAGGAGTGCGCTGCGGCGAGTGCAGTTCCCCTTGCTGGAGGAGTCGCGCATGATGCAGCGAGCGCAACCACGAGCAGTGTCGTGATTGCCGCGAGGTAGCCTGAGGTGACGGGAGTCCGATCGTTTCCCGGATGAACCCTGCGCTCCATCATTCGTTCCCTCGATTCAAGCTACTGGAGCGTTCAGGGAACGCTGGCGAGCAGATTGTCGATCGTTTCAGCATTTCGTTTCGACAGATGTTCGACAACGAGCATCCGCGGATCGATCCAGAAGCGACTCACGTCCTTTTCACTCCACTTGTCCCGCGGAAGCCGTGAGAGGCGCCACTGAACACCCGTTCCGAAACCTCGAAGTTCAGGCACCAGATAACTGTCGGGATCAATTGGAGTACTGATCCAGTTGAGAATAGTACCGCCTGGACTTCCCGGCGCGGTGGAGTCGGACGAGGCTGTTGCTCTCAGCGTCGAATTGCCGGACGTTCCTGACACCGGTGCGGTAAGCGCCTTCGGATTTGGTACGGTCGAAGCTGCCGCTGCCGGTCGGTAAAATAGAACAAGCACCAGCACCAGGAAGAGACTGAATCCGAGAGTTCCGATTACAATGTAGCGAAGCATGCGCGAGAACGCTTCCGGTGAATCCGTTGTCTCATGGATTTTCGCCACAGCGGCCTGAAAACCGGATTTGACCGAATCGACCAGGATGCTGAAAATCCTCACGAAGAGCGGTTGCGATGCGGCATCCTTATCGGAATCTTCGTCTCTGGCGCTATCCGGCATGCACCGGCTCCTTCGTATCAAGTCTGAGCGCTATCACCTTGGAAACACCCGACTCTTCCATGGTGACGCCGAGCAGACTCTTCGCCCCGGCGACAGTCTTCTTGTTGTGAGTGATCACGATGAACTGAGAGCTCGTTCCGAATTCGGCGAGCATATTCACGAACCGATTGACGTTGTTTTCATCGAGCGCTGCGTCAATCTCGTCGAGCAGACAGAACGGAGAAGGTTTGACCATATAGGTCGCGAAGAGCAGACCCACAGCGGTGAGCGATCGTTCGCCACCGGAAAGCAGCGCGATGTTCTCGAGCTTCTTGCCGGGCGGTTGCACGAGAATCTCGATGCCCGATTCGAGCACGTCCTCACCTTCGATAAGCTTCAACTCGGCGCGTCCTCCACCAAAAAGCCGTCGGAACATCGTGTGAAAGTTCTTTTTGATCTTCTCGTAGGTGTCGAGGAAGAGTTCGGCCGACTCGGTTCGGATCTGATTGGTAACCCGCACAAGGTCTTCCCGCGCCTTTCTCAAGTCTTCGAGCTGTGTCGTGAGGAAGTCGAAACGCTCCTTCACCTCAGCGAACTCCTCGGGTGCCATCAGATTCACCTGGCCGAGTAACTTCTGATCGTCCCGAATTGCGCTCAACTGGTCGCGAAGCTCTTTTGCGGGAAGTTTTATGTCGAAAATGCGGCTCTCGTACTCCGAGAGTTCGCGCGAGTTCCGATCCCGGAAGTTGACATAGATGTTCCGAATCTCGGCGTTGACTTCCGCAAGATCGACCTGCAGCTTCTCCACCTGAGTCTGTGTCCTTCCGAGCTCATCCATCCGATCCTTGAGCCGTTTCTCTTTGTCGACCAGGTCCTTGTTCTTGACGGTGATGCTCTTTTCGAGGGTGGCGAGCTCCTTGCGGAGCACCTTCTCCTGAGCGTCGATCCGCTTTTCTTCCGCCTGAACCGCTGCGATCTGACCGTTTATCGCACCGATTCGCTCCCGCGCATCCTGAATTGCCTTCTGGTTCGCCACCAGGAGCTTCTCCTGATCGGCGATATCCTTCCTGCTTCGTTCGACCGCTTCATTGACCGCGTTCACCTGCGTTCGAAGGCGCACCCGGCTCATCCGCAGCTCCTCGAGGGTCTTGCGGTATTCGTCTACCTTCGCCGACAGTACCCGGTTTTCACCGGCCAACGTAACGATGTCTTCCCTGTTTGCCTTCACCTTTGCACGCAGGTCGAGGATCTGCTCGTCAAGCTCACGTTTCTGCGTGATGATGCCTTCAGGAGCAAGAAACTCGTCAAGAAATGCCGGAGTAAAGGTACGGTAGCGGGAAAGCAGCTCAGAAAGCTTCGCAACTCCCCCGAGCAGTTCGTCAAATGCGGTGGTACCTGAGGCGAGCAATCGCTCCACC
>Ga0307376_10005892_pt1 | contig 10954 bp, 9 predicted proteins | sample TR2MG_FD_202536 | JGI IMG/M metagenome (GOLD analysis project Ga0307376, IMG submission 202536) | Soil microbial communities from Risofladan, Vaasa, Finland - TR-2 | ecosystem: Environmental > Terrestrial > Soil > Coastal area > Acid sulfate soil | place: Finland: Risofladan, Vaasa | collected...
TTTATCCAGTAGAGAGATTTTTAGATTGGGATCTAATTTACTCTTAATTTGTTTGCTTTCACCTATTACATACTCGAAAAAATCAAAAATTCCTAAAATTTGAACTATCCTAACCGCCATTTCTTGTTTTTTAGAAGTTATTACTCCTAGTGTAAAGGAGTTTCGTTTTAATTCTTCAAGTTTTAACTTAACATCAGGTAATAGGTTTGCTTGATAAATTCCTTTCTTTCCATAATAACCACGAAATGCTTTTACTAATTTTTGTGGATTAACACTTGTTACCCGTTTAAACATTTCAATAAGGGGAATTCCGATCATTTTCTCTATTCTTACTGTTTCGATGGTGGGAAGTTTATATTTTTTAAGAGCGTAATTAAAAGAATTTACGATTCCCTCTCTGTTATTAATCAGGGTGTTATCTAAATCGAAACTTAACAGAATTTTATGATCCTTGATGTTTTCATTCATGAACTCTGATCCTTTCTAAATAATTATTGGAGGTTTATATAGATAAAAGAAAGAGAAAAAATAAATTAATTTAACATAAACTATTAAATCGTTAGCAAGGGATCTTCTAAGAGGGTCATACCAATTGAATCTGGATCGCTAGGACTATGTAATGATCTATCTCATTTGAAATGCTTCCGGCTATGGTATTATTAACATAAATCCTAACAACTCCTGAGCTGCTTGTTAGTGGCTGTTGGTTAAAATACGGTATCATAATAGATAGTGATATAGCTAAAACGATTAATAGTGGAATAACTATTAGTATTGCTTTTAATTGCTTTCTTATTTTAAAAACCTAATAAAATGTTTGAATTTGAAAGTTTTATATCCCAAAAAATCATAAAATACCATACTAATAAACGATCGTATGATATTATGGTCTTATAATCTATATCCTTTAAAGAATCTTAACAGATAGCCAATTTCTTCGGAACCTGTTATTATTCTTTGAATATCGTATGGGAAGTTTTCAAATTCAACATCTCTCCCATTAGAAACCCAATCAATTATAATTTGCACTAATTCTTTGTATTTATTTACCGTATTTCCTTTCATCTCGATTTCAGAAAGTATTTTGAGTGCTTTTTTGATATTTCCGTTGAGAATAGCTGATATTGCAGCCATTATATAAGATTGAACGATATGAGAATTACCGATTTTCTTTAAATTAGCAGCTTTATAATAGTATCTGTAGACATTTTTGACCATTTCATTGACAAGAAATTCTTTCGCCGTATCTAATTGTTGATAAAATTTGATGCTTTCCATAATTAAGGTAGCTGCTGTGTAGAATTGTTTGTTTTTTAACCCTTCTTTTGCAACAATGTTTAAACCTCTAACTATTTGATTGAATATGCCAAACTTATTATATTCTAAGCCTCCTTCAACAGCAATATCGTAAGCATTTAAATAGCTCTCAGTTGAATCATTTACATTCTTTACTTTCCAATAATTATCCCCAGCTTTAACGTAATGTTTGTAGGTCATTTCTAAATTGTTCAATTCTTTAAATATTACGGCAGCGTTGAAAAAATTTATAGCCGCTTCATTGAAATCCTCAATCCTTTCAGAATAATTACCTGCTAACACAAAACAAGAAGCAGATTCGATAAGATTGTTATGAATCTCTTGGTAGCATAAAGCAGCGCCACGATAGTATCGAGCAATTTTATAGTAATTTTCTTCGTTTTTTTCTAATCTTTCCGCTAAATTTATATAAGCACCAGCTTCTTTTTTAGAGAATATGATAAACTGTTCTTCATCATCGATAAGGTGGTAAAGAGATTTTAAAACTTGAGCTATCTGTGATATCGCAAGATTCTCGTTTTTTTCTTCAAAAGATTGAAAAAGTGTGGAGAAAAACTCGATGCCATCATAGATTATACTGTTGGATTTTTCAATATCATCTAGTTCTTGATAACAATCTGATATTTGCTGATATGAATACGAAAGCAAATCAAAGTAATGGTATTCTTTTGCGATTTTAACGACATTAAGATAATACTTTATTGCGTTCTTATGGTCCTCCACTTTTAGAAAGAGCCCAGCGATGTTTTCATAGTTTTGAGCGAGTTTTCTGGTTTCGTTAAATTCTTTTAATATTTTACTTTCTCGCTTTAGATAATCTATACTTCCTAAGATATTCTTTCTGTAAGATTTAGGTTCATCTAATTTTTCATAAAGATCTGCAATTCGTAAGAAAATCTCTGCAACCTCATGAAGTTTCCCTTGCAATTTAAATGAATTTACTTCATTATTCCAGTATTTGATGGTTAGCTTATATAACTTAACAGAATGAAAAGAAATAAGTCCTTCTAATAATTCCGCTATTGAGATAAGAAATTCTCCAGCTTCAAAAAATTCTCCAGACTCAGAGATTTCATTAGCTGTTATAATAGAATCATTAATAATTTTTTGACTTTGGTCGGTCTTTTCTTTTTCATCTTCAAGAGTATTAATTTCCATTAATAAATCTCTAACCTTCTCAAGGTAATCGCCATAATCGCTAAAAGAATCCTCTTGAAGAATCTGAGATCAACCCTTTAAATAAAAGTCAAATTTATGCAATAAAATTAAAAGACACATTAAAAATAATGGTTTTTACTAGTATAATAAAAAAATCGAAATTCTTTATTGAAAAAAACTAAATTTTTTGACACAAACACCAAATTGAGAGAGTTTTGGTATTATAAAATTGTTCCGTATAAATTCTCAATAGTTATTTATTTCTAGAATTAATTTTAAATAGGTGGAAGGTTTTAGTTATAATAGTAAAATTACAAAGGTTGAAAAAAAATTCGACAAATAGCTGATCTACTAGAAACCGGATTTATTGAAACAATTACTCCTGAACGGAAAATGTTAGTTGGAGATTTACTCAAAGAACTAAATCTAGAAGGAAAATATTTTGGGATCCTTGTTGATGGAAAAAAAGCAAGTGAAAACACAGTTATCGACAAGAACTCATCCATAACCATTTTACCCCATATAGCGGGAGGCTTAAATTAAACTTTTTTTATCTTCTCTTAATTAAAAATCTTATTTTAATTCAACTCTCATCAAATCTTCAGCAATTAATGTATTAGGAAAAATTTCCTTAGCTTCTTCTAGTAATTTTATAGCGTCTTCTTGATATCTTGAGGATATGTGAGTTAAAATTAGTTGTTTCGCGCCCATTTTTTTCGCATCAGTAGCAGCATCCACAGAAGTAGAATGCCTCTTTTCTTCAGCAATATCAGAAAGGTCTTTTGAAAAGGTTGCTTCGTGAATTAAAATGTCTGAATTTTTTCCTAATTCAATTAAATTTTCGCAGGGAACCGTGTCTCCTGAATATGTTACTTTACGTCCCGGTCGTTTTGGACCTACAATCCCTTCTTTTAAAGGATCAATTTTTTTCCCTTTATATTCTATGATCTCCCCCTCTTGTAGCTTTTTCCAGAGACTACTCTCAGGAATTCCGAGTTCTCTAGCTTTTTCTGGGTTAAACTTGCCACTTCGTGGTTTTTCTATGAATGAATATGCGAAAGTTAAAACAGAATGCTCAACTAAAGTATATTTAAGAGTGTATTTATCGCTTTCAAAAATCACATTATCTTCTAAGAATTTTTCTTCAATAGGGATTTCAGAGTCCAAGGTCTCGAACACAATTAACTTTTTATTATCGTTATCAATTTCTATTATACTAATGGGATAATTTGCTTTGAGTCCGAGTATTTTTCTATGCGTAAATAAATAGAGGAATAGGTTTTTCGGTCCAAAAATCGTGAGGGGAGCAGTTCTGGTAATGAGGCTGAACCTAAACAAAATTCCAGGAAGTCCAATTACATGATCGCCATGAAAGTGTGAAATTAAGATTTTTAAAGGTTTGTTGAATTTTAAACCAGCTTCAACTAGCTTTCTTTGGATGTCTTCTCCACTATCAAATAATAGGAGTTCATTTTTATATTTAAGAGCAGTTGAAGGGAGGTTTCTTTCGCGTACTGGTATAGCCGCTGAGGAACCTAAGATAATTAGTTCCATATTTATCACTTGCTCTTTCTTAATTGAGAGATTTCTAACCTTTGCTGTATATTTTGTTTGCTAAGATCGTCTACTAAACTCTGGAGTTCTTTGAGTCGTAATTTTACCTCAGGATGGATTGCTTGCGATGTAGCATTTTGAGTATGGATTTGCATTTTAAGCGCCTCTATATCCGTATTTAATTCATTCGTTTCTTGATCTTTTGATTTTATAAGGTCTTCTAATTCTTCGTATTTTCTTTTGATCCTTATAGCCTCAGTTTTTATTGTAGTGATTTCTTCCTCTTTTGTTTTTAGAGCGTTGTTTGCTTCTGCTAATTGTTGTTGCAGAAAACTCGCCATCTCTCTTTGAATTTTTAATTTACCTTTAGTCTCACCTGGAGAAAGACTTTCAGAACCAGGTTTTTGAGCTTGATTCTCGACAGATTGTTGTTGGAGAGATGCTATTTGTGATTTAGCTTTACTTAACTTACTTTTTAATTCTTCTACAACGGTATGTAGTGAGTCAGTATTCGATTCACTCTCTCGGTTTATGCTTGATGTGGTATTTTCTTCAATTATTTTATTCTTATACTCTAACTCGCTAGTTAATTGAGAAATTATATTTTGCAATTCTAGTATATGATTATTCTCTTCCGATCCCTTTTTGCTTTGCCCTTTTTTTTCGTATTTTTCTAATTTCTTTTTTAACTCATCATTGCGTCTTTTTACTTTATTTAGGTTATTTTGGAGTTCTTCTAAGAGATTTTTCGAGATATCGCTGCTCGGAGGTTTATCATCCAAGTTTATATCGGGAGCAGTTTTACCTAAGTTAACATTAAGTTTAGTAATTTGTTCGTTGAGTTTTTCAATATTTTTATCTTTTTCTTTTAAAATCTCGTTATATTCATCGCTTCCGATATCTTTTCTTTCTAACCTTCTAATTATCGATTCTTGTTTGTTGATTTTATCTTGCAACTCCTGTAGTAATACATTTAAAGGTGCTTTCGTTTTCTCTCTAATTTCTTCTACACTAATAACAGAAGTACCAATATGCTTTTTTACCTCAAGCTCAAATTTATTTTGTAATTCTATTTTTTCTTTTCTTAAGAAGCCCATTCGATCCTTCAATTCGCGAATTTCTCGATCTTTTGCGTCTAATTCAATATTTAGTTTTTCTTCTTGAGCGTTCTTCATATTTGTCTTCGGAACTTTCTCATCGAACATTTCCTCGTATTTCATTATCTCTACTTCGAGACCGTCAATTTTATCTAGTTGTCTATTAATTTGAATTTCCCTTTTATCTAATTCAAATTGTAAATCTTCGATTTTCCTCAATAAATTTTCTTCATCCGTCATTACCATATCTTACCGATTGATTCGAAAAAATAAGGTTATATATATTTCATCTATTTCACTTTTTTAATGTTTTTCTTTCTGATAACAAAATTACCATATATCGAAATCTTTGATAGTAAATTTTTTTATCTTTGAAAGAATCGGAAATAAACTTATATAATTAAAAGATAAGAAAGCTATAAATAATAACCCTATGATAATAATTGGTAACGATATGTTGGGTAGATAAACGCGGTCGAATAATATTAAAGAGTTAATTATCATTCCAAATCCCATACTTAGGAGCAAGGACGGGATGATCATGTAAAACGCTTCTAAAAAGAGAATTTTCTTAATGGATTTATATTTGGACCCAACAGCTCTCATAATCAGAAAATCTTTAGCTTTTTCTATAATATTCCCTTTTTGATAGTTATACAGCGCCAAAATCGAAATTATTGCCATCATAATAATGATGAGCGAAGGATATAAAGCTAGGAGTTCAAGATAAGAATAGTTGTTCTCAAACGTTTGATTTAAATTGATAAAACTAAAGTTTTCTCCTAGATTCCCTTGAACAATCAACTCAATATCTCCAATTACATTATTATACTCACTAGTTTGTACTTGAAGCAGGAGAAGATTAATTTCATTCGAACTAAAATTCAGATCTCCTTGCATGACACCTAAATCTACATATCCCGCAAAACCACTATAAAAACTATCTATAACGACAGCAGAAATGTGAAATGGATGGCCTGTTCCTAATTCTTCAATTCTCATACTTTGATCTAATGGATAATCAAATAGATTATATCCTAATCCGTCCCCTATCATCATATTGAGAGAATCCTCGTCAACAATGTATTCACCTTCAATCTCAAAATCTTGTATAATTTCGCTCGCATTAAACCCTATTACTGGGATATTTGCTTTTCTATCTTGACCAGCTACCAAATAACCTCCATCTACGAGATAATGATATCCGTCTAACTCAGTAACATTAAAGAAATTGATTAATCGCTGGTCAATTTTTTCAATTTCAGTATAATTTGTTAATTCTTCAACTTTGGAGAGATTAAAGAGGTAATCTGGGTTAAGAAAGTCAATATCTTTTTGAGTTACGAGTATATCTGGATTAGAGAACATACCATACATTAGTGTGTAGTTTTGAAGGACATCTTTATGACCAATTGCAATTATATTTGTTCCTTGCGACTTTTTAATCCATTCTTGAGAAGAATTCGTTAGAACAGTACTACCTAATCCTAAAGTAAAAATTATAAGAGAAATAATTGTAAATACGACTAAATATCTCTTAAATTCTCCCTTTCTTCTAAGTGTATTTAGGACTGAAATTTTAAAATTATACCCGATTAAACTTAACCACTTTGGAATTGTTGTTAATTTTTTTGAAGCGTCGTAGTTCGAGGGAATATCTCTCGAAAACAGTTTTATAGTGTTTTGTGTTCCTATTTTCCTTAACACGACTCCAGTAAATAGAAAAATCCCAGCAAAACACGATATAAACAGAATAGGAGTATAAAAAAAATCAATTTGAAAGGTCGCTATAACTCCTAAAAATGAAGCTATAAAGAAGAAAATTACATAAGAGATAAATCCCATTATAGCTCCAATGACAAAACCAATAAAAAAAACCACGTAAACTTCTGTTAAATAAAAACCATATAATTTCTGTGGGATCGAACCTAAAGCCTTCATGATCGCAATATCCCGTTTTTTGGTTATAATCAAAGTACTGGTAACGATAATAACGACCACAAAAGCTAAGATTAAGATAAGGATAAGCACTAAATTAGTGAAATCAATAAAGACAATGCTAATTCCGCCTGAAAAAAAAAAAGAATTTTCATAATCATACATTATAAAGCTGTTAAAACCTATCGATGAGGTGAAATTAATTAAAAATACAGTGAACGCTATAACTAAAACGATCATCATTGTATAAGAGAAGGTGGTACCACGTTTCCTATAGAAATCTTTTAGAGCAAAATCTAGTGAAATTTTAACGACACCGCTTTTTTTTTTAATTTTTTACTTGCAAATTAACTAGTTGTTCATTTACAATTTTACCGTCTTCAAAAGTTATCACGCGGTCTGCGAGTTTTATTAAGTATTCATCGTGAGTTGCAATAATAATAGTTTTACCCTCTTGCTTCATATCGTTAAAGAGATCTCTTATAAATAAACTCGTTGTTTTGTCTAAATTTGCTGTCGGTTCATCTGCAATAATAATCGGGGGATCGTTTGCTAAAGCTCTTGCTATAGCAACCCTCTGCTGTTCACCAGCAGATAGCTGGAAAGGTAGGTGTTCTCTTCTGTCCCCTAAACCTACTTTTTTTAAGAGATTTAACGCTCTTTCTCGTTGCTCTTTTAAACTCATTCCAGCTAGTTTCATAGGAAACATTATGTTCTCTTCAGCAGTAAGAGTACTTATAAGATTATAGTTTTGAAAGATGAATCCCGTATTTATTAACCTAAAGGTAGCGAGGGATTCTTCTTTTAAGTTAGTAATCTTGACACCATCAAAATATATTGAACCGCTATTTGGAGTATCCAAACCCCCTATTAAATTTAATAAGGTTGTTTTTCCTGCTCCTGATGGGCCTTTAATAATAACAAATGCAGATTCTTTAATTCTTATAGAGAGATCATCTACTGCTCTCACTATAAAATCACCAATTTCATAATCCTTAACTAAATTATTAGCCAAGATTAAAATGTTTCCTTCTTTAATCTCCCTTAAAACGGCGATGTCCTCTATCTCTGGAGCCTTTTCGATAAATTCATTCTCCATTTTTAATCCTTAAAGTAAATCTTCTTTAACTTCTTTTTTCTATAATTCTTAGTTATTTAAAATATTATGCCATCATTTTACGTTTAAGCTTAATATTGATTGAAATGACTTATTAGACAAAAGTTTATATACTACCGTGTTACAATGTAGTTTAGAGAGGAAGTCGTAAATAAAAATATCCCCTAATTTCCTAATTTAAATGGTAACGTACGGAACTAAATTTTATCCCAAAATCTTACCTCATTATGAGGTTCAGTTTCCGACTCCTCTCTAACTCCTTTTTTGGATCCATATATACATTAATGTCCATTTTAAATATAAAAAATATTTATCTTAAGTGAGATATTTTAATATTAAATAGTTATATACTAAAATGGATTTTATTATGGATTTTGAGAAATTAACAGAACTAATAATTGAATTAGAAGTAGATGATATTGAGGCTGCGGTAAAGGAAGCGTTAGAAGTAGATGGAAAGGAGCCTTTTGACATTCTAAATGCTTTAACTAAAGGAATGGATGAAGTAGGACGAAGATACGAAGAAAAAGAATATTATCTTACTGAACTCGTACTCGCTGGCGAAACGATGAAAGAAGCATTTAAAGTGCTCCAACCAGCTTTAGCGGCATCAGATCAATCGCAAGATAAGATAAAAATAATCCTCGCAACAGTAAAAGGAGATAACCATGATATTGGAAAAAATATCTTAGGTTCACTCTTATTAAGCAGTGGTTTTGAATTATTCGACTTAGGAATGGATGTTGATGAAGACATTATAGTGGATAAAGTAAGGGAAACTGGGGCTCATGTTATTGCTTTGAGTTCATTATTAACAATGACTGTTGAACAAATTAAAGCGGTTCACGAAGCTTTAATCGCAGCAGGACTAAGAGATTCTGTAAAATTGATAGTTGGTGGAGCCCCTTTGAACATGGAACTTGCCAAGAAGCTGGGAGCTGACTTATTTGCCGACGATGCTGTTTCAGGGGTAAGAGTTATCAAGGAAGCATTTGGAAAATAATTCACTTTTTATCTATTTTATTTTTTAAACTCTAACCTTTCAAACTTTATTGTATCAAATTTGTAGATTTATAAATTATAAAGCCGTTTTATATGAAGTTGATTTTTCCACTTTTAAATGTTAAAAAAGTTGTTTAAAATATAATAAGAACTTTTAATTTCTTAAGGAAAGTATTTCTCTTAGGAGTATTATAAATTAAAATAATTCTAAATACGACAAATCTTTATAAAAAATATATAAGTCATAGAAGGTAGTTATAATGGCTGAAGAAAAAACGGAAATAGAATACGACGAGGAATTGGATACGAGGGGTTTATTTTGTCCAGAACCACTTTTTGAAGTGAGAAATTTTTCAGAGACTTTGGATATCGGTCAATGTTTTAAAGTTATAGCCGATGATCCTGCTGCAGAAGAAGATTTGACGAGATGGGCAAAAAGAACTGGGACAGAACTAGTAGAATTCGTAAAAGACGGAGAAGATTTGATTTTTTATTTTAAGAAGAAAAAATAGCAAGAAAACTAACATATTTAAAGGGAAAAATTATGAGTATTTATCTTGACAACCAAGCTGCAAAACCTGTCGATGATAGAGTAATCTCTGAGATGATGTTATATTTTAACGAAAAATTTGCAAATCCTGCTTCTCTTCATTGCGATGGAGATGTTGCTACAGATATTTTAGAAAAATCGCGCGAAAAAGTTGCTGATTTTGTCAATGCACCAAATTCATCCGATATTTTATTCACTTCTGGTGCGACTGAATCTAATAATTTGGGTATAATCGGTGCCGCTATGAGGCAGAAAAATAAAGGTAACCATATTATTATTTCTGAAATAGAACATATCTCAATTTTAAACATTGGAAAATACCTTGAAAAAGAAGGATTTAGAGTAAGTAGGGTAGCGGTGGATAGATTTGGGAGAATTCGATTAGATAAGCTTGAGAAGTTAATTACTGACGAGACGATTTTAATTTCTATCTCTACTGCTAGCAATGAAGTTGGAACGCTACAACCGACTGCAGAAATAAGTAAAATTGCTCAAGAAAAAGGAGTTCTGTTTCATACGGATGCTGTATCTAGCGAAAGTGTGATTCCGATTGATGTTCAAGAAGTTCCAATTGATCTGATAACGCTATCATCAAATGATATTTATGGTCCCCGAGGTGTTGGTGCTCTCTATTTAAAAAAAGGTGTTCGGGTTAATCCAATAATAATCGGTGGTGGCCAAGAGAGGGGAATGAGATCGGGTTCGGAAAATGTTCCAGGAATAGTCGGATTTGCTAAAGCTGCTGAAATCGCAAAAGAAGTAATGCCCCAAGAATCAAAAAAATTAAAATTTTTAAGAGACAAGCTTATCAAAAATGTTTTAGAAACAATTCCAAAGTCTTATTTAAACGGTCATCCAGAAAAAAGGCTTCCTCACAACGCACACTTCAGGTTTGACTACATTGAGGGAGAATCGTTAATATTAACTTTAAAAGAGCATAATATAGCAGCCGCTACTGGCTCGGCGTGTAGTTCAAAAACTTTAGAACCTTCCCATACTCTTATTGCAATGGGTCTTCTTCATGAAGAGGCACATGGAAGTCTATTGGTTTCTTTAGGAAGAACTACTCGTGAAACTGACATTGGTCGCCTTTTAGAAGTATTACCAGATCAAGTAAAGAGATTAAGAAAATTATCACCATTAACGCCCCCTGACTTATTAAAGAAATATGAAGAGGTGTAAAAATAAGATGAAATCAACTCAATATTCGGATAAAGTTTT
>Ga0307376_10005893_pt1 | contig 10953 bp, 7 predicted proteins | sample TR2MG_FD_202536 | JGI IMG/M metagenome (GOLD analysis project Ga0307376, IMG submission 202536) | Soil microbial communities from Risofladan, Vaasa, Finland - TR-2 | ecosystem: Environmental > Terrestrial > Soil > Coastal area > Acid sulfate soil | place: Finland: Risofladan, Vaasa | collected...
TCCATCCAATCCCGTAGCACCGGGAAACCCTGGCGAATATAGCCGCGGGTTCGGGCCAACAGGCGCGGCCGCACCTCGGCCGAGAGGGCAATGGCGGCCAGGTGGTTGGAAAGCATGGTGGCGCTGATGGTGGTGTACTCATGCCGGGCCCAGATGGCCTCGATGGTATCTTCTGGACCTACAGACCAACCTAAGCGCAGACCGGGCAAACCATAAGCCTTGCTCAGGCTGCCGTTGGCGATAACCCGGTCATAAAGGCCATAGAATGAGGGCGTTTGCGCATCTTCCAGGCGTTCGGCCCCGCTGTAGACCTCATCAGCCACAATCCAGGCGCCCACCCGTTCGGCCTGTTGAACGATGGCCAGCATCTCCGGCGCGGTCAAGGCCCGGCCGGTGGGGTTATTGGGGTTACAGACGGCGATGAGCCTGGTCTCCGAGCTAACGTTTTCCGCTAATTCTGCCAGGTCCGGCGCCCAGCCGGCCTCTTCGCACAGATGGAAACTTTTGATACGGTAATTATGGTTGTGGCCGATGCCCCAAATCTGCATATAGTTGGGCAACATGATGACCATCTCATCCCCGGGTTCCAGCAGCGTGCGTACGGAGATGTAATTGGCTTCGGCCGCGCCCACGGTCACCAGGATGTTTTCCGGCCGGGCGCCGGAATACATGGCCGCGATATGCCGGCGCAACTCGGGTATACCGTTCACATGCGGGTAGTTGAGTTCGCTCTCGAGAAGCCTGGTCACTTGCAGCGGATCGTCGTCTAATAGCTCGCGTAGCTTAACAGGATGAACACCGCTTTCGGAGAGGTTAATATCGACCTCTTGCTCAAACATGGACATCCAGCGTTCCATGAGAAATGGTTGAAAGGTGGTCACAACAACTCCTTTATAAATTTCAAAAGTAAGCTGGTCGGATTTCTATCTTATCTGGGGCAACCAGAATCATAGCCTACGCTTCTTCTGATTCAAGCAACTCCTTTAGGCGGGCGTAGTCGGAAATGACTGAACTTTGGACCATGCGGCGCATCAAGGGTTCGGCCAACTTAAAAAAGCCGGAAGAGTCCCCCTCGACGATGGCCCGGACCGTTGATCCCTCACCTGCCGGCTCAACTGAACGGGTCACGGTGATGGGAAAGGAACCGGAAATCGTGGTTATCTTGACCAGCCGGCCGGGCTCGTAATCGACGACGACAAAATTTGAATCAATTCGCCGGCCCAAGAATCTGGCCACCTGGGTATAGGTGCTGCCGACGCCTATAGGTGGGTCCGAGGTAAAGCGGGCTGATATCATGCCTGATTGCCACTGGGGATTGTTTTCGAAATTGGTTATGAAGGCGAAAATATCGGCCGGCGCTCGCTTGATATTGATTTTACTTTCAATATGGATCATCTTGCCGTCCCCTGGCTTGTTTTCAATGGCCAGATTCTAACCTAAGTTTGCCCGCCCTGGAAACAGGCTAGCCAGGTTTACGCCCCATTGGTCACCCTTTACGAATTGCACAAGAACTTGTACAGTTATCGTGGAGGCGGTAACCATATACCCCTAACATATTGTTTATTAGAGCAACATTATTTTTGACCTGGTCCCAAGATTAATCAGCCACCCTTGGGAATTCTGCGAAATCAATGACAACGATTGATCAACCAAAGGGCATGCCTGAGCGCCTAAAACCTGATAGTATCAAGATCCTTGGCGTGCCGGTGCATCTGGTGACTACGGCCGGAGCAGTCGAGCTGGTCAGCCACTTCATGGACGAGCCTGGGCTGCACCAAATCGCCACGGTCAATCCAGAGTTTGTGATGAAAGCCCAGGAGGATAGCGCTTTTATGGCGATACTCCAGCAGGCCGAGCTGTGTATTGCCGACGGTGTGGGACTTTTGATAGCCGGCCGGTGGCAGGGCCGACCTATTCCAGAAAGAGTGGCCGGATCGGACCTCGTTTATTTGCTAGCCGAACAAGCTGCGCTTCAAGGGTGGCGACTATTCCTACTCGGCGCGGCGCCCGGTGTGGCTGAAGAAGCGGCCGGCCGGCTGGAAGAACTCTATACTGGCCTGACTATCGCCGGCACGTATGCAGGTTCCCCGGATCCAGCCGAAAATGAAGAAATCGTCGAGTTAATTAACACCAGCCAGGCTGAGTTGCTCTACGTCGCCTATGGCGCGCCTGGCCAGGATAAATGGATCGCTCGCAACCGGCAGCAGTTGCCTACTGTCCGGGTGGCCATGGGTATAGGTGGCTCCCTTGACTTCATCTCCGGCCGGGCCGCGCGCGCGCCAAGCTGGTTGCAACGCCTGGGGCTGGAGTGGCTCTACCGTCTATTTAAGGAACCGCGGCGTTGGCGGCGGATGCTGGCCTTACCACGATTTGTTTTTAGAATTGTTCGAGAAGGCTCATCGTGAAAATAGTTCCATTGATCATTGTGCCTTGGATAATTGCTGCCCTATAGCTGTTCCGCTCTCATAATCTAAGGGTCATGCAACCTGGTCCAGGGTGTGATTCCCTCACCTTCGTGGGGCGGGAATCCACCTGGTGGATAAGTTGGATACCCAGCCCAAATCTGCGTAGGGGCAGGCACATCGCGGGTATCCCATGATGCTGGGAGAGGTAACTTTTTTTCATTACCTCTGGTTATCAGTTTGCATACCTCTTAACTATCTAAGGTTTGATTTTTAGTAGCTTATCCGGGCAAATTTCTTATTTCCCAGGTTACGCTTTAAAATTACCCATCTTGACCATCGGTCGCTTCACCTAATCGGTCAACTGCGAGATAACCAGGAGAATACTATGCGAGTTTTAATTACCGGATCCAGCGGGCAGATAGGAACGAACCTGGGTCTGCGTTTGCAGGAAGAAGGTCATTACGTCTTTGGCATCGACAAGAGGATCAATACTTGGACCCAGGAAATCCAAACCTTGCTGCAAGATCTGAGCGCCCGATACTATGAATTCAAGGATGGGCTGGGAAATGTTGCCTATCCGAAGGATCTGGATGTGGTGGTCCACCTGGCGGCAAACGCCAAGGTGCATGAATTAGTCCAGCAGCCGTCGCGAGCCCTGGATAACATCCAGATGACCTTTAATGTTTTGGAATTTTGTCGCCAAAATGATGTGCCCATCCTCTTCAGTAGTTCTCGTGAAGTTTATGGCGATATTCATCGTTATATCACCGAGGAATCCTACGCCGATTTCGCTTTCACAGAAAGCCCCTACTCGGCCAGCAAGATCTCGGGCGAGGCGCTCATTTACGCCTATGCCCAATGTTACGGGCTACGCTACCTCGTCTTCCGCTTCAGCAATGTATACGGCCGCTACGACAATGATATCGATCGCATGATGCGCGTGATCCCCAAATTCATCAAAAAAATAAGCCGTGGCGAGACAATTACCGTTTACGGCGAGCAGAAGGTGCTTGATTTTACCTATGTGGATGATTGCATCGAAGGCGTGCGGCGTGGAATAGATTTGTTGGCCGGCGGCCAAGTGGCCAACCAGACCATCAACCTGGCTTACGGGCAAGGAAACAGCCTGATCGCCCTGGCCGGATTTATTGGCGAGGCCTTAGGGAGTAAGCCGGATATGATAATTGAACCGGCCCGGGTAGGCGAAGTGACTCATTATGTGGCCAACATCGGCAAAGCCCGCGCTTTGTTGGACTATACGCCAAGCACGCCGTTAAAGGCGGGCATTTCCAAGGCGGTTGCCTGGTGTACGGCATGGTGGGCTGAACATCCTTTACCGAATCAATGATTAAGGAAGAACTGTTTATACGACTGGCAAATACGATCGCCTATCTGCAGCAACCCTACCCGGTCAGGGTGGGAATCGATGGCATTGATGCGGCCGGCAAATCGACATTGGCCGCACAATTAGCCTTCCTGTTAAAAAAAGGGGGTCGGCCGGTTATCCAGGCATCGCTGGATGACTTTCACAATCCCGATCGAATCCGAAGCTGTCGTGGCGCCCTGTCTCCGGAGGGTTATTATTATGATTCGTTCAACTATGGCGCATTAATCGACAAATTGCTGTCACCGCTGGGGCCAGGTGGAGACGGCATTTATCAAACGGCCGTATTTGATTACCGGCTAGATTTGCCAGTCGATCCTTCTCCCACCCAGGTCACGGCCGATGCTATCTTGATTTTTGACGGCGTGTTTCTACAGCGGCCGGTCTTAGAAAAACAGTGGGATTTTGTCATTTATGTCGACATCAGCTTTGATGCAAGCCTGGCCAGGGCCATAAAACGGGACGCCCCATATCTGAGCCCGGCCAAAGAGGTAGAAAAGCGTTACCGGCGGCGTTACATCCCCGGCCAACAACTGTACCAGGGAGCCTGCCGGCCCAAGGAAAAGGCCGACGTGGTGATCGACAACAATGATCCGGGCGATCCCAAGCTTATAAGATTGTCCGGTCGCCATTGGCAGACCCTCGGCGCTTAGGCGCGGGTTAGTTGATGTTCTATATTGACGTATCGGCCGCGGTCCATTCCAAAGCCGGGCTGGGTCGCTACAGCCAGAGCCTGGCCCAGGCCCTGGTCAGCCGTCAACCTGACCAGTTCACCCTATTTTATAATCGCGGCCGGGAGGGGGTCTTGCCTGAGACATTACAGGGCATACCTCGGCGACAGGTTTCCCTTGGCTATAAACCTTGGCGGATGGCCATTCTCTTAGGCCAAATAGCCCGGGTTGGCTTTGACCGGCTGGTACCCGGTGCGAAACTGTTTCACAGTACGGAACACTTACTACTACCTTTGCACAATGTGCCCACCGTGTTAACCGTGCACGACCTGATTTATAAACTGTATCCCGATTACCACAAGAAACTCAATTATGTGTATCTGAACCGGGCCATGCCCTTATTCTGTCGTCGAGCCGGGGCCATCATCGCCGTCTCAGAGGCTACCAAACGAGATATCGTCACTTACTACGGGACCGATCCGGCTAAGATACATGTGGTCTACGAGGCGGCGGCCGGTCATTTTCGCCCGCCGAACCAGGACGAAATCGCCAGGGTTCGCCAGCAATACCAACTGCCGGAGCGATTCTTGCTCCATTTAGGCACCATTGAACCACGTAAGAATCTGGAGCGGTTGGTCGATGTACTTCTGACCTTACGCGAACAGAATGAGAATTTGGTATTGATTTTAGCCGGATCAAAAGGCTGGCTCTATGATGATTTTTTCGGTCGGATCGAAGATGAAGGTCTCGAGAATGTGGTCCGGCCTTTGGGTTGGGTACCGGATAAAGATTTGCCGGCCGTGATTGGCGCGGCCAGCCTGGCTGTTCAACCCAGTTTGTATGAAGGTTTTGGCCTACCCATGCTGGAACACATGGCCTGCGGGCAGGTGGTGGCGGCCAGCAATAGCGGCTCACACCCCGAGGTCGGCGGTGATGCGGCGGCCTACTTCCTGGCCACAGATACCATCGAGATGGCCATGGTTATCGCCCGGCTGCTTAATAACGATGAAGAGTACCTCCAGCGCCAGATGGCCGGCCTGGACCAGGCCAAGAAGTTTAGCTGGTCGCGGACAGCGGCCGAAACGATCGCCGTTTATAACCAATTATTAACAGTAACATGACCACAGAAAAAAACCCGATGGAAGACGGGCCAACAGAAATCCCGCCTGGGAAAAACCAGGGGCAGACTACCGAGAGCGGCTGGCGCGCTGTTTCCAAATCACCGGCGAGCTGGGCCGTCGCGACCCTGGCATTAGTGCTGATTCTTTATCTACTAACCATGGCCCGTGACCTGGTTTGGGGCGACCCGACCGAATACACCTTCGTGGCCAATATCCTGGGAATCGCGCATCCACCCGGCTACGCCTTGATCACCCTGTTAGGCAAGCTATTTCAAAGTGTCATCCCTTTTGGCGATTTCCCCTGGCGGATGCACTTGCTCTCAGTCACCATGGCAACGCTAGCGGTGATGCTGGTTTACGGTAGTGGCGAAGCGGTATTCGGCAGGAGCAGTTCCGGCCATCTACTGGAAAAGGTCCGTGGACTCAACTACCTCGTAGCCCTCTTTGGGGCGCTGGTGGTAGCGACGGCGGCCGATTGGTGGCAACATGCCATCCACGCCAACCCGCACATCATCACGGCTACCTTCCTGGCAGCTAATTTGTTCATCCTTACCCGGTGGTGGGCCTCGGAGGAGCCGGCCGAGGTGGATCTCGACACCACGGTCGCCCCAGGTCGCCAATCGCGGCGATCCGATGGCTGGTTGTATGCCTTTGCTTTCACAGCCGGCCTGGGTATCACCCATCATCCCCTGACCGTATTTAGTTTTGTGGCCTATGGCGTGTTTATTTTATGGGTCCGGCCGGGCATCTGGCGAGGCGTGCGGACCTGGCTGAAGATGGCGGCCTTTGGTCTATTGGGGCTGTCTGTCTGGCTGTATTTACCGTTACGCAGCGCTATGGCGCCGGCTTTCGGACCCGATAATATGAATAGCTTGAGTGGTTTCCTGGACCATGTTTTGGCCCGGGGGCTAACCGAGAGCCTGCCCTTTTTTGGCCTGGTCGACCAGTTTACCCGAGCGACGGTCTTCTGGACATTGTTACGGCTGCAATACGCGCTGCCGATCATCTTTCTGGCTGTGTTGGGGTTAGTGTGGTTGGTGGCAGATGGCTGGCAAGGGCGAGAGAGGGAGGGATATAGAGACGCGGAGACCGAGGGACTCGGGGACGCGGGGCGTAAGTCTCGGGGTCGGGTTTCGTTGCGGCCGTTGGGGCTGCTTTATAGCCTGGCTTTGTTGAGCAATTATCTGTTTGTGATGAATTTGCGGGCCCAGGATATTATGGCCTATTTGCTGGGTGTATTTCTGATCATCGGGCTGCTGGCGGGGATTGGCCTGTGGGGCTTGCTGGTATTGGTGGAGAGGCGGTTGGGGCTGGATAAAAAAGCGATACTGCTGCTGACCGGCGCTTTATTCTTGTTGGGTCCGGTGTTGCAGAGTGTCCGTAATGGTCCCCGGGTCTTCCTGGGTGATCATCACGAGGCGCGGCTTTATGTGGAGGATGTGTTTAGTTGGTTTGACGGGCAGGGGGAAGAGGCCATTTTGCTCAATGATTGGGAGCATATGACACCTTTGTGGTACAGCCAATATGTCGAAAAAGCGTGGCCGGAGGCGGCCGATGTGACGCCTCACCTGGTTTCGACCAAGTTGCCCTGGTTGGAGAGTGTCTTCTATTACCTGCCGACTTACCCGGTGTACCTGAGCGGCTACCGGCCAGAGATAGCCGCGGCCGGCTTTCGTCTGCGGCCCCGCGGCCCGTTTTACCAGGTAGTCCAATCGGGTGATGCCAGCATCCCTCCGGAACTGGATCCGCTCGAGCCCATCGCGGCCGGGGAGATAGAGATCGTAGCCAGCCAATTGCCCGAGCGGGCGGTTCAGGCCGGGGATTATGTGCCCCTGACGCTGGCGATGCGCTTGCCGGCAGGCACGGACGACTATTATGTACCTGTGCTAACCCTGGGTGTGGGAGATGAAAAACTGACCTTCGAATTTACGACCGATAGTCACCTGGTCACGCCCCAATGGCAGGCGGGAGAAGTCATTATCGAGCGCTTCGATTTCGCTCTGCCGGCCGACCTGGCGGGCGGTAACTATCCGCTGTCGCTGGGATTTCGCAATCTGAGTTCCAATACGGATCTCGACATTGAGCATCCCTTGGGCGAGTTGGAAGTAAGCGAGCAGGCCTACCCCGTTTCCACGGAGCGACTGCTGGCCAATTTCAGGCAGCAGGTGGGGCTACTATCGGCCTCGGCCGGCAACGGTCTCTTTGACCGGCGCTCGGCCCCGTGGGATGAGCCGATCCCGGCCGAGGCAGGTGATACGATCAACATTACGCTGGAATGGTTGAGCCTGGCCCCGGCTGGTGAAAGTTATACGGTGTTTTTGCATTTGATAGACCAGGCCAACCGGCCGCTGGTCGCGTTGGATTACACCCCACTGGGCGGTTCGACGCCAACTTATCTGTGGATCCCCAAATGGTTGCCCGGACAACGGATGCTGGACCCCTATCGCCTGGTATTACCGGATGATCTTCCGCCGGGGACATATCTGATAGAAGCCGGCCTTTATGAGATGACGGGAAAACGGCGGCTACATATGGCCGATCCGGCCGGCAACCTGGTTGGCGACCGTTTGATCTTGGGCTCGATACAGATTGAAGAATGATGGGTGGGGTTTAGGGGCTACTTCATGCCGTCCAATTGGTAGATCTGGTTTATTGCCTGGCGGCCTTTAACCTGGACCTCATCTAGGCTGGTGACGGATACCAAATCGAGGACCTGGTCGTAGGTGCTTTGCGTGATCAGTATTTGGCCGCCTTCGGCCAGTTCTTGCAGGCGTTTTGAGAGGTTCACAGCATCGCCGATGGCCGAATAATCTTTGCGTAAGGGGCTGCCCACATTGCCTACCACGGCATCGCCCGAGTGGACGCCGATACCGAACTGCAAGTGTAGGTCGTCAGGGTTATGGCGGTGATATTCAGCCAGATCATTTTGAATGGCCAGGGCGGTGCGGACGGCTCGCAGGGCATGATCTACCTGGGGGTTAAGAGGCGAGTTGAATAGGGCCATGACCGTATCACCGTCGTACTTATCGATCATCCCTTCCTGGTGGCTAATGGCTGCGGCGGCGACGGTTAAGTGATTGTTGAGCACCTGGATGATGAGCTCGGGATCCCACTGCTCGCTGATGGTGGTGAAACCACGAATATCGGCAAAAACGATGGAGATCTGCCGGCGCTGGGGCTTTTGGACCGCATCGATATCTCGGACCTGGTCGACCAAGGCCGGGGGCAGGTAGCGGCGGACGATCTCAAGGCGCTTATTCTCAGTAACATCGTCGAGAACCAGGGCGACGCCCTGGGTCTCCTGGTGCATGTCCCGAAGAGGAGCGAAAGAAAGAGTGAGCGTCTTGGAATCGGAACCGGCCGAGGTAGCGATATCCAATTCCATGTGATGCTGACCACCAACCTCCTGAATCGCCTCGATGACGTTCTCCACCTCACTGCCCATAGATGCACTCAACAGAGCACGGTAATCGTTTTCTAGGACTTTTCGACCGGGAACACCAAGAATCTGTTCGGCGGCGCGATTATAAAGAGATATCTGATCATTCAGGTCGATAGTTATGACGCCACTGGCGATGGAATCAAAGACATCGTCTTGCAGGTTCTTCATTTCCGTGATGTCGGCCAATTGTTCACGGATCTGATCGAACAGGCGTGTGTTCTCGATGGCTACGGCCGCCTGGTTGGCAAAAGCCGAGAGCAGATCGCGATCGGTATCGACGAAAATGCCGCTCACAATGCGATTGTCGGCGTAAATTACACCTATGATGCTTTCTTTGATCTTAAGGGCTACGCAAAGAATCGAGCGCAGGTTATAACTGATGATGCTCTCTGCTCCGGCAAAGCGGGGGTCAGCCTGGGCGTTAGTGGTGACTACCGGTTCACCGGTCTCGGCCACGCTCTCGACAATGCTACGACTGATCTCAAAAGAGGAGCCATCCAGTGTCTCGCGATTGATGTTGCGCGCCACTTTGGCCTCTAATTCACCGCTTTCCGGGTCGCGCAACATGAGAAAGCCTCTCTCTGCGCCGGTAAGCTCGATAATGCTGTCCATGACCATATTCAGCACTTCGGCTTGCTTAAGCGAGGAGTTGATGACCGCGCCGACGGCCTGCATGGCTCGCAGTTGGTGGCTTTCCTTCTCCTGGGTCAATAGACCGCGAGCCAGGGCTTCCATGGTTAAATTCGATTGGGTGATCAGGCGCAGCATGGTGTTGTAAGATTGGGCCATAGCGCCGGAGCCGGCGCCGATGACAGCCCGGTGTTGTTGATTAACGGCCTCGCTCAGTTGATCGATGAGCTGCCGGAGTTTGTTTAGCTCTTGTTGAGCCTGGGATGTGTTAGAGTTGCTCAAGATTAAGCCTCAAGAAATGCGGTCCACAGCCAACCTGTTCAGGGGAAAGTATGGCACAGAGTAGGCGAAAGAGCAACGAGGGGACCACTTATAAACAGGTAATCAAATTCACAGGTATGATCGAGAAGCCAGGGGCCGTCCTGGGAACCTGGCCCTGGCCGGCGAATTCAACAAACCTCGGGATTTAGGGCTTACTCACTCTTGTTACTGCGTATTAATAAGCGGGTTAGCTCTTTGCTCAATAATCGCGATGGCCAGGATACCAACTAAGGCGATAACCAGGGTAAATTGGCCGGTGACACCGGATACGGCTACAACCGCGCCGGCCGTGACGGTGATCACAATAAGACGAGGCATGAGCAGGTATCCCGTCGCCCGCCGGATGGCGAGGGCCATACCGCCCACGAAAAGTAGCAAGCCGACGGCCAGGGCAACCCGGCCGTCGAAAGGCAGGGTTTCACCTGGGTGGGCCACGGCTTTCTCGACCGCAAAAGCATAAAAAATCACGCCGCACAACATGGGGAAGTGAAACAGGCTGAAGACATCTCTGGCCATCGTTGTTTTCTCTAAACCAATGGCTGTTTCTACCGCTTGATCAAGCGCGGGCTTGGCCCGCGGGAAGTAACTCCACCACAAGCTACAGGTGATGGCCACGGCCAGCACCGCGACAGCTATGAGCTTGTTTGACCATGAGGCGCCAGTGACCCGGCCGGCAGCTACGATGAGCGTCTCACCCAAAGCGATAATGACAAATAACGCATGGCGTTCTGAAAAATGATTGAGGTGCAGGTTCCAGCCTTCGGATTGCCCACCAATCAGTGCGGCAATAACGTCTAAAAGGATCGCTGCCGCCCAGAAGCCGATCTGGTATCCGCCGCCAAAAAAGCCACCCATCAGAACGGCCATCAGCCCGCCAAAGGACACGAGGATCCAGGTGCGCACGGCCGCCTTCTGAGAGGGGTCTTCTGAGGCAACCCAGGCCTGGAAGGCAAGCCCCATCACCCGAACGACCACATAA
>Ga0307376_10005895_pt1 | contig 10951 bp, 16 predicted proteins | sample TR2MG_FD_202536 | JGI IMG/M metagenome (GOLD analysis project Ga0307376, IMG submission 202536) | Soil microbial communities from Risofladan, Vaasa, Finland - TR-2 | ecosystem: Environmental > Terrestrial > Soil > Coastal area > Acid sulfate soil | place: Finland: Risofladan, Vaasa | collected...
CACCCGTCAAAGAGAAAATCCCCAATTTTTCTTTTTAGGGCAGCGTTTCACGTGAAACATACCCCATATCCCGGACTTTCTATGATAATTTCACTTACAAACAAATATAAAAAGAATATATTGACAAAAACCCTTTGAAATGATAGATTTATAGTAATGAGGCAAGTGGATAGATTTCCCTAAGTGGATTTCTGTCCATTTTTTTTGATATTCCGACGAGGAGAGCGAAATGATGGCCTACTAATGAGCATGCCAACAAAGTTAAGCGAAAAACATTGGCAAGTCCTTAAGATGTTGGAGGATATGACACGCGCCGATGCTGCAGATGCTATTGGCTGGACAAAGAACCACCTTGATCATCTTTGTACTGGTAGTGTTGAGAAGGCCGGAGGTGTTGCTACACTCTTTAAGAAAGAATATCTCAAGATTCAAGCAAAACAATCTGAAGAAACAAAGCAGTTGGTTGCACAGAACACTAAAACAGCTCAAAGATTGATAGCTCGTGTGTTTAATGACATTGAATCCAAGAAAAAGGTCACGCCGGAAGATAAGAAGATCCTTTCAATGTACACGAATGCCCTTTCTAAATTTACCCCCACCGTTAATGTTAAAAATCTATCTTATAGTTATACCAAAGGCTTAACGGCCGAGGAATTAGTGCATGAGTTTAAGCGCCTTAAAACAATTGCAGAGTCATCATTTGACCGCGGAGGACTTCCAGAAGCTCCCGAGGGAAGAACAGGAGACATATCTTCGTTTGATGAATGAGGAGGTGTCGTGGTTAAAGAGTCAAAAATTACTTCTTTACGAGCCAATGCCCAAGCAGGATCTATTCCACAAGAGCCCAGCTACCCGGAGGGCACTATTTGGTGGGAACCGAGTTGGGAAGACAGTCGCTGGTGGTATGGAGTTCCTATTCCATATGACTGGCCAGTATCCGGATTGGTACCCAATGGAAGGACGGTTCAAAGGAAGTATAAAAGGTAGGATCATAGCTAAAGATTTCCAGAAGGGTGTTGGTGAGGTTGTTACACCTTTCTTAGAAGAGTGGCTGGATGATAGCATGATCGCTCGTAGGATCAAGAATCCTATGGGAATACCTACGAAGTACCAGTTGAAGAACGGTTCGGTCTTTGATATTTTAACGCATGAGCAGTCTACAGAGCAATTTGAAGGTTGGCGCGGTCATGTAGCTTGGTTTGACGAGCCCCCTCCTCGTGACAAGTACGTGGCTACTCTCAGAGGGTTAGTTGATTATAGTGGCCGACATTGGCTAACCCTCACCCCCCTCACTCAACCTTGGATATATGATGAAGTCTATACAAATCCGGATCCACAAACGTTTTGCGTCACCATTGATATTCGTGAGAACATCTTTTTGTCGGAAGACGCGATTAAAGAGTTTGAAAACTCGCTTACGCATGAGGAAAAGGAAGCGCGCCTGCATGGGAAGTTCATGCACCTTAGCGGCCTTATATACAAGGAGTTTCTAGCTGAGACGCACGTCATTGATCCCCCGAAGATTGAGCAGCACTGGAGTCGGTATATGGCGATTGATCCCCATGAGCGCACTCCTACGGCCGTTCTGTGGCTTGCTGTAGATGAGAAGGACAACCATTATCTCTATGATGAGCTTTGGCTCAGGGATATGGACATAAAAAGTATTGCAAATGCTATTCAGGTTCAAGCCGGAACGATCCCGGCACATGTAATGTTGATTGATCCTCACGCAGACAAGGATAATGTGGTGGCTGGCGGATTCAATGTCCGCAAAGAGCTCATGAAGTACGGTGTATTTACTCAGAGAGCTAACTCCGATCCCATGCTTGGAAAAGCAAGGATCCGTCAGGCACTCACTCCAAGGTATTCTCCACTTTTGAAGCGCGAAATACCGCAATTACACGTTTCTAAATACTGCACACAGACGATTTACGAGTTTCAGCACTATATTTGGGATGAGTACAAGCGAAATACGGAAGATTACGACAAGAAAGAGGTTGCGAAGAAGAAAAATGACCATTTTATGGATTGTTTGAGGTATATTTACAATTATGGACCGCGATATATCGTTCAAGAGGAAGATGAAGGTGGCGAAATTGAGTATATTGGCGAATACACGAAGCGCCCGATTGAAAAACCGAAGGCCGGGAGCTATCATGCGTTAACAGAAGACAGAGCAGGGAGGTTTTAGTGGTCTCAAAGAGAAAAAAGAATAAGCACATGGATTATGGGTGGCAGCAGTGGCTTGATTCTTTGGATCAAAAGACCGGTTCTGTAAAGGAGTATCCGGGTTCTAAGGCGCGGTGGCTTAAACCTAAAGATATTGATAAATATGCAGGTTCGCTTACACCGGAAGAACTTTATATGAAGGATAAATCACCGATCCCTCTGATGCACAGTTATCCTACAACAGCAGTGAACATTAGTGAACCGCCATGGTTGGATCAGGAAAAGAATGCTACAGCCTTGTTTGCGGCTGAGGCTGATCCTCGCAGGGATATGCACATGGGTTGGCAAGATAACGATAACGCACAAGGAGTATATGAGCATGAGGTAGCGCACGAAAGAGATCCGCGTAGAGATAAGTACAAGATGTGGTCTTTCCCAAATCATGGATTTACGACATATAACGGATTTTCTGGAGGTTTGTTGCAGAGAGAGTTTCCGGCTATGGTAGCAGAGGAAAAATTTAGGAGGGAGAGAGATGGCATATAACTCACAATCAATGGCACTTACAGGGGCTCTTCCGGCTGGTCAAGGCTTTGGTGGTTCAAACGGATACCAGCTCCCATCATACAGCACTGTGGACAATTTCCTAAGAGGTCCAGGACAGCAGAGTGTGCCAGCTTCTTATATGCAGGGCATACCTGTTACACCGGGAACTCAAAATTTTACATCTTCTTACGGTGGTGGATCTTCACCATCTATGCGTGATACTAATGTTGAGGATTACTGGAATGGTAGCGGATATGATGAGATTGGTGCAAGTCAAGAATATCAGCCTTATGATTATACAAACACTTATCAAGTAGGAAATCTTCCTACAGATCAATGGGCTAACGCTAACACCTATGCACCATGGTCAGGTGGTCCTACACAGGACTTAGACTACGGTGAGATAAACCCATGGGCAGGTGGTAAGGCTCCGTTTGGTACAGATACTGATCCTCAATGGGGTGGAGCCGTAGGTGGCGGTGCAGCAGGCATGGGAACCGGTGCAGCTTTATACGGAGGAGCTGGGTTAGCTTCAGGTGGTATCGGTGGAATGGCAGGTCTTATGAGCGCTGGTGTCTTAGGGCCGGCTGGTCTGATAGGTGCAGGGCTTGGATATGGTATGAGCAGTTTGTTTGGAAAGAAGAAGAAACGCGGTTCAACGGGATGGCAGGATACACCAAGCTATCAAGGACAGATGTTTACACCGGAAGAAGGGTTCCCAAGTTATTACAGTCCTTCACAAGAAACGCAGAATCAGACACAGCAAGGGCTTTATGATCAGGCAAATCAGTTTGCTTATCAGCAACCACAACAGCAAGGATATGATTATAATTATTCAGGTGGTATGACACAACCGCAAGGTGGAATGGATCAACAGAATTATGTTGGACAGCAAGAACAAGAGTACGGTTCTTTCTACAATAAAGATAAAGGCGGTATCTACGATACCTTTACAGTCTAATGCCAAATGTAAAAGAAATGTATGTAGCTTTAATTAAAGACGGTCTATCTGAAAAAGACGCGGCTAAGCAAGTGCAAGCGCGTACTGGACTATCTGCTGTAACCGGCAGACCAATCAATAAACAACTTTATGGTAAGTTCAGTAAAAAGACCGGAAAGGTTATCGGACAATATGGGAGCTAACAAGCAAGAGAATACTTATACCGCAACTTCTGATTCTCCTAAGAAAGATAAGATGGTTGAATTTGTTGTTGAAGAATTTAAGCGTTATGAAAAGTTCCATAAGGATAGGTATGCGGATGCTGCTAAGGTTGTTGATCAATGGAACAATAAACCGCCAGGTAGATCTTATGACTGGATGAATCAAGTTCATTGTCCTATTACTTTTGCAAGTGAACAAACAGTAACACCACGCATTTTCTCGGCGCTGTTCCCTAATGATGCTCCTATTGATATTCAAGTTTATGGGAAAGTTTCAGAACAACAAGGAATTTTGATACGCGATACTTTGAAACATTATTATCGCATGGCTAATGTTATGGGTGAGTGTGTACCTTCTCTTACGCAGAATACTTTACTTGGTACTGGTTATGTTGAGTGTCCATATCTTTATCGCAAGGCTTGGCAAGTCAATAGAGAAGGTAATAGATATTTATCTGTCATTGATCGTAGACCGGATTGCAAGAGTGTAAACTTTTTTGAGATGTTTCCACATCCGGCAAAACTAGAGATGAAAGATGGCCTGCCTCTCATACGGAGGCAGTTTTGCGATGCGGAGTATTTGAAAGCTTTGGCTGATCAACCAGAATCAGATTTTAAGAATTTGAAAGAAGCTTTAATGACAGAGAGTACAAGGATGGATAGCACAAACTTCCTTGATCCGCAGGGGCAAGTTATTGAGCAGAAAAGACGTGATGAATATGAGTTACTTCATTACTGGGGCCCTTGGGATGAAAGTTATACAAAAGATGATAAACCGGTAGTTAAGAAAGCAGTTCCATATTGGATAACAATAGTTAACAGAAAAGTAAAAGTTCGTGGAATCCCTAATCCTTATAATTTTCAACATCCGCCATATGCTAAGTTTAATCTCTTTTCGGAATCTAAGCCTTGTTGGTTTGGTGTTGGTATTGGTACTGTTGGAAAACCGACACAAGATCGGTTGAATAAGTTAATAAACCAAAGGCTTGACAATGTGGACTTAGTCCTCAATAAGCAAGGATTCTATAATGGTGCAGACCCTCTTATTAATGTTAAAAAATTACAGATTTCCTCCCCCGGCCACTGGCATAAAGTGTCAGATACTGTTAATTCAATACGATGGATGGACACTCCTGATGTCACAGCTTCATCATACAAAGAGGAAGAGCTTGCCAAAGCTGATTATCGTGAGGCCACCGGAGCAAGCGCCCCACTTATGCCTACTGAAAAGGGCCAAACCGAAACCGCGGCTGGATTGAATATGTTACAGGGCGCTGCCGGAATTAGGTTTAGACCGGTGCTCAAGAAGATTGAGGTGGATCTTATGACCTCTTTATCAATGATGTTTCTATCTCATTTACAGCAGTTTATGACTTTGCCTGAGTGGATCAAGGTTACTTCTAATGATGGTAAGGATGAGCCGGCTTTAGTTAAACCAGAGATGCTACACGCAAAGGTACAGATCATACCGACCGGGATTAGTGAAACGCTGAACAAGGAATCACAGATTGGTCAGTTGCTTCGTTTCAAAGAGGTATCGGCTAATGATCGTACGATCAACCAAGCCGAGCTTAACAGGCGCATAGCAGAGTTGATGGGCTTCAAGGATATATCTAAGATCATCATTCAGCAACAACCTGTTCAAGCAGGACCCGGTCAGCTTTCACCAGAGGATCAACAATACATTCAGCAAAGACTACAAGAAGGAGCCTCACCAGAGCAGATCAAGATGGAGCTAAATGGTAATCCACCTGCCGGACAAGCCGGTGATGCACAACAAGGACCACCCGGTCCTGGAAGAAGACCTAAAGGACAAACCCCTGAAGTTGGTCAACCGGTTCAAAACCCTATGAGGATGCAAAGACAATAATGGATATCCAGCAAGCAAAAGAGTTAAAGAGTAGTCTTATGTGGGCAGGTGTCGTTGAAGAGATGGATAAGAAGATCGTATTTGAAGTAGCAAAGCTCAAGGCAGCAAAGCTTGAGGATATAATTCTTATACAGGCAACAATAAGAGCTTATGAGTCTTTGAAGAAGTTGCCTGATGATGTAATAGAACGAGAAGAATAACCTAACCTTGTGTTTCGGTTCGCCATACCGTATATGGTGTAAAGGAGAGCAATTATGGAAGATCCAAAACAGGGCGTAAATTCTGCCCCCGCCCAAGCAGGTACGAAAGAGCCATCGTCACAGGCACAGCCTTCTCCAGAGGTTAAATCTGGAAGTTCGTCTACTGACGTAAAACAAGTTCCGTTACCAGCTTTACAGGAAGAACGCGCTAAGCGTCAGGAAGAGCATAGTGTTCGTTTAACCTTAGAGCAAGAAGTAGCTGATCTAAAGAGAGCAGTTGCGAATCAACAGCTTCAACAAGCTCAGTACCAAGCACCTCAACAGCCACAGGTTGATCCTAAAGTGGAGTTAGAAAAACTTTGGGAAGATGACCCGAGGAAAGCAGTACAAGTTGAGATTATGTATGCTATGGACTGGCGTGATCGCATTGATTCATCTTTAGAATCGCAAGCTGATGCTATGGCAAGGAGATATCCTGATTTCAATAACTATCGTAGCACTGCGCTAGGACAGGTTAGAAGCCTTCCGTTAAATGCGCGTGGTGGCCCGGGAGTATTGGAAGCAGCCTATTTCATGGTCAGAGGTCAGAATGCAGATACAATGATTCAGCAGAGGGAGGCAGAATTACTTGAGAAGTATCGTAGAGGAGAGATCAGCGCGGCTGGGTTAGCACAACCACCGGGATCTTTTTCTTCTCCGGCACCAACTGAAGGAACTGCCGCCACTGAGGAAGAATTGAGAGTTGCTGCAGCAATGGGATTAACGGAACAACAGTACATGAGTGGAAGGGTTCAGAAATGAGCATATTCCAAAAAGGTATAAATCCGAGAGCGTTTGGAACACCTCTTGTGTGTCCACATCCGCATCCGAAGAATCATATGGCTAAATGTAATGCGCAGAGATGGAAACAGGATCATCAGCGTAGTACATCAACCAGAATTCGGTATGTTTGCAAACAATGTGGCAAGGGGTTGATATACGATATCTCTAATATAAATCCCGAGCTGATGAGAGTCGGTAAGTAACCCTTGCCGGTAAACTTATCTAAGGAGAATGATCATGGGAGCAAAGTACAAATACTGTATTGATGGATCCGAGCTGGTTATCAAAGACCTGCCGGCTGTAGCAGACACATACCAAGACGGTGAGATTCTTAAAGCTGCCGCTGTTAATGAAGGTGGCGTTGGTTCTATGGGAGTCGGTACCGGTTCTTTTGTAGGTGTTAGTAATCAAGGCGAAACATTGCCTGCAGCAAGTGGGTTAAGTGGACCTGGTTATGTCCTCGGTAACGATGGCGCAACCTTAGCCGGAACGCAAGTAGCTGGAACGTTGGATACCTTAAAGGTAATCATCAATCCTGGTGCTATTTATGCGATTCCGTATGATATGTCCTCTCCTATCACTTGGTCAGCTAATGCAGATACCAGCATTCAGTTTGTTGGTGTTGCAGATGACTTTGGTGGTGGTTGGGCATACAGCACAGATACCGGTGAGTTGGATTATGTTGTTACTTCTAATGAAGCAGCTGGCACGACTACGCTAACTGTTGTAACTGGAAACAACACAGCATCCGCAGAAGGTATCTTGATCCAACAAGGTGGAACTGGTCTTGCACAGAAGGTTGTTCTTACGACTGACGCTCTTAGCATCGCTGCTGGAACGTTGGACATTGACACCCCTGTTGCTGGTACTGGCGCTATTAACTTAGTGATCCTTGAGAACCGGATTGAATCTTATACCCACGGGTCTGAGATTCTTCGTCCGAAACAGAAACAACCAGGTGGAGTTGCGAATCAAAGCATACGTGTTCCTCTTGTGAAGCCTGATTTAGCTAAAGCTTTTGCTTATGCGAAGATCGTTGGCAACGTTTGGAATGCTTAAAGTTAAAGGAGAAAATCAATGGGCGTAATAGCATCGGAAAATTTTGGATATCTATTAGATCCAGGTTTACGTAAGATTTTCATGGATGAGTATTCTCTTCCTGAAGGTCAGATTGATAACCTGTTTGGAATGGAGAAATCCAATAAATCGGTGGAATACGACCTTGGTATTGGTGGTATGGGTGATCTTGAGGAATTTGATGGAACGATTCCTTATGATGACTTCAAACAGCAGTACAGGGTAAGCTATTCCCACAAGGAATGGGTAAAGGGTATTAAGATTGAGCGTAAGCTCGTTGACGATGACCTTTACAGCATTATTAACAAAAGACCGGCTCAGTTAGCATTGACAGCAAAACGTACGAGAGAAAAACATGGCTCGTCTGTTTTCAACAATGCTTTCAACACCTCTGTTTTCAGCGGTGGAGATGGTCTTGCTTTATGTGACAGCTCGCATACGCGCGTTGGAACAACCACAACTAACAGCAATGCTGGAAGTACGGCATTAAGCGCCACAGCAGTTGAGGCAGTACGCCTTGCTATGCGTGCGCTTACCGACGAGACGGATAATCTCCTAATCTCTCGTGTTGATACGTTGTTAGTTCCACCGGCTCTTGAAGAGCAGGCTTGGGAAATTGTCAATGCGACCGGTAAAATGGATACATCTGATAACAACCCTAACTTCAATAAGGGCAAGTATAAAATCATCGTTTGGGATTATCTTAGCGACAGCAACAACTGGTTTGCTTTAGATAGCAAGATGATGAAGATGTATTTGAAGTGGTTCAATCGTATTCCAACTGAGTTCAACAAGGATAAGGATTTTGACACCTACATCAGCAAGTGGTCTGTCTATACTCGTTATTCTTATGGATTCAGCGATTGGACTTGGATCTACGGTAGTAACGTAGCCTAGCTTTCTTCGTTAGGGAGAAGCTTCCCGGAGTGGAGGGGATAACCGGGATGAAAAATACTTCCACCAATTAACCTTTGCAAGTGGTATATCCACCTGCTCAACCAAGAGTCAAAGGAGAAATACAATGGCAAAAGGTCAAAACAAACTTCCACATTCATCCACACGAAGAGGTTTTTCCACTCACAATTCCGTAGGTACGGACAATCTCGCTAATCCACTCTTGCCAACGGTTACTTGCGTTGACGGTACTGTCGGTAAGTATCAGCCTGGCATGATTGAATTGAAGGAAGCAGATGGAACACCTCATTATCTTTGGGTTGATAGTACGGGAGATCTTCGTATTCATACGGCTATCCCTACTGATCCTGAAGCAAATGGAACGATTGTTGGAACGCAGTCTTAACAATGTTAATAGGGGCCGGACTCTTCTCGCCCCGTTAACACAACAAACGAGGAGAATAAAATGGGACCAAGAGCACAGAAGAAACAGGTACTAAGTACAACAGAGATAGCAAACCTTGAGAGTGAGAAAAAAGAGCTTGAGGGCGCGCTAAAAGAAGCAGAAGGATTCGGGGCAGGCACAGCAGGTGAACAGCTTGATAAAGGTAAGATTAAGGCTCAAATCAAGCACTATGAAGATGAGATAGAAGCAGGTTCACCGGGAAGACTTGCCGGGAAAACGAAGGACAGCTTATATCGTGAAGAGAAAGAGCTTGAAGCTCGTTTTGTAATAGGGTTACCAACGCGGTATGAAATGAATCACCCAGGTAAGTGTCCGGGAGCAGTACGGAAACACAAACACTGGCTAAACGAGAATGAAAATACAGGCTTCGTTGATCGCTACAGACAGATTCAGCGGACACTGAGACCTGGAGAAGAACGAAGCATTGAAACTCTAAGGAAGGATAAATAATGGCAAATGTGGTCACCACAAATCCAATAGTCCTAGACTCAGCAGGAGTTATTTCTGCTGTTCCAATAACAATCAAAGCAATACAGGTTGTCGCTACAGGTGCGGCCGAGGTTGTCTTATTGTCAGATGCTAAGGGCAATAAGGTCTTTGGAAGCATCAGTACAGCTGAAAAGTTAACGGACGGTCTTACCGTTCCGGGTGGGATTAAATGTCCTAGTCTAACGGCAACAACGATAACCGCCGGTACGGTGGTCTATCTCTATGAGAAATAGGAGAACACCATGGCCGAAATGCCTGATGCAAAGCTGTTAACTAAAGATGATGTTAATTACAGACAGCATGAGAAGTGTATGACATGTAATTACTTTTATCATCCTAATGTATGTCAGCTCATTAACGGAAACATCTCTCAAGATGCTGTATGTGATCGGTGGGAGATAAAGCCAAAAAGAGAGCCTATGGATGGCGAATCCTATATGAACGAATATAGGAAATCTCAGGATGATGACTAATGAGTTTTCATAAGGAAACGCATACAATAACGATTGCCGGTGGGGAAGGTAGTGGACAATCATATCTTCCTCTCCGGGGGTTGTTGTGGCAGATAATCATACAGACGACATCCCAAGATACCGTTTGGTCAATGGAGCTTCGTAACGGCAAGGGTGAGGAGATCGGTGGTTGGGATGGTGACGTTGGGAACTTGAACTCAACGTATGGGTTAGTTATTCCTTTAGCCGGTGAGCATATGTCCTGGCATTTCTTTGCCGTTAGCAGGAACGAACCTATTGAATTAAGATTTGTTATCAAAGAGGAGCCTTACTAATGGTAACAAGAATCGTACAGGGTTGGAGAGAGATAAACACCACTACGTACATTAGTGGTCAGCCTATCGCTGCTTACCTTGAAGGGCAGATGGATGTTAGAGGTGTTTCATCTGTCACATACAAGGGTGTAGGAGCGGCTAGCAATGTTGCTGAGGGTCTTAGGACAACCATCTTCACAGTTGTTGCTGACGATACCATATTAAACATATCAAACATAGTTGTATCAGGCGAAGCATATGCCAAATATTTCCTGGTTCATAACAATACCGATTTAGATATACGCAGAAGTGGACCAGACAGGAATCTTGAGTTTGATTTTAAAGGAAGCTCATGGTTATTGAATTACGGAGACATCGTTGATGTTCAGGTAGAGCATTGTTGTCCAGGTGAGTTGCTTAACTTTGGTTGTACGGTATACGGATATGGCGACATAGCTGCTAGGATTGTTAAGCCACTAGCACCTGAAGAA
>Ga0307376_10005896_pt1 | contig 10949 bp, 9 predicted proteins | sample TR2MG_FD_202536 | JGI IMG/M metagenome (GOLD analysis project Ga0307376, IMG submission 202536) | Soil microbial communities from Risofladan, Vaasa, Finland - TR-2 | ecosystem: Environmental > Terrestrial > Soil > Coastal area > Acid sulfate soil | place: Finland: Risofladan, Vaasa | collected...
AGGGGCGAATGTAAGCGTAGCCTTCCCGTTCCTTTTTGATGACCTCAACTACGCCGGATGGGACATAGCTGGTATTCGGCAGCATGTCTGCATCGGTCAGCTTCATGCTTCTCATGGTATTTTGGCAAGCCACGATAGTGATACCCGCCTTTTTTGCCTGGTCGACTCGGTTGCCGACGAGAGAATCCATCTTGAGCATGCCTATTCCGGGGCCGTAGGTGACAATCTCGATATCAACATTGTTCGCCCCTAGTGCATGTTGTACATTATTCGCGTTGTTGAGCGCCAGGTTCCATTTGCCGCTGTCGGCATCGCTGACCTGTATGACCACCCGTTCTTTTGCTGCATCATGTGGTTCAGAGGCTGTTGCGTTGAATGATGTCATGGATATCGATAGGGCAAATGCGGCAACAAGTATATTAAAGTATTTCATTTGTGTTTGTCCTCGTGAATTATAAGTTTCTAAACTTGCAAGCAACTACAGCCACTCCCGATCGGCGGAATGGTGAAATTCATCCCGGTTGTTTTTAAATTCTCCTTGCCGTAGTTGCGAAGATTCTAGCATGCTGTCGCTGAGATTCGATCTAAATACCCGGGGGTGATAATCGGGTTGCTGCGAAATGCGGCAAACGGCGATACTGTACGAATTGGGTTGATCAATATTGCCGATGGTTATTGCAGCCAGCCCGGCACAGGGAGACAGGCAATGCAGATTTGGGTGGATGCCGACGCGTGTCCCAAGGTCATCAAGGAAATCCTGTTCCGTGCTGCGGACAGGCGGCAACTCCGGCTGACGCTGGTTGCAAACAGGCCGCTGTATTGTCCACCTTCGCGGTTTATCCGCACCATGCAGGTGCCGGCGGGTTTTGATGTGGCCGATGACAGAATCGCCGGGCTGGTCGAGCGGGGTGACCTGGTGATCACAGCCGATATTCCGCTTGCCGCGGATGTGATCGCGCGGGGCGGTCATGTCTTGAATCCGCGCGGGGAGTTCTATACCGTTGACACGATCAAGGAAAGGCTGACCATGCGTAATTTCATGGATGGCTTGCGCGGCAGCGGCGTGGAGACGGGTGGCCCGCCGATTTTCAATCAGGGCGACCGCCGGGAATTCGCCAACCAGCTGGATAAATTTCTGGCCAAACATTCAGGTGACTCGGGGGTGAGCAGCGTTGCTGGTATGGTGTATTGAACTGGGGTATGCTTTGCATGTCTATCGCCGGGTAAAGGAGCGCAAAAAATGCTGCATTATTTACGTAATCCACTGGTTTATCTGATACCCATAGCCTTGCTGCTCTCGGCTTGCGCCTCGACACGGCTTACCTCGGTCTGGAAAGACCCGTCATACCAGACACGCCCCGCCAGGATACTGGTCATCGGCATGGCCAGGAGCCCGCTCAACAGAAGGCTGTTCGAGGACGAATTTGTCCGCCAGCTGGAAGCGCATGGCGCATCTGCGATTGCGAGCTATACCGTTCTGACCGATGCGCAGCAGGGCGATCAGGCGGTGATCGCGAAAAAAGTAACCGAGCTGGGCGCGGATGCGGTGTTGATCACCCGGCTGGTCAGCAAGAAAGTCGTGCAGGTCTATGTGCCGGGCACACCCTATTATCCGCCGCCGTATTACGATAACTGGCCGGACTATTATGTTTATGGCTACCGTTATATGTACACGCCGGGTTATATCGCCAACGACGAATATGCGGTCATCGAGACCAACCTGTATGATGCAAGGACCGACAAGTTGATCTGGGCTGCGTCATCGGAGACCGGAATAAACGACTCAAACAAGAATCTCATCAGGTCCTACATCAAAGTCATGGTGAACAACATGATCGGACTGGGGCTGCTGGGCAAATAAACCTGTTCGGCACGCGCGAGAGTTGCGCTGGTTCATTATGCGACCGCTCAATTGTTGAATAATAGCCCCCGCATATGCGGGGGCTCGATAACCGGCATCAAATTCCTCCGGCTAGCCACAAAAAAAGCCAAATAAAAAATAAACATGGCAAAACCAAAAACGATTTACTCCTGTACTGAATGCGGTGGGCAGGTATCCAAGTGGCAGGGTCAGTGCCCGCATTGCGGCGCATGGAACACCCTGGTTGAGAGCGTGGCGGAAGTTGCGGCGAGCGGAAAGAATCGCTTCAATGCGCTTGCGGCAAGCGGAAAAGTTCAGAAGCTCGCCGAGGTGGAGGCTGCAGAGGTGCCGCGCACACCCACCGGCATCGTCGAATTTGATCGCGTGCTGGGCGGCGGGCTGGTGCAGGGCGCGGTGGTGCTGATCGGCGGCGATCCCGGCATCGGCAAGTCCACGCTGTTACTGCAGACGCTGGCGCATCTCTCCTCGCACAAAAGAGTGCTGTATGTGAGCGGAGAGGAATCGACCCAGCAGATCGCATTGCGCGCCAAGCGGCTGGCGCTGGATGCCCACGGCATGCACCTGCTCGCCGAAATCCAGCTGGAACAGATTCAGGCAGCCATAGCGCAGGAAAAGCCGGATGTGGTGGTGATCGATTCCATCCAGACCGTGTATTCCGACCAGCTGACCTCCGCGCCCGGCTCGGTATCGCAGGTGCGCGAATGTGCGGCGCAACTCACCCGTGTCGCCAAGGGCGGCAACATCACCATGATCCTGGTCGGCCACGTCACCAAGGAAGGCGCGCTGGCCGGGCCGCGCGTGCTGGAGCACATTGTGGACACGGTGCTGTATTTCGAGGGCGACACCCATTCCAGTTTCCGCCTGGTGCGCGCATTCAAGAACCGCTTCGGTGCGGTGAACGAACTCGGCGTGTTCGCGATGACCGAAAAAGGCCTGCGCGAAGTGAGCAATCCGTCCGCGCTGTTCCTGTCGCAGCACGGCGCGCAGGTCGCCGGATCCTGTGTGATGGTGACGCAGGAGGGCACGCGCCCGCTGTTGGTCGAGATACAGGCGCTGCTCGACGAAGCCCATTCTCCCAGCCCGCGGCGTTTGTCGCTGGGTCTGGAACAGAACCGGCTGGCGATGCTGCTCGCGGTGCTGCACCGCCATGCCGGTATCGCCTGCTTCGACCAGGACGTGTTCATCAACGCGGTGGGCGGCGTGAAGATCACCGAGCCGGGTGCAGACCTCGCAGTGCTGCTCGCGATCGTGTCCTCGCTGAAGAACAAGCCGTTGCCGGAAAAAATGGTGGTGTTCGGCGAGGTCGGTCTTGCCGGTGAGGTGCGTCCGGTGCAGCGCGGCCAGGAACGGTTGAAAGAGGCCGCCAAGCTGGGTTTCACCCATGCGATCATCCCCAAGGCCAATGCGCCCAAGCAAAAGATCGCCGGCATGGAAATCATCGCGGTGGATCGTGTCGAGGATGCGGTCAACCGGATGCGTTAAGGCGGGTGCGTCAGGCCGGATACATCAGATTCGGAACGAAAGGGAAGCAATGGGCAAGACACGATTGGAAGCATTCAGTGACGGCGTGATCGCCATCATCATCACCATCATGGTGCTGGAGCTGAAAGTGCCGCACGGTTCCGATTTCGAATCCTTGCTGCCGTTGCTGCCGGTCTTTTTGAGCTACGTGCTCAGCTTCGTTTACCTGGGCATTTACTGGAACAATCACCACCACATGCTGCACACGGTACAGCGTGTCAGCGGCGGGATACTGTGGGCGAATCTGCATTTATTGTTCTGGTTGTCGCTGGTCCCCTTTGTCACCGGCTGGATGGGGGAGAACCATTTCGCCGCACTGCCGACCGCGCTGTACGGCGTGGTGCTGCTGATGGCCGCAATCGCTTACTGGATATTGCAGAATATCATTATCGCGGCGAGCGGCGGCAGGGAGTCGCTGCTGGCGAAAGCGGTAGGCAATGATCGCAAGGGAAAAATGTCACCGCTGCTGTATGCCATCGCGATTGCAACCGCATTCTGGAATCAGTGGCTGGCAGATGCGCTCTACGTACTGGTTGCCATCATCTGGCTGGTGCCGGACCGGCGTATCGAGCGGATCATGGACAAATGAAATTGCCGTATATGTCCGTGCACGTAATGTTTGTTATGCCAGCGTGAACGGATTGCTTGTCATTGTGCTGGTTGCGGTATCGCGCTAAAGTGGCAGCACACAAAATAATAATTCGGGAGATGCAATTATCATGATAATTACCGTTCTGGTTGCTCTGACCGTTTTCATCTTGCTGGCATTTTTCCGTGCTTCGATCACCAGTTGGGTATTGGCCATCATCGTGGTGGTACCGGTGATCGCGATTGTGGCGCGTTTCTCTGATAACGTGCTGATCCTGATCGGCGCAGCGCTGTTTCTGTTTGTTGCGCTGTTCGGTATTCCCTACCTGCGCCGCAATGTGATCAGCGCCGCGGTATTCAGGATTTTCCGCAAGGTCCTGCCGCAAATTTCCGCCACCGAACAGGAAGCGATCGATGCCGGCACGGTGTGGTGGGATGGAGAGCTGTTCAGCGGCAACCCGGATTGGGGCAAGCTGCTGGCCTTCCCCAAGTGCGGACTGGGTGAGCGGGAACAGGCCTTTCTGGACAACGAAGTCGAGCAGCTGTGCGCGATGCTGGACGATTGGGACATCACGCACAATCGCGCCGACCTGCCTCCCGAAGTCTGGCAATTCATCAAGGACAAGGGCTTTTTCGGGATGATCATCCCGAAGCGCTACGGCGGGCTGGAGTTTTCCGCGCAGGGCCACTCGGCGATCGTGAGCAAAGTCGCTTCGCGCAGCGGCACGGCCGCCGTGACGGTGATGGTGCCGAATTCCCTGGGACCGGCCGAACTGTTGCTGCACTACGGCACAGAAGAGCAAAAGGAAAAATATCTGCATCGGCTGGCGAAGGGTCAGGAAGTGCCCTGCTTCGCGCTGACCGGTCCGTTCGCCGGCTCGGATGCCGGTGCGATCCCCGATTACGGCATCGTGTGCCACGGCGATTTCGGCGGCCGGCAGAATGTGCTGGGCATGCGCCTGACCTGGGAGAAACGCTACATCACCCTCGCCCCGGCAGCCACGCTGCTCGGTCTGGCGTTCAAATTGTATGACCCGGAACGGTTGCTCGGCGGCGAAACCAGCCGCGGCATCACGCTCGCGCTGATTCCCACCGATACCCCGGGCGTGCAGATCGGCCGTCGCCATTTTCCGCTGAATTCCGCTTTCCTGAACGGTCCGACGCAGGGCAGGGATGTGTTCATCCCGATGGAGTACATCATCGGCGGCACGTCGCGCGTCGGGCAGGGCTGGCGCATGCTGATGGAATGCCTGGCGGCGGGACGCTCGATCTCGCTGCCGGCCAGCAGCATCGGCGGCATGAAGCTGGTCGCGCGCACCAGCGGGGCATACAGCCGCGTGCGCAAACAATTCAAGGTGCCGATCGGCAAATTCGAAGGGGTGGAAGAACCGCTGGCACGCATCGGCGCGCACACCTACATGGTCGAAGCGGCGCGCCGTTTCACCGCGCTGGCTGTCGACCTGGGCGAGAAGCCCTCGGTGGTCTCGGCCATCATCAAATACCACTCCACCGAGCGCTGCCGCGTCGTGATCAACGATGCGATGGATGTGCACGGCGGCAAGGGCATAAGCCTCGGGCCGGACAACTATCTGGGCCGCTTCTACCAGCAGATGCCGGTCGCGATCACCGTGGAAGGCGCGAATATCCTGACCCGCACGCTGATGATCTTCGGCCAGGGCGCGATACGCTCGCATCCCTATGTGCTGAAGGAAATTGCCGCGGTCAACGACCATGACCGCAACCGTGCGCTGCACCAGTTCGACGATGCGCTGTTCGGTCATATCACGTTTGCCTTGAGCAATGCCTCGCGCAGCCTGGTGTTTGGATTTACCGGCGGACGCGGCATGGCAACCCCGCACGGCCGGGAAACACGGCGCTATTACCAGCAGTTGACGCGCTACTCGGCGGCCTTCGCGCTCAGCGCCGATATCGCGATGGCCGTACTGGGCGGTGCGCTGAAGCGGCGCGAGAAAATCTCCGCCCGTCTGGGCGATGTGTTGAGCCAGCTGTATCTGTGTTCGGCAACGCTGAAACGCTTCGAGGACGAGGGCCGCCCTGCCGAGGACTTGGCGCTGCTGGACTGGGCAATGCAGGATTCGCTGTTCCAGATCCAGCAGGCATTCGACGGCGTGATCAGGAATTTTCCGAATGCGTTGATGCGCGGCTTGATGCGTGCCCTGATTTTTCCGCTGGGCCGGTGTATTTCTCCGCCATCGGATCATCTCGGCCACCGGATCGCCACCCTGCTGATGCAACCCGGTGCGGCGCGCGATCGGTTGACTTCGGGTATATACATTCCCGACGATGAACAGGATGCGGTGGGCGCGCTGGAAGCAGCCCTGGCCAGCACGCTGGCCTGCGAACCCCTGCAGATCACGCTGCAGCAGGCGCGCAAGGACGGCAAGCTGAAGGCGCTGGAAGAATTGTTGCGCATCGCCGAAGCGCGCGACCAGGGTCTGATCAGCGCGGAACAGGCATTGCAGCTGGAACGCGACTACGCGCTGCGCCGCAAGGTCATCATGGTGGATGATTTTGACCCGGCGCATTTGCGCGCCGCAACCTAGCAAATGAACATTTGAGGGATACTTTGCTTATGAACGACTTGCGCGGCAAGACGATTTTCATCAGCGGATCGAGCCGGGGTATCGGACGCGAGATCGCACTGCGCTGCGCCCGCGACGGCGCGAATCTGGTGATCACCGGCAAAACTGCCGATCCTCACCCCAAATTGCCCGGTACCATCCACAGCGTGGCCGCTGAAGTTGAGCAGGCAGGCGGAAAGGCGCTGGCGATCCAGCTGGATGTGCGCGACGAGCTGGCGATCCAGGCCGCCGTGGAACAAACCGTGAAAACCTTTGGCGGCATCGACGTGCTGGTCAACAACGCCAGCGCGATCAACCTGACCTCCACCCTGGATACACCGGCCCGGAGACTCGACCTGATGTGGGATGTGAACATGCGCGGGACATTTTTGATGTCGCAGGCCTGCATTCCGCACCTGAAAAAATCCGCCAACCCGCATATCCTGACCCTGTCCCCGCCGTTGAACATGGATGCAAAATGGTTCGCGCCGCATGTGGCCTATACGATTTCAAAATACGGGATGAGTCTGTGCACACTGGGCATGGCGCGCGAGTTTGCCGCGCGCGACAGTACGGACAAGGGTATCGCGGTGAATTGCCTGTGGCCTCGCACCACCATTGCCACCGCCGCGATCGAGTTCAACTTTCCCGAGGCTGTCATGCGCGCTTCGCGCAAGCCGTCCATCATGGCGGATGCGGCGCATGCGATCCTGACGCGCGACAGCAATACTTGCAGCGGGAATTTTTTCATCGACGAAGAGGTGTTGCGCGAAGCGGGTGTGGACAATCTTGACGAATATGCCGTGTCGCCCGGCACACCGTTGTTTCGCGATCTTTTTCTGGACTGAGGGGAGGGAAATGCCGCGCGGTATCGGGCACTATATCAAGCCGGAAGAAGCGGTCACGCTGCATGGCCTGTTCATCGAGCGGGCAAAGCGTACCCCTGACTCCGTTGCCTACCGTTACTTCGATACCCGGCAGGATGCCTGGCTGGCGCTGAGCTGGGCACAGATGCGCGACCGGGTGGCACGCTGGCAGGCGGCACTGTTGCGCGAAAACCTGGCGACCGGCGACCGGGTTGCATTGATGTTGCGCAACTGCCCCGAGTGGGTGATGTTCGAGCAGGCGGCGATGTCGTTGGGTCTGGTCGTGGTGCCGCTGTATACCGTGGACCGGCCGGACAATGCCGCCTATATCATCGACAATGCACAGGCAAAGGTGCTGCTGTTCGAGACAGATGAACAGTGGCAGGAGATACACTCCGTGCGAGACCAGCTCGGCTGCGTGCAACGCATGGTCAGTCTGGACAGGATCACCGCAGCCGATGAGCCGCGACTGAGCCACTCAGACGCGTGGCTGCCTGCCGAAGCGGTGTTGCAGTCCGAGCGGCCGCGCATTCGCGACGAGCTGGCAACCATCATCTATACCTCGGGCACCACCGGCAAGCCCAAGGGCGTGATGCTGTCGCACCACAACATCATCTACAACGCCTATGCCTCACTGAACACATTCAAGGAAGGCCTGGACAGCACCGACATCTTCCTGTCGTTCCTGCCGCTGTCGCATACGTTCGAGCGCACCGCGGGCTATTACATGGCGATGATGGCGGGCGCGGCAGTCGGCTATGCGCGTTCCATCCCGTTGCTGGCAGACGACCTGAAAATCATCCGTCCCACCGTGCTGGCCTCGGTGCCGCGTATCTACGAGCGCATCTACAACGCCATCCACGCCAGGCTGGAGGAAGGCCCGCCGCTGCGGCACAGGCTGTTCACGCTCACCGTGGAGGTCGGCTGGGATCGTTTCGAACACCAGCAGGGGCGGGGTGCATGGACGCCGAAAATGCTGCTCTGGCCGCTGCTCAAAAAACTTGTGGCGGACAAGGTGATGGACAGGCTGGGCGGGCGGCTGCGCCTCTCGGTCAGCGGTGGCGCCGCGCTGCCGCCCAAGGTGTCGCGCCTGTTCATTGCGCTGGGCTTGCCGCTGGTGCAGGGATACGGCATGACCGAGACCAGCCCGGTGGTATGCGTCAACCACGTCGAGGACAACCGTCCTTCCACAGTCGGTCCGCCGCTGGAAGGCATACAGATACGCATCGGCGATCAGAATGCGCTGCTGGTGAAGGGGCCGTGCAACATGCTGGGCTACTGGAACAACCCGGAAGCCACTGCCGCGATGATAGACGAGGACGGCTGGCTCAACACCGGCGACACCGCGAGCATAGGCCAAAGCGGCCATGTCACCATCACCGGCCGGCTGAAGGAAATTATCGTGATGTCCAACGGCGAGAAGATACCGCCTGCCGACATGGAAGAAGCGATATTGCGCGACAATCTGTTTGACCAGTTGATGGTCTACGGTGAGGGACATCCCACGCTACTGGTGCTGGCGGTATTGAATCCCGACAAATGGAAGGAGTTCGCGCAGCAGGTGGGTGTGCGCCCCGACATGCCGGAATCGCTGCATGACTCGCGCGTCGAGCAGCAGGTTTTGCAACGCATCGCCGAGCAGATCAAGGGCTTCCCCGGCTATGCCAAGGTACGCCGGGTATTGCTGCAAACCGAACCGTGGAGCATAGAGAACGGCATGATGACACCCACGCTCAAGCTCAAACGCGCAAAGGTGGTGGTACATTATTCCGAACAGATAAAACAACTATACGAAGGACGCAAATCTTGAGTGACCATCCGCTTACCACCTTGCCACAGCGCGAGCCGACCATCCGTGTCGCGGCGATGCCCGCCAACGCCAATTACACCGGCGACATATTCGGCGGCTGGCTGATGGGGCAGGTGGACATCGCGGGCAGCATTCCGGCATTGCATCGCGCCAAGGGGCGTGTTGTCACCGTGGCGGTGAATTCCTTCGTGTTCAAGCAGCCGATCTTCGTCGGCGACCTGGTGAGTTTCTATACGCGCATCATCAAGGTGGGGCGCACCTCGATCACTGTTGAAGTCGAGGTGTTTGCACAACGGGACCCGATCAAGCCGGTATGCGTCAAGGTAACCGAAGCCACGTTGACCTATGTGGCGGTCAGCGATGATCGGAAACCCCGGCTCGTTCCACCGGAAGAATAACAATATCGTTCGGCTGTCCGTGCTGGAAACCGGGCCATCGAAATCATCACCGTAAAAGTGAAATGCCCAGATGCACCGATTTTTTCAGTCGCAGTAGTTGCATAACAGAAAGTCAGGAACTTCGATCAATCAAACGGGAGAGTTCAAATGAATAAATTCAAGTCAGGTCTAATATTATTGCTGGCCACCCTGATTCTGGTGGCTTGTGGTGGCAACAACGATGTGCCCGGCAAACCCAGATTCACCGCCATGGTTTCGTTCGGCGACAGTTTGAGCGATGTTGGATCATACAATGTGGGGTTGGTTGCCGGGATCGGAGGAGGCCAGTTCACCATCAATGCGGCATCTAGCGTCAAGGCAACAACGCCAACAAACTGGACAGAATTTACCTCGCTTAGTTTGGGCCTCGGTATGCCCTGCGCAGCAGAAACTGGTTTGGATAATAATACGGCACCACCTGGCACGCCTCTAGGAACCTCTATTCCGGTTACCCAATATCCATTGTGTAATGGCTATGCGCAAGGCGGCTCTCGCGTGACCGATCCTACCGGAGTTGGGAACAAGAATGTTCCTGTAGTTCCTCCGACGCCGGTTGGTTTTGCTCTGACGGTACCGGTGATAACGCAAATTCAGAATTTCCTGACAAGACATGGAAGTTTCAGCGCAAACGATATCGTATTTGTAATGGCTGGCGCGAATGATGTATTCATCCAGGCTTCTACTGCAGGTGCAATAATCACGGCAAACCCTGCCAGTGCTGCTGTAGCAACTGCGTCCGGTGTTGCGGCAGTGCAGACTGCAGCAACGGAACTAGCCAATGACGTTAAAACGCAAATCATTGGTAATGGCGCGAAGTACGTTGTGGTGATGAATGTACCTGATATAGCCAGTACACCTGCTGCGACCCCTTCGACTGCCGGTTTGTTGGGTTTATTGGTCACTTCATTTAACACGCAGTTGAAAGCCAACTTGCCAGATAGTATCAATGTGCTTAATGTGGATGCATATACCGCCAGCAAGGATGAAGTCGCTAATCCGGCCAAATATAATTTGACCAATGTAACTGGCACAGCCTGTAACTTAACTTATCCCACAAACTTACTAGGATCATCACTGGCATGTAATGCCGGCAACCTCAACGCTGGTGTATTACCAACAGACCATTACCTGTTTGCCGACACGGTTCATCCCACCCCTTACGGCCACCTGCTGTTTGCAACCTATGTGTTGCAGGCAATGACCAACAAGGGCTGGTACTGATTCGATTAGTCGTTCTTACAATAACTGGGAGACGAGATCATG
>Ga0307376_10005898_pt1 | contig 10948 bp, 16 predicted proteins | sample TR2MG_FD_202536 | JGI IMG/M metagenome (GOLD analysis project Ga0307376, IMG submission 202536) | Soil microbial communities from Risofladan, Vaasa, Finland - TR-2 | ecosystem: Environmental > Terrestrial > Soil > Coastal area > Acid sulfate soil | place: Finland: Risofladan, Vaasa | collected...
AACTTTTTCACATTTAGGACAACGCCACACTTCACTGTCTCTTTCTAATTTCATTGCTCTTTTCTGGTCAAAGCCAAGAAGTTCCTTCCAGACACCAGCGCAAGTTGGCTCTGAGCAATAACGACTATAAGCGGCGTAATCCTCATCAATGGCGTAGACTCTATCTAGTCTGTCCTCTCTGGCTTTAGCTATTTTCTTGAAATCCATTGTTATTCTCCTATAATCCAAATATTTGGGTCCATTAGCATATCGACATAAACATCGTCAGTCCAATTTACTAATGTTTTTTCTTGATTTGATTCACCATCATAAGCGCTTGAGGAAACAGAGTAAGTATCACTCCCTGCATTATATCTAATATATAATAAAAATTTCCTTATATTTATTCCACTTCCGCTTGCCCATTGACATCTTAGCGTATTACCGTCTTTTAGACCTCGAAGCACAGTCCAATTACCGCCATATATTTCATTTAATTTGCTTGTGTATTTGTCGGCAACGTAATTAATTTGTTTATAAGCTTCAGCCATCCAGTAATCATCATCAGAACTAATCTTCAAAATACCTTTTCTGGAGCTGGCTTCTGGGAATAATACTTTCATTTCGGCAACATCTTCGTCTTCGGTTTGTGGCCTAGTTCTTTCCAAATCTTTCATCGTTTTCCCGTTAGGCCATTTCATTCTATCGTATGAAGGGGCGTTATCATAATTTCTAAATGGAGCGTTTCCCATAGCATTTTCATTACCACCCCATGATTCCCCTCTATCGCTCCATCCCGGAACCTCCATGTTATCCCAAAGGGAAAGTCTGATAGGTCTTTTATCTTTAGCGTGAAATGGAATCCAACCGCTCCCTGTGTCATGATAAGAATCTTGCATTTGATTACTATCGTCTTCTTTTTGAGCACCCAATTCTTCGTTGAATGGGTTCATAGCTCCAGAGCCTTGATTTTCACGAGGGCTTTGATACTTATTTTTATCAACTCTTTTTAGTTTCATTCCCTTGGCTCCTTTGTCCTTTCTTAAGTTCAGATGTTTTAACCGCCGAAGACAATACCGAGGAACGAACTTTAAGAGTTTTACCCATTCTCTCTATTGTTTTCTTATCGGGAGAATTTATTTTAGTCATCCTAAGGAATCTTTTTTCATCTTCATTCTTTGCTATTGAACTCTTAAACTTCTTTCTAACATCTCTAATATCGTTGTTTAAGATTTTTTCTATTTCAGCTAAGACTGCTTTGGCATTCCTTATGTTTTTATCACTGGCATTGTTTAAATAGTATTTAAGATTATGTAATTCTCTTTCTAATCTTTCATGTGACCTTTCAATGCTAACTAATTCGTTTAAATCAATTTCAGCTACTTCTTTATTTTTCATTATAAGCCCTTAGAATTCTTGCCCTTTGTAAGCGGGATTGCTTACTTTTAAATAACCAAGGCAACCACCTTCTATACCACGCATCTTTGTTTTCAGGTTTTTCGGGTCCCTCTGGTCCAGTAGGCCCCTCTATACCTTGCTCTGTGGTATTTACGGGTGTCTCTGGTTCTTCTGGTTCTGTAACTGTTTGTTGAACTTCTTCCGTCTTTCCGTATGGCTCAAATTTACAGCGGCAGTTAGGATGAGATATTCTAAAAATTGGACTATCTAATACCAACAATTCGTCTATAGAATAAACATCACCATTAAATCTATCACAATCAGGGTCAGCATCATAATTAGCAACAAACACTACCGTTTCATATCCCAAGGACTGAAACCTTCTCAAATCACTTGCGCTTGTATCGGGTCTGGTTACGTCAGCTAGTGAAATTCTCATGACATTATCCTAGCTGATTGCCCTGATACGCTCTGTTCCTTTGTGTGTTCTTATCTTCTTTCTTTTTAAAGAAGGCGGATAATGCTTGTGTGATGCCTGCTAATCCCATTGAAGTAAAAGCAGATGCCATCGCCGTAAATTCATCAGCCTTATCTGGGTTAAGATGCCAATATCTAGCATTGAAATCAGATTCACCAGCGGCTCCAAGCGCTAAAACAAATGTCACAATCCAGAGAACAGAAGCAATGATTCCAACTTTCTTACTCATCTGAGCTGTAACTGTATCGTTTGCAGGAATAGTAGATTGGATAGATTGAACAGCCCCAAATAGTCTATTCACACCTTCTTCTATAGAATTAAAATTAGAAAAGAAAGAAATCAAGTTCTTAATCTTTTCTCCGGTAGAGGCGTTAGTTGCTTCTGAGGCGGCATTATCAATAGATGCAAATCTTACCTTTGCGTCTGCTCTAACAATGCTTCCAAGTCTTATTGCTCTATTTAACATAGCGGCTCCCGGTTGTGATAGTGGTGCGAATTCGGTGGGCTTATCCCAACCCTTAACTTTCTCTGGGTCCATACCTAACTTCTTAGCAACATCTAAAACTAATTTATTATTATATTCTTTAATTTTTTGTTGACGTATCGCTTTTTCTTCGTTATATATTTTAACGGCATAGTTTGTTACTGCCTGTTCTGCTGTTTGTGCATCAACATTCATTTCTTCCATAAGATATTTTTTAGTAACATTTACGTCAGATGAATCCAATTGCCCCATCAACTTGGGAACCATAGCCGTAAGGGTTCCTACATCAAATTGTTGTACGGGAGCCTGTTGCTCTGGTACAGGAGCGCCGGGAGTAGGAGTAGAAGATAAACCCTGTTGTACTTCCTGTGCGAGAATAAGTCTAATTCTTTCAATTGCAGACTTCTTTTTCTTTACACGCATGGGTAATTTCTTACCTTTTGGGGTTGCCTCTTCAAATTCTTTGGCTAACTCAGGCTTGAACTTATACATCCAACGTCTTTGTTTTTGAGATTTGAAAGGCATTCGTTCTCCTTATGCTGTCAAATCAATATTATTTTGGAAGTAGCTAGAGGTAGACTCTTCCGTGTGAGTAGCTCTAGCTGATTTAACAAATGAATAAAAGTTTGTAGATGCCTCTTTGAGTGCTTCAGCACCAAATCTGTTACCAATGATTTCCAAATAAGAAGCGGCTTTCATTAAATTGTTGCTGTTAACTGCACCCTCAACCTCTGCTAAAATCTGAGCATAGGTAGCGTCAGACTTCAAGAAAGCTGTGAAAGCTTCAGAGAAAGCATCGGTAGGTTCCGAAGTGGAAACGTTCTTTGGAGACTCAGCACTTTCACTTACAAAGTAATTGTTTATGTTATCTGCGTTGAGAGCATTCTCGCCTCTTTCAGTATGAAACGAAGGAGCTTGCATTTGATTCTCAGCGAACACAACTGGAATGGTAATTGTCTTAAGACCATTTCTAGTATTCTTGGTAGCGTTAAATGCAAAAACTCCTTTAACATCTTCAGTGGCTGGGTCCATAGGATTACCATTCAACTCAAATGCACCGGAGTATTTAACGTGAAGGTCAAGATTCATTTTCTTATTTCCTGAACCTAATTTAACTTTTTTCTCTACATAATTACGAGAAGCCTCAAGAGCTTTCGAGAAAGCTTCTCCGGTATCTCCAACATCAGAGGTTAAAGAATCGTCAATAGAAGTTGTATACCCAAGTGAAATGCTTTGGTCTTCGTCACTTGCAGAACCTTCTTTAATGTCTTGTCTATCTGTGATTACTGACATTTGACCTATCTGGTCAAATCCACTCAGTTCAGTAGAAGCCTGTCCTCCTGCTGGATTATAATCAGAAGCAAACGCTTTTAGATTTTCCGCAGTAAAAGGAATACCTTTGAGGTGTCCAGTTGCATAGAAAACTTTTGGATTGTGAATGCCACCGTTTACAACGTTTACTGGCACAGAAATATTTGCCGTCCCTCTTTTAGTGTTGAACGCAATAGACCACAAGGCTACACCCGCATTGGGTCCAGCTTTAGGTACTTGAACAAACTGACCAAAGTGATACTGAGGATTAACTACATTGCCTGCCGCAACTTTCTTAAGCAAGCCAAATGATGCATCCTTAATAATCTCTTCTTCAGATTTATATACTTCAGTAGGAGTTGGTCTGAAATCTTCTTCCCAACCAGCAACACGGAAAGGCGAACCTTCCGTAATAGTTGCAGACTCGCCTTCGCCACCAAATATTTCATCTAAGTTATCAGTAAAGTTAGACTGAGGATTAAGATTGGAGACACTGCTGTACATCTCACGAACATCGGATGCGGTTACAACAGATTCAGGATTCTTCTCCATTCTCTTTTCATAAACCTCATGCATAGTTCTTGAAACTTGGTCATATCTATTATCATCAGCAATGCTTCCAAGGCGTTTAACCAAGTCAGCTATCGCAAATTTTTTATTCGTGCTCATCAATGCCTCCGTATTTTATTCGCTATCAGCTCTAACAATCCACTCGCCACCATCAGCGTCTTTTTGTAAATGCCAGATACCTTTTTTAGTTTCGTCCACAGGTTTCCATACGTCAAAATATGCCTTTTTAATACCAAAAGAACCAGCGTTAGCGGCGGCAATTTTGTTAGGTATAATACCTTTATCTGCGTAAGCCTTTGTTTCCAACTCGGCAGGAGACATTTCGTCCATGTCGTCCAATTCCAAAGCGGCGAGGATGTCAGCGGTATTAATATCTCCCTCAGCATCATCCAGTCTAGAAATTCTTATATTCGTCATTTTTTATCTCCTGATTTGATTATTTGTTTTCCGAAAAGCGTATACTTACCCTTTACTGTGTATTATTATAATATCAAATTTTGATATATTTTATCGGTTTTTAAAATTTGTATTTTGGACAAAAAAAATCCCCGCTGTTAAGCGAGGACTTTTTGGTGGATATATTGTTAATTTGTTATGATTTTTTGATATTTCTAAGAATTTCTTGAATTTCGTGGTCTTTAGCGCATTCTTTCCTTAATCTCTTGAATGCTATGCTTAGTCGAGAATGGACAGCTTCTTGTGTTATACTCAATATTGCCCCCATATGTTCCTGTTTTTTAGAGATTAAGTAGAGTTCTACAACTTCTTTTTGACGCTTAGTTAGACTTTTTTGGATTTTTTCTTGTATTTTAGCCATCAATTCGATGTGAAGTTGGTCCAGTTTTTCTCTTCTTATCTCCTCTTCTTCTGCATTAACGATGGTTTTATGTTTAAATTCTTGAGCCATATCTTGAGGACTCATTACACTAAATCTATATGGAAATTGTTGCGCTTCGTATTCTTCGTCAGACATCTCTCTTTTTGGCATATTGGTTGACCACCTTTGGAGGCATAATTCGTTTGTACTCACGCTGTAATCCAGCGTCTAGAATCTGCGTTTTTATTGTCTCAATGAATTTCTCCGCTCCATATTGGATGAGAAATTTATCCGGGTCCATCTTAAATCCCCGGAGCCTTGCAATTAACATGCGAACTTCTACGCTATTCGTTCCCAGAATAGATGAAATATCCTTAGATTTTAAATCAGCGCTTCTCTTGTTGAAGCGCCCAATAGCTGTGGTCCCGCCCGAATCGTTATCGAAAACCAGAACTATATTTTTTGTGTATCTTGATAATAATGCGAAATGTTCTTTTGTGAAAGCCGTACCTTGACAGCCAACTGTATTTGTTACACCTAAACGATGAGCCGTTATCACATCGGCATTACCTTCAAATACATATACTATATTTAATCTTCGTATTTCTTCAATAGCAAAATTTAACCCAAATAAATGTTTCCCCTTATCGTAGGCGGAATTATAATATTTGGGTCCTTCAATGTGTTTGTCCCATTCTTCACCATCGGCTTTAAGAACTCTGCCTGTGATTGCAATGGCATTACCGTGTACATCATAAACTGGAATTATAATCCTATTGAAGAAAAAAGTTTCCCATCTAGAATTCATAATACGTAAGTCCTTTAAATCCTCTTTCTTGAATTTAAGTTTTAAGACTTCCGCAAACAATTCGGAGTTCTTTTCTTCTGGAAAAAATCCGAGATGCCATTTCGATGTTACCGAATCATCCCATTCTCTAGAACGATAGTATTCTTTTGCTTTATCGCTTAGATTCTTCTCGGTGAATGTCACAACTGCATCAATCACTGATTTTGTAACTGGAATCATTATCCTAATTCAAATTTAAGGTATGTTGCTGGAATGTATTTGCAAAAATAATTACCAGACTTTTTGTCTAAATAATATTTTATATTTTCTTTAATGGATTTTTTTGAATCAACCACAACAATTGTGGTGTTGCTGTCAGACTTTAGCGCTCCTGATGTTTCACATAACCCGGACACAATAGCACTATTTTGTAACCCCTTTTGAGATATGTTCCACATTTCCTGTTTGTTAATACATCCATAAAGGATACTTGGCACAGTCATTACAATTTCGCATGTTTCAGGTACATCCATAGAAAGAATAATTGTATGACCAAATTTGGCTTTTATATTTCCTTGGCTTATGTCAAAGAATTTTGGAGCATATTTTTTTATGATATCATACAACTCTTTGTCTGTTAATTTAAGTTTGAACCTTTTATCAATAGCCACAAGAAGTTTATCTACTTCTGCAAAACCAGACTTATCCAGTTTAACGTGAGCTACTTGAGGTTTGTGTCTAAGTACAAAGGTAAGGAAACGACAAATATTCTTATGCTTGTCGTTTATCGTTTCCTTACCTTTTTTTAGTTCCTTTGACATATCTATTATACCATTACCGGACTGTCGTTTAGGTACTTCTTCCAAGAATCATGTATCTTTCTCTTGCTCATCTTGATAGCCCTTAACGCACCAACAGTAGGAGTTACTGGTTCTTTTGTCAATCTCATGTCTAAGTCTTCCAAGAGGGCATTAGCCTTCTTTGAATTACATGAACCACAAGCGGCTACACAGTTTTCGAATGTAGTAGTTCCGCCTTTGTCCTGAGGATGAATGTGGTCAATCGTCATTCTCTTAGATTTATCAGGACTATTTTGAGTCCCCTTAAATCCGCAATACTGGCAAGTGAAATCATCCCTGTAAAGGACATTAATCTTGGAAAACTTAACAGCCTTATATTTAGGGAAAACCTTAGTGTGCTTCATACGGATGATAGCGGGAATATTCCATTTCCACTTACCATCATAATTAGATACAGACCTATCGTATTGCAATGGAGTCATTGTATTTTTTTCAACATCACTCCATTCGTGCAACACTTCGGCATCACCCTCATACAGATGAGAAATAGCGTCTTCCCAACTGATTACGTTGATTACCTGATAAGCTGAATTTAATACTAAGGTTCTTTCGTTCATGATTTCCTCTTGTGGTTTATTTTCTTTCTCTTCTTTTTTATAAATTTCAAATTCGGGTTAACTAAAACTTCCACTTCTCCGTCTTCATATTCCTTGATTGTCTTGTTTCCTTCTATGGTGACTTTCTTTACATCATCACCAAACATCTGTTTTGCGGCATCTTTAATGAATACAATCTTTTCTTTTTTACCAGATTTCTTGGCTTCAATTTCAGCCTTCTTTCTTTCTTTGTATTCTTCCCATTTTAATTGAAGGGCAATTTCTGATGCTCCTTTCATAAAATGAACACTATTTACATTAACATCCATGTTAAAACATTCTTTAAGATAATCAGCCGCACACTTACTTAAAACATCTGGTGTTAAATCTTTTTCATCCAACACAATCTCTGTCATGTATGGTTTATAACCATATTCGTTCTTTTCTTTCATAATAAATAAATCTTCATGAATAACATCGGATTCTGGGTCATCATACAGATGTCTGAATATTGGTTCTTTATGTTTTTTTAACGATTTCAAATCTTCAAAAAAGCATAAATGCCAAGATGTTTCATTGTTTTTTTCTTCTTCCGTCCATTCTTCTCTATCAAACAAATCTAAAAGTTCTTCATAATCTTGCAATATCCTCTTCTTTGTCAATATGGTTGGACAGCGTTTTATTAATTTTCCACGAAATCTAAAATAAATCGTGAGGTCGGCCCATGTGACTGAAGGATTATACTTCTTGTCTCTCGGAAAAATTACATTTATATTGTCTGAAATTACATTTACTGGGAGCATATGATAAACCATCCTTATTTACTCGATTTGTATTCATATTTCTCTACTCCTTCAAGGGTAGGCAATTCCTTTCCTTTCAGAATTTCATCAATCAAATCTTTCAATTCCTGAAGTGGGGCATCATTATTTACAGTATTACGCCCTAATTCATATTTAACCAATAATCCATTGAGTTTTTCGGCATAACTGTCCTCAATCATTATAGCATAATCAAGGAATTCTTTTAAAACAAAATGCTGTTTAAAGCTACGAGAATTCAATTTCAGAGAATGTGCAATAATTTCAAGCTTAATTTGGCTTAAGAAATCATAACTCTGAGGACTTATAATTGTGTTACTTTCAATTCTTACTGGAAACCATTCTACAACCGAATCCATTGTTGATGATTCTAAAGTGTCATGATTAATAAATGTTTGAAGTGGTAATATCAACCATTTTCCTACAAATTCATCATGATGTTTTGGTAAACCAGAATCTTCACATTTCTGTGCTATTTCTTTTGAAGAATACGACCCGCCACAAATATCACATATATAAATAGTTTTTTCTTTCACACTAACCTCACTAAATTTGTTTATAGTTTTCTAAAAAATAATCCACATTACTTTCATTTAACCTATTTTCGTCCACGTATCTCCAATAGACAATACGACCATAGACGTTAACCCTAGACACGATTACATCAGGTCTATTAGAAAGGGACTTGAGTTTCCATCGACTTTCCGGTTTTATGCCCGACTCACTCATTTATAAACAGTCTTCCCTTTTTAATTTAACGAACACCCTTTTGAGCTTCATCAATGCACGTTCTTCAATTTGTCTAACCCTTTCGGAAGTAGTTCCTACAACTTTAACTATTTCTTTAAGAGTTAATAGACTTTTTGTGTCACTGAAATATCTCAACATTATAATGTCTCGTTCTCTTTCCGACAATTTATTGTTAATTATTTCTATAAGTTGTTCACGATTAATGTCATCAACTACGACATCTTCTGGTGTTTTGTTTACGTCACGTATAAGGTTAACGAAACGAAGCGACTTTCCGGGATTATGCGGGTCAACCTCTTGTTCTAAACTGAACACCCTCACTTCTGCGTTTACATTTTCTTTGTCTATATACTTTTTCTTAAATGCATCATTCTGGAAAACTTTATTAGACAAGAAAGATTTGTTATTCTTGGTGTCTTCCGATTCTATAATTTCCTTATATTTCAAATAAGTATAATTCATGAACTGAACGTTTTTTGGAATAGTTACAATTGTTTTTTGACATCCCTCAAAAATATATTTGTAAACCCAATAGAACAGATATGTTGTGAACGCCGTTTTCATGCTTAGGTCAAAATTCTCAAGCGCATCAAAAAATCCCAATACACCATTCTGAAAACAATCTTCAGGGTCATCATACATTTTATTAAACTTCATAGAAATTTTCTTAATTTGTCTAATGTTATTACTAAAAATCTCATCACGTATTGCTATCGCTCTAGTTGAGTTTTTTTCTTTCTTATATTTAGCGATTAGACTACGCACTTCATCTTTCGTTCCGTAATCTCGTGCTAGAGCTTCATGCAATATCTTGTTGTCCATAAAGACCTCAAAGTTGTGTGTGTGATTTGTTCCACATTTTGTTACCGTCTATTACGCCGATGGAGTATGCGTTGAGTATATCATCTCCGAATTTCTCGACAAAATAACAAGAATCGTCACCTACTAGTGCTAATTCTTTTGCGCTTTGATAAGCGGTGAGTACATATTGGTCCACGTAGTCATTCCCAACACTTTCGTAATCACTTATTTTTTGCTGTAAAGCAATAGCGTGGTTTCTAATTTTTTCCGTCTGTTGTTCGCTTACGTTCTTATTTAGGTATTTTAACATACCATGTTGTATCATAACCGTATAATTAATTTTATGATTCATATATCCCATACAGGATATGGCTACCACCACCATCAAAACATTTTTGGTTAGATATTTTTTATACTTTTTGTAAAGCTTTTTTATGCGAGTAAGCATTCATTTGGACCACCCTTATTCAACCCCCTATACAGGTTGATGATTATAGAGATATTACACTTTGCTTACTTTACCTTCTCACCTTGGAAAATTGATTCTTTTTAGTAGCAATCCACTCTACAAAACTAGCCACTCTCTCGTGACTTAACAGTTTCTCTTTAGTATTATAAAATTTACCTAACTCTTTCTCTGTAATGAACTTATGTATGGCCTCATGACAATCTCGACACAAGAGAACTACATCCCCACGCATCTTTTTGTTTGAATACCTTTTCTTAAACCACTTCGTTGAGTGAAGAGATTTAGGAATATAATGGTGTCGGTCTAATACCAAACCTTCACTTCTGTTACATAATTCACAGCTCATATTAAATGGTGGAGGCGGAGGGAGTCGAACCCTCGTCCAAGCAACCTTCATGCTCCAATCTACGTGTGTAGTTAATTTTGCGGATTAACAACCGTCTTAATTTTTTGCCCTGTCGTTATCAAATTCAACAATGGTAAGTCAACTGATAGGCTTAGAAACTTATTCATTGTCTATCCTATTTTTCCCTACACCCTCTATAGGAGTCAAAGGTTCGGGCTAACCGTTTTAAGCGGCTAGTAGTAACTCTTCGTTAGCAGTTGTATTGCCTATAAACTTTTTTAAAGGGTGTTTACGGCTAATCCCTTACACGCATGAAGTCAATTAAATTCCCTGTCGAATCCAGTCGCCCCCTTAAGTTCTTGGAAAATACTTGTATAAAATTATTATAAAGACTATTATAACATTAAAACTGTAATTTGTCAATAGTGGCAACGATATTTCTTTCATTGCACAAATGTAAATTATTCCAGCTATCTCCCCAAAGAACCACATCCAAATGAACATAGCTGAGATTCCCTTGGAGTTACCCGTCTTGACCGAT
>Ga0307376_10005900_pt1 | contig 10947 bp, 11 predicted proteins | sample TR2MG_FD_202536 | JGI IMG/M metagenome (GOLD analysis project Ga0307376, IMG submission 202536) | Soil microbial communities from Risofladan, Vaasa, Finland - TR-2 | ecosystem: Environmental > Terrestrial > Soil > Coastal area > Acid sulfate soil | place: Finland: Risofladan, Vaasa | collected...
TGAGTCAGTGTCTGGACACAGGATAATATCTTTGCTATAGTGGGGAGTATGAACAAGCAGATACTCCCAGAGACCGAACCGCAGAACTTGGAGAATCGGGCCGCCTACCTTGAGGCTGAGAACGCCCAACTGCGGGCCGAGAATACAGCCTTGGCGGAGCGGTTAAAGGAACTTGAGGGCCAGCTAGCCCAAGTTTCGTCTAGACGTCCAAAAAAGCTTGATGTGACTGGGGTTTCGGATTTTCTTCGGTCACTACAAGTTAAATATTGGTAACTTGAGTCACTCCTTCTTACAATATCTGGTGGTGCGCTATTGCGGGAAAACTGCAGATTCCTTGACACTCAGCTTCCAACATGCTTCAAACACAGCATCCGATGACTGACCCCCTGTTGTTCGAAAATATACTTGCGGGTGAATACACATCTATTGTAGTAGAAAGGCCACTCAACCGCAATATGTTTTCGAGAGTGCCCAAATTTTTTAGGTCACTATTTTCAGATTTCGAGGGAGCGATCCAGTAATATCAAGGTTTCCGAGATCAAAAATCCCAATTGTTAGTGGAATTAGCCCTAACCGGCTATCTTGGGCTAGAAGCGCTGACAGCCCGCGTGCTCCGGTTGACACAACAGGTATACGGCCGCAAATCGGAGCAGCAATCACCCAAAGACAAGGATTCAGCGGACGAAAATTCGCAGCCTCAGAGTAGTCGCCGTCGCGGGCAGCGGGTTGGTAGTAAAGGTCATGGCCGACGCAAGTACACTAATCTGCCTGCGCGAGAAGAGATCTACGACATCCCTAAGGGAAAGCTGCATTGTCCGAACTGTGGTTTACCCTACGATCCCTTTCCGCCGGGCGAGGAAACCTCGGAGGAAATCGACTGGCGGGTTAGGGTAGAACGGATAGTGCACAGGCGCCTAAGCTATCATAAGACCTGCCAGTGTCCCGAGATTCCAACGATCATAACCGCTGCCCCGCCTCCCAAGGTAATCCCCAAAGGACTGTTCACCGCCGACTTTATTGCCCGGCTTGTAATAAAAGTACGTTCTGGGCCGTCCCCTCTACCGCATCGGAACCGCTATGCGCATGGAGGGGCTGGATCTGTCTCAGGGCACCCTGGTAGGGGTGCTCCAGCAAGTGGCTTCTTTGCTGACCCCCCTGTACGAGGCCATCTGTGCCCATTGCCGGTCTGCTAATTTGTGGCAGGCCGACGAGACGGGCTGGAAGGTCTTCGAAGAGGTGGAGGGTAAGGCTTCGAACCGCTGGTGGCTGTGGGCTTTTGCCTCCTCTGATGCGGTAGTGTTTATCATGGACCCTTCGCGCAGTGCCGCCGTGCCCAGGAAGTTCTTCGGCCTGACCGGTGATGATCCGCATCCGGCCAAAGGCCTTTTGGGTTCTGATTTTTACCGTGTTTATCAGGCTTTAGGCGAGCGTATCCTGTCATTTTTCTGCTGGGCCCACATGCGGCGCTACTTTCTGGAGGCCGCCAAGGGTTATCCCCAGTTACAGAGTTGGACGGATGAGTGGCGGGACAGAATCGCCCTCTTGTACCGCCTCCACGGAGCACGGCAAGAACTCTCACCCGGCACCCGGGGTTACCTGGAAACTGACGATGAACTGCACCGCTTCGTCAAGGAGGAAATGGAGGGCAACTGGCGGTCCCAAGTGACGGACAGGACACTGCCCCTGACTGCCCGCGATGTGCTCGGCACTGTCGAACGGCACTGGGAAGGCCTGACCCGTTTCCTGGACAATCCCGAATTGCCGCTGGACAACAATGCTATGGAACGCCTATTGCGTGCTCCAGTCGTGGGACGCAAAAACTTTTACGGGTCCGGTTCCAAGTGGAGCGGCGAGTATGGTGCCATGATGTGGACCGTTGCCGCCACAGTTGCCCGTGCAAACCTCAACCCTCTCGCCTACCTTATTGACTTCCTGAATGCCTGCGCCAACAACGGCGCCAAGCCTCTGGAGGGACAGGCTCTTGACCGGTTCCTGCCCTGGATGATGAGCGAAACGGACAAGAACACTTGGGCCATTCCGGAGAGCCCGTGACAAAGGCGTGTTACTGCGGCCGGGACTTTACCGCCGCCGAGTTGGACCTGATCCGGTCCATCATTGCCCGGCCCGAGGAGTATCCCACCAGAGCTGCGATCGCCCGCGCCGTCTGCCAAGGTCTCGCCTGGGTCAAGCCGGATGGACGTCATAAACTCATGTCCGCTCGAGTGGCTCTTTTGCGCATGCACCGCGACGGTTTATTCGAATTGCCACCCCCGCGCTGCGGCAACGGCAATGGCCGTTGGAATCCCCAACCCACATCTGCCACGGATCCAGGTCCACTGCTTGCCGGCACCCGCCGGGACCTCGGCACTCTTACTTTGCACCGCATAGCCTGCCCCAAAGACTCACGGCTCTGGAACGAGTTGATAGCCCGCTATCATTACCTCGGCTACACTCCTCTGCCCGGAGCCCAGATCCGCTACCTGATAAGGAACGAAAGCCACCTCCTGGGCGCCATGGGCATGGGCGCCGCCGCCTGGAAGGTAGCGCCTCGAGACCTGTTCATCGGCTGGACACCTGCCCAGCGACAACAGCGTCTCCACCTTATCATCAATCAGGCCCGCTTCTTAATTTTGCCCTGGGTCCAGGTCAAAAACCTCGCATCAAGTGTACTCAGCCTTCTGGCTACCCAGGTGGCTTCCGACTGCGAGGAACTTTATGCCTATCGGCCTGTTCTGATGAAACCTTCGTGGAACAGGACCGATTCCAGGGAACCTGCTACCGCGCAGCCAACTGGATCCATGTGGGCCAGACCCAAGGACGAGGCAAGCTTGACACCTATAAGCTTAAGGAGAAACCTATTTTAAGGACGTGTTCCTTCTCCCCCTGAAGAAAAATTTTCGCAAGATCCTCACTGTATCTACGTAGTTCACCGAATACTTACCAATCTTTTCTTAAATCGACACATTCCTAACCCTACGCCGGTTGCGGCGCTCTTTTCCGGAAGCGCCGACCCATCTTATGGAACTGGCCAACCCAAAATATAGTAGAAAGGTTCAATTGGCCATGGCCGCGTACGGCCGGCAGCACCTTCACCGGGCAGAGGCGCCGCCGGACTGCGCATCACGCTTTTACACCGGAAAGAGAAGGCCAACGGTCCATCGATTTCAAAGAAATCGTTCCAACCTGCCGGGCAATGTCCCGGCTACGGATAAAGTCCCCTCAACTTCATGGCGGTGGCCACCTTGTCGAGCGCGAGCATGTAAGCCGCAACCCGCAGGCTGACCCCGTGCTTCTCCTTGATGTCGTAAACCTTGCGCGAACTGTCAATTATCCGGCGCCGCAGCTGGCGATTCACCTCGTCATTGGTCCAAAAGAAATGCTGCAGCCCCTGAACCCACTCGAAGTACGAGACGACCACCCCACCGGCGTTGGCCAGAATGTCGGGGATGACTGTGATGCCCCGCTCATCGAGAATCCGGTCAGCACCGGCGGTTATAGGCCCGTTGGCTCCCTCGGCAATGAGCCTGGCCTGGACTGACGGCGCGTTCTGAACGGTAATCTGGTTCTCCATGGCAGCCGGTACCAGGATATCACAGTCGATGGTCAATAGCTTGGCGTTGGTGATATTCGTCGTATCGGGGTAATCCTGTACCCGTCCGGTCTTTTCTTTGAAAGCAAGGACTTCGACCGGGTCCAGTCCGTCTTCGCAGTAGATGCCGCCCCGGGAATCGGAAACGGCAACCACCCGGCAACCCAGGTCATGCAGGCTCTTGGCCACAACATAACCCACGTTTCCGAAGCCCTGGACGGCTACTGTGGTAGCGGCGAGGTTGATGTTAAGGCGAGCGCAGGCTTCCTCAATGGTGTAGACCACACCCCGGCCGGTAGCCTCGTTGCGGCCGTACGAACCACCCACTTCCAGGGGTTTTCCGGTCACCACGGAAGGAACGGAAAAACCGCTCATCATGCTGAAGGTATCCATGATCCAGGCCATGATCTGGGGGTTGGTGTTGACATCCGGGGCGGGAATGTCCTTTTCCGGTCCGATGATTATACTGATCTCGCTGACGTAACGCCGGGTCAGTCGTTCCAGTTCTCCCAAAGAAAGTTCTTTGGGATTGCAGATTACCGCGCCCTTGGCCCCGCCGTAGGGGATGTCCACCACGGCACACTTCCAGGTCATGAGCATGGCGAGAGCTATTACTTCTTCCATGTCAACATCCTGGTGGAAGCGGATACCACCCTTGGCCGGACCCCGGCTCAGGCTGTGCTGTACCCGGAAACCACGGAAGACTTCCACTCTTCCGTCATCCATGCGGATGGGAACCGACACGATCAGGATGCGCTTTGGTTCCTTCAGGATTTTTAGGCTGTTCTCTTCCATGCCCAGTTTCCGGGCCGCTACCTCCACGTAATGGGTGGCGACCTGCAAGAAATCACCCGAAACAGTCTCACAAATTTGGTCTGGCATTCTACTTCTACTTCTCCTTCTCCCGAAATGCCTGGGACACAAAGCAGTGCTTCGGCACCCCGGTCTAATTTAGGGCCGGATATTTTGGCCAGTTCTTTGCTTAAAGAGCAGACACTTTGCGGGATCCGATCCGTCGTTCGCAATCGGCCATATCCTACGAATCAAGGACGGTGACCACTCTACAACATATCCCTCAACCCCCGTCTGTTTCCACATTTTTCTACCTTCGGGATCAGGCCAGTCGGTTGACCAACTGCACTCCCAACCAGAAAGCCTTGCGGTTGAGTTCCGTTGTCGCGGGCGGCACCCTGCTCAACAGGGTGGCTTCCCCTTCCTGCACGGTTATCTCCCCGGTCAGAGACACAATTGCTCCCAGTGCCACCATGTTGGCACAAATCTCTTTGCCGAATTCCTCGCCGGCTGTCGCCGTGAGGGGGAGCGACACCAATCGGGTCGGCGTAGGAGCAGTCCGCATCACGTTAGTGCTGTCCAGGATCACGGTGCCCTTTTTCTTCACCATGGGCAGATAACGGTCAAAGGACTCCTGGTTCATGGCCAGCAGGACGTCGGCCGCGATCACCAAAGGATAGTCCACCGGGGCGTCGCTCAGGATGACCTCGGCCTTGGAGGCTCCGCCCCGCGCCTCCGGGCCGTAGCTCTGGGTCTGGACTACGTACCAGCCCGACCGCAAGGCCGCCTCCGCCAGAACCAGGCCGGTCAGGATGATTCCCTGGCCACCGGAACCGCTTAGGCAAATTTGCAAAGTCTTTTCCCTAAACCCACTTCCTCTCAGGAAGGCTAGTTGTACGGGTAGTGCGGCAAGCCCGTCTCCTCACCCTGGAAGACCAGTCCCATGGGCTGTTTGCCCTTCCTGTCATCATCCGACAACCTCAGATACTTGCTTATGTCTACAAAGTGATCCCTTTGCCACCGCAGGCCCTCCGCAGGCGATCCCATCTTGTTCTGACGGCCGAAGGCCGTCGGACAGTAAGTTATCGCTTCCACCAGGGCGAAGCCCGGGTGAACTACACCGTCGCGAATCAGCTTGGTCAGCAGGTCGTGGTGAAAGGTGGTGGCCCGGCCGACGAAACCGGCCCCGGCCCCCCTGGCCAACTGGGGTAGGTCGAACGGCCGCTGGGCAGTGCCGCCAGGCGCAGTCGTCGTGATGCTTTGCTCAGGCGTCAGCGGTGATTGCTGCCCGCCGGTCATGCCGTAAATGCTGTTGTTGAATACGATGGCGGTAACGTCGATGTCGCGTCTGGCGGCGTGGATGAGATGGTTGCCGCCGATGGCGGCGGCATCGCCGTCACCCATGATGACCACCACGGACAGATCCGGATTAGCCAGCTTGACACCGGTAGCAAAGGCCAAGGCCCTACCGTGGGTACTGTGCACAGTATCCAGGTTGAGATAGCCGGCCGCCCTGCCGGCGCAACCGATGCCAGCCACCACCACCACTTTTTGCCGCTCCAGTGCCAGGTCGTGCAGGGCCCGAATCAGGCTGTGCAACACGATTCCGTTACCGCAGCCTGGACACCACATGTGGGGTAGCATATCCTGGCGCAAGTACTCCTCTAAAACTTCCTGCATCAAACGGCGGGAGGCCCTGACTGGCCGCCCTCCCTCCCTTCCTTTGCCGGGTAAACGGTTATGGCCAGATCGGGGCAGAGGTTGTCGCAAATCATGCAGCCGGCGCACCGTTCCGCCCGGCTTACCTTGACCTTACCCCGTTCGTCCGGGCTAAAGACCCGGCGCGGACACAAGGTGAGGCAGATGCCGCAGCCCTTGCACCGCTTCTCGTTCACGTGGACTACCGCTGGGCCCACCTGCATTACCTCCCCTTATATGCCCGCAACCGGGTTCCCTGTACAGCCCGGTCGGCCCCCCCCCGGCCGGACGATCTCTTTGAGGATTTCGTCCGGAGTAAACAGACGCCCGGCCAACCCGGACAGTGAAACAACGTCCGTCTTCCCGCCGACCGCCCTCTCCACCTCCCCGACCAGTTGGCCCAAATTCATTTCCGGCACGATAATTCTGCGCACCCGCTGCCCCAGGGAGGCCACCTCCGCGGCCGGAAAGGGCCAGATGGTCTGTAACTGCAATAGTCCGGCCCGAAGACCCTTCTCCCTGGCCCATACCACCGCCCGGTGGGCCGCCCGCACCACGCTACCGTAAGCCACCACGGCCAGGTCGGCGTCCTCCAGAAACCAGGAGCTGGTGAAGGTAAAGTCACCGGCCGCCCGCTGCACCTTGTCGTTCAGGCGGTGGATCAGGGCATCGGCCACCTGGCGGTCGTTGGAAGGTCGACCCCGCTCGTCGTGCACCAGCCCGGTGACGTGAACGGCACTACCGCTGCCGAGGTCGGGCACCGCCGCAACACCGTCCGCAAGGGCCTGGTAGGCCGGTGTGCCTGCGCCGGAGAGACGTTTTCTCTCACTTTAGTACACGCAATTGTTGTGCCATATCGAGAGGCACTCGGCTACGGCAGAACCGTGCTCTGAGAAGGCATTCGGTAATTCATTTCATGGCTGGTTGAGATAACACAAGGGGGTAAGCCGCTCCCGAAAGCATATATCGCATTCTGACATATATCCCAGGATGACACGAGACTCTCACCCGTCAGCGCCCAGCGTTGGTCCGGCCCCCGGCCAGTCGGCCGGCCGCAGGGGAAAATCTTGCGGTAAATGGTAGCTGATCACACCGAGGGCACGGGCCGCCACTTGAAGGATCCCGCTCGGATGACCTGAAGGGGGCCTCAACAAGGATACTCCCACACAGACAGAACCACTGAAGCAGGGCTCGCAGATGCGGGATACGATAGCCGCCGCACTGCATGTCGTGTGCCCTGGCCCCGAAGCCGTGTCAAATTATTGGTTCTGCTTATGCAATTTCCAAAGTAGCCTGGAGTCATGTGTAGCGAAATGAGATAGAAAAGGGGGCGTGAGCCGCCCGGCTGAAGACTTATCGCATTTTGATGTGTATCGCAGCCTGAGACGCAACCCCACCGGGGCAGACCTGGCGTTGGCCCTGCCCCGGTGGCTCGTCAGCCCCAAACCAAGATTATTCTATGATTGTGCCGTACGGGCGGCATATGGGTCTACGATGGGTTGTCCCAAAACAACTAATCTCTTTTTCCATAGTAGTCTTCGAATACGTATACCACTTCCTTGTCGAAGAGGGGCCGTTTCATGCCCACCGCGTGGGAACGGATCTTGGGCAGGAGCTCCTCTGCCTGGTGATTCGTGAGCTGTATACCGAACTCGGCGAACTTGGCCTTCACGGCCGCCAAACCGGAATGCTTGCCCATCACGATTTGGCGTTGTAGACCCACCTCGTGGGGTTCGAAGGGCTCGCAGTTACCTGGGTGATCGAAAACACCATCCCCGTGGATGCCCGACTCATGACAAAACATGTTGGCACCTACGATAGACTTCCACGCCGGCAGTTGCCGGCGCGCGGCCCGGGATACATACTCGGCCACCTCCCGGAACATCTCGGTTTTGAAGCCGAGATCGGTCTTGTGGAGGTATTTTAAGCCCATCACCACTTCTTCCAGGGCAGCATTACCGGCCCGCTCACCCAGCCCTATAACGGTGACCCCCACGTGGTTGGCCCCGGCCAGCACGCCCGCCAGGGCGTTGGCGGTAGCCATGCCGAAATCGTTGTGGGTGTGCATCTCGATATCGATCTCGGTCTTCCGCAAAATGGCCTGGATGTTCTCCCTAGTGGTGAACGGATCCAGGATGCCAACGGTGTCGCAGCAGCGCAAGCGGTCGGCCCCTGCCTCCTTTGCCGCCCAGGCAACCTCTTCCAAGAAGCCCCGGTCACTGCGCGAAGCATCTCGGCGTTGACCGACACATAAAGGCCTTCCTTCTTGGCGAATTCCACGGCCTTGACCATGTTCTCCACCACCCATTCCCGGGATGCCCCCAGTTTATGCTTAATGTGGATGTCTGAGGTGGAGATGGATATCGCCACCTCAGACACACCGCAAGCCAACGAGGCCTCGATGTCCTTGATCACCGGCCGGTTCCAGCCCATGATGTTGGCCCGCAGTCCGGCCTGGCAGATTGAGCGGATGGCTTCCGCCTCGTCGCCGCCCATAACAGGGATACCGGCCTCAATCTGGTCCACACCCAACTCATCCAGAAGCTTGGCAATGCGCACTTTCTCCCGGTTGGCAAAAACTACCCCGGCCGTTTGCTCGCCGTCACGCAGGGTCGTATCGACGATGTAAATTTCCCGCCCTTCCAACGCCAGCCCCCCCATCTATTCTATCCCGCGGCACCCCGGTTTGTCGGGAGCCGGATACCGGTAGCTCAACTACCTACTATCCAGCACAAAACTGGGTCACTTCTTAGTGGATTCCGCCCCTGGATGGCTGTAACGGGTGAAGGGATTGAAGGCGGCTACTCCTACCCCACTTCCCAGCCTGGCTTGCTGAACTGCGGACCGGACGGACTCGGCAGCTTTTAGACGCTGTTCCACCCGGACTTCCTGCTTCGGGCATCAATCAACCCGGTTGGCCAGTTGGACGCCCAGCCAGAACGCCTTGCGGTTGGGTTCCGTGGTCGTGACCGGCACCCGGGTCAACAGGACGTTTTCCTCTTCGCTCAGGGATATCTCGCCGGTCAGTGAGGTAATGACCCCCACGGCCACCATGTTGGCGAACATCTCCTTGCACAGTTCCTCCTTGACCGCGGTCGTAAGAGGAAGTGATACCAGGCGGTCCACGTGGGCGAAGTTCGCGCCACATTGGTGCTGTCCAGGATCACGATGCCGTTTTTCTTCACCACGGGCAGATAACAGTCACAGAACTCCTGGTTCATGCCCAGTAGGAGGTTGGCCGCAATCACCATGGGATAGTCCACCGGGGCATCGCTCAGGATGACCTCGGCCTTGGAGGCCCCGCCCCACGCCTCCGGGCCGTAGCTCTGGCTCTGGACCGCGTACCAGTCCGACCCAAGATGATTCAGGCGCCCGGCCAACCCGGACAGTGGAACAACGTCATCATTCCCGCCAAACCTCGCCACACCTACCATTTGCTTTACGCAATTTCCGTACCAGCCCGGATGGCGTCAAGTCGTACTAAATAAATAGGTCTGCCATATGGTACCCACAACAGTTTATAGCAGGCTGCGACACAAAAGGAGCGAAAAACAAACCCTAATTCAGCTTGTCGCATCTTGCCATGGATCGCAACCTGCGATTCTCCTTGCCCGGCAGGGGCTTAGTTTTGCCCTGCTGTAGCTGGGTCGCCTGCCAGGATCGGGAGGAACTCAACGACGAACTAGTGGCCACAAATGCGGTCGTAACTGAGACACAGAAGGGAGCGGAGCAGGTTGTGTCGGACGCCGGAACCCAAGCCCGTGATTGATGCGGAATGTCCATGATCACTTACAGGTGAAGGTAAGTCCACTTAGCCGGCCCCATCAGTTTCGTGATGTCCCAAGACCATACCTGATTCGGCGCCGTAGCCAACAATTCGGTCTTCGCGTAGTGAGGGTGACGGAGCTGGTCGCGCCTTTCCCGAACTTCGTGCTCCTCGGCCAGGATGCGGTACATGGTCCGAACTGAGCAAAGGTACGTTCCCTCGTCAAGAAGGGTGGCACAGATCTCGGCCGGAGCCTGGTCGACAAACCGCTCGGAGTGGAGTACGGACAAGACGTTCTCGCGTTCCAAATCCGTGAGGGCACGGTAAGATCTGCGGGGTTGGCCCACAGCTTTGGGAGCAGGATGCCGACGGCGGTACAGGGACGACCTGGGTACTCCAAGGGCCCTGCAAGCAGGTGCCACCCCTCCTACAGTTGCGGCGATTTCTTCCACGGCCGCTATCAGTTCCTCCCGCCTGTGTCGTGATTCCCCAAGGGAATCCCACCCAAAAGCTCGGAGATTTTTTTTGCACCTCAATGATCTGCTCAGCTTGCCGCAGACGCCCGCGAAGCCGCTCGTTATCGCGTTCAATCTCAAGAAGCCGACTCGAAAACGGATTAACAGGTTGTTCCTTACGGCCCCGCTTCTTAGGGACCAGAGCCGCCAATTCACCCTCCGCTACCTGCCTGCGCCAACAGGTGAGGTTGGAGAAGTACAACCCTTCCCGACGTAGGAGTGCACCCAACTCCCCCGGCCCACAGGCCTCCGCTTCACGCACAATCTTCAGTTTGTACTCGGCCGTAAACTTCCGACGGGCCGGCTTCTCAACCACCTCTGGATCCGGTGGGGAGGGTTGTCCCACCCTTAAAGATGCTGGCCCAGGCTGGGTAAGGGTCTGAATCTTCTCACCCATGGCCGTTGTATCCCTATTTGACTCCGGCCGCTTGTCCCCAGTCTTTCCGTCCCACACCACAAAATTCCTCTCTGTCATTAGCTATCACCCTTCTCCGCCCTCTATTCTACTACATTAATTACGAGGGGGGGGGTAGGTGTCTCTTACATTATGACACAGAGGGAAATCGGTGGTCTGGCCGGCCCCGGTG
>Ga0307376_10005901_pt1 | contig 10946 bp, 14 predicted proteins | sample TR2MG_FD_202536 | JGI IMG/M metagenome (GOLD analysis project Ga0307376, IMG submission 202536) | Soil microbial communities from Risofladan, Vaasa, Finland - TR-2 | ecosystem: Environmental > Terrestrial > Soil > Coastal area > Acid sulfate soil | place: Finland: Risofladan, Vaasa | collected...
CCTTGCTCGCGAGCTGCAGATCAACATGTTCAACCTCAACGGGAACACCGCCATTCAGGTGTTCGCGTGCATCTGGGGTAACGCGGTCAGCAGCCTTGACGGGTACATCTAAAATAGCCGTATAAAAAAAGGAAAAGAGCGGGGGTTTTTTAACCTTCGCTCTTTTTTGTGCATACTTTTTATGGGTTGGGTTTTTCCGGGTTAGGCGGTAAAATCAGGTGCCATTATGAGTAAAAGACAATTGCGACGATTCGGAACAATGGTGCCGCCGGGAGAGAACCAGCGCCCCATGCCGCATGGTGGGTACATCACGCGTGAGCCTCTGGAGACGTCGCAGCCGGAAATGTTTAATCCGGCGCAAATGCGATTGGACAACCCCGTCCATGAGCCATCTTTCGATCGCAAGCTCCCCCGCCCCTGGCAAGACCGCCAGCGCGGCCTCGGGTTTGCAATGCGGCCGTTCAACATCAATGAGGTCGCCCCGGGCGATGCCGCATCGGGTATCTCGCGATTTCGCAGAGGTCAATTCTTCACACAACTGACGGTCGGAGACATTGTGGGGGCGGCGGAAATGGTTTGGGATAGGCCAATTGGAATGGCTACCGATCGTTCATCCGACACACGCCCCCGCTTTTTTCATGTCAGCTTTTTCAACTATGGCACCGTCCGTTCTGTGGCGGCTGGAGCTGTGCCCCTAACTGAGGCGGAGATCCAAAGCGCAATACGCCAACAGCCAAGCGTCGGCATGACTCGCGGTCGAGTCCAAATTCACGATGAATCTGGTGGTCGATTTTTCGATGTGGATATCCTGGGAACGCGCAGCTTCTCGTTTTATGCGTTCGCGGTAACAGCATCAATCCTGCTCCCATCAGGGCCGGGTGGCATCCCACTTGGTTTTGAGGTTGACGCCCAGGCGCGCACGCCGCAGACATTAGGGCCGGGGCTTGTTGAAGACAGTTTTGCATCTGCCCGCGTACTTCCGTTGTTTCAGAATGCCACACAGATTGTTGATACGGTCACAAGGACGGTATCAGTTCCCATCGGCGGTAGCGGTACCATTGAAATTCCGCCCGGGACGACAAGGGTTCAACTTCGGACTTCATTCAGTCGAGTTCCAATTCCAGCAGATTACGTTCTCGCATTTAGCGTCGGCCCCGTTCTTACACCAGTAAGTTCCTTGGGGCAGATTTTCGTTATTGCAGGAACGACTGAGACGGACACGATTGAAGTCCCCAACGCGAAGTTCATCACCATCGTTGATAGCGTGCTCGCTCCGACCGCGAGGACGTGGATCGCCACGTTCACGGTGGAGGTATAAATGGCTCGTAAACTTTCATTGCGAGGCGGCGAGCCTCGGTTGGACGAGATGTCCTCGGATGGACAGGGCGTTGAATTCGGGCAGCCGCTATCCAACCAGGCGGTGCCGACTGGTTACATGGTCATGGATAACCCCGTGGCTGAACCTCAGATCGATCGCAAAAGACCACCACACCCCCGCTCGAAGCAGTTCGGACTCAGCACTCACCCCCAGAACTGGAATGACCTAAGCGTTGGTGAGGCTGGCGCCGGCATATCGCAGTTCAGGCGCGCGCAGTTTTTCTCAAGCATCGGCGGCGGCCCGGTTGGAAATGTCATTAATTTCGATGATTTTGTTTACGATATAGCCATTGGAATTGCGACGGCAAGAGCCGCGGACATGCGACCTCGGTTTTGGCATGTCAGTTTTTTTGCCGTATCAGCAATTGGAGGTGTTGGGGCTGTGCCTTTTACAGAATCGGACATTCTCAACACAGCCGGTAAGAGGCCTACGAACACGACACTGAAGGGGCGGGTGCAGGTCTTTGATGAGTCTGGGAGTCGGTTCTATGATGTGGACATTCACGGGACCGCCAGCTTCTCGTTCTATGGCTGGGGCGTGACCACATCCATTCTGCTTCCATCATTCAATGGTGTGCCGCTTGGATTTGAGGTCAACGCCCAAAATCCGCCACCGCCGATTGTCGGGACGGCAGCAGAAAATACGCTGGCAACGGGACGTATCATTCCGACGTTTCAGAACGTCACTCAGATTACAGACCAGGCGACGGCGACGGTTTCAGTTCCCGCCGCAGGGCCTGGAGTGGGGGCCGTGAGTATGCCGATCCCCCCTGGTTCTACGGCAGTGAGAATTCGTAAGGCAACAATTGGTGCTGTTGTGAGCGGTAGTTATTTCATCGGATTCGCATCAAGCCCTAGTTCAACAAGGCCATTTGCGATTGGTGTAATCAATCGTTTACCAGGCCGAGACGACACGCAGCTTATTGCCATTCCAAACGCAACATTTATTGTATTCCTCCCCGCTGCAGGCGACCCTGCTGTGGACTGGGTAGCCACCTTTGTTACGGAAGTCTAAATGTTCAAGTTTGTAATCCATGTAGATGATAAGACCTCAAGCGAGGAAGAGTCCGCTATGCAGGGGCTTATTGTGCTGGAGGCTGTTATTGCGCTTAATATAATGCATCTCCAGAAGCATCCTAGAGATGTGTGCGTATTGTCATTTGGCGTGGTCAAATACGATACGATGAATAAAGATGTTCTGAGCCAAATTGGAGATATCAGAACAATCCCCGCATTACTTGCAAATCCTGAGAAGGGGCTATGCATCGACATTGTCGGTGCTGATGTCGCGATTCATAGATTTGAGGGTCGGACGGCTTGGCCTGCGATTGTTCCGCTGCCGAAGAGCGGTGTATTTCACGTGGTCACAGAGCTTCAAGGGTCAAGCGGTGTGATACAATACGATCCGTCAAGTGAAATTGAGCAACACGGAAGGGCCTACGGCGGCCAACCGCAACACTGCCGAATAGGCTAAAGGGGCACAATGGTCACCTATCGTAAATATTCTCATACCGACAACATGGGATATCCACGCCTGGCTGAGAGTCAGCCTCCGTTGATATGCGGATATGAGCAGGAGACGGTTTCAATTGTCCCTGTTGTTTTGGCGACGGCGCCTGGGATGGAGAGGGCTGGCAGTAGCGCATTGCCGCCTGACATTACTCGGCTGAAGGCGCCGACTGTTCCCGAGGCTCCTGATGGTTTGCCCGAGGAATTTGACATGTGCGTTCAGGAGAACGGCATGTTTATTCGGCACAGGGACACGAATCACAAGCTTCACGGGGCTCATGTTTCGGCTTCATGCTGGGAGGATGAGACGACAGGGCTTCGGATGTGTCGGATTGATATGGGTGGGGACGCCGAGATGGTTGTGCCTGGGTGTGTGGATGAGACTGTAGAGAAGGAGGCGTTGCCTGACATTTGCTGCGTTAACATCGAGACCTCAACGCTTGTTTGCCCTGGATCTAGTTACGACGGGCTTGTGGTGACGATTGCGGCCGAGAAGGAGATGGAGGATGGGATGGTGGCGTCTGTAGTGCACCCCGACCTTCCTGGTGGCGGCGCGCGCGTGATGATTTGCGAGAACCTTGAGCCTGATACGGAAGAGTCTCCCTGCTGCATTGATGAGAAAACGGGTCAAATGATTTGTCCTGAGGCGAGCGTTCTTGCTGCCTATCACGGGAAGATCATCCCGCAGGAATATCTTGAGTGTAAGGACAGCTCCAGCGGCGGACGAATCTGCATGTTGAAGTGCGGTACGCCTGGAGATCCATCAGACGAAATAGAGTCCTTCCTGCAGCACATTTGTGAGGCTACTGGGCGCAGTGGATTCCCCGTCTGCGAGATCCCCGGCGATCGCCCTCGACTCCCGGTACCCCGATACCCCGAGCCTCCGACCCGCAGGGAGCCTCCCAAGCGATACTTGTCCCCGGCCCCGACTCACCCCGATCGCCGTCCTCCTCCGCCCAAGCGGGAGATGTCTCCGGCGCCCGTGCCCAAGAAGGTACCGGTTCCGCAGCTTTGCTGTTTTAACCCGGAGACCAGCAGTCTTGTGTGCGAGGGCACTCCCTATGATGGGCTGATTGTTGAGCTGATCACCCGCACCACATTGCCAAACGGTATGGAGGTCGCGAGTGTATCTCACCCATCCATACCTGGCGGTGGCGCCCGAGTCCCAGTGTGTCCGGAGGGGCCTCCGCAAAGACGGCCAATCCCCAAGCGCCAGCCCCCTCGCAGGGTTCCGCCGCCACAGAGGGACCCGCCCAAAAGGACTCCTCCTCCGCGCAGAGACCCCCCGGCTCCGGTGCCCAAGAGGTTGCCTACGCCGTCGTTTTTGCCGGACGACGTTTGTTACAATATGGAGACCGGCCAGCTTGAGGCCGAGGGGACCAAGTGGCATGGACTTGCGGTCCACCCGATCTCCATCGGGGCCATCAAAGATGGTAGGGGGATGATCCTTGTGGAGCACGCGAATTTTGTCGCGGGTCGCGCCAGCGTGCCTATTTGCGGGGGGTCTTGCTACGCAGGCTCAGAGCCCGGTCGCGCTTACGCGATGACATACTGGGGTACGCCGCATAAGAGTGACGGAAGCATCCGTCGATATAGCGGCTTCTCTGGAGACCCATCCGTAATCTCGGAGCAGCGTCGGGAACTGGCGTATTTGAATGGGCGGAACCGGAGCTTTCTTCCGAATAGTCCGGGGCCCAATATTCATTTGCTGCATCAGGCTAATATCCCGATCTCCCCATGGGGTCCGGTGGGCCACGCTCACCCGCCCAATGTTACGGGGAACCCCGCCGGCTACAACACCAAGTTGTTTCAGACGGACGGGCAGGTGGTCGATGTTCTCGCTGAGCTTGGATATGCGGCTGGCAGGGGTGAGCAAAAGTTTGATTTTGGGAGGGCTGTGGCCCAGTTCCAGTCGGACTACAACGCGCTGAGCAATTCGATCCCCGCGAAACGTGAGCTTCAGAATGTGAATTGGGTCCGGGTGCCCAAGGGTCACGTTGTGGCTGATGGGATGGTTGGGCCGGTTACCATGAATGCGATGGAGGTTGCTTTGGTGAATCAGCGCGGGGGTATCCCTTGGGAGCAGGCAATTCTCCTGATGGTTGAGGCTGCGCGGGGGTATCCGCCCAAAACTCATGTTTACGATGCAAGGCAGAAAGATCTAGGACGTCGGAATGCCCAAGAGCCAATTGGTCCACGAGGAATCTCAAGGAGGCGATGAAGCAATGACATACAAACAAGGAAGAGTCGGCAAGCGTTTTAATCGGAGCAGAACGTTGAGTGGTGGCGGGACATCCGCTGCTGCCTGCGGTCCAGGCCAGGTTGCCTGCGCAACTGCTGGTGGTCATGTTTGCTGTAGCGCGGAATCTGGCGGATGTGACGACCCCCTTTGTGGGCTCAACATCACAAATGAGCCGAGCGGCGGATCGTCGTCTTCTGGTTCGCGTCCCAGTCGCAAGAGGCGGATGGGACGGAGGTAGGGGGATCGATGACACACAAAGCAGGAAGAGCGGGGCGGAGGGGTGTTGAGGGCGCACGTGGCGCCCCACCCTCTTCGCCTCATGGGCCGGGCAGATTTGGGGAGCGCCCGGACGGGACGCTTTATTATCGGCCGTCGTGTCCGTTTTGCAGTGGTCCGCTGATAAAGTCAGCGCGGCCTGATGCTGCCCATGAGATCTTGTTCGGCAATCCGCATATAACCTGTCCGGATTGTAATGGTCGACCCGAAGATCTTGAGGATGGTCGTAGATACAGCGGGCCCGCCTGGCAGACGCAGCAGTTCCAGAAGGAGTATCGCGGGCGTCGGATCTACGCTCAGGTTGTAGAGAAAACGTTTGAGACCAGGGGCGTTGCTGCGGTGGGTGGCGTTCGCTGGGTGCCGCCACCTGCATTGCCGGGTCAGCCGTACCGTGGTCAGGGCGACCGGAGATACGGGATAATAAAAGTCGCAGACACGGAGCCCCCTGTTCTTGTGAGGGGGCCCAAGGGGATTGCCGGTGTTGCGCAGCGTGGGCCCAAGGGGATTGCCGGTGTAGTGCAGGCCCCTCAGGGCCACGGCAGAAGATTCGGGGTTCCTGGTCATGCGGCTGGTACGCCTGGGTGGGCTGGTGCTGCTGGTGTGGCGCAGAAGGCTCATCCTGGTCCTGGTGGATGCATGCGGGGTGCTCGTAATAAGAAGGGGTTGAGACAGGGGGCTGGTGCTGCTCATGCATACGGGAGTTTGGGGTATGCCTCGATGGGTGATGGAAGCATGGACATGGCGACTGACGGGCGTCGATTTGGGATGACTTGGCGATACGACAATATCTGTCCGTTTTGCGGTGATCCATCTGAGGCCGTTGATGCGCGGAGGTTTGGCGGTTCGCCAGATTTGAAACCCATATTCCAGTGCATCACAATCATCGACCCGTTCACGGGAAATTCGAAAAAGGTCTGCAAGGGCAGCGGGGGTGGGGGTGGGAGTGGCCCAAAAAGGATAAGCGCAGATCTTAAGGACCCTTTCAAATCTGAGGTGTCATCCGGCAGGATGAAGCGGAATACGCGCCGTAAGGGGCGGCGGTAGCGGGGAGCCTGCGCGACCGGCAGAAGGTTTTTGATATGGGAGATCAACCGATACGGAAAGAGGCTGTGGCTGTTGCGGCGCTAGCAGCCCTTGGCATTACCTATTACATGATCGACAAGAACAGGAAGTGTTCGTCGTTCACGAAGGTCTGGGCCGACCCAGATCCTTTAGCCGGCCTGTATCTTGATGGTGATGTAATTGAGGATGCTCAGCACTGGATGCGGCAGAAACTGCGCAGTATCATTCTTGCTCAGGATACGCCCAACCGGGAAATCCTTCATGAGCAGCTTGCGATCTATATCTCAGATTGCGACTGGGAGAGTTCTCGCAAGAAACGAAAGGGGCGTGAAGTCTGGGACTCGTTGGGCAAGATTGTGAACATGGCGTTTGCTGAATACAGCGCGGACCCATTGGGTTACATGAAGGGGTAGGATGATGGCGGACAAGACACAGCGGGCTGTTCTTGTTGGCGGTGGCATTGCCGCGCTTTATTTCCTGACAAGGAAAAGAGCGTCGGCTGCTGCTGCACAGGAAGAGCCCGCTGTGAAAGAGTCGGAGCCGAAGGAAGAGACGATGGAGGAGCTGCTCCTTCGGACGGAGTCTCCGGATGGACGGGCGCGTCTTGGAAGTCTGTACGGAATTCAAGATGGGGATATGCCGCTGGAGGTGATGCGGGAAGCATTGTTTGGAAGTCGTGAGACTGTTGGGGATGCGTGGAAGAGGAAAGCGGCTATCGATCTGTTGGAACGCACGGAGTGTAGCCCCTGGAATCAAGCCAATTACGCCCGTGGTCCGGAAGACCTGCGGCCCGATCATGCCGCATTGGTTCGAAGTAGATATAGCCAGAGAGGGATTAGCTTTGCTCCGGTGTATAGCAACAACCGCGCGAGGATGATGATTGGCGACCAGCCGACATCACAGCCGGGGTCTTACTTCGCATACATCTGGATACCGGCTATTGATATAGATCACTTCGACCAAACTGGTGAGGTCACGTTACTTGGGATGAACTGGCCGGATAGTGAGGATGGTGCGGGACACAGCATGATAGATCCCCCCTGGAAAATCGTGCGAATTGGATTCGAAGACATCACCACCAGCGCTGTTGGCTGTCAATTTCCTGAAGGTGATTTCAGACGATTCGTGGTTTCAACATGAGAATCTCTCTCAAAAAAATTACGCAGGATATCCGAGGGCTGGCAAATCAGCACCCGGACCCGTATGTCTACTCGGTCATTCTGGAAGCGTCGGACGCGGTGGCGGCCCACGCGCTCTCCGCAGATCCATCTCTAAGAGAAAAGCGTGGTAAGTTTTCAGACGATACAAACATCTATCTGAAGCGCCTGGAGAATGAAGATCTTAAAGATTTGAACAAGGGGTTTTTCCTTCATATTCAGAAGCCGTGGAATATGATTAATGCGGCGGCCCAAAAGCAAAGCGGAGCGGACCGAAAAGACTTTCTTTTGGGTAGCACCGCGTTCTTTTGGAATACGATGGGCAACATCGACAAGCAGGCTCAGGCTCATTCAGAGGGTAGAAGATACGGTGTTTTTTGGGTACCGTTTCTTGTTGGGGCTGCTGCTCTTGGTGGGATTTTTGCGTACGCATCTGGTAAGGCGACGAAGGAGTACATCGAAGAAAAAGAGCAACAGGCGATGTCGCCGATTGTTTATGCGGGAATTGGCGCGGTAGCCGTCCTTGGCATTTCGGTGTTGATGAGAAAATAAATGCTCTGTCCGACTCCTCCTGAGGATGTTATTATTCGCAGGAAGGAAAGAGGAAAGCATTTATGGCAGCCGATTATGATGTCACAGAACCCATTCTCATTTTGGTACGACGCGGACGTGGGGGCCGTGGTTATTTAGTTGCGGCGGTCGATGACGCGTCGAATCCGTTTCCGTGTGCAGATGAGACGGAGATGGGTAAGGCGATCCTTGAATTGCTTGACGATCCAAAACAGCCGCGTTTCGATGAGAGGCAACTTGAGGAGCGCGGCGAGGACGATGAGCTAGAGGACGAGGACGAGGAGGAAGATGAGGACGGCGAGGAGGAAGAAGAGGACGAGGACGAGGAGGAGGAACTCGTATCTGCAGATCCATTTGACGGACTCGGACTGGACCCTGGTGAAAAGCTTCTGTTCAGAATTGGAGAATCACTTTTGGGCAAGGCCAGGCACGTAAGCAACGATTACCGAGATAAGCGTAAGAAACGGGCGAAGACGACGAAGAAGCGGACGAAGCGTAGATAATGGATCCAGCCACAGCGATAATGCTCATGCTCGGAGGTGCCGTCGTAATGGGCGGCGGCACCGGTAGTAAGCAACGGCCGATGCAATCGGGGTCTGCCAATGGTCCTGGTGTATGGAAAGATGTTGATGCGCCAAGGCGCATCGCCCTGCTTGCCGCGCCGATTGAGTATGGATTGCCGTGGCCTGGACTCACAAACTATCTTCTGGCCGTGGCCTACGGTGAGAGTCGTGGTGTCTCCTATGCTTGCAAAAGCCCCTGTGGGCCGGGGTGGTCGAGAGGTTGGTTTCAACTTCGATCGATCACGAAGTGCTTCGGGGACATGGGGCTTTCGGAAAGTCAGCTCATGTCCAATGAGGCCGCCCAAGTCGCCATGGCCGCCTGTCACGCCCGTCGGCTTGGCATTATCTATGACGAGCCGGGGCAAACCGTGCAGTGGAGGGATATTCGCCGTGGATGGAAATATCCCAAATGGACGGGGGCGTCGTGGCGGAACAGTTCAGAAGCACAGGGGAATTACACCGCGTTTGTTCGCAATTTGAATAACGTTGGGTTATCCCAAAGTTTCGCGAGCCAACGATCATTCCCCCCAGGGCTAGACGTTCCACACGTTAAGCAACTGTACAACATGATTAGGGCCGGCGTATCGTAAGGCTAATCGATGACCTCTACGAGGTTCATTGTAATCAGGAGAAATAAGAAATGAACGCACTACCAATTCTACTCCTCGGCGGCGCCGCCGTCATGATGATGGGCGGCAAGAAGAAGTCCAAGTCCAAGCCTTATGACGGTGAGCCTGACGCCGACGACGCTGGGGACAGCGTTGATGACGGCGGGGGTGTTCCGACTGCAACTCTTTCGGTTGCTCCGACTTTGGCGGATAAGTGTAAGAGTTTCATTGATGCGGTGTGGGTTGACGCCGAGGCGGGGGAGCTTCCAATCAAGAGTCTTGTTGTGGAGGAGAATATTCTCCCCGAGATGAAGGCTGCGGCGAAGCAGAAGAGGAAGGAGAAGGGGGCGGCGCTGAGTCCGGACTTCAGCAACACTCTAGTGTTGATTGGGTTCAACGCGATCGCACCAGACTGCGGTTGGGTGCTGACTGGTGACGGCTGGCGATTCGCAAATGGCCAGGTCTTCGAGGGTAAGGTTTTGGATGTTTACAACGCGCTGAAGAAGCTGGCCGGCGCATCTATTGAAGAGGCTAACAAGCCGCAGGCGGCTGGATTTGCCGGTGTGGCGGCGCCCGGCCCAAAGACTGGCGACACCAAGCTCGGATTCGATACAGGTGGCTAAAGGATGGCGACTCCAAAAAAAGAGACCAAGGGCGGAAACGCTTTGTATTGGATAGGCGGAGTCGCAGCCACAGCAGGCGTGTATTACTTCGCCACCCGCTATCTCACGGAGCGGGATGAACTCATGGAAATGCGTCTGATGCAGAAGCTTCAGGCGTCATCAAGCAACCCAGAATCGTCTGATTCAGAAGGGGATTGAAATGCACCTACATGTGGCAACTTGTCAGCCAGGGATGATCTCCGGATGATGACCGAACAAATCACAGAGGCCCCTCCTATTCAGGAGGATGCAAAATCGGCGCAATCGTGCGAGGGTGGTGCGGGGTGTACTCGTGCGGAATACGAGAAGTGGTGGGGGCGTGCGACGGAGCTTCGGTCATATGTTGAGCGGGTTCCGGCGGGGGTGACGGATAGGGTGAGCATGACCGATCGCAAGAACAAGTTGGTCTACGCCTTTGACCAGCTTGTTTCGCCAAACAGCGTATCGGAACCTGTTTCAGTTGGTGATGTCAAAGGAATCACATCGTGGATAAGCCACGCGGAAGGTTTCATTGGGTTCCTTTTGCAGTCCTATGAGCCTGCTCCTCCTGTCGTTCAAGTGCCCGTTCTTGTGAAGGGGCTTGAGAGTGATGAGGATTGGCATTGGCCGTGGATTGATGGGTGGGACGATCCGAAGAAGCGAAAGAGAATTATCAACCCGCCAAGCGAAAAAGAAAGCCAGATGAAGAAGCTTCTTATCGGAGGCGCTCTAGTAGGCGGTGCTCTGTACATCGGCAAGCGATTCATGGAGGCTGAGTAAATGCCACGGGGAGGCAGAGCCGGTGGCGGTGGCGGCGGTGGGGCTCGCCCTGGTCGCCCTGGTGGCGGCGGTGGCGGTCGCCCTGGCGGTGGTGGGTCGCGTCCTGGGCCGGGCGGGCCACGTCCGGGCGGCGGTGGGTCTGGGAGAAGGGGCGGGGGCCT
>Ga0307376_10005905_pt1 | contig 10942 bp, 13 predicted proteins | sample TR2MG_FD_202536 | JGI IMG/M metagenome (GOLD analysis project Ga0307376, IMG submission 202536) | Soil microbial communities from Risofladan, Vaasa, Finland - TR-2 | ecosystem: Environmental > Terrestrial > Soil > Coastal area > Acid sulfate soil | place: Finland: Risofladan, Vaasa | collected...
CTCCGGATACAGTGATATTTTTTCAGTTAAATCTGTAGGCAGTCTAGGAGAATCAAATCCCACAAAAAGAATTATAGAAGCTATAATAATGAAAACTAAGGAAAATAATGAAAACAAGGTAAGTATACTCTCATGGAAAGAGCTCTAGAAAAGTTAATAGAAATCAGAAATGAATTGAAAGCCCATTATCTGGAGAGAGATGAGGCCATAGACGGCACATTGATAGCGCTTCTAACCGGGAACCATATGCTGCTTATTGGCCCTCCTGGAACTGCTAAATCTCAGCTTGTTAGTGAAGTTTGCAATAAAATTAAAGGCGCTCAATACTTCCAGTGGCTGCTTACTAAGTTTACTGCCCCAGAAGAGCTTTTTGGAGCTGTCAGCCTAAAAGGGCTTGAAAATGATGAATACAGAAGAGTTACTAGCGGCAAACTTCCTGAAGCTCATATTGTATTTCTGGATGAGGTTTTTAAGGCAAGCTCTTCTATCTTAAATACGCTTCTGACTGTAATGAACGAGAGAATTTATTATAACGGCACAGAAATATCTGAGATTCCGCTCATTTCCATGTTTGGCGCAAGTAACGAGCTTCCCGCTGAAGAAGACGAACTCGAAGCGCTCTATGACAGGTTCTTACTTAGATATGTAGTCGACTACATCAAAGAGGATTTCAGATTCCTTAAGCTATTGCAAGGAGAAAGCACAGAGGAGTCTGGCGCTATTATTACCCCTAAGGAGCTTGATGATTGCAAATCTCAAGCCAGGGAAGTAGATGTACCTTCAAATATTCTAAAGTTAATAGGAAGAATAAGAACTGAGCTTAAAAATAAAGGAATAAGCCCCTCTGACAGGAGATACAAGCAAAGCATATCAGTACTTAAAGCTAAAGCATATCTTGATGGCAAAAGTGAAGTTTCAGAAGAAGATTTACGCTTCCTTGAGAATGTTTTCTGGAGAGACCCCGGAGAAAAAGCGGAAATCCAATCGGTAATTCATCAGGCGATTCATGGATACAAGGACAGGATCAGAGAACTGATTATACAGGCAAAGGAGCTTGACGGATATAGCAAAAGAGATTGGGAAGATGAAGATATGAGCATTAAAGCTAATATAGAAGCGCAGACTAAATTAAAACAGATCGTGACAAACGTAAACGAACTTATTGAAGAATGTGAACAGAGGGGGAAACCCACTGTAGAGATAGTTAAAGCAAAAAGTGAAATAGAAAATATTCAGAAAGAAATATTGGACCGCCTTGTTTCAGGTTCAGGGGAAATGTCCTAAAGTTTCTTTTTTTCACAACTTAAATAATACTAGAACCTAATCATTCTCCAATCTTCAAAAGCACCTTTCCAAAACTTTGGCGACTTTCTATATGCTTATGGGCAAGTGAAGCATCTTCAAATTGAAACACTTTTCCGATTATTGGTTTAATATCATGCTTTTCTACAAAATTCTTAAGATCCTTTAGAACATCTTCCATTTGACCTGGTTCTTCTTCCAATAGATATCCTAAATGTGAGGACATAACAGCTATAGATTTTTTAGCCAGATCTCCCACTTTAACTCTGGGAATATCCCGCCATGTTTTAATCCAGGAAAGCGGGTTCCACTTTTTCAAATCAAGGCTCGCAAACCCGGCTACAACCACTCTTCCAAATGGGTTTACGACATCCACACTTTTCTTAAACACCTGACCTCCGACCATTTCTAATACAACATCTACTCCTCCCGTATCCTCTAATAAACGCTTAAAACAGTCCGGATCACGGTAATTATATCCACCGCTTGCACCTAAAGATCTTATCAAATTAATTTTTTCCTCACTTCCAGCCATTCCGTAGACGCTGCATCCGTAGCGAGAAGCAATCTGCACAGCCGCAGTTCCCACTCCTCCGGCTGCCGCGGTAATGAGGACTTTATCTCCCGGGGTGATCTTCGCCATTTTCACAAGTAAAACCCATGCGGTCATATAATTAACGAGAAATGAAGCGTTTTCCTCCATAGTATAATTTTCCAGAGCCAAAGCAACCCGCTCTTGGGTAACTACAATTTTCTCCGCATAGGTGCCGGATTTAGTGCCAACCATTACTTTTTGACCTTTTTTGACTTTGCTGACACTTTCGCCAAGCGCTTCAACAACACCTGATGCCTCCATTCCCAGAATATAAGGACGCTTTCCCGCCCACCCGTAGAGCCCTTTCCGAGAGAGAATTTCGGCGTAATTTATTCCCGCGTAATCTATCTTTACGGAAACCTCTCCTTTACCTGGCTCTGGGTCTTTAACTTCTGTAGGAACTAGCAACTCTGGTCCACCGGTTTTATTAAGTACTATTGCTTTCATATGTATATAACTCTTTGTAGATTGAATTTATCTTTATTCTAGCTTATTATGATTAATCTAGTTAGCAAATAGAATTAATCTAAGAAAACAAAAATTTAATATATAGGTGGTGAATTATGAAACGACTAGTAATAGCAATAGCGGCTTTTGGATTGTTCTCTTGTGGAAATTCCTTAGTAACAGAAACTCTTCAGCAACAATCTGTCGGACAGATACCATGTAATGCTGATCATGTAGAAGTTATTGAGCATGTTGTTAAAGACGACGGCAGCGCTACATGGACGGCTCTGTGTAACGGTCAAACTTATGACTGTCAGCGCGCAGCTGGAACAGCGGAGAATTTAGAAAATGCAGATGTAACTTGCTCTCAGGCGGAATCACAAATGCCGGAGTAAGTTATTACTCCTCCTCAGCATCTCGGATTTGTCGTTCTTTTGCTCTTAGTTTAATTTTCTCTCCGATGGCCCAGTTTTTCTTATCCTCATCCGTAATTACTTTGAGTGTAGGAACTTCGCTGGGTTTTCCATCAGGGGTAATCGCTACAAAAACTAAATACCCGCGGCAGCTAAAATCCCTCTGGCGATCAGTCTTTCCAACCCTGAAGAGATCTACCTTGACGACCATTGAGGTTCTGGCTGTATGAATTACTTTTCCCTTAAGCTCAATTATATCTCCCAACTGAATGGCTTTTTTAAAATCAACGGCGTCTATTGAGGCAGTCACTACATCTTCATTTGCAAACCTCATTGCGGCCATGGCCCCTGTTATATCCATAAGTTCAAGCACCCGACCGCCAAAAATAGTACCGAAGTGGTTTGTATGTGGCGGTATAACAAGCTCTGAATTTGTAACTTCCACCGCTTCTTTTAATTGATCGTTTGCCATCATAAGACCTCCAGGAAAAATTCTATATCATCCTAACACAACTATACTAGACCAATACATATGTTTTTCAATCAATCTCCAACCACTTCATATTTATTCAGATATATTTATCGTAGATATTTTAATATAAAAAGGAGAAATCTCTTAGATGATAAAATTACACTACTTAGCGATCTTATTGTTAATTCTTGTAGGCCTTAGTTATCCAGCTAACTCTAACGCAGACACCTTTCCAAAATGTTTCATCGGCACCTATCTAGTCGAACAAGAGAGTGGAACTCAGAGTTTATGGACTTTTGCTGCTAGGGGTACTCTAGCAATAACTAGCTCAGCACAACAATTGTTAAATTTCAGCACTGAACATGGGGCATAGGAAAAGAGTAGCCGCAGAGAAGCCAAAGCAACAGCACTCGATTTCTCTTTTGGTGACGAAGGGGAGCCTATTAATATAGCTAGAGTAGATGCTACTATTAATTTTAAAGGCAATAGTTGTGATGAAATAGAGGGTGGATTCACTTTAAGGTTCTTTGAACCTGATCAGGATCCTCTTAACCCTGATGAAAGTTCCGGCAGCCCTATAACTGAAACATTCACCGGCCAACGAGTAACAATTAAATAGCGGGTTATTAAATTATCATTATGATTGTTGCCCGAATACAATTATATGCCTATCAGTTATCTGCTGAACTTCTAGTTTGCCTAACCCCGCTTGAGAGAGCTGCTCCCTAACTTCATCAATCTCAAAAGCAGCTAAAAGCGAGTTATAAAAATCCTTCTGCAGAACCTCTGGCTCGCCTCTTACATAGAGTGCTTTTAGTTTGACAGTTTCTTCTATTGTTGCGGGCCTCAAAAGATCCATAATAAAAATATATGTCTCAGGCGATGAAACTTCTTTTATCTTATTCCACAGAACCATCGGATCTGGAAGGTGGTGCAATAAACTGTTACTGAAAATAAGATCGTATTTTGGAGATGATTTAAATTCTTGAATCATTGAATAATGATAATTTATCCTTCCGTGAAGCTCCGGTTTCTTTGCTAAAATCTTATTAGCAAAATCCAGCATCTCCTTTGATCCATCTACTGCATCTATTATTGTTTCCGGAAATGCTGCCGCAAACTTGAATGTAACATCACCAGGACCGCAGCCGAGATCTAGTACAGTGCGCAAATCTCCCCTAGAGTTATAATAAGATCCAAGCATCCTAATAAAGTTAGAATGAGGCTCGTCAAAGTCAGCATTGGCATAAGCACTGACCTGCTCAGGCTCTATCATTAGTTCCGGTTCAAGTAATCTTTTCATATTAACCTCAATCAAGTATTATCAATACATAATGGAAAGGGGTTCTTTCCTCTATTTGTTATCTAATAGTATCCTAACCAAATCGGAGCAAAAAAGATGGCTGATAATTTAAAGTCTTTAAAAGTGATTGAGCTGATGCAGATTGGATTCAGCGTTTCTATTGATGCGACTGAACATGAAGAAAATATAGATTCGATTGTGGAAACTGCTAGAATGTTTAACTCGAGTCTTATACTAAGAAACATGCCGGAGTCGTTGTTAGATCAGAAATCTCTTAAAAGACTAAAAGCGCATTCCCATAAGATTATTATTGAGACTTAATTAGACAGGGAGTATGTCGCAATAATAAAAACGTTCATCCCTTAATACTATTTCACCCATTCTGTGATTAATCGGTTTTTTAAAAATCGGTCCATAATGTACAAATGTATGAAATTCTCCGTTTTCGCCGCAGGGATCTATACCCTCAGGTAAGTCATTTAAAAATTGTTCATTGAATTCCCTTCCCGCAAATTCCTCGCCTAATACTTCTGAATCCACACAAACAGTAATTGCTTTAAAACCTAGATCAATAAATTCATAAGCTAATTTTGTAGTATCTCGTTTCCAGATTGGGAACACACACTCCATATCGACTTTCTGGAGTAAATTCTCACGGTATTTCTTAATTTCCTCTAAGAATAAGTCACCAAACACAATCTGGCTAATACCGGATTCTTTATATTTTAAAAGTACCTCGTTAAAATTTGATTCATATTCGTCATTGGAAGCATTCTTAGAGATAAGAACCTTCTGAAGTGGGATATCTAAATTCCGAGCCTGCTCTTCGAGCAGACTAGTGCGCAAACCGTGCATACTTACTCTGTCATAATCGGCCGTAACTGTTGTTATCAGAGATCTGATCTCATATTTTCCGCTTTTTTGAATCTCGTAGAGCGCAAGTGAGCTGTCCTTCCCACCGCTCCATGAGAAAATCACCTTTGATCTCTTATTCATCGTTGATATAGTATCAGTCTATGTTTTTTTAGCGAATTTTACGACTTCGAGATTACCTTAAAACTAGATAATAAATAGTGTTAACTATTCACAACTCTCAATATATATAGGATAATAATTAGGTTAGGTTTTAAATAAATAGCAACTCGAGGTAATTAGAATGCGCTGGAGATTAGGAAGGAGAAGCGGAAATGTCGAAGACAGAAGACACGTAAGGATGCCGGGAAGAAGAGGCGCCGCCGGAGGAGGGATAGGGCTCCTAATAATTATCGTAATAGCTATACTCCTTGGAGCCGATCCGAGTAAATTGTTAAACGATAGCTCATATACGGATACAGCCTCCACGAATTCGTATGACCAGCCTAGAACCTCAAGTGCAGATAATGAATTAGCGGATTTTGTTTCCGTAGTTTTGGCAGACACAGAGGATACTTGGAATGATGTATTTCAGGATTATGGCACCCAGTACCGTGAGCCGAGACTCGTTTTATTCTCTGGAGCAGTTGAGTCAGCGTGTGGATTTGCGCAGTCAGCAATGGGTCCTTTTTATTGCCCTCGAGATCAAAAAGTATATATAGACCTAAGTTTTTACAGAGACTTAAAAAACAAGTTAGGAGCACCTGGTGATTTTGCCCAGGCCTACGTTGTCGCTCATGAGGTCGGTCACCATGTTCAGAACCTATTCGGAATCTCTGAGCAAGTATATGATGCTCGAAAGAGATTAAACGAAACGGATGGAAACAGGTTATCAGTCATGCAGGAGCTACAAGCGGACTGTTTTGCAGGTGTATGGGCAAATAATGCTCAGAAAGCTAGGGACATCCTCGAAACAGGTGATATAGAGGAAGGATTAAATGCCGCCAGCAGTATAGGGGATGACAGGCTTCAAAGACAGTCCCAAGGACATGTCACACCTGATTCATTTACCCACGGAAGCTCAGAGCAAAGGGTAAGGTGGTTTAAAATAGGGCTTAAGTCTGGAGACGTATCATCCTGTAATACATTTGAAGCAAAAGTGTTATAAATCAGGTTTAAACTATACAAGCATTCGTTCCAAATAGGTATTTGATCTAAGTGCCTTTATCCCCGCTCTCAAACCGGTCAATCACCGCTGCACCAACACAGTCGCCCCAAACATTTACTGTCGTCCTGAAACGATCTAAGAGCCAGTCGATTGCCAGTATCATGCCAATCCCTTCCATAGGTAATCCTACAGCCTGAAGAACAAGCACCATTGTCACAAGTCCAGCTTCCGGAATCCCTGCTGCACCAATTGCAGCTAATGTTGCAGTAAAGAAGACAACTACCATCTGCGCTATGCTAAGGTCAATTCCGTAGCTCTGTGCAATGAATATGACCGCTACTGCCTCATAAAGAGCCGTGCCGTCCATATTGATAGTTGCCCCTAGAGGTAAGACAAACCTTCCTACTTTGGGTGACACTTTGGCTTCATCTATGACCCCTTCCATAGTAAGTGGTAGGGTTGCCGAAGAAGATGCAGTTGAAAACGCTGTAAGTAATGCTTTTCCTAAATTTTGTACATATTCAAGCGGATTTCTCTTGGCAAATAGAATCAAAATTATAGGAAGCACAATAAGACCATGTATCGAGAGACCAACCACCACACTCAATACATACTTTCCTATTTCCATTGCAAGCTCAATCACAGCACCTCCCCCGCCTTCCATACCAATCCTCTGAGCTATAAGACTAAAAATGCCGATAGGAGTGAAAATCATTATCCAATTAACGATTTTCATTATCGCTTTATCCAGAATAGTGAAAACTTCCACCATCACTTTGCTTTGTTTTCCGAGGCTAGCGAACGCTGCGCCAAACAGTATAGAGGCTATAATCAGAGGCAGAATCTCAAACTCCTCTGCAGAATTAAATAAATTTGGAGATACGAATTTAAGAAGGAGTACATCGACAAGGCTCATATTCTCTTTAGAACTTACAATATCAGGCATCTGACCGGTGAGCACCATACTCCCATCCCCGGGATGTATAATATTTACAACTAATATTCCTATAAATACGGCTATGCCGGTAGTAATCAGATAATAAAACAGTGTTTTTAGACCAAGCGAGCCTAGGTTGCCAACTTTCATAATGCTAAGAGTTATTGAAACGACAATAAGAGGCAGTACAATCATCTTTAAAGCATTTAGAAAAAGTGTGCCGAGGAAACCAAGTTTAACCCCTAGTTCGGGAAGAAAAGAACCAACAACAGCACCTAGGATTACCCCTAAAATGATTCCTATTATAAGAAAGTGCTTTCCAAAAAGCTTCTTCATTTAATACTCCTAGTTCAAAAAAGTTGGCATCTTATTCTCTGATGTGATATCTAATATGTAAGAGAAGTTATATTTAGAGAATTTTGCCAGCATAAAGTTGCATATAATTAGATGGGATGATATCACTTTATAGACTGATTACAAAAAGAGATTATGATTAAATATATAACAGTAATATTAACCATACTTATATCTTTTGGAATTTCTTCCTTGGCTGAGCCATTTAAAGTTCCGCCTATAATGCCTAATGAAAAAGGTACTATTGTAACAGAATATAAAGATGGCGGGCTCAGATGGAAAGCGGATTGGAAAACCGAAGTATATGTCGAAAATGGAGAGACAAAATTTAAACTCGTTTTGAATGCCAAAGGAGTTACTAGCCCTTTTAGCCTAGAGATGACCTGGCGATCCGTATCAATCTGGAAAGCTGAGGATGAATTTATACCTCTAGAATCAGACACTAAAATCAAAAATTTAAGCGGCGATGTGGTTATGATTGACAAGAAGAAGTTTAATCACAAAAAAGATACCGCAGTTTTTGAACGAGAAGACTTACAACTCGATTCATACAAAAGAACGCACTATGACATTACCTCAGATACCCTTATCGTAGAAGGCATAGTATATGCTCTACGCACTTTACCTTTCGGCACAAATAATATAGTCAAAGCCAAAATTCTTTCTAATGAACCCGAGCTCTACAATGTAGAATTTCAACAAAGAGGTATAGAAAAAATAAAAACTGTGGACGGAGAAATTGAGTGTTACCAAGTTGAAGTTGTACCAAAAATAGGCGTGTTGGGAGTATTAAAAGTCTTTTTTCCAAAAACCTATTTCTGGTTCACTGTAGACGCTCCTCACAAGTGGGTTCGTTACGAGGGACTGGAAAATGGCATCGGAACACCTGAAGTGATAATGAACGTGACCAATTTTAAAGATGCGTCTAATTAGCACAATCAACCTCCTAGTAACAATTTTGTAAACGCATTCATTTTCTAATCTAAATATTTATTATTGCCTTTTTAAAGAATCACCGGATATAATTGAGTATCAAGATATTATGACCATATTATCGAAAAGAGATTCATTCCGATTACTCAGATTGAAAAATACAGATTTGAATACACAAAGGAGGCAAAATTGTGAAAAAGCAATACCAGAAGTTAACATTAGTATTACTACTCTTGGCTAGCCCCGTTGTATTGACCGGATGTCTAGCAGCAGCGGCAGTTGGCGGCGGAGCAGTTGCAGGAGCTGGAACAATCGCTTGGATACAGGGCGAATTAAAATCCACAGAAGGTTATCCCTTTGCCAAAGTTTGGGCAGCTACAGTTAAGGCTATTGAACAACTTGATTTTATAGTTGTAAATAAAGTTAGCGACGCAATATCAGGTGAAATCGATAGTGTTACTGCTGACAACAAAAAAGTTAAGATACAAGTAAAAAGAGTTGGCGATAACATCACAGAGATTAAAATACGTGTAGATACATTCGGCGATGAAACGCTTTCACGCTATATCCTGAACAAGATACAATCTAATATTTAAAGACATATAAGAAACGGGGGTAAACTCATTCTGGTGATTTACCCCTATTAATTTCTAACTTATTTTGTTTTGGGGGGAATTTTTAAAGTTGTAACCAACTCCAACTAAATAATCGAATAAAGTTATCTAAGTCACTATCAATCCCAACTAAAAAGACGATCCTGGTTCACTAAGGAATTCTATTTCTTCTGGAGTTGACTCTCTTCCCAAAATAGCATTTCTATGCGGGTACCTTCCAAATCTTTTTACTATTTCATAATGCTTCATTGCATATTCAAAGCTGCCTGAAACAATTTTGGCTATAGATTCTGAGGCTGTGAACTCTTTTGCTAAATTTGAAAAACACTCGATAGATTTCTCCTGCATAGACATATCCTCAGAGTGCATTAGTGGCATATAGTAGAAAATTCTTTGAACCGGATGAAGCTCCCCACCAAAACCCTTTTTAATTCCGTTGATACATATTTCAATTGTATTTTTATCTTGAGAAAAAGCTTCTTCAGTATTTCTATATATATTACGGGTGAACTGATCAAACAGAAGTATTAAGGCCAATGTGCCTGGAGGAGTTGTTTTCCAATCATCTAATTCCCCTCTGATTGCCAGATCGAGATCATAACCAAAATGGTCTTTTATTCTCTTATCATTTTCATGATCTTTGATCCACCATCGTTTGCGATATTCCTCTGACGGGAGCTCGTTTTCTTTCAAATTGCCAAACCAAAAGTCCAATATTTTATCTATTTCTTTATTATAAAAGGTCATGAGTCTATATTATATCGTGCAAATTAAGATATCCTGAGTCTAAAAGAATAATTTTTCAAATAACGTAAAGACCTCTTGTTAAAAATCACGAAAGGTGCTATGGCTTTTAGACCTGCTTGACAATATTAACCCTCTATTTATTAAAAAAGCGCTCAAAATTGGAAATTACTTCAAAATATCTTAAAACTATACTTTAAGAATGCGGTACAACCATTCTTCATCTTATGGCTTTCATCTTCGAAAAAAAAATTTGAGCGGCTAATATATTGAAGTTATTCAATTTTCTACTGTGAACAAAATCTCCTCAAAAATAAAGTATTGACAACCACAACATATTGTGGTTCAATCGATTCATAGCACAAGATAGTACGCAACAAACAGATTAAGCAAATAGATTGAATAAATTTAGTAGATTATAGATTTTGAATAGATTAAGGAGGATGGCGAATAATGGCTTCAGATAAACTTGACCCCACGGAGACTAATGGAAACGGAAAGGGTCTAGAAGAGAACAACATACAAGCAGAACTAGAACAAACGCTAAAGCAGGTTGAGAATACATCTGAAGAATCCGAGGAATTTGTTAAGCAAGTTGAAGGAGTTATGGATCTACCGCAAAAGACTATAGACGCCTTTGGTGGGGACGAGCTACGGGCCAGAGTTTTCTTTGAAAAGTACGCACTTCGTGACAAAAACGGGAAAATAGTTGAGCAAAAACCTGAAGACATGTGGCACAGGGTTGCCAGAGAAATGGCTTCTCCTGAAAAATCCAAAGAGCTAAAAGCCGAGTGGGAAGACAATTTCT
>Ga0307376_10005906_pt1 | contig 10942 bp, 10 predicted proteins | sample TR2MG_FD_202536 | JGI IMG/M metagenome (GOLD analysis project Ga0307376, IMG submission 202536) | Soil microbial communities from Risofladan, Vaasa, Finland - TR-2 | ecosystem: Environmental > Terrestrial > Soil > Coastal area > Acid sulfate soil | place: Finland: Risofladan, Vaasa | collected...
GACGCAGGTCTGCGATGACCTGCTGCGCCCCGGCCAACGCGTCGGCGGGCTTCGTCCGCGACAGCGGCTCAACAACCTGCTCCTCAAAGCCGCGCTCCATGCTGGCGCGCATCGCGTTGTCCCGAACGACCGCAGCATAGTAGGTCGGTGGCTCGATGGCGTCGGGGATGTCGCATCGGAACTTGGCGGCAACAGTCGGGCGTGTTGGAAGCTGCCTGTACTCGCGAGCGAATTCCAACACGAAGTCGTAGACCGGCCGCCACGATGGTCCGAGATGGTCACGCTGGACTGCTTGAAGGTCCGCGGGCCGACCACGGTCCAGGAGTGAGGAAAAGTACTGCGCTTCGCCGTCCATCTACTTGGGGCTTTCCGGCCAAAGTTCGGTCATCGGGACAGGCCAAGTCTGGCGCATCACGACGGATACCAGAGACGGCACACCAGCGTACGCCCCTTGGAACTGCGCCCATCCAGCGTTGCTGGTGTAGAGCACAGAGCGGTCTCGGTCGTACAGGATTCGGATGACAGCCTCCAACGCGCCACCGCCCGCGCCCTCGCGGCGGTACGTCTCGGCTCCGATGTCGTCGAGCACCAAAAGGTCTGTCTCGTAGAGGCGCTCATGGAGAATAGTCTCCCGCGGCCCCTCGCGAAAGCGCACACCTGGAACATCGCGGACGGGCAACCACGTCACGCGTTCGCAGCGCCGCACAGCGTCGAGCGCGAGGACCGCGGCGCAACTGCTCTTGCCTGTGTTGTTCGGGCCGTTGATGAAGTAGCCATAGCCCAGGCCAAGCCAAGCGTCGGGGTCCTCAAGCGCACCAAGAAGCCACCTGGTATCGCCCTTCACAGCATCGGCGCTAGCTCTACGGTACCGCGCCGGGATGTTGGCCTCATCCAACAGCCGGTCCCAACGGCGTGGATCATCATCAGGGTCGCGTTGGCGTTCCCTAATCTTGCGGGGCATCGGGTCTCCACTCACGCGCCGGCCCACAGGTGAACTCAGTGGCCTCGGCCTTGGCGTCCTGTACCTCTCGTGACACTCCGAGGACCTCTCGCGACACCAGCCCGGACACGCCCGTAGCCGCTTCCGCCGCCTGGTCCGCGCGCAAGAATATCTGAGACCCCCGACGCACGCCGAGAAGGCGCAAACTTCCGCGCTTGCGTTGGAGCCAACCCCAATTCTCCAACAGCTTCAGGTCGATGGCTACGGTGCTTGGCGAGACACCTAAGAGTGAGGACAAGTCGCGTTGCGAACGAATGCTCTCCAAAGGCCAAGGCTTATCGTCATCAGGCATCAATGGCGGCAAGACGTGAACGGCCTCCTCAAACAGCAGCTTGAACAGAGGGCGGCTCGTGTAGAGCTTCCCGAGGTAATCGCCTGGGTCCAGCATCATCGACCGACCTCCGGCGCGGACAGACCATCGAGGTAGCGCAGACCAAACCTCCACGCGCTGACCTTGCACAAACCCACCATCTCACCGCGCAGCGCGCCGTAAAACGTCCGCGCGCTGGCGTACTCCTTGTAGTTGGACGGCATCCCGATGACGCGCGCCAGGTAAGCCGGGTGCCTCGCGTGACCGACCATGATCCAGTCATCCGGAGCATCTGGCAGGGCCAAACGATGCCAGGTCCACACGTCGGGCGGCTTGTCCCAGAACATCGCGGTGGCCTCTTTACCCAAGCAGACCACTACGCGCGGCCTGATCGCTGACATGAGCATCCAGACTCGCTCGGAACAGGCCAGCATCTCGACGCGGTTAGGAGCCCGGTTGTCAGCCCACACTGCATAGTCGCACGGCCTGCAGCCGACCAGGTTAAGCCAGGCGATCATGTGCGGGTTGATGCCGAACTCGCGGAATAGCTCGTCCTGTAGTCTTCCAGCAGCGCCCACGAATGGCGTGCCGCGCGCATCCTCGTCGCGGCCCGGCCCTTCACCCACGCACGCGACGGGCGAGTTAGGGTCACCCTTGACGTTGCAAATGTACGTGCGGCGCGTGCTCAAATGGCAGCGCGAACACTCCGCATAACGGGCCGCGACCGCCTGCACCCCTTGCACAGAATCTAACGGGACTGGCGGGTAGTCGAGTGTGTTCTGAACGATGGACGACGGCCACACTCCGCCAACAGCATTGGCCGCCAACTGGCACGCCTCAACCACCTGAAGTGGTTGAGGCGTCACGACCGTTGATGAATGACTCGGCCCCTTGTCAGGGGCTGGATGCGAAAACGTGTAGGTCGTCACCATGAGGTCCCCGCGCTGTGAGCCGCACGGTAACCTCACAAGGTCGGCGTGTCAAGGTTACTCCGAAGGAGCGTCCTCAACCAGCCCAAGACGCCCCTTGGCAGCATCCCAGACCACATCGATGAGCTTGTCCACACCCTTGAGGATGAGCGCGTCAGCGCCGATCTCACCCACGAAAGGGAGATTCAACTTGTCAGGTAGCCAGGGAACGTCTGTCTCGTCCAGGACTGTCTCCGCCAAGCTCATCGCGAGGGCCTTCTTCTCGGCACCCGTTAGGTCTGAGAAGTCCTTGGCGAACGCCATGACCTCCTTGACCAGGAATCCGATGTCGCTGAACTGGAAGCCATCCGCCAGTACTAACTTGATGCGATCCACGGCCTCTCGAAGCTGTTCCTCGGTGTACTCCGCCATGATTTCCTCCACTACGGTTGGTTGTGGTCCCCCAGGCTTGCCGAACTCAGGCGCCGCGAAACAAGTCAGCGGGGTTGAACCCGCCACCTCCTTCGTCAGGCACGAACCCCGCGATGGCGCCCTTGACCAGGCCCTCCGCGATGGTCGTGAGCAACACCTTGCCTACCGACGCGGCAGCGTTGAGCGCCACCATGAAGCCGTCGATGAGCATGTTCCCGAGGGCCTGGCTCGCTACGATCTCTTCAGCGATGACCATCACCTTGACGCGCCGGAGAGCGGACTCCACCCCCTCAGCGTACGCATGGGCCGTCCCGGGGTCGTTGGCTGTCAGCGCCTTGTAGCGAAGGGTCGCCGCGTCGGCCAACGCGGTCTTGAGCCGGTCCCCGAGCGCGCCGTCAATGTGCTCCTTGACGCCATCTACGAACTCGCCTGGCAACGAGTCGAACAGGTCCTTGAGCTTGGGTTCAGCGAGGGCTCGGACACTGTCCAGGAACTCACTCACCGTCGGCCTCCTTGGTGACGCCCAGCACACGGTCGATGGCAGCCACGGTGTCGTCCAACACGAGGGCATCGTTCTTGCGGAGGATCTCCGGCCGTACCGTGTCGGCTGCCAGGTAGCTCTTGTACTTGGGGCCGATGTCCACAGCCAGATTCTCGCGGGTCTGCTCCAGCAGGGCGCGATAGTCCCCGCAGCAGCAGCCGCTCAACCCAACGACCACCGCGATGGTCAGAACGACGTTTCTCATTCAGCCCTCCTAGATGGCAGGTACTACAACACGGATGGCTGCGGAGGTCAAGGTTGCTAATTCTCGATCTCCGTCAACTCAATCCAACACGCCATGCCACTTATCGCGTTTGCCGCCACACCGCTAGCGCCAAGACCTGTGTAGCCACCACGATGCCGCCAGGTCTGTGTGGCTACCGATCCCCCATGGTTATATTCACCCTCTGCTGTGGCAGATATTTCTGCGCCAACACCACCCGTGCAAAATCCCATGGCCGATGGGTTCGCTGATCCAACACGCTCAATCGTGTTGTACACGTTGGCCCCACCAGAGATGCCCTGCACCTGCACCTGCACCATCACCCTAGCCCTAATCTTCGAGTTAGTGCTAACAGGTGTGATGGGGAAGTCACTACCGATTTGCGTGCCCTGACCAGTCGTCGGTGGAAACGAGTAAGGAGACGCCGCCAACGCCACAAGGCTAGAGGTCTGAATAAATTTGCGCTGCAGCACTTTGCCTTGCAAAGGCACAGCAGCGGCTGGGATGCGCAGCACACCAGCACTCGGGCTAGTCATCCCACCAGCCACGTAATTGACGGTGTGAAACGGGCCACCGGCCAACGGTGCTCCATTGTTCTGCGCGTTGTTGAACGCTCCAGCCGTAGCCGGGCTGGGGCTAACCTGCGCCGCGATGACCTTGCCCTGCACGGTCGGCGTTGCTGTCGGGATGTCCCCCACAACCTGGTCAGAGAGCCTGGCGATGGTCGAGTCGAACAACGGCCGCGCGGGGTCATGCCGTGAGAACACCTTGGGAACACCGACCAGCTTTGTGAGGGCTGAAGGCGTAACCGTGCAGTCTGTCTCGATGGCGGTGACGCTCTGCTCTGCACCAGCCGCATCGATGTAGTGGTACGCCAACGTCCACACACCGCCAGCCTCCGTCAGCCTGCCATACACCTTGGCGCCAGTCGCCGTGTGGATGATCTCGTCGCCGTTTTGATCGACCAACCAGATGTAATTGAGTGGGGGCGTCGTAACCACGCCCGCCTGTGTGGCAGAGCCACCAGAGTTTGGCTCCGCAGGAGCGACTCCTGATGGCAGCCGCGTCTCCGACGCGAAGATGAGAGTGACCACGTCACTGCTACCCGTAGGCGCAGGCAACGTGGCAGCACTGAATGTCCCCTTGTCCACGACGAACCCATCGAGGTCGCGCTGGAGCGGGACGAAGCCGTTGACCTGGTAAACATCCGTGATGTCCACCACGACCGCGGCGGCCTCAGTCACCAGCACGTACGCGACGGGGCTCCCCACCGGCATAGGCGGGCCATTCGCTCGCCCGGGAGCGCCGTCGAACAGCGGGTTGGCTACTGCGACGTCCCTGCCTTGCGCAATGAGCGCAGAGCCAGCGGCGTCGATGTACACCATGTCGTACCGCTTGAAGCCTGCTCCGCTGGACACGCTAGCGAACCCAGCCGTCAGTTGGTCAGTCTGCTTATCTACGGTCTCGTACGCCCCGGCGAACGCATACCCCGCCTTGACGACCACGCGGTTTGCCGGCGGTGAATCAGCTTCCGGCCGCCACCATGCGGCTGGTCCAAGGTCGAGTTGCGCCTGGGGAATGACTGGAGTTCCTGCGCCTACGGGCATCTGCTGCCTCCCTTACGCCAAGTTCCTGTGGACGATGTACACCGAGTCGGCTGGCGTCGGTCCAACAGCGCCGCTCAGAGTGAACCCGACCAAGTTGATGCCTTTGTTCAAGGCTGGACCACCGATGGGGGCCGACAGCGGCGGCGAAGCCTCCACGTAATGGACGCCCCGCGTGAGCCGCACCCCGTTGAGGAACACGTCCAAGCGGTTCGCGTTGACCGTGTAGTCGAAGGTACACGCCACGCTGGCCTCACCGCCGGACGCCACGTAGATGGTCTCCGCGGACACCGACGACGGGCCGACCAATGCCACGCCAGCGCAGTCTCCACCGCCTTGCGGGGAGACCAAGAACGTGATGAGCCAGGTGAACCGCATCTCAAACGCGGCCGTTTTCGTGATGGCGTTGAACGCCTTGCGAGCGAACATCGACCCAGCACCGAGGACGCCAACGTAGAGCCCGGCCTCCGTGTAAACGAAGCCGTTGCCTTCTCCGACCAGCCAGGTGACCTGTGCTGTGAGGATCTTCCCAGACTGCGTGACGGTGGCTACCTTGCGCTCGCCGGTTGCGCCAAACAGGCCGATGTCGCTCAGCGATGGTGGTTGGGCCGGCGGCCCGTCATCGCCCAACTCGATGTAGTTGATGGTGTTGTTAGGAACCGCCGCAAGGGCTGCGGCCATGATGACCTCAGCCTGCGAGACCACCAGGTTTCCGCCCTGCTCCGCGACCTCCCATGCCGAGTCATCGCCCGCCTTGCCGGCTGGGCGCGTCTCGATGGTCAGGACACCGACAGCGTGCGGCCCCGTATCGAGTCCTAGCGTGCCATGGTGTACTGAGCCGCTAGGCCGAGCTTGCTTCGCTATCTCCGCGGCGAGGAGGATGGCCTTCCGTTGGGCCATGTAGCGTTGTGCTTTGTCGAGTCCCATCGATCCTCCTAACCAATCAGAACGACCCAACCCTGCTTGGGCGTTGGGTGAGTTACCACGATACGGTTTTCGGTCGGCTGGTCGAGGAAGTACTCGTCCGCCTGCAGCGTTTTCTCCAACTCGGCCCAAACCTCCAAGGCGTCCCCGGCTACCCCGGCAGCGCCTATGGTCGCGAGAAGGTTGATGTCATCGTTGCCCTTCACGAAGGCATTGGCGGCCGTGATGGGAGCGCCATTCGTACGCACCCCTGGCGCTGTAGCTGCGATGACAATCTGACCGCCGGTTACTGGCGTTCCACCAATGTCGAAGCTCACCGTTCCGGCCGGAGCCCCGAGGATTCCAGGCGATGGCGTAAAGGCCCATGAACGGCGAATTTGCCCGTCGAACGGTGTGGGCACCGCTGTACGTAAAGGCCCTGTCACGGCTGCCGCCAGGTCCACGCGTCCGAGGAACAGCGGCATTTTCTCGAAGGTGTTCGCCGGCCGGAGTTGCCGAAACGAGGAGTCAAACGCCAACGCGATGGCGTAGTTCCCCAGGTTGTGGTCGATGGTCCAGACCGTCGCCGCTGCCGTGATTTGGACGATCTGCTTGATTGGCGCCGGCACCCCGCCTTGGATGTTCTGTAGGGAGGTCCTCCAAGCGCCTGGCGACCCCTGCCAGAACTCCAGCTTGATGTTGTTGGGGTCAGACGCGTTGAGCCGAGCCATCCCCGCACGAGGGGCGGACGGGTACGCGGCGTCTGTGGTGTAGTTGGTCTGAGCCAACGCCGTGAACAGATTGCGGATCTGCCTGGCATCGGCCCACGCCTTTTCTGTCGGCTGATCGAACACAAACAGTTGCCCTGGTTCAGTAATAGCCATCTGACGGACTCCCTCCTCCAGTGTCCACGATCAGCACGTCCTTGATGGGGCACACGAATCCCGTGTAGTCCTCCAACTCCTGACGATACTCCGTCGTCGCACCGGCCACGACCTTTTCGATGGAGAGGCCAGCGTCCTCTGGATACGGAGACTGGTCCAGCATGTAGGTTGCGTCCAGGCCCGGGTCGAAGCTGGGTGCATACCCATCCCGTACATCTTTGAGGATTTGCGTGCAGCCTACGAAGTCCGTCGCCGCGGGCGTCACCGTGTCATCCAACTCAAACGCCAGCGCAACTGCGCGCAGGAGAACGTGGATGGGTCTGACCTCATCCAGCCGTGTGAGGATGTCGCGGAAGACCTCAGCATCAGTGAGCGGGATCGGGACACCAGCAGGGTTCATCAGGATCTCGATGTCCAGCCGCGCGGCATGGTAAGGCCACTCCTCATCGATCTGTTCGTAGTCAGCCGTGACAGCCCCCACCGCTGCTGCCCCAAGGTCCAACGCGATCTCGCCAGTCAGGTAGTTGACGGTCCCAATCTCACCGGCCGCCGAGATGAGCACGCCGGTTGGCTCAAGCGTGAGCCCTTCAGGCTGGTACTCAGTCGGTTCATCGCGCACCACCACGGTTCCGCCGTCAGCTATTCTGACGGATCCCGGCTTGATTGGGATGCCGGAAAGCCCTGTCGCAAACGCTTGCGTGCCGGCGGGTCCAACTGGCTCAGCCACAACCGGGGTCGTGTCGTACCGCATCCGGTTGTAGTCGTTACGCTCCTCGTGGATGGCCTTCTTCCAGAGCGGGAAGATTCTGATGATCTCGAAACCGATCATCCGGTAGAAGCACTTGAATCCAGCGTACTGACCGAGGGCCTTGTACGCGTGCATCAGCCCTTGCACTACGATGCGCTGCATCTCCTCAGGCAGGTCTTCCTTGAGCCTGTACCCAAACGACGCCGCGATGTCAGACAGGGTCTCGACGGGGCACTCGAAAGGGTCCACGAGAGCATCTAGGGACTCCAGGACATCAAGCTCCTCGCCTTCAAGGGTCTCCAACACGTAGAACAGCGTCTGGTACACCGGGGCGAGGCCGATGGCGTTCCACACGTTGAGGACCCCATCCCCGTTCCACACAGCGTTGGGGTCGTTCCAGTGCATGGCGTTCCCGATGTGGTCCGACGCCTGATCTTGCTCCTGAATCTCGGGGTAGAGGGCGCGGTACAGATCGACCCGCAGGTCGTTTCCTGGCCCAAACCGCATCCGCCTGTTGGCTCCCCTATCGGCCACTTGCCTACACCCCTCCCTGCAAGAACGTCTCGGGGAGTTTCTCAGTCATACTGATGCGCCCAACCGCGGCGACCTGGTTTCCTGCCATCGGGATGTCACGGGCTGGGGGCACCCCTGTAAGCGCATCGTAAGTGATGAGCATCTCACGCCCAGACGGTACTGGGGCGGCAAACTGCGCGATGTAGCGACCGCGTAAGTGGTCTAGCCTGTTGACTGGGTAAGGGTTCGTCGCGTATCCCCACAGCTTGCCGTTGTTGTCGGAAAACAGGAAGACGTCCAAGCCGGGGCCGCCAGGACTCTTGACCCGAAATACCCAACTCGCGTACATGAACGTCGCTACGCTCGTGACCACGACGTCGAAGTCCTGCCCGGCACCAACCGGCGGCGCGGTTGTGAACGTGACCTCACCGTTGGCCGTCGCATTGATCCCGGTCGGGGGGTACAGGAGAAAGTTGGACCCTTCTCGGTCGATGCTCGCACCGTCGATGCGCCCCTGCCAATTGTCGTAGGCATCCCTCAACGAGACTCCAGGACCGCTAAGATCCGAGACCTGGAGCCTTGTCCTCCCTTCGCCGCCATCGGCCGTCCGCGAGAGGTCAACAGGTACTTGGAATGGGGTCGTCGGCCCTCCAGCCAACGTGAACACGTCGAAAGCAAAGGTCCGAGTGCTCCCATCAGGGGCTGCGCGCAAGTAGCCCTTCCGCACGAGTGGATAACCACCAAGCGGAAATGGTGGCGGGTCCGTGTTCCAAGTGAAGGTCACACGCCCACTGGAATAGTTGATCTGAGCGGTCTGTGTGCCGTCGATGCTTCCGACGATGTTTCCTTCGCCGTCGTCCTGGGCCGTTAGCTCAACGCCACCTGGCTGCGTTCCGCCAGCCGAGTAGCCTCCCCAGAAGAACACCCTCCCCGGCACCAGCGGGAGGTACTCAGCAGGGAGGACCACGTCCACCGTACGCGTGGTCCAGGCCGCTGTCGTGATGGCTCCGACGGCCGGGTTGATGGGCAAGGTGAAATTGACCGCCCCAGTACTGTAGCTCACGGACCCCACGACCACCGGAGGCCCGGTTACCTCTTGGAGGACCCCGGCACCGTTGTCTTGGACGGTTTGGCCTGTCACAGGCTCCGTGATGTTCAAGGTCCCGGGGATGATCCCAATGGGCAACGCGCCGATGTACTGAGCAGATATTCCAACGCGGAACGCATCGACGACCTGCACTTGGTCGCTCGACCAGACGCCGCGCGGAGCGCGCTTGACGATGGGGTAGTAGACGGTTGCCCCGTTGATCTCCTGAACCGTTCCATCGCTGTTTCCAATGCTCTCCTCGGTGTCGAAGAACACCTGCGCCTTAGCCTCAGCCGTGACCACGCGGCCCACCTGAGGTGCCGAGAGCAGCGTGACAGTGAACTCGCCCAACGCGTAGTCCACCGTATTGGTACCTCCAACATCAACGTCCCCGACGAACCCTCCGAGGCCGTCATCGACCACCTGCTGTGTGGCGTCCGTCACCGCGATGGACGTTGGCACCGTCGCCATCCCGTCCTCCAACGCGAAGTTGCCGGAGAACACTTTGGTAGTTCCGTCTCCGTTTCCAATCGTGAGTTGGACCAAACGCGACCCCTGCAAGCTCTTGATCTCGGCACGGGCTACGCCTTCGGTGTCCTCAATGGTTGCGTACAGGTTGCTTATCGAAATGTCGATGCCTGGGAGCACGAACGCCGACGCGAAGAACGCCTCGATGTTCGCGATGACAGCGTCAAACGTGGTCTGCCGCGTCTTGCCGCGCTCCAACTCGATGAGGAGGTCCATGTCGATGAGGATCACGTCCCCATCCACCGTCTCTACGACGGTGGTGATGGTGCGCTTGGAGTCGAGGAACCGCTTGATGCCCAACTTGAGTGGAGTGCCAGGCGCAGAAAGCCGCCCGTTCTGGTCTCGCCCCCACACCGCGATGACGACGGTGTTCAACTCAGGGCTGGACTGCTTCAGGTAGGCGTTAGCGTGGCTGGGAGCGCCGTACACAGGGTCAACGTACGTCGCTGCCAGCGCGGTGAACCCCTCCCGGGTCACGGCGCGCTCATTGGCCTTCGCAAACCTTGGTGCGAAGTAGCGCGCGTGGTCCACGCTCTCGGCGGCCTCTCCACCGGATCCAGCCTCGCTGTTGCGTACCCTTACAGCCGTCTTGGCTCCGCTGGGGAGGATCCCCTGCACCACCACATCGATGGCGCCGGCTGGAGCGTTGCCTCGCACGCCTCCACCGACCTTGTAGACGACATCGATCTGAGAGCCGTTGGGAGGTATCACTCCGAATACGTCGTCCCCGAACAGGATCCGACCGCGGTTGTCGGTGTCGTACGTGAGTTGGTACCGCTTCTGCGCCCCCGTGATGAGGTAGAGGACCTGGATAGACGCGCCATCGCTGGGCGCAGCGCCCGCAGCGTTGGTACCAAACTTGACCTTGGTGACCCCATCAACGTCCTGGGTCATCACGAACTCACGAGGAGCGCCAGTGAGAGCTACGACTTGCTGCCACCGCTGAGCGTCGGCGTGTGTGCCCCCGGGAGGGACGACGAGGACTATGACACCGTCCTCATCCTCCATGTTCACCACCGCATGTAGCAGTGTGAGCGTGTACTCCTGGCCGTCCGCTCCGGTTCCCGTGTATCCGTCGCGGCCAAGCTGGTCGCCCTCCACGAACACGAGGTTGTCAACCTCTTGCCAAGGAGCACCAGAAACGTTGACCGTCACGCTGTCGTCGATGACGTTGGGCTGACCCAACGGGAACGGCTGAAACGCCGATCCATCCGAGAAGTAGGACTCGCGCACCGTGACGCCCTCGGAGGCTACGAGCAGA
>Ga0307376_10005907_pt1 | contig 10941 bp, 7 predicted proteins | sample TR2MG_FD_202536 | JGI IMG/M metagenome (GOLD analysis project Ga0307376, IMG submission 202536) | Soil microbial communities from Risofladan, Vaasa, Finland - TR-2 | ecosystem: Environmental > Terrestrial > Soil > Coastal area > Acid sulfate soil | place: Finland: Risofladan, Vaasa | collected...
ATGTTCAGGAATGTTTACACATTTACCCTGTTAGACAGAGATGCGTCGAAATCTTCAATATTAAGTACCCTTGATAAAATAAGCACAAGAATAAGAAAAGAAGATGTCTTTATTTTCTTTTATGCTGGTCATGGAAGTGTGGTTGATAACGGATTCTATTTTATTACTTCCGAAGTGACAGGGTTGTATCAGAAGGAAAAACTGGGTGATGCCCTTTATGTGGTTGATTTACAGGAAAAACTAAAACAACTTCCTGCGCTGAAACAGGTTGTTTTTGTAGATGCGTGCCATTCAGGAAGTTCAGTTGAGATGCTTGCAATGAGGGGTGGTGCAGAGGAGAAAGCTCTTGCGCAACTCTCGAGGAGTTCCGGCATACACGTTATGGCATCCTCTGAAAGTCAGCAGCAGTCAGCAGAAATAACCAGCCTGAAACATGGCGTTTTTACATATGTGCTTCTCGAAGCACTGAGCGGTAAAGCAGATGGAGCGCCTGCTGATTCAAAGATCACCGTTTACGAGATCAAATCATATATCGATGACCAGGTTCCGGAATTGTCATACAAGCTCATAAGGCACCGGCAGTTTCCAAGTACCTTTTCAATCGGTCATGATTTCCCGCTTGTAATGTAAAATTTCAATAAAAATACCAGGCACATCTCTTTTCATCTTATTTTTGCCAATAGATTAAAACATATTCCAAATGGCTGATGACAATAAGATTATTTTCTCGATGTACAAGGTGGGGAAAACATTTCCTCCACACAGACAGGTACTTAAAGATATCTCTCTTTCATTCTTTCTTGGGGCCAAGATTGGTATTATTGGTCTGAATGGATCAGGGAAGTCAACCCTGCTAAAAATAATTGCAGGACTTGAAAAGGAATATCAGGGTGAAGTTACCTTTCTACCGGGCTATTCTGTAGGACATCTTTCACAGGATCCTTTGCTTGATGAGAGCCGTACAGTAAGGGAGATTGTTGAGGAGGGTGTGAAAGAGATCATGGATATAATCCAGGAATATGAAAAGATAAATAACAGTTTCGGAGAACCTGAGATATATGAAAATCCGGATAAGATGCAGCAATTGATGGATCGACAGGCAGTACTTCAGGAAAAGATTGATTACCATGACGGATGGAATATTGAGCATAAACTCGACAGGGCAATGGATGCTCTAAGATGCCCCGAGGGAAATGTTGTTGTAAATGTACTTTCAGGTGGTGAAAGGAGAAGAGTTGCCCTGTGCAGGCTTCTTCTTAAACAACCGGATATACTGCTGCTTGATGAACCTACAAACCACCTCGATGCCGAGTCTGTTCAGTGGCTTGAGACCACTCTGAAGCAGTATCATGGAACTGTTATTTGTATAACACACGACAGGTATTTCCTTGATAATGTAGCCGGATGGATCCTTGAACTTGACAGGGGCGAAGGGATTCCCTGGAAAGGTAATTATTCATCATGGCTGGAGCAGAAAGCTAAAAGGCTTGAGATTGAGGAAAAAGGAAATGTAAAAAGAAGGAAAATCCTGGAGAGAGAGCTTGAATGGGTCAGAATGTCACCCAAGGCTCGTCATGCAAAATCGAAAGCAAGACTTGGTGCTTATGAGAATCTCCTCAACCAGGATGTGAAGCAGAAGGAGGAAAAGCTTGAGATATTTATTCCGAATGGCCCAAGGCTAGGGGATAAAGTTATTGAAGCAAAATCTGTTACCAAGGCATTTGATGACAAAGTTCTTTTTGAAAATCTTGATTTCAATCTGCCTCCAAATGGGATAGTAGGGATTATCGGGCCCAACGGAGCCGGTAAGACAACATTGTTCAGGATGATTATGGAACAGGAAAAAGCTACAAAAGGGACCTTTACCATAGGAGAGACAGTAGCCCTGGGATATGTCGATCAGGCTCATGCTGCGATTGATCCTGCCAGGACAGTATATGAAGTTATTTCCGGTGGGCAGCAGGATGTGATGGTGGGGAACAGGCTTGTAAATGCCAGGGCTTATGTGGCCCGGTTTAACTTCACAGGAGCCGACCAGGAGAAAAAATGCGGGGTACTGTCAGGAGGGGAGAGAAACAGGCTCCACCTGGCTCTTACGCTTAAATCCGGGGCAAATGTTCTGCTCCTTGACGAACCTACCAACGATATTGATGTAAATACACTGCGTGCCCTGGAGGAAGGACTTGAAAATTTCGCCGGCTGCGCGGTTATAATCTCACACGACAGATGGTTCCTCGACAGGGTAACAACACATATGCTGGCTTTCGAAGGCGATTCAAAAGTTGTATGGTTTGAAGGTAATTACTCTGATTATGAAGAGAATTACAAGAAGAGGGTTTCCGATACAACACCAGTGAGGATTAAGTATAAAAAATTGGCGTAACGGCGCAAAGGCACAACGGCGCAACGGTAGAATGGGAATCAGGCTGTTTGTCCTATTGAACCCCCTGCCCCCGGTCTCCGCCAGTTGGCGGAGCCCACCCCCTAAAGGGTGTTCGATTTCTGCTCTAAAATGGGGGAAGGGGGGCAAATGGATGGGTTCATATGCCTGGTGGAGATCACGTCATTCTTTACAGCTGAATCTCCAGGGCCTTCCTGGTTAATTCGAGGGTGGTCAGATCCCTGTCACCCATTGAGAGCCATTTTCTCTCTTCGAATCTTTTTATAATCCGGTCGATAGTATCTTTTTTAACCCCATAATCTGAGAGACGCGTACCTATTCCAAGCGACTGGAAGAATTTTTCAGTCATATCAATTGCTGCATTTACTCTTTCCTCTTCAGTTCCAGAATTAATTCCCCATACCCGCTCACCATATTGAAGCAGCTTCCCTTTTTTTTCTTCTTTCAGAGTTTTCCAAAGGCCCGGGAGAACAATAGCCAGTGTCCTTGCATGATCTATACCATGAAAAGCAGTTAGTTCGTGACCTATCGAATGAACGGACCAGTCACCCGGAACGCCACAGCTTATTATCCCGTTTAGAGCCATGGTTGCACTCCACATGAGGTTCGACATCGCTTCATAATTTGCCGGATTTGCATATACTTTAGGGGCTTCCTCAATGAGGGTAATCATTATTGCCTCTGCAAACCTGTCCTGTATCGGAGCATTTACCGGATATGTAAGGTACTGCTCAGTGACATGTACAAAAGCATCAACAATGCCATTCGCAACCTGTTTTTTTGGAAGTGTACCGGCTGCATCAGGCAGAAGAATTGAGAACTTCGGAAATACAGGAGTAACAGAAAATGCCATTTTTTCTGTTGTAGATATCTTGCTGATTACCGAATTTTTATTCATTTCAGTACCTGTTGCAGGTAATGTCAGTATACAGCCAAAAGGGATTGCATCTGTTACCTCAGCGCTTTCCGACAGAATTTTCCATGGATCGCCATCTTTGTAAAGAGCTGCTGCTGCAATGAATTTGGTTGCATCGATAACCGATCCGCCTCCGGCAGCAACTAGGTAATTGATATTTTTTTGTTTTATTATCTGCACTGCCTTCATTGAGGTTTCGTATGTAGGATTTGCCTCTATTCCTCCGAATTCTGTCAGGTCAAATTCCTTCAATGCAACTTTGATCCTGTCATAAACACCGTTTTTGAAGATACTTCCTCCTCCGTAAATCAACATTATCTTACTCCCGGAGGGTATCAGCTCAGTGATTCTGGGCACCTGATCTTTTCCAAAAAATATTTTTACCGGATTATAAAATTCGAAATCTTTCATTATTGTTTCATTATTATTTCACCGGCGAAAATAACATTAAAATTTATTAGCAACAAAGAACACGGAGTGATATTAAAGCATAAATTTCCTGCATACTCCCTCTGTGCCCTCTGTGCCAAAACTCCGTGTCCTCCGTGGTTAAAAAATTATTATTTTTTTGGATCAGAATGCAGCAATTCAATAACCACTCCGAGTGCATCCTGTGTATCGTGATAAATATAGGTGCCATCGAGTGAATCATATCTTCCCTTATGGAAGACCGGATAGCCTGCCTTTTCAAGTTCAGCCGATGTTTTGTCCGGATCCACCACTTGAAATCCCAGGTGTTGGACTCCTTCACCCCTCTTGTCAAGCCATTCATACCAGCTGGTTCCTTCACTTACAGGCTGAAGCAGTTCAATAACTACCTGTCCGAGGTTGAAGAAAGTAAGCTTAACCTGGCCTTCTGAAGCTTTACCCCGGTAGAATTCATTCACCTCATGTCCAGGACGGGTTGTGCTGATTTTTGGAACCGGCATTCCAAGAAGGTTTGCCCACAGCTTGCTGCTGGCTTCAATATCCTTTACCACAATTGCCACCTGGACTATTTTCTTAAGCCCGGGATCGTGATATGTCATATTAGTTGTTGAGGTTTTCTGGCCATTCACATTCATTATCAATATGAAAGCCATAACAATTGTTGCTTTAAGGTGCAGTGTTTTCATATGTTTTAAAATTAAGGTTACAAAAATAGCAATATAAAAAAATCGCAGCACTTAAGTTCAAGTTTCAGTGTGCAATTAGTGCAAATGGCAGGAAAAACTATAATATTTGGAATGACTTTTGTACGTGGGAATTAATTACTTAATAATGCAAAATCGATGTATTATGAAAAAATTTATTATTCTACTCCTTGCATTGGTGCTAACGGCATCTTCTTTCAGCCAGGAAACACAAAAAGTTTCCTCCGAAAAGAATGTACTTAAGGTAAATACTCTGGCTCTTATCTTTGGAACAGGCTCCATTTTTTATGAGCGTGCAATAAATGATTTAACTTCTGCTGAATTGGGCATTGGATATTTGAATTATTCATTTGGTGATACAAAATTTAGTGGATTTATTCTAACCCCTGAATTCAGAATATATCCCAGGAAGGACGCTCTTGACGGGTTTTATATTTCACCCTATTTACGTTATCAGAATTTCAGTCTTGAAAATAAAGCAACATCCGATAAAGGAACATTGACCAATATGGGAGGTGGAGTTGCTTTTGGAAGGCAATGGATAACGAAATCAGGTTTCACTTTGGATCTCTTCTTTGGAGGGCATTATGGCAGTACAAAGGTAAATGTGGATATTGGATCGAATTCTTTTGATACCGATAAACTTGAGGGTTTCAGGCCCCGAATTGGATTTGCACTTGGTTTCGCATTCTGAAAACCCGGCAGAAAAGAATTATATCTCTGTGTGCAACCAATCTAGCTGAAGCGACAGGATCTTGATACTATGGACAATACCAGCCATTATGGATATTCTCAAAAAACAGATGATCCGACGTTGCCCAATTATAAAAAGAACTCGAACAGTTGGCCGGCCATATTATCGCTTATACTTGCGATGACTGCTGTTACTGGTTTTATTATCGCCGAAGAAACCAGTTCTGAAATGGAGAATCCCGAATCACTTTATATCGGCTTACAGAGGACACAAAACCCGGATTAGGGCAATTCATATTTGTAGCTATAGGATGTTTTTTGATATATATAGTGAACAGGAGAAAAAAGACCGCGAAGATTAGATTATTCTCTGTCCTCTGTCGCTTCTGCCTCCTGCCTCTAGCTCTGCGCCCTACACCTTTAGTATTTCCACTAAAAATCAACGATCCCCATTCCATCAAATTGTTCAGAAAAGAGTTGGTGGATGGATTTATATTTGACTTGCATTCATCTCTTTCATAACTTTATTTTAATGTCCCATTTACAAAAAAGTAATTGCTATGCTCAGTCACTATCTAACCTTAACCCTCCGGAACCTGAAAGCCAACAAGGGATATTTCACAATTAATCTTCTGGGATTAATCATAGGGATTACTTCTTTTATTATGATTGTATTATGGATAAAAACGGAAACTTCTTATGATAAGTTTCATAAAAATGCCAGAAACATATTCAGGATCGATTATTTGTTATATGAAGAGGGAATTCTTGAACAGCATTCTGCTTCCGGATCAGCCAGCATCGGGAAAGAGATAAAAAACACTTTTCCTGAAGTTGAAGATTATACTCGTTTTTATCGTACTGAAAGCCTTGTGCGATATAAGGATAAAATATTCAAGGAGCGGAATATCCTTTATGCACAATCATCATTCTTTGATCTCTTTTCATTTCCTCTTGCAGATGGGAAAGCTGATTCCAATATTCTTGCTATTAATCATGCCGTTATAACTACGGAGACCGCCAGGAAGTATTTCGGTGAAGAGAATCCTGTTGGAAAAATGATAAACATAGATGGGGGTATGGATTTTGAGGTGACAGCAATAGCCAAAACTATCCCTGGAAATTCTCACTTTGAGTTTGATATTTTGTTATCTTATGAGAATCTGATAAAGAGCTCAAAATACTGGGATAATTCATGGGTCAATGAAACTGTTTATTCTTATATTCTTCTTTCTCCAGAAGCTGATGCTAAAGCGTTGGAGGCCAAGTTACCACAGATCCCTGAGACTTTCATTGGAAGATCTATGAAGGAAGCATTCTTCCTCCTGGAATACAGATTAGTAAAACTTACTGATATTCATTTGCATTCGTCGGTAAGCAACGAATTAGAGGTCAACGGTAGTTACCGTAATGTGGTTTCACTAGGTATTATTGCATGCCTGGTATTATTGATCGCTTTTATTAATTATATTAATCTGGCTACCTCACGTTCAATAGAAAGAGCACATGAAGTGGGCATCCGAAAGGTATCAGGAGCTTTAAGGAGAGACCTGATTTACCAGTTAATGACAGAGGCCGCATTATTGAACGTGCTTGCCCTTATAATTAGTCTTACAAGCGTCCTGCTTTTACTCCCTTTCTTTAAACAGGTAATGCAAAGCCCGCTTCAGATCGATTACTTAATAGTTTTGCTTCTCTTTTTCTTTCTTCTGGCAACAGGATCTTTGATAACCGGGGTTTTTCCTGCAATATATATTTCAAGGTTTGCACCAGGACTCGTTTTGAAAGGAAAAAACCCTTCAGGTTCCAAATGGATAAGCCGGCTTAAGAATTATCTGGTGGTCTTCCAGTTCACTATTTCTGTTATTCTGATTATTTGCACAATCACTATTTATCGCCAGGTTAATTTCATGCGCCATCACAACCTGGGTTTTGACATAGAAGGATTACTGGTTCTTGAAGGTCCCAGGATTATCAGCGCAAATTCATTTGAATCATATATGAATGGATTGGAATCATTCAAGAATGAAATAGGATCTCTTTCAGGGGTTGGTAGTATCTCAGCTTCGTCCAATGTACCGGGGACAGAAATAAAGAATTCGCGTGTTTATGGGATTCCTGTTGAGGGCCGTAACACTGAAAAAAGGATAGATATTTACCTGGTTGATGATCACTTTTTTAAGACTTATGGTCTGACTTTACTTGCAGGTGATAATTTTAGTGCTACCATAAAAGAGGAATCAAATAAAATTATATTGAATGAATCAGCACTTACCTATTTTGGTTTTGATGATGCTGAAAGTACCGTAGGAAAAATATTAAGAGGAGGGAGTCAGGAGGTCTATATAAAAGGGATTATTAATGATTTCAATCAGCAATCACTTAAGGAACTGCCTACTCCGATAGCATTTTTTAATCAACCTGTAAATAAATACTATACCATTAAAGCCAGCATGACGGGTATTGAACAGCTTATACCGAAGCTGGAAAAGATATGGACTGCATATTATCCCGGAAATCCCTTTAATTATTTTTTCCTGGATGATTTTTATGATGAACAATACATTGCAGACCAGCGTTTTAGTGGACTTTTTCTGACAAGTTCCTTGCTGGCTATAATAATAGCATGTCTTGGATTGTCAGGTCTTTCAGCTTTTTCCATTACCCGGCGCACGAAAGAGATAGGAATACGCAAAGCAAATGGAGCTAAGGTTATTCAGGTGATGATTTTGTTGAATAGCGACTTCATGAAATGGGTTATGATTGCAGTTATTATTGCTACTCCTTTTTCATTATTTGCCGTGGATAAATGGCTTCAGAATTTTGCATACAGGATTGAACTAAGCTGGTGGATTTTTGCACTTGCAGGAATAATTTCGCTGGGGATCGCTATATTAACTGTAAGCTGGCATAGCTGGCGTGCTGCAACAAGAAATCCTGCAGATGTGTTGCGTTATGAGTGATAATTATCAGATCTTCCTGCTCTTATTACTCCGGATCAGAATGCAGCAATTCAATTACTACACCAAGAGCATCCTGGGTATCGTGATAAATATAGGTGCCATCGAGTGAATCATATCTTCCCTTATGGAAGACAGAGAGCCTGCCTTTTCAAGTTCAGCCGATGTTTTGTCCGGATCCACCACTTGAAATCCCAGGTGCTGGACTCCTTCACCCCTCTTTTCAAGCCATTCACATTCATGATTAATATGAAAGCCATAAAAATAGTTGCTTTAAGGTGCAGTGGTTTCATATGTTTTATAATGAAGGTTACATAGATAGCAAAATAAAAAATCGCAGCACTAAAGTTCAGGTTAGAAAATTGTTTTGGAAAAGAGTCCTATCTTTATTAGTGAAAAACCTAATATTTGTACCGATGAAAACACAAAAAATATTCTTCCCTGTCGTTGCCCTGGTTATCTCTATTCTTGTTTTTAACAACTGTTCAGCAGACAGATCAGTTAATAAAGAATCAGGCGAAAAAATTGTGGACCATGGTATCTTACGCGTAGATGATAATGGCAGGTATTTCGTTTTTGAAGACGGCACTCCCTATATCCCGGTTGGACTGAATCATTTCCTTATTTATAGGAAAGGTGCTGCTATCGATTCAATGATGCAAATATGGTCACAGCATGGAGTAAATTATCTGCGTATCTGGGCCGGCCTGGGTGCCGATCCCGAGACTGCCGTGGGACAATTTGATGAAATGCAGATGCAGTCCCTTGACAGTGTGATACATTATTGTAAAAAATACGGAATCTATCTGAATATCAGTTTCTGGAATGAGAACTGTATCGGGGAGCAGAAAGGTGACTGGGGCTGGAACGGATCCAGGCAGATATATAACAAAGAACACAGTGATCTGGGCACTACAACAAATGCAGATGATCTTAAAGATACAATTCATGCTGCTTCATGGACAGCAATGAAGAATCGTTATGCTTATTTTGTTGAGAGATGGAAGAATGAACCGATAATTATTATGTGGGACCTGGCTAATGATTCAAAGAAGAGTGATGCCTGGAAAGCAGGAATGTATGATTTTGTGAAAAAACTTGATGGTACAGGTCGCCTGGTTACTTTCCAGTACAATACAAGTATTGATCCTAAAGGAGAGATGGACTGTGGTTCAGTTCGTGTTTATGGCTATAATCCGGCAGGGAATGATCCTGAGGTTATGATGGCAACCCTTGCTGACCGTATAAAGGAAGCCCTGACTCATGGGGATCCTGTTTATGTTGGTGAAGGGGGAATGGATTATCCTGAAGGTTCTGAATATGAATTCGAAAGAGGCTTTCTGCATTTTCTCTGGGCCCCGCTAGCAGTAGGTGCTGCTGGGAATCTACATCCATGGGTGTCTCCCCGTACCTGGCCGGAACTTACAGAACAAAAGCTGACCTGGATTAAAGGGTTCAGTGAATTCTGCAGTACAATTAAATGGAATGAATTCAACAGCAGGAATATAAATGATAAAATAGAGTCTGATAATGATAATGTCAAAGTATATGCCTGTGCTGATAACAAAAAGGCCCTTATATATCTGATGAATGATGATCAGGCTGACATATTTGGACCTGTCAAAACCAGGCTGAAAATTTCAGCCCCTTTTGATAATGGCCATTACACCTTAGACTGGATCGATATCAGAACCGGTAGCATTTCAGGCAGCATTGAATTATCGGCATTCCCTGCAACAGTTGATACTCCTGAATTCAAAGACGGATTGTTTGCACATTTACGGAAAAGCAGAGACAACTAAACCTCTCAATAAAAAGTTTTGAAAGGTAGATTTGTATAGCTTTTCATTAAATTACATCTCTATGGATAAAAATGGAAGGAACAGCAAAACGTATGTAAACTCAGGCAAGATAGACAAAATGACCCGCGGCGAGGCATTGATGACAATGGGAGCTATGGCAGCAGGGGTTCCTTTCCTGCAACATGCTGTAAGCAAGAATGTTGAGGTAGTCACCGGATCAGGAAAGTCTGTAGCCGGTATACCTGAAGATCCTGTTCTTAAAATTGCTATCAGTGAACTTGAATACCTTACCCCGACAGATAAATTTTATGTTCAGTTAAGAGGAAAACCTATTCTTTCGGAAATACCTGATGATAGATTATCAGCTATCGGGTTGACCAGGGATACATGGAAACTGGAGATTTTTCCGGATCATGAAAGTAATTCAGAGCTTGGGAATCCGCTGACAATGGAAAGAGGGAATGCACTTGATTGGAATGACCTGATGAAGCTTGCGGAGATAAAATCGGTACGTTTCCTGCATGTACTCTCCTGTACCAATGCCAGAAAGCTTTACGGGATGGGTTTATGGGAAGGAGTTCCTCTGCGCGATGTTTTTTGGCTGACAGATCCTAAGCAAAACATAAGGCGGATCTATTATTATGGTTACCACAATGATGAACCTGCTCAGCTCTTTAAGAGCTCACTGCACATAAGCCTTGTACTTGAAGAAGCTCCCGGAGAATTGCCTGTAATTCTGTGTTACAAGCTTAACGGGGAATGGATATCACATGCCAATGGTGGCCCTGTCAGGCTTTTCGTTCCGGGATACTATAGTAATCGTTCGATAAAGTGGTTACAGAAGATTGTTGTGACAAATAGTTTTCAGGCAAATGATACGTATGCCGAGGCGAATAATGATGTTGAGGGACAACTAAAGACGAATGCCAAATTCATAAAAGTGCCGGAAAAGGTAAAAGCCGGCGAGAAGTTTGCTGTAACAGGTCTTGCGCAGGTTGGCATTTCAGGCCTTTTAAAGGTTCAATACATGTTGCAG